>Ga0074198_1000203_pt1 | contig 80030 bp, 104 predicted proteins | sample EPASupsiteSAE323_FD_64527 | JGI IMG/M metagenome (GOLD analysis project Ga0074198, IMG submission 64527) | Bioremediated contaminated groundwater from EPA Superfund site, New Mexico - Sample SAE3-23 | ecosystem: Environmental > Aquatic > Deep subsurface > Groundwater > Contaminated ... | reverse complement strand
TCGCCGTTTTGCACGCAGGCGGGAATTTCGATGCACGCGTTCCTGTCGAGATTCGGGATGTAGCCTCCGGTATTCAGAATGTTTACGGAGTTCAAAAACCGGGTTTCTCCGAGCGACATCGCCGTCATGAGAGGTACGGCGAGTTCTCCCGAACCCGTGATGTCCGAAGGCACGAGCGTTTCCCTGTCGGCCAGCACGGCTTCAAGATGCCGATCGGGCTTCGTCCGCAGATATTCCGCTATGCTCTTTTTGTATCTCCATGCCTGGAATCTCACGTTGGCGTCGGCGTACGGAAGCCCCGGCTGCACCTTCTGCCCTTCGAGACCGAATAGCCAGCGCAGTCCCGTGAATTCTTTGGAATAGGGAACGTATTCGCCCACATGATGATCCGAATTGTAGCCGATCGTTCCGAAAGTCTTCCAGAAATGCCGTACAAAAGGTTCCAGCGCATCCGGATTGCGCTCGAGCGCCTCTTCGAATTTCGCCGCCAGATTCTCTCCCGTTTTCCGGTCGCTGATCCGGTAATACGTATAAAAATGGTTCATGCCCGCCGTTCTGATATCCAGCTCCGCGGTATCGCGCCCGAGCATTTTGCCGACGAGCGAATGGAAACTGTAGAAACCGTGGCACAGCCCGACCGCTTTTACGCGAGTAAGGGTCAATATGCCTTTGAGAATCCTCGCTTCCGGATTCGTGAAATTGATGAGCAGCGCCGATGGGCAGAATTTTTCGATATCCGCGACGATGGGAAACACGATCTCATAGTTGCGAAGCGTGTGGAACAATGCTCCAGGACCGCCGTTTTCGCCGTAGATATGTTCCATGCCGAACGCGAGCGGAAGCCTGAAATCCTGTTCCCAGAGCTCCATCCTGCGTTGTTCGACCGCGAGGAGCACGAAATCGGCACCCGGCAAGGCTTCGGTGCGGTCGATCGTAGCGTGCACCGCGATATCTGCGCCCATGAGCGAAAACGCCTTTTTCGCATATCCCGCCATGACCGCCAGCGCATCGGGATCGATGTCGACCATCCACAATTCGAGGGCCACCGACCGGGCCAGTTTCGCTTCGAGTGCCAGGTCATTGATCAGCCCGCCGGAAAATTCTTTGCTCCCGGCCCCTATCAGTACGATCTTTTTGGACGCGCGTTCTTGTTGCATATATCCCTCCGGCCGTACAGCGTTTCGAACATCGCCATCGCCCGTTTTCATTAGCGTTCGCTTTCCCGGCCAATGGCTTTCTTCATCGCCGGAAAGGCCATCAATGCACCTTTTTTTGCACCCGAAAATTCTTCACCCAGGAAATGCGCGAAAGTCCAGGCACACCGGCGACGCAAATTGCCTTGCGGCAACTTCGCCCGCGCCGAATAGAACCGTATTTCCTTTTCCATCTTGGCGTACCCCGTTTTCAATTGCCTCGATTCTACGTCGATTCCCATACCGCGGTATACGTCCAAAATGGCGAGCTCCGGATACCGACCGCACAATCGTGGCGTCCCGTGCTCCCTCAGAAGCATGAAATCGCAATAGCGTTCGACCTCTCCGTGGGAGAGCCCTTCTCTCTGCTTCGCCTCGGAGAGGAAAGACTTGCCGCCGTCCACATCGAAATGCCAGTATTCGTCGATCGCATCGTGCAGCAGCACTCCGAGCAGGAACGCGATCAGGCCTGGCCGATCGCGTTCCTCGAAACCGGAAAAAGACCGCCGATACCGTCGTTCCGCGATCAAATCCGCGAAAGCATCGGTAAACGGATTCCAGTGCGCCGCTTCCGCAGCGTCGTCGTTCACGCCGCGATACCCCCAGTCGGGGAACACGGTACCCGACATGAACGCATCCATCGCATCGGGCGCTTCCAGACATGCCAATATCGCGGCCGCATCGCGCGCCGATCCTTTCGTGCCCGGACCCGAATTCATTCCGCGCAGCGAAACGACGAAATCCTCGGCCGCCGTCAGATGCGTACATAGCCCGGCCATGCTCAAACGCTCACTTTTCCGCCTCGAATCCGACGGAACCTTGAATGTAGTATCTCTGGAACACAAGGAAAAGTGTGATCGGCACGATCATGACCGACACCGCCGCGGCGGAAAGAGCTCCCCAATTCGTGATGAACTGCCCTTTAAGCATCGGAATGACCTGCGTCGCCATCATCTTCGCCGGATCGAATACGATTATCAACGGCCAGAAGAAGGAATTCCACGACCAGACGAACTGCAGCAGGCACACCGAAATCAGCGCCGGTCCCGTTTGAGGCAGCACAATACCGGCGAAAATCCGGTACTCCGTGGCGCCGTCGATCTTCGCCGCTTCCTCGATACCCGAATCGAGCCCCTTTATAACGTTGATCATGAAATAGATGACCCAGGGAAGCGCCGTCACCGTATTCATCAGGATCACTCCCGTGCGCGTATCAAGAAGACCGATCGCGTTGAGTCGCTTGAATGCGGGGATCGCGATCATCTGCCCGGGAATGGCCATCAGCGACATAAGCACCACGATGATGACCGTTTTCCCGGGAATTCTGTGCCGCACGAAAGCATAGGCCGCCGCGGACCCCAGCAGCGCCGGGAAAACCGCGCCGAGAAGCGACGAAAGAAGCGAGTTCCAGAGGGGTTTCAGAAATGGGATGCTCGTACCGGAAAATACGTATGCATAATTCTTGAGGCTTATGCTGAATTCTTCCGTCCTCCACCATCCGTCGACGATTTCGGCGTAGGGGCGAAGGGAAGCCACGAACACGCCGACGAAGGGAAGCAGCCACACGACACCGATGACGACACCGATCATCGTCAGGAAAGCCTTGCGCCACGGATTTTCCCTTATCATGATTGCCTCACCGATGCGCGCACATTGAAGTATATCGGCACCGCGGCGATCAGCGTCACGATTGTGGCGATCGCGGAACCCGTGCTGAATTTCGCATATCTGAACGCTTCGAGATACATCTGCAGGCCCATTACGTTGGACGCTCCGCCAGGACCGCCGTATGTCGATGAATAGACGATATCGAACGACGTGAGTTCGGCGATCACCGACATGACCACGACCGTCCGCACCGACCGGCTCAGCAGAGGCAATTCGATGAAGCGGAAAATCTGCCAGCCCGAGGCTCCGTCCACGATGCCCGCCTCGATATAGCTCGTCGGCAGAGCGGTAAGGGCCGAGAAAAATACGATCATGCTGTACCCGGTCCAGGTCCAGACATGCGTCAATATGAGCGCTATGAGCGCCGTTTCGGGATGGGAAAACCAGCTGATATGCAATTTTTCCACGCCGATGAGCGCGAAGAAATTGGACACCATTCCCGAGCTTTTTTCGAACAGGAATTGCGTGATGATTCCGATCACCACGCCCGGCACGATCATGCCTATGAATATAAAAGACCGCAAGAACGAGAGTTTCGGAAGCTTGATGAGGAGAAGCGCGAAAAGAAGGCCCAGAGCCAGAGACAGAGGGAGGTGAATCACGATCCAGATGAGGTTGTTGACCATCGCCCCGAATGGCGGCTGGCCGCGCAGTATCGCGCCGATGTCGAGGAACGCCGGATCCTTGAAAACGTCGATATAATTCGCGAGTCCGACAAACAAATTCGGATTTTCATCGGAGAAGAAGCTGAGATACAGGCTTTCAGCCACAGGGAGCAGCATGAACGCCACAATCAGCACGAGTGCCGGCAGTATGAATACGAAAGTTTCTTTCTTCATGGGGCGTCGCCGTTCCTTGACACGAAGTCGATCGACCATCCGTGAAAAGCGCCGGCGTCCCCGTCGGAGAGGGCGCCGGCGTTCATTCACTCGATCTTTTTATTTTCCCAGAGTCTGCTTCGCGGCCTTTTCCATCGCCGCAAGCACCTGATTCAGCACCGCGTCGGTCGGATTCGCCCACAGAAGCTTGAGCTGGTCCCACATCACGGTCTGGAACTTACCGCCGATCGTATCGTCGATATCGGGAGCGATGGCGGCCTGGCCGAGCACCTTGAGGATCATCTGCTCCTGCAGAGGATAATTGGACTCGGGCACTTTGTTGTAGGTAGCGATGCGTCCGCCGCCCTTTATCTGGATGGCCTGTCCCTCGGTGGCGAGGAACTGGAGCAATTTCTTGGCCTCGTTCGGATACTTTGTGTATGCCGGTATGAACCAATAGTCAGTCCAGAACGATACGGCTTTCTGGCCGGGAAGGAGGAACACGGAATAATCGCCGGGCGGGTTGTTGAAGCGCAGGGAATCGGTCGTACCGCCGACGAAGAAGCCGTATTTGCCCTTCCACATGTTCTCGGTCACCGCCGAAGTCTCTTCGGGCTCCCCGAAGGTTCCGTCCTGCAGCAGAGGCAGGAGGTACTTGCGGAAGATCGATTTGACCGGCGTGCTTTCCCAGGAAATCGAACCATCGATCAGACCGTTGTACAGCTCTTCGCCGCCGAAGGTGAGCAACCATACCTGCACTACCGTCGTATTGGTCCAGCCGACGCCGCCGCCCGAACCGATCGCTGCCTTGACGCCTTTGACCTTCTTCACCTGATCGAGCAGGGCGAGCAGTTCGTCCCACGTCTTGACGTTTCTGGGATCGGTCAGCCCGTTTTCCCTATACAGGCGCGAATTGAATTCCGCGATGTCCAGTCCGCCGATGCTCGAAACACCGTACAGGTTATTGCCGATCTTGAGCTGTTCCAGTGAACCGGGCCTGTAGTTCTTCTCGTTGATGACGTCGCCGACCGCGAGGATATTGCCCTTGGCCGCTTCCTGCGCGATGTACCACGGCCATGCCGTGTCGATAATGTCCGCCGGAGTTTTCTTCACCGAGAACTGCGTGGATAGAATCGTCGCGATGTCTTCGGGCTTGCCGGTCCTGTATGCGACCTTGATGCCGGGGTTCAATTCTTCGAACTTCGCGAGAACCGGCTTGAAGCCTTCCAGTTCCTTGTCCGCCCACGGGGCGATCATTTGAAGCGTGACCACTCCGTCCGAGCTTTGGGCGAGCACCGGCGCGAGCGCGGCGAACGCCAGGACGAGTATGAAAAAGTACCCTATGGTCTTTTTCATCCGAGCCTCCTTACGACACAATGCATGCTACTCCAGCCGTCAACGACAGCTTGCTATTTACATGGTACCGCATTCATAAATTCACATCTTTATTATATTATTTCTATATTTGAGAATATTCCTCGCTTCTATTTCAATGTCAGGCAACAACAACACACAGAGCAATTTTCTTTCTCATTTTTTTGAGTATGATATCGATTCCATATTTGTCAAGAAAAAAATGAGCATTTTGCTCATTTTTTACCAGCGGCCGCCGGCGCGGTGTGCAGGGAAATACCCTTGCGGCTTCCCATACGCCTATTCAGGCTTTCTCAGGGATTCCCCGCGCGACTGCGGCATCAAATCTTTACATTGTCACAATGGCGAGCCTAAACCGGCTTGCGAATCCTATCCTTCATTTTTCAAGGGCAGCTTCGATCGCCTTCAATATGACCATACTGCTATAGGTAGCTCCGGACACCAAATCCACGTCGAGGCTCTGCTTCGCGATCACCTCATTCACAATGGATTCAGCCGCCGCGCCCTGGCCGTTTCTGTGTTCGATAATATCTATTTTTTCGATCACATGGTCCTGCAGGAAGACATTCACCTTTACCTTGACGGGAAATACGGCGAATGAGCCCTCCCTTTCGCCCGTCTCAAGCGCGGCGAGATCCGGCATGCGAACTTCCGCTGTGGCGAGTCCCTTGAGATTGGATTCCAAGACATATTTTATTGCCACAACAGTAACTATGAAAATTAAGATGATTGCCAGGATTCGTTTTTTCGCTTTACCGTGCTTCACATCGCCCGCTTTCATGGTATCCGGCCTCCGATTACGACAAACAAGTTCTTTATTTGCTTTATCAACATATTTTTATATTATAGATATTGCATCCAAACTACTCCGATTTATACTTTTACGGAAAGGAGCAACTGCCATGAAGTTTATACCCTATCTTGTTTTCAAGGGCAACGCAGAGCAAGCCCTGAATTATTACAAGGTGGTTCTTGAAGGCCAAATCACCAACGTACAAAGGTTCAGTGATATGAAAACCGAACCGACACCCGAAGCATACAAAAATTACGTGCTTCACGGCGAACTGCGATTCGGCGATTTGGTAATCTATTTTTCCGACTCGCCTCAAGGCGTTGCGATGGGCGACAATGTTACTCTTTTGCTTGACTGCAGCTCGGAAGCGGAAGTCGATCGGCTCTATAAGGCACTATCAGTCGATGCAGAAATCCATATGCCGCTGCAGAAAACATTCTGGAATGCGAAGTATGCGAATATCAAAGACAAGTTTGGAGTAACCTGGCAGCTCAACTACCAATACTGACGCGTGGATCGCATCGTGACCAACATATAGCCAGCCATTAAGCAGCGCAAATATCCGATTCGGGTGCTTGCGCTACCATGGCTGCGGACGTCTTCCGTCATCTTGCGTTCTCCCATTGCTCCATCATGCCTTTTCCTCATTTCCGAGCGTATGCGTCTTTCAGTTTCTGCATATCGATTTTATCCATTTCGAGCATCGCCGTCATAACGTTTTTCGCTTTACCGGCATCTTTATCCTGCAGTAGCCTGCCCAGCAATGAAGGGACAATCTGCCACGATACGCCGTATTTATCTTTCAGCCAGCCGCATCTTTGCCTTTCTCCGCCCTCCGAAAGCCTGTCCCATAGTTCATCCACTTCTTCTTGCGTTTCACAAGTGACAAAGAATGATATTGCCGGGGAGAAAGAGAACATCGGCCCGCCATTCAATGCCATGAAGTCCTGTCCGTTCAACTGGAATGTCGCGGACATCATCGCCCCGGCCGGCCCAGGCCCCTCTTCGCCATAGCGGCTGATGCTAACAATTTTCGAATTCCTGAATATCGAAGTATAAAAACTCACCGCTTCTTCGGCATTCATGTCAAACCACAAGAAAGGAGTTATCATGCTCATATATTCTTCTCCTTGCGCTCTTTCGGCATCACTTTCGAATTGCTTTTACCGCACCGCACATGTATTCCCCGATCGCGTCAAACCTCGTCTTCCGTATATACTCTGATACCGTTTTCCTTAAGTAGTTGCGCGGTCACTCCATCGCCCGCTATGAGCTTTCCGGTAAAGCTGCCGTCATAAATTTCCTTTGACCCGCATGAGGGGGATTTCGACTTTAAAATTGCTTCTTTGCAATTATATTTTCGCGCGATTTCCAGTACGATTTTTGCTCCATTTTCAAAACGGACGGTTACATTCTCTCCATTTCTAGAGAATACCCGCTTCCCTATCCGCTCCGAAGGATCTCTCGGAGTGGTCAATCCGCCCAACTGTTCCGGACATACGGGGATTGCCTTACCTTCGTTCAGCAGTTCAATTACCCTTGCCGAGGATTTTTCTTTACAATCCCATCTGCATGGGATACCCGCCAAACACGCACTTACTAACATCATAGGACCAACAACTCCTCCCTCGGTCAAGAACCGCCGAAGCCCGGGAACCTTGCGCACTAGTTTTTACACAGTTTCAATATATTGTTCAATGTTGCCCAGTTTCTCGTCGTCGCCGAGACCTTCAGTATCTTCTCAATAAAATTATTGGACCTTTTCGAGGTCCCATATCCATTTCCGTAATACGAGTACACTACTCTATTCCTGACTTCATGAATGTCGATGTCGTTCATGGTTTCCATCAATACTTCAATATCTTTCTTGTCCGGTTCATGCGACAGCAACGTTACATACAGATTTTTCCCATCTCCGGACAGCTCAAGAGGATGCGATTCGGCGACAGTCCTCAGTTCATCTACCGACAGAACGATCGCCACAGTAGTCACTCCGGCGATACTTTTTAGTTCATACGCAATGTCCGCTTCCATCCTTCTCTTGTTGGTTTCATTGTTTTCAAATATCGCATTCCCGCTTTGAATATAGATAGTTATATTACTATACCCTATATACGCGAGCGCTTTTTTAAAATCGTCGTTTTTCAGAATACTTCCGCCCACATTCACTCCGCGTAAAAAGACTATGTATTTACCCATTTCCCCTCTTTATGCAATTTCTGACTTTCATTTCCAGTTCCTGGCGGCGAAACATCGCACACACGCAAGTCCACATAGAACACTGTTTTTTAATTGCCTTCACCAATTCACCGATCGTTTCACATAGTCATTTTCTCAAGTCCAAATCAATTCCCTTTTCTCCGGCGACTTTCAAAAACAGGTCTTTAACATACTTTGCGCGCCTACTTTTATCAAAAGTCTTGATTGCTTTTTCATTTACTATCCTTTCGACTATCGATTCAACATCGTCAATTTCAAGCAAATTTACGGCAACGCAATAAAAGTTTTTCGATCGGTCGTCATTGTACTCAGTCAACAATAATTCCAGATAGTCCGTCTTCCTGTCCAAATCACGTTTATATATCTCGATCCCGTTTTTGCGGAATTTACAAAAATCACTTATGACGTTTTTATACGTAATAAAGGAATCTTTTTGGGGAATGTCTTTATACCGACTGCACGGGAATTCCGGGCAATCGCAACAAAACTGGATGCTTTCGTGTTTCCTACTGCAACTGATGATGGCGCAAGACGGATGTTTATTCTGAAAATCTTCCCCGCCGCAGCCGGGACATTTTGATGTGCCAACCGTATTAAAACGCGGGCACAAGCCGCAGTTCAAACCGCATAATGAAAATTTCGGGTAACCGCGCTGATATTTATCCATAATGGTGCTGACTATTTCTCCATCGCCTGTTTTCTAAGCGTTTCAGGCATCTTTTCGATAGCGTACCGCAATGCCGTTCTCGGCATGTCACTCTTCCTGCTCATTACGTACCTGAATACTTCCGCCTGGTGCGCCTGGCTTGCAGCTTTAAGCATCCAGCCATACCCTTTTTGCACCAAATCGTCTTCGTCGACCAGCAAGATGTCCGCTATGGCGAGTATATCATGCAGAAAGCCTCCATGCTTGGCTGGAACGATCAAGGATACGGAAGAAGCCCTGCGCATCCATCGGTTCTTGGATTTTGCCCATTTTTTCAACACTTCTACATGCTCGGGATACATCTCGATAAATGTTCCTACAGTATGGTTGCAAAGAGTATCGCATGCCGCCCAATTGCCTACATACGTTCTTATCCATCGCTCGAAGACTTTGAAGTCCTTTTCTTCATACTCGGCATGGATAAAATAGGACCAGTTACAGGCAATAAATGATTCCTCCATGTAGCCGGACCGCCATAATTCTTCGCATATCTCGAATAGATCTTTCTTCTGCAATCCTTCAATGTCTTTATACCGTTCCTTCGCTATTTTCCCCACGAGGGCGGTCTTGACTCCATAACTTTTGACATCTTCTTTAAAGAACTTCTTTCCGCTATTCCTTGTTTTCTCATCGGAAAAAAGCTCCAGTTCCTTACGAAGCTCGGCAATGACGGTATTCATATATGCACACTCCCTCTTTTCCGTTCACATACATGTTATCGTCTGTCAATTCTATACTCTTCAATAATTCTCTTCGTTCCGCTTCTATTGTACCAATCGTGTTCTACAAGATCGAGTGTGTCGATTTCCTCTTTCCAGAATTCATATTCCCGCCATATTCCAATTTCTTTCTCGAATTTTTTTCCGTCTCTCAGCTTTTTACGAAATCTCATAAACGTGCTGTGCGCAGAATACGAAACATATCGTTCCTCATTCTTGATTCCGCATTCAAGTGCTTTTTGTCTGATTTTATTCCTTATCCTTACTACTTCATTTTCATCGTATCCATTGATGATTACTGCCTCTCGGCTGCATACAATGCCCCTAAAAGCAACTGTGAACGGAACACTCCCCGCGATAACGTCAGCCGTGCATTTTATTATTTTTTCTTCATCATGGTTTCCGCTTATGAACTTTTCTTTCGCCGATACGAAATCGAATATTGTTATGTGAAGATCCTCAAACGGATAGTAGTACTGTTCCGGTTCTATATGCCTGATATTTTCGACTAATTCTTCGTACGTTTTCCGATTTTCCTCCCGTAGTTTCACTATAAGGCTTATACCTTTTCTTGTATCGACACAGTCCGGTTCCAAATACCTATCGACAAGGATATCGTTCTTTCTTATATAGGAGATGCTTTCATTGTGGATTCTTTGGTAGATCTCGTTTGAACTCACACGACCTCTGCATAAACTTCAAGGTTACGAATTTTCACCCCTTTATCCGGCATGTACGATTCTTATCCGTTTTTTCGCTGTGCTCCCTCCCGTGACTTCTTTTTCGCAAAATAGCCAAGTTATTTCTTACCGAGAGTTTTATTTTCCATTTCTTTCTCGATCCGTAAAGGAATCTCTGTTTTGACTATTTCCAGGAGAAACTCTTCCACTAATTGTTTTCTATATTTCATATCGGGAAATCTGTCTTTGGAAACAAACCTTTTATAGTAAATTTTGTAGTTTTCCATTCCATATTTGGCAAGAAACCACGAAGTAAAAGCCCCTGCAACAGGATAACTATACCTGCAGTCAAATTTAAAAAACTCTTCATTTTCATAGAGCTTTTCCATTTCTTTAATTACCTTGCTTTCTATAACTTTTTTTGCCCAATATTCATTCGCTATCCCCCACCAGACCTTATCATATGCCATGGCGATCCCTTCTTTGACAAAGCATGACTCCAGATTGCCATATTGCTCCGCCATCAACAGATGAACGTCTTCGTGGTACCCGATGCATTTTACTTTTTTGTTATACGTTGCAAAGACATTATCGGGATATAGTGTATATCCATTCACTTCCTCGTCTTCATCGTTTTCTGAATACTGTTCCGGATGAAGCAACCGATATTGTTTTCCGCACTCCAGTGCTGAAGAGAACAGGTAATAATTAATCCTTAGGCTGCTTCGCAGATTGAACGATTTCAGAAAGTTCGAATAGCAATATTCCTGGCCTTCGGCAATCGATTTAATATTTTTTTCTGCCAAGGATCCGCCGGTAAAAACAAACCTGTAATGTTGTGTTTCATAAGTTCTTGAGTTTCTTTGATATTCTTCAAATAACGGAAAACTCATACTATAAAAGTCTCCCTGATTCCTATGCCGATTTTTTTTAGCGTCTCTTGCATACTGTTATCCGGCCAATGCTTCTCTGTTCGCTTCCATAAATCAGCCGTCATTCTTTTATTTCCCTACAAACGGAAAAATGCTTTTTCTATTCGCATCGGCTTCCCTTGTTGTTATGTGAATTGCGACCTCTTCGATAGCCGCGAGTCCTGCTATTCCCAATATGAAATAGATGCCACGAATATCGATATACTTCATCACAATCAGGGGTGACAGAAACACCGATAATCCAGTGATTTTATTAAGAATCGTATGCAAAAATACCAAGGAATGATATTTTATCAGTGAAACAAGATAGGCAGTAAACCGTATTACCAGGACAATCGCCAACGGAATTATGATAGATGATATTTGCGATTTCAATGATTCGTACAAGATCATTGCGATAACAAAAAACATCACAAAATCCGCTATCGAATCCAGCTTCTCCCCAAGTTTACTTTCGGAATGGGTCCGTCGTGCAATATATCCATCGACAACGTCCGACAATCCACATACAAGGTACACGATAATAAACGCGGTTTTATTTGACCAAAGCATAAGCGACGATAAAGACAACGCCATTCTTAGTAGAGAAATATAATTAGCGACATTGTTTATCTTTTTTCGCATCACAGAATTCGACCTATTCTTTTTCCAATTCGATATTCAGCATAACCGGGGCATTCGTCGGAATAAATGGTGTCAGTACGGTTGCTTTTTGTTGTCTATAGCCCTCGGCGAATATTTCAACAGTATGTTCTTCACAATAGGTAGTATATGCATAATTTCCCATGTTATCAGTTATTCCGGAATTTCCGTTCCCGTAACTTCCATCACTTACGACGGCATTCACGATTGGCAGACCTGTCCGGCTATCGCTTACATTCCCTGATATGATTATTTCAGTACTACGACAGTTTGCCAAAAAAACAACCAATAAAAGAGCGATGATGAAATAAACATATTTCTTCATCTTCTTTCTCCTTCTTGATAATACAATATTACCGACGAGCTATCTTTGTTTCATGAAAACAGTTCATAATAATCTATTGTTTCTTTCTCTTGAAATCCTATCCGCTTATACAAATTATACGCTCTCTCGTTTGTGTCATCCACATTTATTACGATTCTATTTTCGCCTGAAATTTTTTCTGTAATAACTCTTGTCAGAAATTCCTTCGCATATCCTTTTCCCTGTTCTCGCTTTAATGTTGCAACAGTGTTGATTGATACTTCATTTTCTTCATATCCGATAAAGCACGTGCAGACAACCTCCCCATTTAGTTTTCCCACATATCCTTTCCTGTGCTCATTCTGAAGACTCGATACTATATACTTCGTCGTACTCTCTTCGTCATCATTGAAGGCATCTACTAATACCCGTACTATCGCCCCGACATCATCGGCAGAGGCGCCAACAATCTCAAGCCTTGACGGGGATACGGGATCTCTATTGCCAAGTTCAAGTGTATACTCGGAATGTTCTTTCTTCTTGTCGGGTTGCGCGGCGACAAAGGCTTTGCCAGCGGCAGACACAGAATCGCATACAAGCAGTATTCGGGTGATCCCGTTCAGTTTCAGCTCTTCTTTGACAAGAGAGAGCAATGCCGTCCCCTTCCCCTTGTTTCGATGGTCAGTCTTTACGCATACTGAAATTTCCGCCTCGTCTTCCATGGGAGCGAATACGGAACCGACTGCCAGCAGAGTCCCCTTATCATATTCCAGGAACCAGGAAGGCATATCTTTCCTGGCGTTCAAACTGTTATCAATTTGAATACATGTTTTAGCTTTATCATAAGTTTCACATTCTTTGACGAGTTCTTTTACCGCCGCCAGCTGCCGTCCGTTCAGACTTGTGTATGTATGTATCATGTTCCCCCTCTCAAGCAATTGTTCTTTGTACCCATGTAATATTATTCTTTGAATAATCATCTTCAGCGTAGATATGCCATTCTCTCCATTCTTTAGTCTCCATACAATCTTTTTCCTTAATGAACTGCAGCAATGGCTTATAAGATTTCGGGACCGACCAGTTTGTCCCCCACACAAGAATTCCCGCCACCAATGCCGATTTTACTTTTTCGATCTTTGCCTTGGTCTCTTTGTCAAAGTCTTTCTCCACTTTATATCCAACCTGAACAGTGTACATTTTTTTCTCTTGTAGATCTAAAAATCTCACCAATAATGGCGGAATATTGGCATTATTATATATGTTCGTATATTCATCCAAAATAGCGGGTGTAATTCTTCTCACTGATCGCAATGCATCATCTTCGCTGATATTTGTTTCTTCCATATAAAAATAGATAAATCCCTTCACTCTTTGCAGCTTTGGCTCGCCGATCACGCATTCCGGAGAAGACATGCCGGTTTTCAATGGTTCGGAATTCATATAATGCTCCTGCCAATCTTATGATCCATCATACGCTTGAGGGCAGCAGGCAAGTAATATCAGGTATTTGTTTTTCTCTTTCGATATTTCACAAGAAGTTTTTTCGCTCTCTCATAATCTCTTTCGTCAACGGATATTGTCACTTCGCCGGTGGAATTTTTCTGCTTGCCTTTTGATTGAGTTTCGCACGGAATGCCCGCTTCTTGCAGAATGGCAGTAAATATTTCCACTTTTGATTGCGTTTCAAAGGTCCAAAGAGTTGTCAATATTTTATCCTCCGCTAAAATGATTCCCTATTTAGTCCTTGACGTATGAGAGTTTTTCACATATCAAGCCGTCTTTCGTTTTTATAATATCTACTCCTCTTTGCGATCTTTCTTGTCCATCCGTATCAACCCACATACACTTCCAACGCATGATACATCTATTTCCGAAACCGATAAATTCTTCTACATCCCTATGCATTTTTGCGTGTTCTTCGATATCTTTCCTAACCATTTTCTCTATATCCGTCTTCCCTTTATAGATATTCTCATTCGCTTCGTCTGCGATACAATCCTCACTTACTACCTGCAACATCCGAATTATGTCTTGATTGTTAAGCGCGGTGATATATTCAACTGCCGCACGCATTCCCGATTCTACACGGTCCATTCTTGCCGGACTCATATGACTACCGCCTTTCCCTTCATAGTACTTCCGACAATTACCAGTAATTCTCCGACAGTAACTTCATCAATCTATTTCTGACTGAATGTAGTCCATGAATACATCTTCACTTAAAATACATTTCCGGTCTCTTTTTCCAAATGATGGAATATCAGCTTCATTATTTCCATTCTCTCTTTTGCAATTTCTTTTGACTCGTCTATACATATACTTTGTCTTATTCTTTCCATTCTTGCCTGCGAAGACTCGAATGCTTTCCTTAATTCCCTCGGTTTTGTCGAAAACTCTCTGATTACTCCGATTGCCCCTATATAGTCTATTCCGTCTGCATCACTAAGAAGTTTTGCTTCTATGCTTTTATCCTTTCTTCCATTGTGGTGATTTCCAATGCATTCCAGAACATGCTCGATTTTTTCATTATCCATTCCCTTCTCTTGTAAATATCCTTTTCCAACTTCCACGGATCTTTCCGCATGATCTACCCCATCCTTCTTCCAGGGCGCATACCCTCCCCAATCATGCAAGTATGCAGAAATAAAAACAACTTCTTTATCATAGGTATAGTTTTCCCCAATGAGTGCAACTATATTCAGTATCCGCTGAGAATGAGTCAGACCGTATTCCCCGCCGTATTGCCTTGTCAATTCCTTAAGCTCAGCCGCTGGAAGCATCCGAGTTCTCCTTCCCCCAAGGATCATCACCGTTATTGCGGACAGTCGCCTGATAGTGCCCACATATCCTGTATGCCGATATTTTCCGTCAAACTGTTTTTTATTTTATGTCAGTACGTTATCTGGTTGAACCTTTTTATCCTCCAATCTCCCTCTTTCTCCCTATACTCTATTTCCATTATTCCGCAAAAATCATACTTGAACTTATATCTATGGAATACGGGCATTCCCAAGAGATTGCACATTAAGAGCCTGATATAGCCCTCGTGGCATATCAAAATACAATCTTCCTTTTCAGTTACAAGGTCGTTTAATAACGAGTCCTGCCTTACTTTGACATCTTCTCCGGTCTCTCCTCCAGGGAATCTATAGTCCTTAGTATGATTCCAGTAATCGCTCCAAAACTCCGGGTAATTCTTGATAATATCTTCATCCGTCATTGTCTCGGTAACGCCATTATCGATTTCGTTCAGCCTTGCCTCTATGATCGGAGACAATCCCTTGTCCAAAGACAAATATTCTGCGGTCTGTTGAGCCCTAAGATACTGGCTAACATAGATCCCTGCTACACTTTTGTCCTTGAAGTAACCCACCAAGGATTTGGCTTGTTCCTCCCCTGTACTACTTAGCGGTGGATCATAATGCCGTATTTCCGGATTGAAACAACACTCCGCTTTTTTTTCTCCATGCCGGATTATGTAAAGAACCATAACCTCTCCTCTTAATATTTTAGCCGTTATTCTGCTCGACCGGTTTTATTCTGTTATTCTTCTTCACTACGAATGAAGCCCAAATACAGATTATCGTGGGAATCGCCATGAAAATTATAAGTTGAATAATATCAAGCGAATAATTCCATGTACCTTTATAAAATCGTTCTGCAATCAAAAACGGTATATATACCTGCGGGATAAATGCTATTATATTATATCTGCTCCGCCAGGCAAGCTTTATCCCTGCAAACGTCTGCCTGGGATAATCCGCTTTATCGTTAATGGGATTATTTTTCAGTTCAAAACCGTATATTATTTCAATAATCGACCTCACGATATAGGCTGAAGACGCAAATCTGACCAGGTTCGAGACTTCTCCAGGAGTACGATTTGCGAACCTAAAAAGAAAAGCAGCAATCAGAATAATTTCCACGCCGATTGTCAAGATCGCGTTCGTTGAGCAAAGCCCGATTGTCCAAGCAGGCAGCATGTGTCTATATCCCAGGACCGGCTCATCGGCGCGCATGTTGGGATCAATATTTGCATGAATCTTGTGATAATACCTATATACAACGTTTTTGCTATTTGCTGAAATCCTTTTACCGAATGCTCCGCCCGCAAGATAGTTGTACGTTAGATCCGAACCAAAAACCATGTAGAGTATGGCAACAAACAAAACGTAATCATACATCGGACAACCTCCTATGTGTTGCTACATAGCGCCTTAGCATATGATGGTTATCAGGTTGAAGCAATTGTTATATTGCTTGATTTCTGTTTACGCTTCAAATACTTCCTTAGTGTCGATATATGCATTGGATAGAATCTATTTTCGTTTTTCAGCAGTTTCTTCAATTCATTGATTTCTATCCATCTTATGTTTTTTGACTCGCTGCTTTCGGTAATGCCTCCTTTCTCAGTACTCAAATGGCAGATAAATACTTGAACCATTACGGGGTATTTCCCATCGATGTTTTGAGAACAGGAAAACGGCTTATAATTAAGTACTGTATACCCGTTTCGTACGACTTTTTCAGCCTCATTTTCACCTTCTATACAAGATACCGTGTACCCAGTCTCCTCAGTTATCTCTCTCCTAAGGCAATCAAAAATGTTTTCGAATTCCCTTATTTCCCCGGCCGGTATTTCAAGCATCCCATTTTCCAGAACAGCATCCTCTTTGAATCTTTCCTGAATCAGTATGTATTTTTTACCACTTTCCTCTTTTACCATAATTCCGCCAACACCAGGAATAGCGAACTTTTCATCGAACATTGCACTCTCCAATATTGGGTTCAAAGAGGTTTTTCATATCATGAACCATATTTCGTCAATTTCCGCGCCGATTCGTGTCTTGCCTTCAAATCGAGCAGTGCATCCTTCATTTGAAGCGATAGTTATATATTTCTCTATATAAAATCAGTCAAATATTTCCATCAACGCATTCACTACCTTGTCAGGCTCACATTTATCTTCGTCACCGGGCTTATATTTACCGCTCCTAAGCAAAACCGTCTTGCATAAAGTGGTTTTTGCGCCTTGAATATCCGTACTATAATCATCACCAACTACCGTTATGTCGTCAGCGTTTTCACGTAACGATGCTATTCCCGCCTTGAAATAATCTTCTGACGGTTTCCCCAATATTTTTATATCGCTATTTGAGGCACGGGAAAACATCTGTACAAATGCGCCGGTGTCTAAATACTTGATTCCATTTTTCAGGTAATACGGAGAACCGGAAGCGGAAATTACAGGTACTCCCCTTTGAATAAATTCGTATATATGTTGCAATTCGCAATATGAAACATTGTCCTTTTCAAAGTCCAAAAGAATAATTACCTGCGGACCCTGTGTTGAATGTCCAATGCAGACTTGATTTCTTTCCGAACTGCTTCCCACGATATATGCCGAATATATTTTATTTATTATCAGGTAGTTATTTACAACATTTATAGGATTCAAGATCGCGTCAACCGGTATATCAATACCAGCCTCTTTTAGGCGCGTTACAATCTCCGCGGGAGCCTTTATGGAATTGGTCATAATACGATATTCAATCCGCCTGGTTTGGAGTTCCTTCATAAATTGAACTGAATCAACGTTTGCATTTCTACCGTTAAGTATAGTTCCGTCCAAATCAATTAAATATTTCATGGCACCTTCCTGCTAGCAACTTAATGCGCTTACTGCGGTTGTGAATGAATTTTATTCACACTGATTTTGTTATTATAATTTTTCTTCTGTGTCGTTTGTCAAGCGAGTCCCCCTCGAAGCCACCACAATAAGCCGAATCTCGCTCAGGAGGCGATGGCAGATCAGTTATCGCATGATGTAACCGTATTTTAATGCGCTTGCCCAATCTTCTCTACTTGCTTCGTTTGCCTTTTTTGAAGCTGCGTTCCAATCGTATTCCAGCAAGACTGATTCAAAAGCGAACTCCGCCTTGCTGATATTAACTATTCCATATCTTGCATGCGGCGACCCATTTTCGACAATGTGGGGATTCTCTCCGTCATCGATATACGCTTGAATACCGACACTGCCCGGATTGACTATTATTGTATCATTGTCAATTTTAACGCATCTCGCTTGGTGCGTATGACCGCAAAGAATAATGCCATTCCCAATATTCCCTGCCCGTGCCCGTATTTCACTAACTGCCGACAATCTAGTTCTTCCATGGTCAATAGTCTCCAGAAAATACTCTGTATCGTTTCCCGGGCTACCATGAAACGCGATGATATTGTCGTCAAAAGTCAGCATCGACGGTAATTTCGACAACCAACGTAATTGATTCTCGCTGATTCTTCTATATGCATAAGAATCAGAAAAACACTGGCGCTCGGGACTTTCAGTCGCGAGCTGCCGATCGTGGTTTCCGCGAATATTAACCCAATTCGTTGCCATTAAAAACTGTATTGTTTCTTCAGGCCATAATGGTCCGGAAATATGATCACCAAGATTGATTACTTTAGATATTTTTCTGCGCTGAATGTCGTGCGCAACAGCTTCCAATGCAAGGAGATTGCCATGAATATCGGACACAAGAGCGATGCTGCCCATCACTTCTCCAATGTTCCCTATACGACCCGGTTTGAACCGGTTGTCAGAGCGTATCCTTTACGCAGTCTTCTTCGATCTGTTCTTTTTTTAAAGTGCCAAGCAACAAAAAAATACCGATAGTTTCTATAATAAATAAACCGCTCCATACCGGAATTTCGCCCGGCATGTTCTTTGTCGCAACTGCTGAAATCACCGAGTTTACCGAATTACAATAAGACCATGCTCGAAGTGATGAAAAAAGTTCGCAGATAATATGTTTCTCAGGACCACGCTTTACGACAAAAATAAGGATACGAGAATTACAGCTTAAGCCCTCATGGCTGCTGTACTGGGACCCTTTATGGAAGCATTTAACGAGTTTTCAAGAAATTGCATAACCGACAATTGCGAAAAACCAGATAATTTTGCTACCGTGTCACTTACGCCATTATACGCGTTACTCGAATATGCTTTATAGTTTTCAAGTAAAAAATCAATAAGCGACTCTGGTTGGCCTGCCGCCTTCATGGCGTCTTTATATTGATCCGACGTGGCAGGTCTGTATACGATATTTTTACCGGTTACCCTTGATGCTGTTTCTGCCAAGTCTTTCCAAGATATCCGATCCTGTCCGGTTACGTCATAAATCGAATTTTCATGTCCTGCTGTCGTAAGAACAATGGCCGCAACAATGGCACAATCGGATCTCGGGACGGCAGCGACTTCCCCTTCTCCAACAGGAGAAGACAATACTCCTGTTCTTAATGCTGAAAGCATTTCCCTAACCAAAACTTCTGCATAAAGGTTATTTCTCAAAATTGTATAGACAAGACGCGATTTTTTTATATATTCTTCAGTCTGTTCATGCACTCTACCAATATTACTGATATTTTCCTTCGTCCCACTTGTGTACACTATGCGCCGTACTCCGGCCTTGACGGCCGCGTCAATCGCGTTACGATGCTCGGACACAACATCCGCACCACCTCTTGTCGATATTATAAGTACGGTATCGATACCGGTAAAAGCATCGACAACGGAAGCTGGATCTTGGAAATTCGCTTTTCGAACTTCAATCCCACGTGCAACAAGATCTCTTGCTTTTTCCGGCTCACGCACACTTACCGCCAACTCGGAAAAGGGAATGCGGTTTTTCAGATTGTCAATGACAAGTCGACCAAGGTTTCCGTTTGCACCAGTTACCAAAACCATAATAGTACCTCTTAAAGGAATATACTGATTTTTTTTTCTATTCGGCAATTACCTCTATTTAACACCAGGTTACCCCTACTTCCAATTTCCGTCCTTCGCGAGTTTTTGTCTGAAAAACGATGGTAGCCTGGCGCCATTCTCGCCCTGTTTTACGCAAGGATGGCGCCAAGGAAGCGATTCAGGTCAAAACGGCTACCAGCTTTTCATCATAAGATAGCGGCACCGTAAGGAGAAATTTTTTCATAGACAATTTTTTCATCAACTACAGTTCCTCTTATTGTTACTTTTTTGCCGAGATTGCTCTGTATTACCATATCTTCTTCCCATAAATTTGTCTTTTTGACAATCTCAATTTCATTGTAGTTAAATTCCTGAAGGAAATAGATCGGTCCTTCAGATTTACTTCCGATAAGGCCCAGTTTCGAAAAAACGAATCCATTCAAGTTTTTCATTTGACCCTCCAACTACAATCGCGTTTGTATTGGAATACACTATCGTTACGGATAGTGTTAAAGACAAATGTTCACCTCCTTTTTTCAGAAGTTGTAAACCGACAAAGGCCAAACCGGCAGACTCGCCATGGCGCCAGTAGGAGCGAGTGCTGCGATCGGTTCAAAATCGAGCAGCAATGTTCTATTTCAATTATGGCAGCGGTAAGTAAAACTGCATGGTATTATTCTTTCAAACGATTCTGAAATAATGGAGGCACTAGACATGCCTTTCTTTCTTGACTTATCCTACATTATTCGCTGAACCAGAATCTGGTTTATGTAGCTGCAAGTTTTTTCTCAACACTACTTCCCATAGAGCCTTTTCCGCTGAATACTTACTTGTTTGCCGCTCAAATATTTTTTCTATGCTGAAACCATCCTTAAAATACATTTCTATTGCATTTTTGTCGAAGAACCGTTTATATCTTCCCTTGAGCACAAAGAAGTTAGCTTCTATTTCTTCTCCTTTATTGAATCCATGGTTTTTATCGTTGATTGAATTGACTCGAACCAGCACTATGCCGTCCTTTCGAAGAACTCTGAAGATATCTTTGAGTATTCGCTTTGTGGTTGAATCCGAGAAATAATGCAAAGACAGGTCGCTGACAATAATGTCGAATTGCTCGTTACCGTAGGGCAAACCATCCCTGATATCGACAATCCTGGCGTCAATATCGAATTTCGTTCTTACTATTCCGATAGCCTCTTCGGAATAATCACAAGCATATACATTTCGGTTTTTGCTTAATAAAAAAGGAATATTTATTCCATTTCCACAGCCCAAATCAAGTACACTGAAATCATTCCGTCTTTTGAAATAGCCATCGTACGCAACAAGCCATTCGTCTTGCCTGGGTTCGTTCCTGCTCTTATAGAACAAATTCCAATTCTCTTTTTGCGTATCCGCCACAATGTCCCTCTATTCGTTAGCGCCCATATTTACTTTCGTTTCCAAGAATTCATCAAAGTATTCGTAGAATTCGCTCTTATTCGCCAAATGGACATTGTGATCGGGATTCGACATTTCGAATGCCATGCAATCAGGTAATAGATCTTTCATCCTTCTGAAGTCTTCTTCCGGGACGGCTTCGTTTCCCTTCGCTTTTACGAGCATTACCGGGCATTTTACTCTCGGCAACAGACTAAACCATTGTGAATAATATGCGATATTCGCCGTTATCGCCTGTTGGCTGAATAGCATAGTATAGCCGTCAACGCATTCGACAAGACTATTCATGAAATACTGGTAACTCAACTCAGATTCCATGGCTTTTTTGATATATTCTTGCGCTTCCGACCGACTGCTGAAGGGCAGTGGCCAATTCCTTGTGACGGGATCATCGAGTTCCAATTCCTCTATCCTTAAAGTACTTGGCTTCTTGGGTCCGTTTGCCGATTTATCCAGGATTGCCACTGCTTTCACATATTCTGGATACATTGCGGCCAAATAGCCGGCTATATGTCCGCCCATCGAGTGGCCAATCAATATAACGCCTTTGATTTCAAGAAGATCAAGCAAGGCAATCATGTCGGCTGCCATTTCCTCGGCATTGTATTTTGATACCGGCTTTCCGCTCAAACCATGCCCCCGCTGATCGGGCGCGATAATCCGGTACCTATCGCCATACTTCTTCATGAATTCGATCCATGTTTCACCCCTGCCCCATCTTCCATGAAGACACAGGATTACAGGGCCTTTAGTTTTTGTATCAAGGTAAAACATATCTATGTTATTGCTTTTGACGATATTCCGATATATAGCCGCATCAGCCATAAATCTTACCCCTTATTTAGTGCATGGCCCTTATTGCAAACAAACATCAATTCGCAAATGATAGAATGTCGGCGCATGTACCGTCCTGGTATACGACATTCTTACACGCGTTAATGATTTCATAGTTGCCGCCTGTATACTCATCAATCACACTGTCCCAAAACTTGACAGCGACGCCATTTTGCGGATGCCGCTTTAGCTCCCAATTTCCATGGAACATATCAAAAATATTCCTTGCCACATACCGGCCTATTCCGGCCCGACGATATTTATACATGATAAAGAACTCGGACATCGCATAATCATAATTAAAATGTATATCAAAGTCGGTATCGATCAAAACAAAACCAGCCAGTACCCCATCAACCCTGACAAAAAATGGATAGTACTTTTCTTTTATCCAATAATTGGAAAGATGGTGCTCGTATTCATATATTCCCTGATCATCAACATCCAAACCGTTATATTGCGACCACTCATAACAATACATTTTCAGCAGATTTCCCAATATGCTCTTTTCTTCCAGACGTACTTTTTCGATTGCGATATCCATAGTTTCCTCATAGTGGGGATTATTGGCTTATGTTCCTTTTTACCCAAACAATATACTTATCAACCCATTTTTGAAAGAACGGTCTGTTCAGGATTGCGATATTATTTTCCTCATCAAACAAACCTTCCTTTACCTGTATGAAGGCATCCGGTTGAGCAAGCACCAGTACATCAAGGGACGCGAGAACATTACGTAAATGCTGTTGTGCCATCGCGGTGCCCATCGTTCCAGGCGACCCGCCAAGTATACCAGCCGGTTTTTTCGCCCAAACATTTTGATTATGAGGTCGAGACCCCTGATCTATCGCATTTTTCAGTACACCGGGGATGGAACGATTATATTCTGGAGTCACAAATATCAGGCTTTGTGCAGCCTGAATTTCGGCTTTAAACTCCAAGACGGGAGTTTTCAAATGCGCATCGTCATCTTGGTTATAAAGCGGCAAGTAGTTTATTTGAACTTGAGTGAAAGAAAATTCATCGGGAAATAACTTTACAACAGCATCGGCCAGTTTCCGGTTAATCGAATCCTTACGGATACTGCCAACTATAACCGCTATTTGATAGCTACTCACCCTGTTCTCCCTTTCCTAAAAGTTGGTAAATCTGGCATATACTTGACCTGCAAGCCAAATTGAAGCCTGTAGTAACCCGTTTCCCCTATATTTGCCTGCGAAAAGCTTGCTTCACATAATTATAGGTATCAGCTAAACTTAAATGCGTTACTTCCGTGGGTTTGAACTTTAATAAACGGAACGTGCTTTGAATGCAGAAGCCTATCGCAAATCCGGATATCACTGTACCTATCCCTGCCATGCCACCAAGCAGCCACCCAGCAATTGTTGCGGTCAGCTCTATTATGCCGCGAATTACGCCTATTGGTAATTTCATCTTCCGCGTCAAAGCCACCATCAGACCGTCACGCGGACCAGCGCCAAATCCGGAGCCTATATAAAAATAGGACCCTATTGAAATTATATATAAGCCCATCACAAGCACCAATGTTCCCACATATTTGTTCGCGACTAACGGGATCGCATTACTCTTTAATATGAGATCCATAAACAATCCTATCAGAATCATGTTCAGGATTGTCCCTATACCCACTTTTTCTCCCATTAAAATGGTGATTAGAACAAGGATAAACCCGACTATTATACTTGCGTTCCCAATTGTAGTTCCAATTGTCTTACCCAGACCGACGTGAAATACTTCCCAGGGGCCGTAACCGATGTTGGCCTTAATGGTAAGGACAATTCCTATGGCATAAAGAAATAATCCGCATATAAGCCTTATGAAGCGCTTTATAATTTTCTGCATTATGCTGCTTTCTCCCGGTGTCCCGATATGCAGTTATATTGGCTTACTTGTTTAGTATAGGCAATACGCTTTTCTCATGGCCGCTCGCATAGCATCCATATACCCGTTCGTTCCGCAAAGCGCTATTGCGCCAGAACATTTTTCTTGACCGACAGCGAAAACATTGACTTCCTTCCTGCGTCAGGGCCAGGACTCCAGGGAGCCAGCTATTTCGCCTGATAGATTCGATAGAAATCGGCGGGAAGAATATCCATTAAAATGATATTATAGTCTTTCAAGTTTATTCTTAGTGCTTCTCGCAATTCTCCGACTTTTTTAAAACCCGCTTTTTCATAGCATCGTATCGCCCGAGTATTATATGAATACGTCCGTAAGGTTATATTGTTCAGATTTAATTTCTTATAGCAATAATCGATAAACAGACTGATTGCCTCCAGTCCGTATCCCTTACTCCAATAATCCTTATTCCCGATAAAAATTCCCATTTCCGCCGTTCTATGTATATGATTGACGCTGACTAAACCTACATTTCCCAAAAGCTCATTATTTTCAATATTAACAATCGCATAATTCTGCTCTCTTGATAACCTCTGCAAAATCTCCCTTTCACCTTCAATGGAAATGACTGCTGTCGCGAGGTTCAAGTAATCGGTAACTTCCGTATCATTGAGCCAGGTTGCATATAGTTCGGCATCATCGGGATCAATAGGAGAGAGGTAGCATTTTTCTCCGACAAGCTTTCTGATATACATTGCACAATCCTCCCTTTGAGTTCTACACATTCCAACTTATTATAAAAGCATCTCATATGCAATAAAATCCGTCTCATACAGGTATATCACTCCCATAATATGGTATCCCATCCGGGTGTAAAGATTGTTCGCCGCTTTATTTACCTTTGCGGCAAGATGATGCGTAGCTTCAAAACCTTTACTCTTTGCATATTCACTGGCATAATGCATCATTTTTTCTCCGATGCCCTTTCTCTGATGTCCCGGCGATACGCATAGACGCATTAGAAAACAAGATCTTGCCTTTGTCCAATTCAGTGATTGAATATCCATATTTTCTTCTTCCATTATTGTGATTGCCGCCAAAATCTCGCCTTCCTCTTCCAGCACAAAAAGGCGGCCTTTCAGCAAATCTTCCTCTAAAATTTCTTTATTTGGGTACTCATCATCCCAGTCTGAAGTTCCATCTATTCTTCCCTTTTCAGTCGCCAGACGATAAAGGGAAAGTATAGTTTCAGCTTCATTTTCCGCCGCTTTTCTGAACAGATGCATATCGGCCACCTCTTATCTTCAAAGATTATCAATTTTGCGTGCTTCCAGTCTTTTCTTAACGCGCGGACAAATCGGAATGACGATAAAGAGCGAGTCATGGCGAAGCGCTTGTCAGGCGCCTCAGCCTTTTATTTTTCCTCAAGTATTTTTTTTATTTCTTTCAGTCTTCGATCCCTTGTCTCTTCCTTCTTGGCAGATTCCAATGCCTCATTTAGCTCTTTTTTTCTAGAATATGAAAATTTTTCATAGACCTTTCTTATGCTTTCATCCTGTCCCAATAACTCTTCAAGTATTGGGGTTGCCACTACCGCTCTTTCTTCAAGATCCTCATGTAGTCTTACTTTTATTCTATCCCCCTCTCTCTTCCCCAGTTTCTTCAATATTTCTTTCTTGATTCCGATTATATGGCATTCTGTGTTCATCTTCACTAATGAACCACGGTACTCGATGTCTTCAAAGAAACAGGTTACTTTTATTCTTCCGGAATGTCCAAAACACTCATGAGTATCATAAGGGAACTCTATGTAGGCTCCCCCGGTTTTGCCAGAAACGCTATGTATGACCCCTTCAAAAATAATCTCTTTCATATTTTATCTTCCCCTTTGCCGGAAGCTCCGTCACGCGAAGAAATTATGACTTAGCTTGTGGTTGATCAATCCCGCTTACGGACATAAAAAACGCATGAAATTAAAGGCATTACCGTATATCCAAATATTCCAATATATCGAACGTTCATATTATTCAATGGTATGGCTGCTAATCCCAGCAAGGATAGTATCCCGGAACATATCATGAGTATTCCAACTAGGCTGTTTTTACTATTTTGCAATACACTTATCCCTAATGACAGAAACGCCAAGCCAAAGAAAACATCCCAAGCCAAAATGTCGATAGCGAATAATACAGATGGCCATTCCATCGAACCAACGTATTTATAGTTTTCCCAAACCATAGTTAGTTGTTTACTTAAGGTAATACTGACAAAATGACTTATAAACGTTGTTGCGACTAACAAGGCCATGAATATAATACTAATAATGCCAAATGAATTATTATTTTCTTTTGCGTTTTGGTGCACAGACACAGTAAATAAAAGCAATACCAAGGCTGACAACATTGTCCCTATTTCCATTAAAAACTTGATATTATCCTTAATATAACCAGTCGCGGGATCCTGTGTAGCGATTCCCCAAACAACGAGAATGACGTAGATCAAGCCAATTACCAAAAGCATGTAGGTAACTATTCTAGAAAAGGCATTGTCGGTTGTAGACTTGGTGTTCATTTCCACTCCTTGAAAGAAATGTACTGGGTGTCTATTCGGCAGCACTAACAATTACAAGGCTTTTATGTATTTATCCGCCTGCCCTTTTCCCTGATCCGCAAAGCGGTTGTTGAGTCGGCTGGATTTATAATTTACTTTCCGTATCTAGTCATAGTATTTAGACAAGAACTCAAGTACGCATACGGACTGATCAATAACTCTATCTTTTCCCTTCTTCCATGATGTTGATAACGGGAAACTTAACATTGGTCTCCGGGGTATGCCGGATCCAAAATCCCATAATCCATTTTTATTTTTTTTAGTCCATATCCACTCAAGCGCCGGTTCCGATTTCTCTCGCCATAGTTTGAATCGCCCAATAATCATCTGCGCCTGGAGCCAGAAGAATACGTCTCTAGCAGCTATTGCATTGAAATCATTGAGCCTCTTGCTATACACGTAATATATTCCTTGAGGATTATTCATAACAAAGTCCAGTATCCTATCCTGTAATTCTTCGTCGAGCGTTCTTCTTGTTGAAGTAATTATGATCAAGGGATGCTTTACATGGAAAGGGAGTGGTCTCTTTCTAATGCAATTATCAAGCCGTATTCGCTCTGTTTTTTCAACTTGTGAATTATAAACTCCGCTCCCGAACGCAGCAGATAAAACCGTATTCCAATAATCCCAGTATCGATCCAGCGAAGGATGGCAATTATCAATTAATGCAAGAATTGATGCAGAGTACATTCTTGTCTCTATTGGCCATGCCGCCGGATTATCATGTTTTTCTGCTGGATCGCTCCATTCCAGTTTTCCATCTAGATGATCCAGAATGTAATCAACAGTCCTTCTGAGAAGAATACTATTTTTATCAAGTCCGTAATCTAGTGCCAGTTTTACGGCGATTTCTGTTGTAGGGAAAGGCGAGTCAACGCTTGAGTCCTGTGTATGGAATCTCCCCCACGATCCGTCATCAAACTGACTTGTATTCAATCTTGCTATCAAATTGGTGTTGTAGATTTGCCGCTCCGCTTCTCTGTATTCCAGCGAGCCAGAATCATACTTTAGAATATTTTTTATAATCCGGAATCGCGGGATTGGATCGGGCTGCATTTCCAGTAGCTTAATCGCAATCCGATCCAAGTCTGTCTTATTGTAGGGTATCATTGCTTATCCATTGCAAGCGGTTATCCAAGATTACAGTCACTTGTATTCCATGGAAAAGTCTTTCTGTGCATCGAAATAAATCATATTTCCTTCAGGATAATGCCACACGGCCTGTAAAATAGTCGGCTGTTTAATGCCGTTTTTTTCTACATAGGCACTGCATATCGCGGACCATTTTACTTTTCGCCTATTTCCATTAAAATCAACCGCTTCCCTGTCATTTGTTTCAAATGAAGTCATTTCCCCGAGTTCATTAAAACTAAAAACCCCCGATGTTGAAATGCCCCGATATGCGATCGTAGCCTCGACATGTGTGCCGTCTATTGATTTCCACTTAATATAGTCCTGTAATGCTACATTGGGAGCAAATAAACTTTCCGAAAGGAATGTAACAAGCGATGCTTTATCCATTTCAGGGCCTGTTTGATTGAACAATGTAAATGCCTTTGCAATTACCCCTTTTATTCTTCCAACCCCATCTTGATAACTGTCAAACCCCTGGAAAGGAATTCCAAAAAGAGAACTATCTATAAAAGCTAAACGTATTGGTTCTTTTACAAAATTATACTGTGTGTAGTCAATTTTCAATTTTTTCCCATTTTTCCCAGTCAAGAAATCTACATTTTTAAATGCTATTTTCATATAGTTCATTTTATGTTTCCCGATATACCCGCAGGATATAAAGTATTTCTGTATTGGTCCTGGTAATTTTTTAATACCCTCGTATGTAAATATACCCTCATCCGGATAACTTGCATTGCCAAGCGTGCTTACCTGATGATTGAAATCATATTTCAACTGCGAGAATGGTTGAATAAACCAAATTGCGATAAAAAGTATTATTACAACGACAACAATGAGTATTTTCCTTATTCCCATAATCCGGCTTACCTCACCTTGATTTTTGGCATCACTTTTGCCATCTTCCAGGAACCTCTGCCGTATATGCCCATATCCGACGCGACCGGCAAGAATGATGTCAAAACGCGAACCACGATCGAAATGATTGTTAGGAGAAATTCTCTCTTACTTTCTTCCCAAGCCCTATAATCCCTTCAACTACCATATCCGGTATTTCATCTACTGTTCTAGGTTTTTGATTTTTATATACGCCCGCCATTACCAGCACTGTCCCCATTTTGTTCTGTTTTGCGGGAATAATGTCTTTATCTATTCTATCTCCAATCATTATGCATTCTTGCGGCTTTACTCCCGCCGCTCTGCATATCTGTTCTACGTATCTGGGATCAGGTTTTGTTATATAAAAATCATCTTGCGTCATTTCATTTTCAAACAACTTAATCACATGCTCTTTTTTCAGGACCGCAATGAGTTCTTCCCCGTATTGCCCGGCAAGTATGATCTTGAATTTTTTTCTTAAACTCTCCAGTTCACCTATTATGCCGAGCATGAGCTTGAGCTCATGCTCCTCTTGATTCCATAGATCCATAAACTCTTTCCAAAGAGCATAGAATAAACATACCTCGCCATTGCAATATTTCCAAATAATATACTGTCTGTTGTGTGGTGAAAATGCTCTTATCGATTCATCCAGATCCTTCCAATAGTTAGCCTCAGAATATGTTCCCAAATACTTTTGCAGTACTTTTACAATTAACCGGCAAGTAAGCGCTTCATATTCATTTTCATCAAGCAAGACACCACCTGCATCCATCAATACGGTTGAATATAAGCGTTTGGTCATACCTACCTGCTACCCTTCAACTCAATTTGCGATTATCAACATTGCTGCATTTGACGATCCTTATTGCGCTCGAAGTCAATACCAGAATCAAGCATAGATAAGTATATAAACGTATTATATACACATGTTTTTTCAATAAAAAAACGAAAATAGGTAATATAAAAATCATTAGTATGCCTGTTTTTCCGATCGGATCATAAACAAGTATGTTGTTCTTCGTAAGAATTTTGGAAGTAACAAAAAATTCAAATAATTTCCAAAAAATCAAATAAAGAATCCATAAAGGTACAAGTTTATAGCCAACCAATAAAACGGCGGAAGATATCACAAATAACGAATCCGCAACTACATCAAGATATTGCCCAAATTTTGTTTGCCGATTTAGTAATCGAGCCATTTTCCCATCAAGGACATCCGTAAGGCAGATTATTAAAAAAACAATAAGTGTTGGAACAACATATTCAACAGAGTTTATTATCACCTTTCTATAAGTAAAAATGTATAGGGGTGTAAGTATAATTCGCAAGCTTGAAAGAAGATTTGGTATTTGATTTTTCAACATACACGTCGATCCATTTTACGAAAATAAGGTCTCGGTAAAGATCATTTCCTCATTTACCGGGTCGATTCTCATAGTTATCCCCATTGGTAAAATATGTCGAGGATCTGTATGGCCGAAATCTATGTTTGTTATGATAGTTAGACCTTTGCAGTCAAATTCATCTATTACGATCTTTTTAATCTCTTTATCAAGTTCATACTTCTCTTCTTTTGAATATGACTTTGGCTTCGCTACAAGTAACCCTTTAAGCTTGGGAAGTATCCCTTGAATCCCAAAATTCCTCAAGATATACCCAATGTAGATAGGAGTTGGTTTATCTTCCGATGTTTCAATCATAAGTATTCTATCATTCCAAAAATCCATACCCGGCCAAGCGAATGTTCCATTCATCATATCAAGAACTTCAATACAACCACCCCAAAGCCGTCCATTCGTAACAGATCCCTTATTGATCCACCGGTGCCCGATATCCTCATCTCGTATTTCTGATACTTTCCCCCTGTTTTCTATTTCTCCCCAAGTCTTGTAACTATCCGCCCATCTCCTGAAAGGAGTGAGTTTGTACTGCCGATCAGAGAAAAGGACACGCTTGTATTCATCGATGGCTTCATCAAAGCATTGGATATAAGCGAATCCTGCCATGACAGAAGATCCGTAATACGTAACTAACCCATTGAGATTTAGAAAATCAAGAAACGTTGTACTATCCGAGTAGCCCATAATGAACTTATGATTATTTTTTATCAAATCAATATCAAGGTATTTCAGGATTCTTATGGAATCATCGCCACCGATTGAACAGATTATTCCATCTACCTCTTTATCAAGGAACGCCTTATTGATATCTTCCGCTCTTTTTTGCGGATTTCCATGCAATTCCTCGGAAGACAGTCTTGCTGTTGGGTACTCTTTAATATTGAACCCGAAAACATCTTTCAACGCTTGAATTCCGTAATCAAAAATATGAGGAAACCTAAATGCAGCGCCTGCCGAAGGCGACACTATTGCGATTGTAGCTCCAGGCTTAAGTCGTTTTGGCTTAATCATACTGTCTCCTCCTACTAATAGTATCGAATTGTTATGTTCCAGCCTTATTAAATCATCAACCGGTATATTTCGTGTTTATATTCAATACCCTTGCGTTTTACCATTTCTATTCCTCCATATTCAAAGCCGTTCCCCGTAACAATTCTTTTTGATTTTTCATTTTTATAATAGATGCATGCTTTTATTTCTTTCACCCTCATATTTATCCGCGCGAATTCAACAACTTTGATAATTGCTTCATTCATATATCCATATCCATTATACTTTTCAACAAGTTCATACCCTATTTCAACTTTCCCTTCTTTTATATTCCAGCAATGATATCCGCAGGTTCCAATTTTTTCACCATTCTGTTTTAATTCAATTACCCACCTATGTCGGTTACTCGGTTCTTGTACGGTATAGAACTCAATCAACTCATCTGCTTCGTTAATAGACTTCATTGGTTCTGCGTCAAATAGATATTTGTTGATGAAATCGTCAGTAAATTCACTATAAATGAATTCTCGATCACATGAACAGATATTTCGTAAAAACAGCCTATCTGTCTCTAATTCAGTAAAAAACACATTCAGCCACCCTTTATACGAGTACGAAGCGTCAAATCCAGCATCTTCTTGACCCTTAATGCCCGTTTTTGGTCGAAACGAAGGAGCGACTTGGCCCGTGCATGCTTGTTCTGCGCAAACAAGGACAAAGGGAGCCATAGGATCGAAGCGGGTGTTGGATTATTTTAGTTATCATAATTTTTCACCAGATAGTTCTTCCAATTATCATATAGATCAACGTCATTTATTCCGCTTATTTCACTATACTTTTTCGCTTTTATCATTTTGACAAGCCTTTCTTTTCCATATTCTTTCAGAAAGAATTCTGTGAATTTGTCCGCAAATTGGTATCCGCCATTGTCGGCGAAATATATCGGATTTTTTGTTTCGAATATTTTTAGCTTTGGTATATTTGTTTTCTTCAATAAACTCTTATCATTGTCTCTATTGCTGAAATATAAAGCCACACCTTCATTCATCCATAATTTGCATTTTGGATTTATTCTATAAATGACTGTATGAACGAACTCATGCTGAACCGCATTTATTATTCCATCATAACTATGTCCTTTTACATTTGTATCGGGAGATGTCAAATATACAGAATCTTTTATGTTGTCTCCAATATACCAATCAAGTTTCAATACATCAGCTATAAAACCATATTTTTGACGCTGGAATTCTCTCTGATTTTTGTAAATATATACTTTAGTTACGGGAATTTCCATGTCAAAATATGCTCTGATTTCAGCATACTTAGTCTCAAGAAGATAAGTTATTTTTTCAATAGTCGCCGGTCTTTCTTCTTTTGCGTATATGACAAAATGCTCTGATTTTATTCCTTGTTCGCTATCTACTCCGTTTCCAGTCGCGCATGAGCTAAGAAGCAGTAACGCCAATAAGGAAATCGTACTATAGCGTTTAGTTCTCATATTCACCCTTTTCCCCCGTCAATACATTATCCCCATAGTCTTATTGATCAGCTTTGAGTAAAAACTCATCAGCAATCTCCGCAATACGGTCAACATTGTTTACATAGATAAAGTGAGTGCCTTCAAGAATTTCATATTCGACATGCTTTCCGATCCGCTCAAGATGTTGTCGCTGATATTCTTGTGGTGTCATGTTTATTTTCTTTAGCTCACTATTCGGAGCTTCATAGGTCTGCTTGGAAATTACTTTAAAATATGGGATAGATTCGGGAAAGGGCAAATCGATGGTTTGTTTTATGAATTCAGATGAATTCAATATCTGTTCCAAAAGAGTATCGTTCAATGAAAAACCACTAAAGGTAATAATGTCATTTATCTCTTTTCCAGTATATCCATTTAAGAGTAAAGATTTTTTACTTACGGCTAAAGGCGCTATAAGTGAAGTAGTCCCTATAGCTTGCTGGAATTTCGAAATTGGAAGTACGTATTTTATAAATGCAGGCATTTTCCCATAATACGCGGTGGTTGTGCCGTCAAGAGAGATGATGGCTTCTATTTCTTCAGGGTGTTTTGCGGCATAATATTCACTGTAGACGCTTGATATTGAATGCGGCATTAAAACATACGGTGCCCTAAAACCCGCCTTGCCGAGTGCGGTTCTTGTTTCTTCGACATAATTTTCACAGGTACGTGGCTTCGAAGTTCCGCTGCTAAAGCCGGTGCCAAAATACTCGACGCAAACAACTGTATATTTTTCACTGAGTTTACGCATGAGCGGAGAAAAATCGGCAGACGGTAGCGCAACACCAAGACCAGGAAGCAGTATAATTGTAGTCTCACCATTTCCCATTGAATAGACATGCATTTGCCCACCGTCAACATCAACAATCTTGCCATAAGGTTTTATTTGTTCCAATTTTCCCTTAAAATATGTAGCCTGTAAAAGTGCGCCAATTGACATACAAACTACGATCACTGCAATTATTATCCCGAGTATCATCATAACCTTTTTCCCCTTCTTCACTCTCGGCTTCGTCCGCTTTGTTCGATCTATGGTGCTCATAATTTTTTCCTTTTAATTTTCCTCGACCGGTGCCGAGATAACGGAAATATCTCTTGCTTTTCTTCCGTTTGCATCTTTAAAGCTGTATTTTATTATATGTTCTCTCAGCTCCGATAAAAACTGGTCGAACTCGTTGTCATTCAGCATCAGCACTGAATTGTTTAGGAAAAGTCTATCTTTACCCGGGTCAGGATTTTCACCGCTAAAATAGCTGTGGAACCTTGCATATCTATTCATTAAAAAGGACAATGCATTCTGGGAGGCATTTTCAACAGTATTATCTTTTTTGAGTTTTTTTATATTCAAGGCTAGTGTTCTTTCAAGACTCCCTCGAATCTTTTTTTCGGATACAACAGTCAAAATGCTGTTGTCCAATAAAACAGTAATATGACGATACATGGTGGTCCGCGGAACATCACTGATTTTCTGACAAAGCTCTGTGGTATTAATGCTTTGTCTTGTGGAAAGCTCTTGTATGATTCTTATTCGGACAGGGTTCAACATAACCTCATATATGTTTTTCATGATATTACTCCTCAATTGTTTCCGTTTTTGATATTATTCCCATTCTTGGTATTAGTCAAGTGAGGACTTGTCTACCCTGGTTTTGCATTTATGAATGACAAAACAGGAGCTGCAGTAGATAAAGTCCCATGGACTATCACAAAAAGTAGTTATAAGTCATTACAAGTTAAAGAAAAACACTCAGTCACGATTATTGGAGTATTCGCTGAAAATTGCCCACCCAAGAAGAAATTATATTATTAATTTATACTTTAACAATAGTTTCAAATACAATTTTAGCTCGACCGCTTATTTTAATTAACTCCGGTTCGCTATCGTTGCTATACACATGTACATCCATATAACCCTTTCTATTTATTGCCTCACCTTGCTTAATAGTAAAGGTATATCCGTCCTTTCTTTTTTCTATCCGATTATAATGAGCCAAATATGCTCCTAATGGACCATTTGCATTCCCAGTTACCGGATCCTCGTTAATCCCTATCGCAGGAGCGAACATTCTTCCGTCAACCAGTACCCCTTCTTCTCCGGAGTCGAAGGTAAAGACATAATATCCGTTACAGGATATTATGGAACTCAGTTTTGTTAAAATCGCACTATCAATAAAAATACTATCAAGAGTATTTTTGCTGGTAATAGGAATTATCACTTTTGAATGCCCTGTTGATATTATTTGTATTGGCAATGTAGCATCAATATCATGGTTCTTTATTCCAAGTCCTTCAATTAACAATTTTTGTTCTTCGCTATCAAGTACTTTCCCATATTCAATTTTGGCTTGCGTCATAATAACCCGAAGATCATTATCTTCATTCACTATTTCCACTGGCAAGATACCGGCTTTTGTTTTCTGCCGTACTATTCCTTTTCCTATACCGTGTTCTTTTGCGTATACATAGTGAGCCGCTATGGTCGCATGCCCGCAAATAGGTACTTCTTTCATGGGAGTAAAAAACCTTACTTCGATATCATAATCTTCACTTGATTCGTTAATAATGAATGCCGTTTCCGATTTATTCATTTCTCGCGCGATCTGCTGCATTTTATCATTGGAAAGAGTATCAGCGTTTAGGACAACGCCGGCAGGATTCCCTTCGAATAAACTAGTCGTAAAAGAATCCACTTGAAATACATGTAAATCCATATCAGCTTCCTTGAAAGCAACTGTTGACATACAGAACCAATCGGCAAAATAGAGCTTGTCTGTAATTCCAGCCTTTCTCGGCTCGCGCGCGATCATTTCTGCCTTGAGTACTGGCCGAAAGCGCTAATCACTCAATCGTAAAAATTGGACAACATCAACCAGCAAATCCCTCTTCACCTTGAAGCAATTCCGTTAGCCTACTAACAAATCGAGCGACAGGAGTCCCATCTACAGTGTCATGATCAAAAACGAAAGCCATGTTCAATACTTCTCGTACCTGAATAGAATCCTGATATATCCATGGCTTTTTAGTTATACTTCCTATTCCGAATTGTAAGGGTAACGGCCCTACCGGGATAGCCCAGCCACTAAAATTGCCCATCATACCTATTGAGCTCAGCCCTACCGTTCCAGTGCTTCGTTTGATACCAAAAGGATCATTTAATAGCATTTTCCCGAAAATGTGCCTTATAAACGCGGGTAGCCGAAGATAAATATTCGAATATCGGGGATTATTTCCGATCAACATATCTTGGCTTTTTACAGTTTGTACCTGTGCCGCTCTTATCTCATCATTTATTTCATATATATTTTTTTTATTAGCCATTCGCACAACATATGGAAGCGGAATTTCTCCTTCCACAGTTTGTTTTTGAATGGTAACCAATATATCTATGTCTTGAAACAACACCATAGAATGTTTACCGGATCGAAGTGCGTGAACCCCCGGATGCTCACTTACAGCCATCGCGATGCATTTCAAGACCCATCCGGTAAAAGATATTTGTTTCCCCGTTTGTTGCTTGTATCTGCGGATATATTCGCGAGCCCGACTAACATCCAATTCCAATAAAATTGGCATATGATGTTTCGCTCTCGAAAGAGAGACAACATCAATGACAAGGTTTCTTTGCCGCGGAAATATGGTTTTTTCATACTTTCCTATGTGATCCACTTGCATATGTTTCATATCCCCATAGCATAATTAGTCTAGCGTAAAAACCACCAGTTTACACTAATATAACGCTAAATCGTTTTTTGCTGGCAAAAATCGATTATTTCATTACTCCGCCATCAAAAAACATCGATCTCATATACGACCACTCGATAGCAATATTTACTTGAAGCGATTTACAAAAAATAGTTTACAGAATTTCCAATAATAAATTACCTGTTTATAGTATTTCCATCTACCAATATATTATTCACCAAAATAATCCTCCAATAGATTAGTAAAATCAGTTTTATCAATTGTTTCCAGCATTCTATTCCAAAGACTATTATTACTCCTGTTGACTGTTTTTTCCGAGTCACGGCTTATCCTAATTAAGTAATTGTTATTTTCGCCGAAGACTATGCCTTCCATTTTTCAACCTACGAGCAAATTCTGGCGAAGCAAGGACGAGCACCACTCTCGTATATTTCTATATCATTTTTTTCTTAGTGCTTTATATTCTCAACAAATTGTATTCGCAATCCATTTGGATCTATTACATAGATAAACTTTACCATCGGATTGGGTTGAAACGGTCCTGAATGTATGTTAATTCCTTTCTTCTTAAGATATTCTATCGTCTTTTCTACGGACTCTACCGCAAATCCAAGTGATATATCTTTTCCATAGCTGCATTCATTGTTCTTTTCATTTCGTATAAGTTCTACTTCCGTACCGCCATTACCCATGAAGACTATTTCTGTACCAGACATAGGTTCCATTCTTCTATTGATGCGTAAACCGACTACATTCTGATAGAATTCGATTGACTGTTCCATACTTTTGACATTAATAGTAACCCAACAAAATTCCATAATTTCCTCCTGTTTATCGACAAGCCAGACAATTCATATTGAAATTTCTGCTAGGATTTTTTCTTAATATATTGCGATAATTTCATTATTTACCGAAAAGCATTTTATGTTATTCCCTTTATGTTTCGATACAACATATTCTTCCCGGATAATACTGTACTTTTCCGAATCATGTAAAACTCCATAGGCGTCTTTTGTCGCTCTTCTCAATACTCCTTCAAAATGCATATCAAGCTTTTTAATTACATTCTTGCTCCTGAAATTATCAGCAGCAGTATTTATTTCAACGCGTTCAATATCCGATATTTCGAATGCTACCTTTATTAAAGCGGAAGAAACTTCCGTTGCATATCCAGTATTCTCAAATTGCTTTCCGATCCAATATCCTATTTCCAAAGTACTTTTCCCCTGTCTTGTATGTAATCCCGCGCTACCAATTACAGAATCCTTATTTTTATCAAATATACCCAGCGTATAATCTTCATTAAGATCGTACTCGCCCCTGAACTGACGTATAATATTGACTTCTTCGCTTATTGTCGGAAATGGCGCTTTGGCAAATGGCATCCATGGAAGCAAAGATTCTGAAGAATCTATTATTAATTCGTTTAGATCCTTAGCATATTTAGGTTCCCAACACTTAATTATTAACCTTTCAGTTTCAATCTTGTAGGGGACTACATCATTAAGCCAGTTCATATATACCCACCTTTTAAAAGAGGTTCCTGATTATTCGCCGCCCGCGCCGCCTTTCAAAGATACGCTTACCACCTTAGTCTATCTCGATGCACACCATGTTGTCGTTATTCTTTCCTTCTCAATCTTTGCTTGCTTACGTTATCTTTTCACCGCGCAGTTAAGCAAGAGGATGGCAAAGGGCAAGTCGTAGCCGAAATGATTGTCAGGTTTCACGGGTTTTCAAAGTAAGCGCAAAAACTTGACCCCAAAAAAGAAGAACAATACTTCCTTTCTTCCATGAAAACCAGAAAGATCTTTTACAATCAGTTTTGTATCCAAGCTATTTTATTCCGGTATTTGTATTTGCTTTTATTTTTTTTACCAGATATTCCTATGTATTTTGCTTTCTTTATATTTCTCTATCGGCTTGACATTTTTCTCAACTGGTACGCCAATTGGAATTACATTGAGTGGAATCATATCCTTGGGTATTTTGCATTCTTTTCTCACGGGTTCTATTCTTGACTCATTTTTATATACTGCTGTCCATACGGCTCCATATCCTAATACATGAGCTGCAAGAAGAATATTTTCTGTTGCGGCAGCACAATCAACTACCCAACTTTCTTCTTTTGAATCTCCACATACAATTATTGCCGCGCCGGCTTTATCAAGCATTTTCGCATACGGCAATTTTTTACAAAGAATAGCGAGTATCGTTTTATCAGTGACAATGACGAAGGCCCAAGGTTGACTGTTCATTGAAGACGGAGCAGCCATGCCTGCCCTGATTATTATATTCAAATCGTCTTCGATTATCGATTCCCCAGTGAACTGGCGAATACTACGCCTTGACAGGATACCATCGATAAGTGTCTGCATGTACTTATCCTCCTAATTCAATAAACCAAACATACGCTTGATCCGTGAAGCATTTTCTTGTTTCCCCCGGAAGAATCGTCACGTAGTGACGCGTAATCTCGCACAAACCGTGACAACGGATGGACCGGATTGAATGTGAAAGGTTACATAGTAATTGACACGCTATCGATCGCAATCGATTATCGTTACTTTTCAAATACTCTACTAAAGTCCCCCAATACATTTGCGCCCAATATACTCTATTTTCACACCGGGCAATCAATTCCATATACACTTGACCCGTGAACTCGTTCGCGACGCGATTGTCAGATTACTCCCTACTCCATTCTTCAAGTTCAATCAGCTTTCGGTCCTGCCAATCTCATTATCTCTATGACTTCTTTGTCAAGTTGAAAGCACTCGCTTTCACTATCTACTAGTATCGCTTTATTCTTTTCTCCCATTTTCAGCAATAACCTGTATTCTTGTGCTCCTGCGAGTCTACCCCCGTCTTCATTCGTTTCTACAAGCAATAGTACGTATTCCCTATACTGATTACGGTCCATTTCTATTATTTGATATTCTTTTGCTCCAACTTGGCTCAAATAAAAATTATTTTCGGTATCTTTACTGATAATTATATATATTTCGGGACTTGGATTAATAAACCCATCTGGGGTGTTGCTTCTGGCAATACTTTGCCAATACCCCAAGATCTCTGCGAAAGAAGTTGCATCAGAAGGTGACTGCATAGTCGTCTGAGCAGCCACTGATAATACTGCAAAAACCAGCAGTCCAAACATCAAACATGATACTCTTTTCCTCATACGTACCCTCTTATGACATTACTATGTATATACTTCAGACTTTCTTCTCTGCCCTCGCGGCCAATCCAACATACACATTGCTAACGTTTGAGAACTGAAAATTCACCATCTATGTAAATATCAAACCCTTAACGAACCACGAAACGCCCTTACACCATAGTAAGAGGCGGCGCCATTGTGATATACGAAGACATGGTCGTATCGACGATCACAAAAAAGAGCGCCGCCGAGTTTTCTGATATCGACAGGTGTCTTCACCCAGCTCGACGTTTTCGTATCGAAATTTCCAAGATTCTGCAATTCTCGATATTGTCCTTCCGTTAAAAGCTCAATCCCCATGGCAGTTGCCATATCAATAGCGTTATTATCCGGTCTATGCTCTTTCCTTGATTGTTGGCTTTCACGATCGTAACAAATGCTTCTGCGGCCTTCAGGGCTTTCTGCTGAACAATCAACAAAAATATATTCTTCGGTCTTCTCATCAAAACCAACAACATCAGGTTCGCCACCAGTTTTTTCCATTTCATTAAGCGACCACAATTTCTCATGATTATCTTCCAACTTTGCCTGTATTTTTATCCAGTAAAAACCTCTATGGCGATTCATGTTACTCTCAAATCGGGCTTTCAATACTCCGAGTAGTCCCTCTAATTGTCTTTCATCCATGTTGTTTACTTTTTCCATTTCTGCTTCTCCTTCACATCCAGTTTCATTAGCCCTTGATTTACAGCCTTCTTACGGATTGTTTTTCCATATATCATTCTTCCCAATACTCTCTTACCAACACTTCTTCATACTTGCCTAACAACTTCTTTAGTATCCCCCGGTGTTCGTATCCACATGTTATTACGGCGGTTATTGCGTCTTCCCTTTCTCCCAGATGTCTCATTATGTTTTCAACCATTACTTTGTTTCTTTCAAGCCAGAAGCTTTTCTCAAATTCTACATTTCCTTTATAGTCTTTCAAGTCACTATATGTATCTACTACCTTTCCATAGAAGCGGTTCGCTATTTTATCAAGGTATTCAATAAATCTATCGGAAATTTCACTATTTATTACTCTCGGATAGTCCCTGCTTAAATATTTATCCCTTAAAATATATAAACCTATCATTTTTTGATACGCTACTTTATCTTCTTTTGAAAATCTGTTTTCACAAAGATATTTTTCCAGCTCCCTGTTCAACTTTTTTTCATTTTCGAAGTACTTATTTTCTTTTAGTATTTTATTCCTATTTTTGATATCGTATTGAATTATACTGCATCCAGGATACCTGTTACTGTATTCGATAAAGGCTTTGTTTTCCAATCCAGTTATTTTTGATGCTCGCAACACGTTATCAACGTTCCATTCTTCAGGTAACTCTTCAAAGATTATTGGCGGATCAATTTTTTCCAATATAGTTACAAGATCTTTAGCGGTATAATTCGTGGTTTCATCATGGCAGGTTCCCACTATTACAAGGTTTTTCATATTTCTCTCTTATTGTTGACAAGGAACATAATATAGAATTGACCATTAACGCGTATATTGTCGCGCCTTTTGCTTTATTCCCCGCAAAAAACGACAATATCCTTATAGGAGCGAAACGGTTGCCAGGCACTTTTTCCTAAAGAATTTTCACTTTTTATTTCCCGCTACATTTTTTTATACTAGCTCAATCTCGTAAATATTTTATAATTCCCAATACTGATTTTATAGCCAAGGAATTAATACTTTCTTTTCGTACTCAACCCACTTATCTGGAAATATTTGCGCCAACATTTTTTCTTCTTCTGGCGCATATAGTCTGCTTCCAATAAATACTACACTACCTATTACTACGCCCAACCATGAATTGAATAAAAAACCAACCCATGGGAGCACAAGCAATGCTACACCGTTATATAACGGATGCTTTACTAGCGCATACGGACCAGTTGTAATCAATTCTTTTCTTGGGATTTTCGTCAATATCAAGTATACAGACCAAATCCAATTAATGATTCCTGGTACTAGTATTACGATTGAAATAGTACGTAGAACATCGGATGGCCCGCCAACACCGAATAGTTCTGGTTTCCAAATATTCAAACCTAATCCGACTATGATAAAGGGAAACACAAGTAGTCCAATTTTCTTTCCGTTACCAATCAATATCTTCAGTTTCATGGTTTTCTCTCCTGTTTGGCATCTTTATATATGAGCTACGCTCGAACACTTTTATGGCGGTCGATGGCGTATTTAATCAGCTCGATGCGCTTGCCGGACACCGATACCGCCTATCGGATTGGATTTTACATTCGATCTCAAGCAATAAACGGTGAGAGCAAGCACCCACAGGAGAAAGATGTAGAACATGGTCCGCTCCTGGGCTCCAACCAAGGAAACGGCTGCTTCGACCGGAGATCTCGCTACTGTCGCGAACCTCAGGAAAGCCAATAAAGCATAGGTCAGGAGAATCCCTATCGACAGGACGCGAAACCAACCTCTGAAAGCTGCCGCCCCAAACCCGATGGCCAATACCAACAACATAACGCCGAGGGCCCCGATAACCACGCTTGTGCTGGAAGCATCCGGCCTCTCTCCGAATTGAGTAGGGAAAAACACGATCATACTGAGCCCGGCTAACGCCTGTCCGATTACGAGCCCGGCAGTGGCCCGGGGGAGAAACGCACGATCGGCCATACGCCAAACACCGATACCGATACCGAATGCGATTATGAGCATAGTGGCGAGCATATTAATTGAAACAACCAGTGGTCTCGTCGATGTACCTACAGCGCTGAGATCGCTCATGGACTGGCTCATAAAGTCGTATCCCGGCATTACCCTGCCCGCCAATCTATCCATCCCGAAATACAGCAGTGAAGCAATCGCTCCACAATATGGAAGAGCCCGTTGCACCCAACCACACCCTCTCGCAGTTGAATCCATATATCGCCTCCTACATGGATATTCAAAAGCAGATGCGCCTAACATACTCTCGACATTTACCGCTTATATATATCGATTGCGCGATTTTCTATTTGATTTACAAGAATATTCATAAAGTTTCTGGCCGGCGCCCCATCTATAATATTATGATCAAATATCGTTGTCATATTTAATACATCCCTTATTTTTATCTCGTTCTTAATTACTAGTGGTTTCTTGTTTATTGATCCAAGAGCAATATACAGGCTATAAGGATTTTTAGTCGGGAAAGCCCATCCTGCTAAACGCCCGGCCATATTGACTGTCGCAAACCCCACTGTTCCAACTACATTTTTTGCCCTACCTGGTTTTCTTAGTACCAAGTCCATAATATACACTCTTGCTTTTGATGGAATCATATAAAACAGCTGCAATAAAAATTTACCTGATTTTTTGTTTTTTACAACAAACAAATCTTCACCTTTTATTATTTTTTTTTCGCTTTCTATTTTTATTTCTTTATCGATTTCAAAAATGCTTTTTTTATTTACTGCTCGAATAATCAACGGATATGGAAAATGAGTGTTGTCCACAACTCTTTCTATTGAGATAGAAAGATCAACATCATCAAATAAAAACAACTTACGGTCATTCAATAAAACCGCTTGCACCGCTTTATTGGCAGCGACGCAATCACCAATTATTTTTATTATACATGACGTAAATGAGAATAATATATTTTGCTTATGCAATTTTCTGATCTGCTCTCTAAGAGAGGTAATATCAACTTCCAGAAATCCTACAATACTTGTTTTATTATTTTTCAGTCTCCCGGCATCGATTGTCGGCAGCCTTATTCTAGGATTATCAATAATACTGGCATTCTGCTGTTTCATGAATTGAACAACTCCTATCTCGGTTGAGCCACTCAAACCAACATTGGCTTAAACTTTTACGTCCGCTCCTGAGCGAAGCGAGCGATTAACATGGTTATACATTGTTGCTCCGCGAAAACCAGTACAAAAAGCGTTATCGGTTGAAGCGATTGCTAGACGGCTATAGTTATTAAAATATCATCCATTATATAGAACTCTTCTCAGCGTCAATTTTAAAATCGCTACTTTGCAACATATTTCCGTACCACTAATCATCCAGCCCCATTCCATCGAGAATTTTCGGGATATATTTATCAACCCTTGATTCCCTTGTCTTGGATTGTTTGGGTTGAGAGAAGTAAAAGATGTAGGCTCTCTGTCGTCCCGGAGTCAGCGCATTAAAAGCAGATTTCAAGGCAGGGTGTGCATCCATCTTGCTTTGAAATTCTTCAGGCATGGTAAAATCCGAGGTTTTCTTCGGCTCCACCTTCAAACCTTCTTTTTCTACATTTATAGCTTCCTGAATATAGGCTTTCAAAGTGTTTTCCATTTTGTTTATTTCTCGAACATTGGTGAAGCGAATCTGACGCCCCGCTTGGACATTTTCAGTTTGCTGGACCAGAATGCCCTTGTCGTCTTTCAACAAAGCACCTTTTATAAATAGAAGCGCACAGTACTCATTGAATCCATGTATTAGGACTATGTTCTTTCCATCAAGCGTATAGCAGGGTTTCCCCCACTTAAGTTCTTCGGTGAGCTGACAGTCAACAACGATCTGTCTCAATTTCTTGAATTCTTCCTGCCACAGTCTTTCTTTTTTTAGGAATTCATCGACCATAGGATTCATAGTGTGTTCCTCCAGAATGAAATATCTCGATTATTCCTTTCACAATCAATGGCGTAGGAACTTTCTCTTGCCTTTTTGGAGGAACTTCCCCGCTCCTAGTACACTATATGCGCATCCAACTAACAGCGGCTTGACCTGCGAACCCGTCCCGGTGTAGCCAGGTTGGCGTATTTTCGCCCATTTCTCGCCCGGAACTGTTTTCTTCCCTATTTTCGGAACAGCCGGCAAGAATAGTGACAAAGCGCAATGACAGGTTGAAGCGATTGTCAGTCGAGCCTATTTAGTCCCGCCATGTGATTCGTGATTCGATCTATTTTCAACATATTTTTTATAATTATTCAAAATTGCTTGCCATCCGTTTTTTTGCAATTCCATTGAATTCTCGTTTTCCGCATCAAATATTTCTATTACCCTAATTCCCCCATTTTCCGCTATAAACAAAATTTCCACCTCTCGTTTATCGCCAAGTTCATATTTTATGATTTCCCCTTTTTTAATCTCGGTGTACTCCCCGCAGAAATCAAATCCCATCGATCCATCTTTAGATTCCATTCTATAATTGAATATTCCCCCTTTTCGCAAGTTACTTACCGCCTTCGGACAACACCAATCATCAGAAGCAAAATTCCATTTAATCACGGAATCTTGATTAGTAAATCCATCCCATGCCGATTCCAGCGATACGCATACAAGTACTTCTACCGTAATTTTCTTATTATTCAGCATGTTGGCTCCTCCATAGTGTCACGCACCGCGTTAACGCACAAAGCGGGCCGCCAGAACCGTGACAAATCGCCGGCTCATCTTGAAGCGATTGCTAGATGTTTTTAAGGCTTCCAATATTGGTTTTGAATATCAAATTCCTCAAAAAATGGTTATACATTATCGCGCTTTTTATTATCTTGAAAAATATATTCAATTTCAGTTTTCGCGTATAGTTCCTGTATCTATTCAACCATTCCTTATCGATTTCTGACAATGCTTTTGCCAATGCAGAAGCGCTATTGTAAGCGTAGCTTAGCCCTTCCGAAGAGCTGGGGCTGATGAAACCAGCAGATTCTCCTATAAGCGCAACATTCTCCTTACCAATTTTTATATCCTTGAGTCTTGGTCGCAGCAAAAAACACGCACTGACTTTTATAAGTTCTCCGATCTGATATTTATTCCCCTTCACGGCAGACAGCAATTTTGCATATTTCAAACGCGGTTTTTCCCTCTCAAGAAAAGCGCCACCGACAAGTACCGTGTCCTCTTTGGGAATCAACCATGAATAAAAATCCGTAATGGTTCTATCAAAAAACACTGCATAATGATTGATAGGAGATAATCTTTTGTACTCACCCTGGATAGCAAGATATTTTCTGATCAAAGAAAAATCGTCAAATACATTACCTCGAACTCTTGAGTATGCGCCATCTGCACCGACCAAGATTCTACATCGTTCTTCCTGAGTTACGTCTCCTGCTTTGATGGTGACAGATATGATGTCTTCCTCATATTTATGGTTCACATACAGGCAATTGGTCTTCAATGTTACATTAGGCGGCAGTAGACTGATAAGAAACTCGTCAAATGCCTTCCGGTTAATATTCGTATAGTGTCTTTGATAATTTCTTTCCATATTCGTTTCCAGATCAATAGATTTTACATAAAGCAATTGCGGATCAGAAACGACTCTTTTGGGTATTCCTATATCAAAAGATGCAAGCAGCGCTTGAGCGTCCGGTGCGATCAGGCCGCCACAGCACTTTCCCCTACCATTCGTTTTGTCAAGAATTAGAACTTTATACTTGCTTGATACTAATCTAGCAAAGGTTGCTCCTGCCGGACCAACTCCAATAACAATGATGTCAAACATGCATTCTCCCAATCGCCAAACAGAAAGATATACTTTTATAAATCAGTGCTTCGTTTTGTGCTTTGAATCTACCCGACAGCCGCTTGATCTGCGAGGCGATACTGGCGTGGTTCCTTCCTCAATTATCAAACGGGAACCATGACAGTCCGCGAAGTCGGATGGAAACGATTGTTGGCAGGCTGATCATTCTAATACTAGTAATTCCCTTTTCAATTGCTTATATGTCTCAAACGCTCGACTTAATTCATTCTCATCGCTTCCAAATCTAATTACCTCTTTAATCCTTTCTATACAATTATCTGGTTTTTTGCTGAATGAATTCACCATCTGAATATTTCTTTTACGACCAGGGAACAATTCTTTGTTTACTACAAAAATGTACTGTAACATAGCGTCAATGGCCGTATCAATCGATGTGTGAAAGAATAAAACATCATTTCTCTCACACGCTCTCTCTAAGTCTTCTTCGTCATCTATAATTTGCCTACAATGCTCCATAATCGCATTTCCCATTTCTGCCGGGTAATTCTCCAGTCTATTCCTTAGCCCCTGCAAAAAGCCATCTTTATCAAGCAAAGCAGTCATTTTCTTGAACATTGCAAGACGCCCGGACGGATAATAACCATTACTTCGACGGACGTTTTTCCCCTTTATGATGTCATTGAAGTCCTTTACTACTTCATCAATTCTAAAATACATGATCCATGTTTCAATATTATCTATCGTAGTGTAATCTGCATCGCCCCATTCCCTGCTCACAAATACTCTTGAGACAAAATCACTGTTATCAACTATTGATTTTGCATAGTATTTATTCCTTACCCTAGGTTCAACTGCATTATTGCAATAAACAAAAATATCTATATCCCCTTCTGTAGTTTTTTGTGGTATGGGGTTACTGCTCAATCCTATTGATGTAATATCATCTTCGCTTTTCAGGTTGTTAACCAGTTCGTTAATAGAATCAATAACCATGTCCCTTTATCTCCATTAATATTGTCAATGCCAATAATACTTTATCCGTTATCCTGGCAAGATGCGCTTGACTTGCGAACGCAGCCTGGCGCGATCCAGGCTGGCGTCATTCTTGCATCCCGGTCTGTAGTTTCTTGTATTCCCTTACTCGGGCAAGCCAGCAAAAATAATGGCAGAGCGCGATATCGGGTTTAAGCGGTTGCCCGATGATTTCCTTTATCTATTTCCTTTGCTACTATTTCCATTTTTTCTTCAATTGTCAAACTACCTTCAAGCCGTATTATTTCCCCTTTTGCTTCCTTCAGCCATTCCAATTCACTCATTCTACTCCTAATATCCATTCCACCGGTTTCATATTGTTTTGAGTAATCTATCAATGCCTTGTGTATTTCTCCCATATCGTTCCCCGAATCAATTCTGGTACCGTAATTTTCTCTTTCCCGTTTTTCCAGTCGCCTAATCCGTTCTTCTTGTTCCACATATAAATAGACCACAATATCAAATACATTTCTTAATTCATTTCCCCAGTTCAACACCGATCCGCTTAATACCCAGGAATCATGCTTCCCCAAAGTGCTGTGCAATAAATTTACGCGATCGTCCATTTCTCTTTTTTTCGTATACGGAGGATCTGTCTTGTACCAATAAAAATCATCAGAATCGAACCAAGTATAACCATATTTCCGAGCAATTAATCGCCCCAATGTCGATGTTCCCGAACCACATGGACCTAATAGATGTATTTTCATATTCTCTCGCTTTTCCACATGCCTAAGGCGTCCATCGAATATATTATTAACCCGCGAGGCGTAATAATGGCGCGGTTTGTGCGATAAGTATCGTACACAAAACGCGCCAGACCGCGAAGTATAGGTAAAACGGTTGTAAAACCTATTTCGTATCAATAATTCGTAAAAACTTTCATCATCAAATGTTCATTGATACCATTGAGATAGAGAGATGGAATCATTCCTACTTCTTTATAGCCGCGTTTCGTATAAAATTCCTTTGCTTTTTTGATTAAAATCTGTGACTACAAGGAATACCGTACTCTGCTTTTTTGCTATCACTTCCTCAAATACATCCATTATTTTTGAACCAATTCCCTGGCTACTAATGCCATTTTTTATCGCTAACAGGTGAATATATGGATATGAATGGAATGCGCCTGCTGGTGATAACAGATGAAACCAAGAAAATTATCACAGCTATCTACGGCTATACAAACCCTACTGAGCCAGTAAGCGATCTGCATGTATGCTGGCGACTTTCTTGCATGAAGGATAGTCGCCACAGAGTGGCGCGCGACCCGCAAAAAACGTGACACTGAGCGTTACCTTGGTGCAACATGTATTATGTTTCTTACTTTCTCTTTACTCTCTTGATCTTCAATACTATCAATAAACCACTTTATCTGAGATTCACTCATTTTTCCGGATGCATTTAAAATGTCATCTCTATCTTTATCCCTCATTTCTTTAGTTTTATAAAGCAAGACTACTTCTGGGCATAAATACGGAATCCCCTTGTCAGTAAGTAGAATTACTTTTTTTTCATCAAGTTTTATTTCTTTATTTCGCCTATAAACCCAACTATTTTCATCTTTTTCATTCAAGAGTATTTTTATTTCCATACCAGCATATTCAACATACAATTCATGAATTGGTAATTGTAGATACTCTTTATTCCATTCATGTTTCTCATGTTTTCCAATGCGACTCTTATTATTCATATAGTACTTTTTGTTTTTCCCAAAGTATCTGTACAATTTCATTTGATGCTTTCTGTATATCCCAATTTCAATATTTTCATGTATTCTTGTTTCTCTGTTTAGAAATAGATCAATTGCCCATCCACCTGCAATAAACCAAGGATATCCAAACTTATCCATGATACTTTTTACTTTACTGCATGGTTCAAACATATATTCCCCTATACGCGAGGCACAAATCAAGTATTTTCGTTATCAGCCAAGAGGCTGAATTTCTTATTTCCTCTGGCCAGGAGCGCCCAAGCTAACATACGCTTAACCCGTGAAGGCCGTTGCCTTGAGTCAGCGCCGAAGCGGTTACCAGGTTTTCTATGCAATATTCCACGGTCGCTTAGCTTTTTCTACATCGCAAAGAATAATACCCAGGACACGCCATTCCATAGGTCCTTACGTTTGACGTTATTTCCTGTATTTCAGTATTCAATGAGTCTCTTAAGTTGTTGCTTATATGAAGCTCTTGAACTTCTGATCTCATGATTTGTTCCCACTCTTCTATACAAAGAATCGGATTATCTTGTCTATGACATTCAAATTCTCTTTCTTGAACTATTTCAAATCCAATGGCCTGCAAGATTTTTACTACATCCGTTTTCTCGGGTTCTGCTGCCCAGATACAGCCCTTTAACCCATATATAGCCTTTGCAAGATTCCATCTTCTATACTGATTCTGCATATACTTTTTCGTGTCCCAAGAGACCGGAATTTCTGAGTTTAGTATCAAGTACCCATTATCGTTTAGTAACCGCCAAAACTCTTTAAATGCAGCCTCGAGACTTCCAACTTTTGCAGCCAAGAATACCAGGGTGTCATCACAATTGATGTAATCAACACTTCCACTTTGGTATGCATGCAAATCAGTTATATCTTCCTGCCTAATTGTAACATACTTCCGATATTCATCAAGATTACCTGTAATTCTCGCTATATCTTCTTCGGCCAGATCGATATCAAAGCCAATAATCCTTGATGAACCGCCATTCTCGTGTACCGCTTTAGCCCAGTAATAGGTTGCCTCACCAGCACCGATGGCACAATCAAATATCACCTTATTATCGAAATGTAATCCGGCGATATTATATTCATATATATTCATTTGGCGTTTCCTTTTATACAGACAAACCTAACAATTGGATACTCTCTGCGGATGCCTGCATCCAGCTCATATAGTATCTTGTCCAACCGAAGCGGCACGGGGTCGGGAATCTGACTCAGTATGAGCTTCATACACCGACAGCGCCCTCTCGGCGCAATCAGCTGTCCAACTCCCCAGGGCCTCAGTGATTCCAGGCTAAGCGCGAAATAGTTGGACTTACGCTCATCCATTATCCAACTCCATACGCCACGAATGGAAAATAGTTACGGCTCAAGCCAGTTACTGACATATTCAATTGCCTAGTAGTTTCCAATTCTCTTTGCTATTTTGTGCTCGTCTTTTAATTGTATCAGGTCCCATAAGTTCCCGTATAAATCCTTGAATACTGCTACTATCCCATAATCGGTTTCTTTTGGCTCTCGTACAAATTCCACCTTACTCTCAACCATACTTTTATAATCTCTCCAAAAATCATCCGTATTCAGAAAGAGAAATACTCTTCCCCCTGATTGATTTCCAATGCAGTGCTTTTGTTCTTCTTTTGACGCCTTAGCGAGCAAAATAGTCGTTCCCTTTGAATTCGGCGGTGCAACAACAACCCATCGTTTATCCTGTTCTTGCTGATAGGTATCATCAATGAGTTCAAACTTAAGCGTCTTTGTATAGAATTCTATTGCTTCATCGTAATCTCGAACAACCAAAGCGATATGAACAATTTCCTGTTTCATTACACTATTACCCTTAATGGATTTGCTATTCTTTTGGGGCAAGAAATGTCACCCAATATCAGTTTACCCTTAAAATCCTGGTCTGAAAAGCATGGCGCACTTTTTGCATCTGATTTCCGTACAAGGCGTGACCGGCCGGAAAGTCAGGCGGAAGCGCTTGTCAGGCACCAGATTTCATTCATATACTATAATGAATTGTCCATTGCACTTTACGTAGTTTTTCTAGATTCGAGAACATATTAGACCATCCCATTTTTGGTTCCCTGTCGTCGAAATAGGTCCATTCATCAATAAACTTGAAATTTGAATTCCATTCTTCAAAATAGTTCCCATCGGGAATTCCGAATGTAAAAACCGCTCCACCGGTCATTCCCAATTGATGCTTAAATTTCCATTGCATGTAGTTGCTCTTCATTTTATCCACCCAATACTTATTTGTTACTTCACATACCAATTCTGCCTTTCCGAATTCTTCATGAATCATAGTTAATAGTTTTTTTACCTCGTTTTCCGTAAGATACATAAAAACGCCTTCAGCTAGAATTAAATATGGGCCCTTCGTCGTAATTTGCTTTGTCCATACCGGATCAAGAATAGATTCTGAAATAAAATGACGGCGTTCCGTTTCTTCCATGAATTTCTTTCGTAATTCTATTACTTCGCCAAAATCAATATCAAACCAATTAATAGTCCCGTTGTCTATCCTATCAAACCGAGTATCCAACCCACAACCAAGATTTAGTACCGTACCTTTTGGATGCATATGCATAAAATCAGTAGCATATTTATCAAATCTCCTGCTGCGCAATGACATGCTAACCGACAATTTTTTATTGTACCTATCTTTTAGAATCATTTCATGGATTTGATTAGCAGATTCGACTATCTCTTTTTTGATAGTATTTATCATTTCTTTAGCTTTATGGTCGTTAATGATGGGGTTTTTGCTTTTGCTCTCTCGCGCCCGTGCATAAAGTGTAATTAACATCGTACTAGAAACGTCGAGCATAGATTTGAGTGATTCTTTCATATGCTTTTCTCCAATATTTGGCGCAAAGCGTCTACCAAACATACGCTTGACATGTAATCCCGTGCCCATAGGGCTTGGCACGGTTCGTGCCCCAAACGAGCGTAGAAAGTTGCACAAACCGTACCAAAAGGAATTATCCTATTGAAGCGGATATCAGGTATTATTAATGCATATCAACAGCTTGGTTTACCGAATAGTCTCTATATATCTACAAATTTGCATAGTTTTAAATAATCAGATAGGCGAATACTGCTCGCCGAGAATGCTGCCTACATTCGTATTTCGAGCGTAGTCGTTCATTTAAAGGATGGCCACCCAATCCATAGAAGAGAAATTAAAATTGCGAAATTGGCCATAATTCCAATAATAAAAAAGGGATGCAAGTAAATCGCTAGAAGGATAAGAGATAAGGATGCGCCAATACCTGCGAAAATACGCCACAAATGACTCGGAATTATAAAATTTAATAACCCTGAGCCCGCTGCTAAAAGCATGAGCCCGGCAATCAACCACAACAGTCCTAGAACTATTTTTACGACAGATGTATCACTGCCCAAACGGACAAGCAACCACGATCTGCCTAAAGGCACAGGCCACCACCCAAGCCAATCAGGATTCCGTATTTCTTTTTTAGGACTAAAGTTACCACTAGCCTGCAACGAGGTAATTAGGCCATGCAAGACGAGCAATATGCTTACTAGTATCTTCACGTACCTCTCCTGGTTTATGGTAATCCCTTTTTTCGTCCGGCGACAGACCAGCTATACCGCCTATCGCGTTATCGTTTCGTACTATAAAAACTTCCTATTCTCGCGAATCGTCGCCCCACATTTGCTTAACCTTTAAATCCGTGTCCGAAGAGCTTTGGCGCACTATTTGAGTGATCTTCTCACAAAAGACGGAGCAAATGAATACCCAATACGAGTTTTAGAAAGTTGCCTTTAATATGTTTTCTTTTATTATTCGAATACATTCAGTTGGTTCTTCAAAAATAGGGCTATGTGCAGAATTGTGAAACGAGAAAAATCGTTTTATCGGAGCATCAATAGTATAATACCATTGTTTTGCCAGTTCATATGAACAAGTATAGTCATATACTCCATGCAAAAAATACAACGGAATTTTAAACGATGTGCTTTCTCTAGCTAAGTCATGATCACTCATTTCATTCCATATTATACTAATATTCGAACTTTCTTTCCCTTTCCATAGGTTAAACTTATCAGTTAAGCTATATTCCTTAAATATTAATGATGGAATAAATATTCCACTTACGACATTTTTCATCTTTCGCATTGTGCCAATACCCAAGTCATGCATTGCATAGTCCCGTATTTTTGTATAATATGCTGCTAGCGGTTTTGCCAATTCGATAGGGCTAGCAAGCATATTTGTGTATATTTTATTTTTTTTTGATTATTAGAATACTGTTCAACAATATAGTTATATGCTTTCTTCTCGGATATTTTCTGGTAAGAGATCTGAGACACCCCAATATATGCCTTATATAACTCTGGTCGCTTTTCGGTCACTTTAATACCAAGATACGATCCACCGGAATGGGCCATTAAGTATATCTTATCTTGGGAAAAACGTTTTACTAAATACTTAGTGATTTCTACTGTATCATATATTAAATCATCAATGGTAATCGACTTATCTGCATATTTTTCATTATAGGACAAACCAGCACCACGTTGCTCGAACCATACTACAGTAAATATCTGATCGAGTCCTGTCGGATATTTTTCCGTAAGAAAATAATCTGGCATTCCGCCATGCAAATATAATAATACTGGTTACGGCAATTTTCCCCTTTTATGAAAAACCAAATTTTACCGCCATTGATATCAATGTAACCCTTTTCTGATATACTATTGTGTATCAATATTCCATTGTTATCTATAATAGGGCTTTGGCCTTCCTGGACTATTTATTATTATTATTACAATTAGGAGCCCCAGAATAAATACGGTAATTGCCAGCAATAGCGACACAGCAATCCTTCTACCAACTAGTAATTGATTATCCATTATCATATGATTCTTTTTGCGTTAACTTTTTTAACATTGGCATGACCTACGAGCTCACTCCGGAAAAAGCAGGTCGACGTAATTATTGTCTCTCAAAAGCCACTTGTCTTGCCTTTTCTTCTGAACGCGCAGATCAGCGAAAATTATGACAAAGAGCGAGTCATGGCCAAAGCAGTTGTTGGGCGTCTCCCTTTCTACCAGCTTAAGTATCTTTAACTAGCTTTCTTAATACTTGATAAGATGCGATATCGCATATGCTTTCAACAAACCTAATATTTTCTTTCTCCCCACTCGCTATTGATCCTCTGAATAATATTGGCACAATATCCAAATCTAATGCACCTCTATATGTTGAGAGTACACAATATTCAGCACAGTAACCAGTAATAATTAGCGTATCAATATTCTCATCCATAATAATTTTGGCACATTCTGTTTTATTAAAACTATTCCCATAGTCTTTGATGATTCTATGCTCGTTTTCTTGCGGTTTCAATTGATCAATCAATTCAAATCCTATTTCTCCTGGAGCGACATCACCTCTATCTTGTACCCAAATTATTGGTAAGTTTTTAGTTCTAAACATTTCTATAGCAGCATTAATATATTCTACTGCTGAATCCATAGATGTTTTACTATTTCCTACATAGAAAGCTTTTTGCATGTCTATGATCATCAATGCCATTCGCATAAAAGACTCCTTAGCGATTGCAGGAAATGCTAGATATATACCATATATAGATTTTTGCCCGCAAGTGCGTGCCCGCCCAATATACGCTTGACCTGCGAACCCACCCGCGAAGCGGTTGGCATGGAGTTCTTGCGTTATCTTCTCGCAAGAACCATGATAAAGGGTTTTTAAGGTTGAGGTATTTTTTAGGCGTTAACTCCTTTTATTATTAATACTAACGATACTGTATAACATAATAATATGGCTATGAATGTTGCTAACATCCCATACTGCAAAAGCAAATTCATGGAACCTTGCGGATATAGAACCTGTACTACAACTCTAACAAGCCATAGCATGCACGTTGTCCCTATGACAACGATTAAAGAATATTTTGATACCCTTTCTCCATAGATCAATAGGACATTCATTAGCCCAAATAGAACGAGACAAAGTGAAAAAAATACATTTATAGCTTTAACCGCTAATATAAGTTCTGTAGCTGTAGTATCAATATATGAATACCAATTCCATAGTTCAGGTACAAAGAAATGCCATATTCCAAATCCCATTGAAATGAGGCTTCCTGCCGTGATAAGTACCCTTACTACGATACCATTCATACTATAATCTCCTACTATCTTTAATATTTATCACTAATAAACTCGCAAGGATAATAAATAGGAGTACTGACTTTATTGAATAATGGATTACCTAATCACAACTACTTCTTTCAAGAATACTGCAAAATAGCATCTGCTAGAGGTAGGCAATAGCATTTATACCAAATCCTAATATTAAGCATTTAATTACTTTACCTTTTAAGAAAAACACATAAATCGCAGTAAATATCCAAACAATAATTTGTGAACCCATATATATAATCCATCACATTTGGAGAAAAAACTTTAGGGTAAATTTTTGCTAGCCAGCGGGACGTAAATGGCACGCTTCCTGCGGTATTTTCGCGCAAGAAGCGTACCATAAGCCGAGTCCGGCTGAAGCAGTTGGTAGATGCTACTATATTAGTAATCCACTAATAGCGGATAGCCATCATGGTATTGTGAGCTTTAATTATGTCTTACTGGCCACTTTATGGAAATAATTATTATACTAACTGTTATCGTTAATTCAATTGTCACAAATACTACATAATATATCCACGTTTCACCAATAATGTTTCCTATTCCAACCAATGTATATACTATACCCGCGATTATATTTATCCAACGATTCACATTCGACATAGTTACTAAACACAGCAAAACCATAATAGCTGGTATAATCATCAATAATGAAGTTGTTAGTAGCGTTATTTGACTCACCTTGAATGGGCCAATAAATCCAGATGCTATTCTATTGAATTTACCCGGTTCGAATAATGCAAAAATATCACAATAGATATATAACAGCATCAAACCAACCCATAATCCAGCAAGTACAATTTTTGTATCAAGCTTGATGTCAACAAATAATTTCTTAGTTCTTTGGTTCACGACCATGATCTTCCTCCATACTTCGTATGGAGAGAATACTTCAAATTGCCACAACTGTAATTGATCTAAGTCAAGAACGATCGGAAATATGTTTATTCCCCGTCTGTTGAGAAAGTCTCTTCCGTATTCTACTCAAAGATTCTGGTTTTACTCCTAAATAACTGGCTATCTGATATTGAGGAATTCTCTGAAGCAAATCTGGTCGCTTTTCTATCATCTCCCTATAGCGTTCCTCTGGAGTCGAGGTTTTATAACGGGCTAGGTTCTCCTGAAGCTTTTCTGCCATTATTTCGGACATAGCAAGGCAAACTGCCTTCAGTTGGGGATATTCAGAGAGCGTTTTCGCTTCCTGATCGGGCGTGCCCACTACCGCCACGGTATCCTCCAAGCATTCAAGGAAATGTACAGAAAGAACATTCTTTCCATAGCCCATTGGGAGTACCGGTTCCTCTTCGATAAAAAAATCAATAGTCTTATCATCTCCCTCTTTCAGAATATAACTGCGAATACACCCTTTTAAAATAAAATAACCCTTTCTTACGCTGTCTCCCTCTCGTAATAAAACAGTACCCTTGGGGAATTTTTGCACTAATGAACTTTTCATAAAAACATTTGCTAGATCCTCAGATATGGGAATATAACCCGACAAATATGATACTAATTCATTATCCACGGGTGGAATCTCCTTTTTCATGTTTAGCGCCCACCTTGCAACATACGCTTGACTTGCGAACTCGCCCTGGCCAAGCCACGTTGGCGTCACTCTTGCCCTCTCAAACGCCACTTCTCTTACATTCACTTCTCACCGCGCACCAAGCAAGAATGATGACAAAGAGCGAGTCAGCGCCGATGCGGTTGTTAGCCCTCTATTCTATTAATTACTATCTTTTGCTTCCTTCCTAGCTTAAAGAATCCCAAAGCAAGCATAACGAGCCAAGGTAACATCGGAATTATCGATACAAAAGAAAGCACAAATCCAAATTTCCCGGCTGTCGGAGGAACTAACATTAATATACCAATGACCAATCCTAACCATCCAACCGCTTTTGAAAACACGTTACTTTTAATTATTGAAATTGAAAACATTGTTAGTGCTATGCCGCCGAAACAATAACTAACATTAAAACAAGTACCATTAAACAAGGTCATAAGCATCTTGCCATTTGTTATGATCGATTCTTTATCTACTTCATTTATAGCATTTGTATATTGACTGCTTAATGCAAGCATTCCGAATATTGCTTCTCTTGAAACCACATAGAGCGCAACACTTATTATTGAAAACACTAAACCAATCAATGCAAAAACTGGATTTTTTTTCTTTAGCAAAAAAAACAAGCCAATATATACGAGCACAAACAAAATATTATCTACTGTTAAGTTAAGATCAAAATCGATAAATCCAAGCAAAGGGCTTCTTTGAAACAAGTCAAAATAGCTGATTACATCAGTTGGTGGAGGAGCAATAAAGAAGATTGCTGCTTGGAATGGAATAATAGCAAACAAAACAATCGAAAGAACGCCAAGAAATTTCATAAATACTCTAATTTGCTCATTTGCTTCTACTTCATCATCTAACTTCATGTCTCATTTTCTCCATATTTATGTATGCCTATCATTTGCTTAACCTGTATTTTCGCGCCCGTAGGGCTTGGCGCTGTTTATACGCCAAGAGCGAAGCTAACCGCACAAACCGTGGTGACAATAGCGTTGTTAAGTTGAAGCGGTTGTCAGGCTTATTCTTTTCTTCTTAAGTGCCTACTTACTACCCTATGATTTTTGTATCCTTTGAGCCTATTCCCTAATTTAAGATCACTTTATCTTTTCAACATATGTATGTACAAGTTGCTGCTTTTCTCTATCATTTAGCTTTTTTGTTGCTGTTGATACTACATCAACAATAGTCGCATCTGCCTTTTTAAGAAGATCTAGCAGTTGATCATTATACTTCTTTAAAAACCACCTATTTGCTGTCACAAAAAGCCAAACATTTTTGCCTGCAAATTTCGGCTTAGTATTTAGCCAATCCCTTATTGGTTCTTTAGATGTAAATGCCATGACCGCACCATATACGATGATATAGTCATAGTTTGACAGGCTAATAGTAGAAAGCTTTGACGCTTCTATTTCTTCAAAAGTATAATTTGAAGAAGTAAATTCATTTCGAAAATATGTTCTCCACGGATCAATATTTTTATCATTAATTTCATAGGCAAACAGGATGTGTTTATCTGTTGTATCGATATTTTGTGCCATAGCACCAGATACTGCAATAATAAAGAATAAGAATATACATAAATATTTCTTCACAGGCACCTCTTTGGATAGGGGCTTAACTTATGTTCTGATTGCAGAAACATATACAAAATATACCATATCTTTATACATTTACAATTAGTTATCAATATAAAATACATTTTTCCCATATATCTACGCGAAGCGTCAGCCTAACATACGCTTGACTTGCGAATTCGCCCTGGCGCAAGCCACGTTGGCGTCACTCTTGCCCTCTCAAACGCCACTTCTCTTACATTCACTTCTCACCGCGCACCAAGCAAGAATGATGACAAAGAGCGAGTCAGCGCCGATGCGATTTTTAGCCGCTTGTACCTTTTCGAATATTCCTGCATGACTCCGATAAAATGCTTTTATTCTCATTTTTTGCTTTTTGTTGTTCGCTTTTTCGATATAATTAATTTATTCATGCTTGATTTAGAGTTTCTTTTTTATTTCTGCAAATTACTATTAGTTTCTTTTGAGTTATATTTTAGTTCCGCTCTCCCAACTTGAATTGCACGCAACTAAAAATCATTAGGTCTACAATAAAGATGTAAACAATAAAACCGCTATTGGCAAATGTCCACTCGTTTAATGTTAGTAATGTTAAAAAAACACCGAAGCAAGTCGCTAGCCAAGGCCAAGCAATCTCTGTTTCCGGATGTTTATATGCCTTAACAAGTGTTGGTAGTGCGGCCAGTCCATCGGCCACGATGCTAAAGATAATTGCCACATTACCAACCTTCGTTATCAGCCATAGGATCAGGCCTACCACAGACAAAAAGCCACATACTAAATCAAATTTTGTTAATTTCCATTCAGTTTTTTTATTGGCAAATGAGGCGATAAGAGTTAAAAGAGGTAGAAAACCTGTACTAAAAGTCATTAATGACTCTAAACCCACCCCCTGCTTTATTTGGGCTGCGAATGCAATCATCGGAGCGATAGACCATAATAAAAAAGAAACTCTATTAGGTTTTATTTTCCCCCTAATTGTGTCCCACAAATACGCGAAAGCACCTGAGGCGCTAATTAGAGTACCAACTATTACGAAGTTTTTATTAAGCATATTTTAAATATCCTGTTTTGAGGAGCAAAAGCAATCAGCTTTAGGCTCTTCTCAATGAAAATATGGGCTGATAGTTCTTTATGCGCCCGCAGGGTCCGGCTAACATACGCTTGACCCGCATTTCCTTACTCATGCCAGCCAGCAAGAATGATGACAAAACGCAAGACAGAATCAAGCGGCTGCTAGAATGCTGATTCCATCTTATTTCTTATAATTTAAAAACATTCCAACATATCTCATTTCTATTTTTTTGATCATCAATTACTAATCCCCTTATTTCTTCTGATAATTGTTCTTGCTGCCATTCACATTCTTTCCAACCATTTTCCATTTTCTCTTTTTCGTCACTAGCTGCCATTACGGCTCTAATTGCATATGCTGCAGCACCCAATTCATGTGCTGGTACATGGGCAACAGCTGCTGATTGGCCAGCTGATAATGCTGCAAATTTTGCTGATCCAACCATTTCACGAGCAGCAGCATTTGAATAATAGGCTGCTATTTTCGCCTCGGTTGTTCTTATCTCACCGCGGGCCCATGCCCCTGTTAATTCTATAGCCCTACGAGGTCGATTATCTTCAGGACATTCTATTTCGAAATAATGAAGAACATGTTCAGCACACTTTGCCGCCCAGATTGCTAACAAATAATGATCTTTATCAGTTAGGGTTCCCCCACGCCTGATTGTAATGAATCTAGAATCTCTAATTCTCGGTAATATCATAGGTTCCCCTACACAGATTTATCTAGTTCGTTATAGAATTTTCTAAACCTATCAATTTTATTGGTCGTTCTACCATACGCTGACCTGCGAGCTCGCTCGCGTAGCGGTTGGCATCATTCTTGCCCTCCCAACCGCCACTTCTCTTAAATTTTCTTCTGAATGCGCCGCCAGCAAGAATGATGACAAAAAGCGAGTCATGGTCGAAGCGAGTGTTAAATGATTCCTTTTCTCTATTCTACATATGCTCTTACCGATATTAAAAATTCTTCCTGTGCATATTTATATTCTTTTGTTTTCTCTACAAATTGCTTATCAAATTTTTCTACTTCGTTTTCATCACAATTATATACTTCACTTTCAACATATTTCCATGTATGACCTTCAAATATTCCATCTACCAATGGTAATACCAAAAGATTGTATGGATACTTCCCGGCGATATTGCTGATAGTATAATCCTTAGAACTTTTAAACCCATACTTACAGTAGTTTTTCGGATAACCCTCTATAATAACTGCTTTATACTCCTTATCTTTAGCTTCTCTTATTGAATGCTGCAGTAATGCAGATCCAATACATTTTCTTTGATATTCCGGTAGTACACTCACTGGTCCAAAGGATATCGTATCAATCTTTTCATTCAGTTCATTTAGTATTGCTGATTTAACATACATGATGTTACCAACAATCTTTTTGTCAATTATAGCGACATAATCAAGAATAGAGAGAAAATCGTTATGCTCTCTCATTTTATGTACGAGGTAATGTTCGCTACATCCCGGGACGTATAGATTCCAGAATGCTTCCCGAGTTACATTTTCTACTTCTTTATACTCCGTTGGTAATTCATGTCTAATTATAATTCTCATACTTCGTTTCTCTTAATTCTGCCCGCTGAAAGCGAGTCCATCTATCATTCGTTTAACCTGCATTGCGTACATTGGCGCACTTTATGCCAAGGAACGAAGCAACGATAGCAAAAAGTGTGACAATAGCATGTCAGGTTGACACAGTTACTATGCGAATTTTTCTCATCTAATCGGATACCTGATTACATCTTCCATTTTAGGCACACTTTTTTTTATCGGCATCCATTTTTCACCTTTTTTTATTTCGTATTCCTTAAATACAAACGGAATACCTTTCGCAATTCTATAATCTCTATTGTTCATGAACTGCATATGCAAATGCGGCATAGTTGAATTTCCTGAATGCCCTAATTCTCCTATTTCTTCATGTTCTTGTACTTTTTGCCCCACTCTTACTTTTATAGAATTCTTTTTTAGATGCGCGAGTAACACATACACCTTTTCAGAGCATTTAATCATTGCATAATTCCCGGTTATTATTTTTGGCGAGGCTCCATCTTCTATATATTTTTTTGTTACTGTGATTGTATTTTTATAATCATTGAAGATCCTTACAGGATTTCTCTCTTCTATGGTATCTTCAATTTCAATAACTTCACCATTTACAGGAGAATAAACTTTTTGTCCCCAGCCATAGAAATCACTTAAATCTAGACCTCTGAACAGATATTCAAAAAAACTCTTTTTATATGGTTTTTTCAACTTATCAGTATCTTGAATCATTACAAAATCTATTGCATATTCTTCGCCAAAATTTGCTGTTCCATGACTAGGAATTTTTGACCCTGGTGTATTTGGTGATATATAGACTCCTTCTAACGGAAAAAAAATCTCTATCATATCGATGTTATCACTCCTCTCTTGAGATATTATTTTTGTCGAGCAAAATGCAATTAACAGTACTAAGGAAACAATTCGTTTTGTGAGTATAATCATCTTTATCTATTTTTGAACGCAAGCGCGTCAACCTAACATACGCTTGACCTGCGCAGCCCGTTCAGCAAAGCGGATTGGCGCTATTTTTGCGTAAGCGAGCATAGCAAGTAGCAAAACTAGTGACAAAGGGCAAATCAGGTTGAAGCGATTGTCCGGCAGTTCATTTCCTATTGATGCTTACTAACTCATGTTTTATATTTGAGTTATCAATATAGTTTTTATGGTCTTGTAACTTATTTTTACTTCAGTGATAATTATACAACGAATCTCGCTTTGATAAGAATAACCAAAATGCATTTGTAAATGCGATTGATCCTGCATGAGGATTATCAAGAATCGGATCGTAATATTTTACTATTCCACTATTATAAAAATATATCTATGTTTATGAATCCTTTTATCATTCAACATATTTTGGAAACGCTCAAAATTCATAATAACTAATTTCAGAACCAACTGGAGGAGGACTTATCTTCCCTTCATCGCTGATAACCAATAAGTCTTTAAAGACGGCATTGAATCGTTCGACGAACAAGTCACATGTGAGACGATCCATATATCTGTTATTTCTATACATTTTGCATACAGCTTTGTGCCCTTGCATTTTCATTGCTCTTAATCTGCCGAACGGTGCAAGGGCTTGTTCAGCCTCAATTCTGTCTTCGTCCTAGTCACTGAGCCTGGTGTTCAGGAATCCAGCATCGGCCATTGTGGACTGCCGGATTGTCGCACAGTCCATGCTCGGGATACTTACACTGCGCACCGCATTTAGGCACCTCGCCCTTGTCACCGTGTTCCTTCAACTGTTTCTTGAGTTCCTCCAGTTTGTCCTTGAGCTTCCAGGTCGTAGACTCGTGTCCTCCCATTTCCCTCATTGCATCTTGTATGGCCTTTCCCAAAGCCTCGACGTCATCGACCGACACCGAAGTCTTCTCCCCGATCTCAGTCATGATCTTGGTTAGTCTCTCAATCTCCTTGCGCTGTTCTTCCAGCAGATACGCCAGTTCTGCTTTGGCATTTTCGAGCGCGATGCGTTCCTCGTTCTCGAAAGCGTGCGAACCAGCTGTCCCATCCACAGGGTTCTGGTTAACACTACATTCCTCGGCCTGCTGAATCTTTCTACGACAGTTCTGAAGCGCTTCAGCAATCTTCTTGAGCTCACGTAAGATTCCTGATCGCTCGACAAGGTCATAAGCTTCTTTTTCGCGCTTCTTCAGCTCCGCTTCTTTCTCCAAGAACTCCTTGAGTTTTTTCTTGAATTCCCGGCGCTCACGGTCGATGGCATCGTAGTCTTTCAGTGGTTGAGTCATGGCAGCCTCCTTGTAGGGTATAAATCGTTGGAAAAAGTGAACTCTTGTATCGGCCGAACATTGGCTTAACCTGCGAGTTCGCCCGCGTAGCGGTTGGCATCATTCTTGCCATTTCCAGGAAAAGCCTCTTCGCTTCTCACGAGACGCAGAGCAACAAGAATGATGACAAAGAGCGAGTCATAGTCGAAGCGATTGTTAGATTTTTCAGATCACTATTCTTGTTCCTGATCCTACTTCACCAATATGTACTACATTTGCTATTTCAATTTTACTCACTAGATTAGTACAATGGCACGGATATACTATTCCTATATCTTCCTTACATAAATACTCTTTTGTTTTTATCAGTATTTCATCATTGGGATCTTCTGATTGGAGATGAAATCCACCAATTATCATACGTACCTTTTTGTTTTTAAGAACTTTTTTAGCATGTTCAATAATATTGCATATTCCACTATGAGAGCAGCCAGTGATTATGACGATACCAGCGTTTGTATTTATTGCTAATGCTGAATCATCGAAAAGAAAGTCATCAACATATTTCTCCTCGATTTTTGTTTTACCCAATGGCTTAATATTTTCAAAAGTAGTAGTTCTTTCAATTTCTCCAAGAAATACTATCTTGCTATTCAGCCAATATGGTTCTTTTGTTTTTATTATTTCAAATTGCTTCTCAATATCTTTCTCAGTTCCTTTGATTCCAATGTTTTCACGCTTATCTTTTTTCGGTTTCAATGCGTATGGATGACATACTAGCTTCTTCTTATCGCTATTTCCATATTTATGTAGGTAGTATTCGAGTCCCCATGTATGATCTAGATGCCCATGTGATAGTACAATATAATCAATTTTTGACAAGTCAATCTTAAGCCTTTTTGCATTTTTTAATGGAATATTACTAATGCCCATATCGAAAAGTATTTTTAGATTCTCATCTTCGAGATAGCAAGAAAAACTTGGCTCTCCAAAAAGATCATACTTATTCGGTACGTAATTATCCACCAAGATAGTTATTTTCATTGTGACCTCAAGTATTGGAGATTAATCCTTGATAAATAAATCTAACATTGGCTTAACCTTTAAATCCGTGCCCGAGCAAGGCGAGGGCACGGCACGTTTTGTGCATGGGATTTCTGCACAAAACGTGCCAAAGTATTTATAAGGTTGAAACAATTGTCAGGTTTCTGAGTTTTTGACTTTCAACATCTTTTCTTTATTAAAGACAACTATTAGGAGTATTGCTATAAAGTAGAATACGGAAGTGAACATTAACAACCTAAAGCTATTAACTATAGCAATCTGCAGTAAGAAATTAAACAAGAAATGAATCCATATTGCGATTAATATGTTTTTTTTCTGATTATAAAAAAATGTTAAAAAGACAGATAATGAAATAAGGCCTATCATAAAAAACAAAATATATGCTGCAAGAGCACGACCACTATATCCGGACATAAACCATAATGGGAAATGCCATAATCCCCATAGAAATCCAATTATCAGTGATGCAACTAATGGACTATGCTTTTTTTGTAGTTCATTTACTGCATAGGAACGCCATCCCAGCTCTTCTCCCATTGGACCATATAAAATATTGGCAATAAATAATTGCGGCAGCTTTGAAGTATCAATAAATTTGATAGTTTTTACGGATCCATTATCTATATGTAATACACAGAAAATAGCAATGAATATAATTAGTAGTTGAATTATCAGTGGAATAGCAAAATCAAGAATATTTACCTTGGTGAATTGCTTTTTAAGATACTCTAATAAAGAATAGTTGGGATTTAGTTTTCTAAATAGAAGGAGAAAAACAAAAGTTGAAGTCCAAGCACAAACATATTTCATTATAGTCTGAATGAATTGAGGTGCTTTTAAGTAAATACTACCGCCTGTAATAAGGAATAAAATCCAGAATAGTAAATAGGTATATATAACAAATATCTTTATCGAACCTTCAGCCGGTTGCCTCATGTTTAATTCACCCCTGATTATGCTCTGCGCGAAGCGTTAACCTAACATACGCTTAACCTGCGAGCGCGTCCTGGCGTGAACCAGGCTGGCGTCATTCTTGCCTCTCAAACGCCACTTCTCTTACATTCTCTTTTCACCGCACCGCCACGCAAGAATGATGCCAAAGAGCGAGTCATGGTCGAAGCGATTGTTAGATTTCCGATTCTTTCATTGTTACTTCTTTTTTAGTAATCATTTATTCTTTTTATTCACTTGCATTTCTAATATTGAACCTCTGTAGCTCGTTTCTTTATACTATAGAAATTCACTTTCGCAATATCTTACCCATTGGTTTTCCTTTTGCTATTTCATCAACTAATTTGTCAAGATACCTCACTTTTTGCATCAACTTATCTTCTATTTCTTCAACTTTATATCCACATATTGAGCCAGTTATTTTAGAAGCATTCGGATTAAAGTGCGGAGCTTTCTCAAAGAACGTCTTGAAATCGCTTTTATTATCTAGATGATACTGCAATCCATTTTTATCGTACCCAGTTAGCCAGAATATTATTTCATCAACCTCTTCCTCCTTGCGCCCCTTTTTTTCCACTTTTTGAACATATAACGAATAAACAGATCCAAATTCCATTTTATATACTCTTTCATTGCTTTTAGTTGAAGATTCCCTCATAGCATTTCCTCCCATTGAGATATATGGCCTGAATCAGTTTATACTTGAACCATTATCGTATTTCAAAATGTCACTTTGGAAATACCGAAAACCAAATAGTATTTGCCCAATACTACTCCAATTTTCGGAAAATCTAACATACGCTTGACCTGCGAGCTCGCCCTGGCGCAAGCGGTTGGCGTCATTCTTGCACTCTCAAATGCCACTTGTCTTATATTCTCTTCTCACCTCGCCGCCAAGCAAAAATGATGACAAAGAGCGAAACAGCGTCGAAGCGATTGTTAGGCATTTCTTGGTCCTATACTAACTCTTTACGCATTGCATATGCTATTGTTCCATCCCCCATATCCCTTGCGTTTTCACCGATGTTATATCCACGATTTTTCCAAAATTGTATCCCCTTTATGTTGTTTACTTGTACTCCTGATTCTATTACTTCAGTCCTATAATTTGTCTTTAGATATGATTCAAGTAAGGATGTTACTAGCACTCCTATTCCCTTTCCCCGATATTTTTCTGATATCATTAATAATGAAAGGCATGCGTTACCTTTGCTTGTTTCGGGAATAAAGTCAATTATTCCAACCATAGTATCCTCAGTATTCCAAATTCCACAATAAATGCCTTTTTCTTTAATGGAATGCTGGATATCAGCATCAACCATGTGGATTGATGCCTTTGGCACAGGTCCTAAAGAAAGAAAATCTTCACATTGTGTATATACGTCTAAAATTAATTTTTTATCGCTGCTATTTATTGGCTTTACCATATATTCAGAGGAGAAAAAAATGGTTTGCATGTGAAAACTCCAAAGTAATAAACGCATCTGTTTTCTGTCGCCGGAGGCGTATGCCTAACATACGCTTGACCCATGAGACGTAATTGGTGTGACTTTTGCCGGAAGCGTCGTCACGTAGTGACGCGCAACCCGCAAAAGCCATGACAACAGCCGAATCGGGTCGAAGCGATTGCTAGATATCTTCCTTTTGTTATTGAAGTATTTCTTTACCCAAGTAACTCTTACTCACTTTTTCTTATGGTTATATTCATTTCGTAATATCTGCATCATTATCGTATCCTCGTTTTTCCCAGTATCCTTCGTACGGTTTATCCGAAAACTCAATTCGTGTTACCCATTTTACCCATTTATACCCATACTTTGATTCTGCTACGACTTGTAAAGGAAATCCTCTTTCTGCATCTAGCTTTTTCCCATTAATTTCATAAGTGAGCATAATGTCATTAGCAAGTACATAGTTATAGGTCAATGATGATGAATACCCATCTATCGCATAAAAAATTACTGTTTGTACATCCTTATTAATGCTTGCTGATTTTACTATATCTGCTATTCGTACACCCTTAAAGAGCAAGTGTTCACTCCAACCTTCAATACAGTTTAGCGTTATCGCTCTTGTTACTGAAGGAAGTGCTAATATTTCGTTATACGTTAATAATAATGTCTTTTGTACCTTTCCATTTACTAGTAATCTGTATGTAGTGATATCAACTTTTTGTGGACCTTTTATTGAATTATCATATCCTCGATCAAAAGGTGAAAGCTTTTCCCCTTGATATTCATGAATTTCAATCTGAGAATAAGCATTTATACAAAATGCTAGAAACAAAATGCATAAACAGGAAATCTTTATGTTCGTTTTCATCAAGGTCTCCTTTTCGCCGAAGGCGTATGTCTAACATACGCTTGACCTGCGAACTCGCCCGCGTAGCGGTTGGCGTCATTCTTGCCCTCTCAAACGCCACTTCTCTTTCATTCTCTTCTCACCGCGCAGATCAGCAAGAATGATGACAAAGCGCGAGTCAGGGTCGAAGCGAGTGTTAAAAGCTTTTGTCTATTCGTATTCCTATATATTTTTGATAATTATAAAAATCCTTGTCCATTGTCAGTATCGACATATCGTTATTTGAGGCTATTGCACATATCAAATAATCTATATGCGATCCTTGTATCCCGTTTTTTCTACATTCATTATAAAACTGTGCTGCCAATTCATAGTCGATTGTTTCTATCTTGAAATCTTCAAAGATTGCTATCTTTGTTCGTAATTCTATAAATCGATTCTTTTCATGTATACCGCTTAATATCTCCTGTCGAACAGGACCTATCATTATCACATCCAGATCTCGAATGAGTTCGACCAAGTAGCTGACTATCTTCTGTTCTTGTTCTGTCTTTTCCTTTTTCCGTAGCGCCAATGACCATATCGACATATCAACGAGTACACGCATTAGCGCGTTCTCATCTTCTTATAATCATAAGATTCAGCATATTCTATTTTACCAAATAGATTTATTACATCTTCTGCCTTTCTCCTCTTGATGAACTCTTCGAGCGCGGCATTTACCGTGTCTTTTTTGATCGAAATCCACCGATCTCAAGAGCCCGATCAAGAAGCCCGTCATTTATTGCTAGGTTTGTAGCCATAATTCCACCCCCACACATGGTTTACACACGATAATGTGTAATAGTCAATCTCAGAAGTACTCTTTGTTTTTGTGGCGCCCGGAGGGTCCGGCTAACATACACTTGATCCTTAACCGCCCGCTCCTGAGCGAAGCGAGGGATTGGCGTGGTTTGTGCATTGTTGTTATGCACAAACCGTGACAATAGCGTTATAGGGTCGAAGCAGGTGTTAGGCCACTATTCTTATTCAGGTTTAAGAGTAACTTACTAATGCCAGATCCTTCAATTATGAGTAGAATTCCCCAAACAGGAAGCTCTCCGGGGAAATTCCCATCCTTAATGGAAATCACTACAGAATTTAAACATAATATAATTAAGTACAAAAATGCTTGGACTCCGATAATTGAACCAATACATATTCCTTGGCGCTTTTTCTTAAATAATAGTATCCCACTAGCAATTAATGGATTTATCATAAGTACTAAGTCAAGACTTGCAATAAGGCGAAATATTGAACTACTTTGAGGCAATGCTTTACCAGCAAATGCATAATTAGCCCAATTTATAATCCATACAGCTCCAAGACCTACCCCAATAAATAAGAATACTATAGCTGGATAAATATAATTCTTTCCTACTATTGATTTATCAAATTCAGAAATAATCTCATTATTTGTATTAACAATATATATTAACGTAATGATGGAAAGACTTATGATTACTACATAAAGTAAGAATAGTTTATTAAGTTCCGCTCCAAGAAGATAATATGCATAATTGTATATTGAGTATCCTAAAATCCCTATAGAAATGATCTTACTTATTCTATTCCAGATAATTACACAAATTATTAAAATAGGAACAACTACGACTAAGGTAATGATATCATTCCCGAGCCAAGTCTCTTTTATCCACCCTGTATCTAGGTAAATATTAGCAAATATCCCTAGTAAGGCTTGAGCGCACATTAAAATTGCTATTATCAAAAAGTTTATCTTAATCTTCATAAATATTCCTTGCGCGCGTTAGCGCGTCATCCTAACATGCGTTTAACCTGCGAACTCGCCCTGGCTACCGCCAGGTTGGCGTCATTCTTGCCCTCTCAAACGCCACTTCTCACATTCTCTTCTCACCGCGCCGCTCAGTAAGAATGATGACAAAGAGCGAGTCATGGTCGAAGCGATTGTTAGGCAAATCCTAATATAACATTCCTTTATACCCTGTCTTTAATGCTTCAATAATTCTTATTTTTCTTCTTTCTCTGGTTCCATCGCTTTTTGCTTCACAATAAAAACCAGCAAGTTGCTTTTGCCTTGAAAGCGAAGTGTTTTCAAACAGTTTTAACATATCATTATCATTTCTTAATACATCTTTTACTATACTTATATTGATACTATCTTTTTCTGACTTCTCTATAGTTTCATTTTTTTCATGACCTATTTGATAGGCTCCTATTCCATATTTCGTCATTAAGCCTTCTTCTTTAAGCCGTTTAAACACTTCCTTGTTCTTTTTCGACCAATTTGATTTATCTTTTCTTTGCGAAAAGTACTTTTTATACTTGGTGGTATCTATTGATTTCATAATACCATCTATCCAACCAAAGCAAATTGCTTCTTCCAATGCATCACTTGCGGTAAAATATTTTACCCCTTTATAGAAAACAATCCAAATGCCTTCAGAACTACTGTAATTCTTTTCAAGCCATATTCTAAATGCTTCTCTATTTTCAAATTCAAGAATTGCAGCATTATCATTCATTTCTTACTCCAAGTAGTGCATATTCCAGATCTATTAAAGCCAAGACTAGTAATACATAGTTAGGGAAATGAATACTTCCGCCTTTGCCAGTATTTTGTTTCGAACATTCGTATTGCGAGCGAAGCGAGACAGCCTAACATTCGCTTAACCCTTAACGCCTGCTCCCGAGCGTAGCGAGGGATTGGCGTGGTTTGTGCGTGATCTTCTCGCAAAAACCATTACAAAGGATTTGTAAGGTTGAAGCGGTTGTTAGGTTTCTTTATTTATCGTGTTCTACCCAAATAAGCTTACTCGTGTCATATCCTAATGATTGGGCTATCGTAAGGTATTGATCCTTCACTTCACTAGGTATTGTCTTTTCTCTTGAAAGTATCCACAAGTATTTCAAACTACTCCCAGTGACAAGTGCATATTGATAGTCTTTATCTATTGCTATGACATTGTATGCTGCGTAAAATGGGCCAAAGAATGATACCTCGAGTTCGCCTTTGGTATCTGCTCCCTTAAATCTCGCTTTTCCTTTAGCTTCTGACCATTTTTTTGTTATATAATTATATCCTCGATTTACAACACCAATTTTGCTATCTTTTCTTAGTGCATATTCTGCTGTTGTATTGTTGAGATTCTTCTCGAAAGCAAAATCATACCGTGCAATCTCATACCATTTCCCTAAATACTTCTCTTTTTCAAATGATTCTATCACAGTAGCTCCTTTGGGTAGTGTCGCACAGGATGAAATGAGTACTAAAATAGTTATACATATTGCAAGGAAGGCTTTTTTTCTTCTCATTCAGAACTCCTTTTACGTTGCATCGCTGTAAAGAATCTACTTTCTTTAGTATAAGCTATTTCTCTCCACTTTTCCTGCGCGGAGCGTCGACCTAACATACGCTTGACCTGTGAGGCGAGACTGGCGTGCAATTTTCCAGTGGAGCGAAGCGACCCACAAATTGCATGTCAGGCCGGATTATCAGGTTGAAGCGATTGTTATGCTCTAACATTCCTAATTACTTCAATTACATCATCTCTTTTTTTAATGTGCTTTGTCTGATAACCATATTCATTTGCAGATTCAACATTACAAAGCATATCATCTAGGAATAGTATATTTTCCTTTTTTATTTCTCCGAACTTTTTTGCAATTTGTTTTTGCATATTATTCCAAAACTCTTTTTCCGGTTTTACATATCCGAAATCACTTGAGAAATATGCTTCATCAAATACAGTGTCAATTTCCATTTTTCTTTTTAGAAATTCCTTTCTGTAATGGTTTTGATTAGATCCTATAAATACTTTTAAGCCCAACTGCCTTATCGATTTTATTTCTTTCAGCATTTCAAAATCAATGTATTTGCTTTCAAATTCGTATTTCATATCTAGATAGTCTTTTGCCCCAAAATCCCAATTTATTCGTTTTAGGAATGGCGCAATTTCAGTGATAGTATTTTTCGATCCTCTATCACATTCAGTATTCACTTCACCTTTATAGTATTCACTCATTATATTTACCGGATCATTGTATTTTTGATCTGATAATGTCATTGTAAACCATTTTTCATGCCAGATTAATACACCATCAATATCAAATATTAAGGCTTCAAGCATTTAATCTCCCCCCGCGAGGAGCGCCGGCATAACATGCGTTTGACCCTTAACGCCTGCTCCCGAGCGTAGCGAGGGAGCAGGCGTGGTTTGTGTGTAATTTTTGAGCACAAACCATGACAAAAGGCGTTATAAGGTTGAAGCGGTTGTTAGGCGAAAGTTTTCTCTCTTTTACCCTTATGACTATTTTCTTCAAGTTTCCCTGTTACGTATTTATGTAAAATGCTTGTTACTAACGTCTGATATGGAATTCCTTCTTCTAATGCTCGTGTTTTCAAGGCTTCCACATCTCTTTTTGATATCCTCACATTTATCCTATAGTCTTTAATTGCAGTTTCAGATGCTGCAACAATTAACTTCTTTTTCATCTCTTCAAGGTTTTCTATACTCTTCCATTCTCCATTTTCTAAGGATTCAATTATCTCTTTATCTTCTTTTGTATTCATATGCTTCCTCCAAGTTTATACTGCTTTGTATACTTCCTGCTTGGATACAATGTCTTTAAAAAGAAATTACCAGCTGCTTCTGCAACACAGGGAATACAAAAAGCATATTCTTCTATCTCAACTACTAACATTATTTGATTCCTATACTTCTCTTTATTTGGATGCTCTAATACATCAAGCAAATGCCCTTCTTCAATCGCAACGACTATTCTTTCAAAAGACACTCCACTTTCTTGTTTTAAGAGAACATTCTTTTCTTCATTCCAATAGAAACTCATACTATAAATATATTCCCATGTATGCCTTTTGTCAACAGTATCACAAGCAAAGCTTTAAACCTCATTATTTCCTTTTATTATATATTTTTGCACGCATTAGCGCGTCCGTATAACATACGCTTGACCTGCGAGCTCGCCCGCGAAGCGGTTGGCGTCATTCTTGCCATTTCCAGAAAAAGCCTCTTCGCTTCTTACGAGGCGTACTCAAGCAAGAATGATGACAAAGAGCGAGTCAGCGTCGAAGCGGTTGTTAGGCCGTTTTTCCCTTGGTTATATTGTAATATGCATATTTTATTCTCTCTATATTGAATTTTTTCATATTCATATATTCTTCAGTTACCTTTTTCCGTTGCGCTTCAGATCCTTTTTTTAACATTTTTGTAAGTGCTTTGGGAACAACTTGCCATGAAACTCCATACTTATCTTGTAGCCATCCGCATTGTTCAGCATCTTTGTTATATGAAAGATTTTCCCAATAATAATCTATTTCTTTCTGGTCTATACACTCTATAATAAATGAAACCGATTGATTGAATACAAATTCTGGTCCGGCGTTTAAAGCAAGATATTTTTGTCCGAGAATTTTAAATTCTATTGTAACTATGTCGCCTTTTTTATGCCCTGTTATTTCTTCTCCAACATCAGTGTAATAGTCTTCATTTATTATTCTTCCATCTTTAAATATGGATAGATAAAACTCTACGGCTTCGCGTGCATTACTGTTAAACCAAAGGCATGGATAAGGTTTTAATGGCATTTTATCCTCCGTTAGCATTAAGTGAGAATTATTATAGTCTGCTCCCGCAGGGTCTGCCTAACATTGGCTTAACCTTTAAATCCGCGCCCGAAGGGCTTGGCGCACTTTTTGCGTAATCTTCTAGCAAAAAGTGTGACAAAGGATTTATAAGGTTGAAGCAGGTGTTAGGCATTGCTAGTCTCTAAATATCGATTTCTGCCCATAAAGCCGCATGGTCTGAAGCAGCTTCAACCTTTGAAGTAATAGTATCAAAATGTGGGAAAAGTGTTCCGTTCTTTCCGCCCCAAACACCTCTTCTTTCAATTCCCCCTGATATAACTTTTGTAGCTAAAGCGCTTGATAGAAGTATGTAATCAATCTTATTTGATTGTGTACCATTTCCATAAGTTCCGCTACGCCCATCGCTTACGTAATTTGGATGACTCATAATATCAATTAACTGAGGCAAGCCGGTTGTCAATGGAAGCAATGGTTCATTAGTTGGAATATCATTCAAATCACCAATAACAGCAATATATGGGTTACCTTCTTCTGTCCTCTGCTTAACAATCTCTTTTACACGTTTAGCTTGTCTTGCCCGTCTACTATCGGATGATGAAGCACTACCATATCCTTTACTCTTGAAATGATTGATCAATACTATTAGTTCATTACTTTTAGGAGTAACGACATGATACTCGGCACAATCTCTACTAAAGATGGTGCCAATTGAATCTTTATCATCAACATGAGAAACCATTTCTTTTATGTAGAATCCATTATTAAGCATTACTCCAACATCTATTCCTCTCTCATCATTACCATCAATAACCATAATGTGCTCATATTGTTTTTGATGATAAAACCCCAAGACTATTTCATTAAAATACCTTAATACAGTTCTATTCTCAACTTCGATTAATCCAATAACATCAGCGTTTATTTCATTTATAACCCTGGCAGTATTTTTGGTTGCTACTTCATTTACGGCTTCTTTTTTTAACTCAAACCACCCTATCCAGTCTTTTCTACCATTTGCAGTGATCGTGTAGTTGCTTCCTTTCCTGGTGAAAAGATTGCCCCTTATATCCCTCAAAAGAATATAACTACTCTCTCTATCACTCAACAATCCGGTATTTCTTTTCAAGATAGTAACTAGTTCATCTTTTATATTTGACGAATAGTAGTCCTCTTGAATCAAACTACATAGCGTATAATAATCCTCTAAGATTCTTTTCCCTTCTTGCCATGTTCCTAAATTCATTGCTTTCGGGCGGTCAAACATGTTCTCCAGATTGAATGTTCCTAATTTCATAACAACCTCCTTTCATTCGATATGAAAAGCAAGGGTTGCACTAATTTTTTTTAAGAAATGAATGACGAAAATATGCCTAACATTCGCTTAACCGGCAACGCGTTAACTGGCGAGTTTTTTGCATGAAGGAGCGTCGCCACAAAAGTGGCGCAAGCGACTCGCAAAAACCGTGACAGTAGCGGCGCCCGGTTGAAGCGCGTGTTAGGCGTTATTATTTTTTACTATTTCTTCAATTTTATTTTCAAGATCATTTTCATTTTTTAATTCATGCCCTTTTTGAAGTATTGTTGTTATGTAATGTTGTGCGTATTGAAAATAACAAACCGAAAAAGGTTTCATGTCGTTGGTAATAAAACCGAATTCTATATCATTTATTTTTATACTCTTCTTATCTATTAATTGAGCACAATTCATTTCCGCAGGATCAAAGATCAATCCAAACGGATCATCTCCTTTATTATTAAGTTCTCCTGAATAATCTATTGACAGATTCCCTTCTATCCATAGTTGTTTATTTAATTCAATACAGCTCGTATTATTAATATCCACATCGAGATTTATCGTATTCCTGCTTTTTGCACTTACTACATCACATACAATATTTCCATTATGTGTAGTTGTATAAATGCATTTACCTAATGTTGGGCCAATAAATCCTTTGCATGGATCATAGTTAATTGTATTCGATTCATAATCGCATATAATCCATGAAAGTAAGTTGGTTTTTTTATTCCTTGCAATAATATACAATTCAAATCTGCTTCCCCCAAAAACACTTGTATGTACATTAAAACAACCGATTATTGCACAATTCTTCCTACTTTCGTTCTCAAATATTGAAGTAGGAAGTAACTCATAATCGGTAGGTATATATTGCTTAACATCGTCTTCATTTATCTCATAAGCTAAAAACAAACTATATGGTTCAACAACAAATGCCATATACGGATTGTCTTTTGAACCTTTTTTTACTAAGTAGTGTTGTATAAAAAGAGGTAGTTTTCTTAATAACTCGGCATTTGAGAACAACTTTGCAATATTTCTCGGAGTAATGCGATTCTCCACATTCTTGACAAAATAAGAAAAAACTTCCTCTTTCATTAATTTCTCCTTCGCCCGAAGGGTCTGCCTAACATACGCTTAACTGGCGAGGCGTAATTGGCGCGATTCTGGCATGAACGAGCGAAGCGAGTAGCCAGAACCGTGACAATAGCCGAGTCCGGTTGAAGCGAGTGTTAGGCTTCTTGGTTATTATTACCTAAATTCTGGTTCCGGATAGAATCTATCAACGTTGTTGGTAAATTCTGCTTTTCCAAGTATCTTTGTTCTTTGAAATACTTTAGGCTCAATTGATCCTGCAGGCCCAAGCCGTAGTATTGGTAATACTGGCGTATCAATCCCGTATCGATTATCCATCATTGCTGAGAAATAATACAAATATCTCTTTATCCAGCGTAAGTATTCCCCTTTTTCTGCCTTTTTGTTGGAAAGTACAATTCTTTTTACTCCATTTGTATTTAATTCTTTACATAATTCAACTGCATTTAGAGGCTCTTCAGCTATTGTCACTATTAAATTTTCTTGGCAATCAACAATGCTCCATTTTTTTAACGATTGTATATATGCTTCCACTACAGCGTGCCCTGCTCCAGATTTACGTGTTTCTACCGTTTTCATCATTAAGCCAAGAGACCTAGAAGGTACTCCTATCGATGACAATGTTGCTGTCAAAACAGTTGAATACTCAACACAGCGAAACTTTTCCCCTTGTTCCGCTTCTTCTAATATTGCTATTGCATCATGCTTTTTAGGCTCATTTAACCCATCATGTTCCCATCTCGAATGAACCCAATCAGTAAGTGCGATTATTTTATCTATCTCTGATGTTTCGTTTTTTATAATTTCATCAATTTTATATTGTTTCCTTAGTTTTTCTAAATATGGATGCCCTTTAACGCTAAAATAGGATCGCTTTCTCGGATAACACGTTTCATCAAATGTGATACTATTTTCTTTCATTATTATTTCTCCCCTTTAGTAAGCCTAACATGCGCTTAACCTTTAAATCCGCGCCTGAGCGTAGCGAAGGATTGGCGTGGTTTGTGCATTGTTGTTCTGCACAAACCCTGCCAAAGGATTTATAATGTTGAAGCAGGTGTTATATGTCTCCATTTATTTTCAATCCATGAGCATAATCAAAATCAATATGATACTTTTTAAAATTGTAATCTATATAATCTAATTTATTCTCTCCAATATTTATCCCACATATATATAATAAATATTTATGTGCGATACTATGATCAACTTTTGCATCAATGGAAAGAGATATATGCAATAAAGGCAAATAGAATCTGTTTTGTTGAAATATTTTTTCTTTACAAATAAGCTTTCTATTTTGATATATTTCAATATTAAAATACTTTAACACAGTATTATATTTTATCCATATTCCATTTGCTAATGTATTTTTTTCAAAAAGCTTTTCTTCATTATATCCAAAGCTATACTCAACTGCAAAACCATTAAATACATAATCAGTTGCATTTAAAAATAAATGTGTAATTTCTAAGGATTGTTCAGCAACTTTTTTTTCTGCTTTTTTATATTCATGTTCAATTGTATTTCTATACTTTCTTATGTCAGATATTAGCTTAATTGGTATTACATCCAAAACATTAAGCAGATTTAATTTCAGTCCACTATCTATAATTTTATGACAATTTTCTTCAAAATACTTGATATACTCCTTTACATATATAATATCATTAGACTTACTTTCGATATTTATCTTGAAGTATTTATAAAATGAATCAATTTGACAATCAATTGCTCGCTTACAATTTGCTATTACCTCATTAAATCTATCATTACCATCAGAATAGTAATACTTATTTGCAATAGAAAAATATTCCCGTGGCGTACTTTCAAATGGTTCTGAAATACACATAGAGCAAAATGGATCATAAACAACAGTCTTAGTGTCAAAATATATACTCTTTATGCTATCATATATATTCATATTTTTGCCCGTAGGGTCCATATAACATACGCTTGACCTGTGAGCTCGCCCTGGCTACTGCCAGGTTGGCGTCATTCTTGCCATTTCCAGGAAAAGCCTCTTCTCTTCTTACGAGGCGCACTCACGCAAGAATGATGACAAAGAGCGAGACAGGTCGAAGCGAGTGTTAGACTTGACTTTTGTTACACATGCACATATAATATACACATAGTTTTTACAAGCTATTTATTTCTCTATATTATGGAGGTTTATATGGTCTTAACCTACAATCGTAATGCTCCCAAGAAGCCGACAAACCTTACGATAAACAGTGATTTGCTTAGTAAAGCAAAAGAACTCAAGATCAATATTTCTTCTGTTCTTGAACATGCTTTGGCTGAAAAAGTTACGCAAACAAAACAAGCTGAATGGCTTCTTGAAAATACTGAATCAATCGCTACTTATAATCAAACTATTGAAGATTTTGGTTTATTTAGTGATGCTGTAAGGACTTTCTAATGTCTCAATATTCAGTTTATGCCAATACAAATTCTTTCACTAAAGCAACTTATCCTTATATTCTTGATGTTCAATCTCCACTATTAGATTCTCTTGAAACTCGTTTAGTGATTCCATTATCGCTAAAATCAAAATTTAACAATAAAACTATGAGAAACTTAACTCCGGTTTTACCAATTAATGGAATTGAGTATTTAGTTTTGACACCGCAAATGGCTGCTATTCAAAAAAAGCATCTTGGAGCATTCGTTGTAGAATGCACAACTAATCGAAATGAAATTTTATCTTCCATTGATTTCCTAATTACTGGTTTTTAATTCTCTAAGTCTAACATACGCTTGACCTGCGAGCTCGCCCGCGTAGCGGTTGGCATCATTCTTGCCTATCAAACGCCACTTGTCTTACATTCTCTTCTCAACGCGCCGCCAGCAAGAATGATGACAAAGAGCGAGTCAGCGTCGAAGCGATTGTTAGATTTATCTCTTTCCTAATTTGTTCAATTTCAGTTTCATAATCTTCTTTTATTATATATGGTTTGATATTGTGATCATTACACTTAGTAATAAATTCTCTATTCTTCTTTATCATTGTATCTTTGCTTTCCAAATCTGTCCTTTGTTCTATGATATTTCTTTTTGCTTTTATAACACTATATTTTGTTGTTATGTAGCTTTCACTAAAACCAAGGAATATTTGCATTATATTATTTCGATATTCTTGTTCTATTTCTTCAATATTCTCTGGCACTATTTGAAACCCCTCATATACAAAATCGTTCTTGTTTTCGATATTCGTTTTAATCATTTCTTTAAGAATAGGCCAAATAACTTTTACAATTTCCCTTGTTTCACTCTCTGGAGTATATCCGCAGTTTTTATTACTACGATATATCCCCATCATTAAATGGTCTATTGATAAATAAGGTAATGCGTGCATTTTCATTATTTCATGAGCAAGAACTGTTTTACCTACACAACTTGTACCGCCAATAACTACTATCATAAGGCCTCTGTAATCATATTTATGATATATTCCCTGCGCGGAGCGTCAATCTAACATTGGCTTAACCTTTAAAGCCGCGCCTAAGCTACTGCGAAGGCTTGGCGTGGTTTTTGCGTGATCTTCTCGCAAAAACCATGACAAAGGATTTATAAGGTTGAAGCTTTTGTTAGAAATCTTCCTCTTGTCTTCCAATGTCTTTTTTTTTGTCTTCGATGAATCTCTTATTCTTTCTTTCTGTTTTCAGATTCATTATTATTTTCATTAACGAGCAAAGCGATGAGTGAATAAATCTCCGCTACGCTACACATTTAATATGGGAAGAGCTTATATTAATAGGTCATTCAAACATACTATTTTACTACCTTTGCTTTCATAATAACGTAGCATTTCGTCAATTTTCCTTTTATCATAACTGGTAATGCAATCTGATAGGACATTAACCCCATAATTTGCTATGCATAAGTTGTAACAGGTTGATTTAACACAAGCTACAGCATCTGCTCCTGCTATATAGAAATCACCTATTTCATTTTTACTAATAAAATCTGCAAATTCTTCACTGCTTAATGCGTTTCCTTTGTATTTTGTAAAAACATTTTTTGATGCTATTTTTAAGTCTGGAGCTAATTCCGACCCATGTGTATTAGTTTTAAAAGTCCTTGTGCCAGCTGATAAATTTTCATGCCTTATATAAATAACATGAATATTATTATTGACAGCCCAATCAATAGCTTTATTGATATTGTCAATAACATCCTTGTAATTCTTTGTTATGTCATTTTGAATATCGATTATTACTAAGGCTTTTTTCTGCATAGTGTTTCCTCCTGATTGGTAGATTGATTTTTTTGCTATTAAATTATACCTGATAATTGTTGACAACAGTAAGGCAACTTAAAAAACAATGAAAAGTCACAATTGGAAATTTATTTGACATATATCTGCAAATTAAACTAAATATCATTTTTTCTCCTCTGCCCGCAGGGTCTTTCTAACATACGCTTGACCTGCGAGCTCGCCCGCGAAGCGGTTGGCGGCATTCTTGCCTCTCACACGCCACTTGTCTTACATTCTCTCACAAGGCGCAGCCAGCAAGAATGATGACAAAGAGCGAGTCAGGTCGAAGCGGTTGTTAGCTGTTTGTCCTTTAAAAAAGATCTAATTTGTATTTTAAATATTTCTTGGCTATATTGAACTTTTTTATCTTTTTCTTTGAACTTCTTGTCATATTCTATTGCATCTTCTTGATTATATTTGAAAACATCACTTTGTCTCGCTTTCCATTTTGTTATTCCAAAAAATCCAGGTTTAAGCTCTAAAACAAGTAATCCTAAAGGAAATTCTCCATCCATATTGCCGACATTATAATCTATACCATTCTTAAATCCATGCTTACAGTAATTGTGAGGATCTCCGTAAATGATAATTGCAGGAATCTCCATTTTTTCCACTAAGCTTTTTGTTTTTTGAATTAATACGGT
>Ga0074198_1000199_pt1 | contig 80567 bp, 82 predicted proteins | sample EPASupsiteSAE323_FD_64527 | JGI IMG/M metagenome (GOLD analysis project Ga0074198, IMG submission 64527) | Bioremediated contaminated groundwater from EPA Superfund site, New Mexico - Sample SAE3-23 | ecosystem: Environmental > Aquatic > Deep subsurface > Groundwater > Contaminated ... | reverse complement strand
CGCAAAGCAATAGTAGGCGCAGAACCCTGGAGTGAACAGATGAGAATAAGGATTAAAGACAGACTGGGTGTCGATGCTTATGATATTTATGGAACCAGTGAATTATCAGGTCCTCTCTTTTGTGAATGTGTTCATCAGAATGGAATTCATCTCTGGGGTGATCTGATATACCCTGAAATTCTTGATCCCGAAACGCATGAGTCTCTTCCTAATGGAGAAAAAGGTGAACTTGTCGTTACAATGCTGCAGAAAGAAGGCTTGCCAATCATCAGGTATATGACTGGGGATATTACGGCAATTCGTGATGAAAACTGCCCTTGTGGCAGAACACATATTAAAATTGAGCGCATATCAGGGCGTGTTGATGATATGCTGATCATAAGAGGGATTAATGTATTCCCATCACAGGTAGAGCATGCCCTCATGGGTATCCCGGAGATCAGCGAACAATTCATGATAGAAGTGGATCGTAAAGGCTCACTGGATGAGATGGTGGTCAGGGTGGAACTGAACAGGGAAGCCTTTTCTGATAAGATTCCAGATTTAATGCGTATACGTAACCACGTGGAGAAAGTGCTCAGGAATGCTCTTAACATACAGGTTCAGGTTGAGTTTGCCGAGTCCGGAGCACTCCCGAGATTTGAAGGAAAAGCAAAACGAGTAATTGATCGGAGGATGATTTGAATGACCTGTGATAAGTACATGATCCGCCAGATTTCATTGTTTTCTGAGAATAAACCAGGACGTCTGGCAGCGATGGCAAAAGCATGTCTTGATGAGAATATCAATATTTTAGCCTTCTCTATTGCAGAAGCAGACGGCTTTGGAGTTATTAGAGCATTAGTGGACAAACCGGATGCAGCTTTTGAAAAACTGTCATCACTCGGTTTTAATGTAGCATTCACAAATGTAATTGCAGCCGAGATGAGAGATGTACCTGGAGGTCTTTATGAGATAGCAACCGATCTAGGAGAGGCAGGGATTAATATTGAATATTCTTATGCATTTTCAGGGAAAAATAAGGCAGTCCTAATTTTAAGAGTCGATCATGTGGAAGAGGCTGTTCGTCAGTTACTAAAGAATAATGTATCACTTCTTGTATCCAGTACTATTCAGTAATTCTCTTTTTTTATTAACCAATTCTTACCATTCATTAAGGATATCTTTATCCGGTTATGAGAAGACTACCCTTTGGTAAGATTAAAATGACACTTGAAAAACGAGTCCTCATAGTTGTTGCTCCTCTTAAGTTTCGTGATGAAGAACTGTCTGAACCAATATACTATCTTGAAAAGAACGGAATAGGATATGACATCGTCTCAACCCGTAAAGGGCTCGCATTAGGTATGCTCGGGGGGAAAGTGCTGATAGAGAAGACCATCCAGGATATTGGTACAGCAGAGGTTGCCAGATATTCAGGAATTATTATCGTTGGAGGAGGAGGTGCTCCTGAATTTTTATGGGATTACGCTCCTCTCCTTGATATGGTCAGGGAATTTGAGAAAGATGAGAAAGTGATATCAGCAATATGCCTCTCTTCTGTTGTTCTAGCTAGGGCAGGAGTATTAAAAGGGAAAAAAGCAACGGTCTGGAATGACGATACAGCTATAGCAGGGATTAAGGAAGGGGGAGCAGTCTTTAAACCTGAACCAATTGTAACGGATGGCAGGATTATCACAGCAAACGGACCACTCGCAGCAGCAGGTTTTGGAGAAAAAGTGGCAAGGGCAGTTCTTGCCCTGAATCGATAATTCCTTTTTTAGATCTACTGGTATTAATAGGGATTAAAAAAAAGGGATATAGGGGTATTAATCCCTGAAAGCAATGTGAACGTTCATCTCTTCTCCGCCAAAGAACTCCCGGCAGAATTCTGCGGTAAGTTGAGGTGCATATTCTTTGCATGAAAAGATATCAATGTATGCAGCATTGGTTTCATTTGCAAAGTGCGCAGATATGAGAGATGTTTCAATCAGTTGAGTCATGGAATATCCTGCAACCCGCTCACATGGTCCGAAGTGGATAATCTGTGGCTCTCCAAACCGCTTCATTCTTATCAGGTCGCACAGCTTTATTACAAACTCTCTGATCTTTCCAGCATCACGAATTGTTTCAGGGTTGCAGTTTTTAAGATCGACGCTGGTGTACAGGCCCCATGCATTCCTTACTTTAAACTCTTCACATATCTCCTGATCGGCTTTTGCCGGCACAGTTACAATTCCTTCCTTTGTGGGTACAAGCACGTCAATCATCGTGTATCTCCTTTTGACTCAATCACGTGTATCTCTGAGGATTTAAGGTTTACCCTGATCAAAGTTGCCCGAATAAGGAAATCTTCCATTTTGAGTTCTAAATTAAATTTATCCTAATAATTTGCCAGATTAATGAAAAAAACTCATTTTTCCCTGAAAAATACAATCAAAGCCAGATTTTTCCTTATGATCTCTATGTATAATTGAAATAAATCATTTCAGGACGATTTTATTGGTTGCGCGGAATAAGGGGCGTTTTTAAAGATGGGGTTTCTTATAATACAAACAATAATCAATTATTTTCTAATTCTACGCTTAATCCTTACTGTTAGAATTTATAAAAAAAGTCTAAAATTATTGCTGATCAGGATCTGATCAGTTACCTAAAGGAATAATCAGGTACTTTGATCCTTTGATCTATTATGATCAAAAGAGGTGCCGCACTACTAACAAATACTATAGGGGGAGGTCAGAGAAATTTTGCGCGGCATGATGAGATTAAGATTACATACATTTTTTTCACCGGCGCGTCAGAAAGAATGGGAGAAGGAGTAGAACGGCAATGATCATCCAGAATTGGCCAAATAAAAACAGGAGATGCTCCTGTTGTTCATCATAATACCTCAGTTCCACAGACCTTACCTCATTCCAGGAAACTTGTGTGGTATTATTTTCTCTCTCAGTAACAGACCCGGTAGGCTGGATTGAAGTCAGAAGGGGATTTCCAATATTATATGGATGCGGGATTATAATTGAGGCATTACCAGGAGAAGGCAGCATTATCTGTATAGTATTTCCAGACACAGGAACTTCATACTTTATTGTATAATTACCGTAAGGGAGAGAAAGCACGCCACGGTCAGGTTTTATATTCAGTTCTCCGGTTTCATTTCTTACCGTCAGGTTAGAGACCTGGAGAGGAATATGCTCACCCAGTATCCCTGATTGCATAAGTTCAAACCTATCGGTATTATTGGTACTGACAGATGCACTGTATGCCTTTCCATCCTCATGCAGAACAACAGATAAGTTAAGCCCCGCAACAGGCATGGCTGACAGGATTAGAACTGCAATGCAGCAAGTAATGAGTCCAGTGTAGCTTCGCATTCGATTGGAGGTGCACATTGTTTTATTACCGTCTCAGGATCTTTCAGGAGGTGTCCGGTGACAACACAGACGATCTGTTCATCACGATCTATTACCCCTGCTTCTGCAAGTTTTTTGATACCGGCAACAGAGGCAGCTGAGGCAGGTTCAACACCGATTCCTTCTTTTCTGGCAAGATCACGTTGCATTGACAAAATTTCAGTATCTGTTACGAACTCTGCAGTCCCTTTACTCATCCTGATAGCATTCAGGACCTTCTCTGCATTGACAGGAGCACCGATCCTGATTGCTGTAGCCACAGTCTCTGGAGCAACCTCTGGTATAACTTCAGGGAATTCACCTTTTATCGCTTTAACCACAGGTTGGGATCCTTCAGCCTGGATACCAGTCATCATCGGCATACTTTCAATAAACCCTAATTCACGAAGTTCCAGAAGTCCTTTGTAGACTGCAGAGATATTCCCGGCATTACCTACAGGGAGAACCATCCTGTCGGGAACAACACCTCCGAGCTGATCTATGGTTTCAAATCCGATAGTCTTTTGCCCCTCTAGGCGATATGGATTTACTGAATTAAGCAGATAAATCCCTTTTTTCTCACATAATTCACGTACCAGCTCAAGAGCTTTGTCAAAATTTCCATTTATTGATATTACCCTGGCCCCATGCATGAGAGCCTGAGCAACCTTTCCAAGAGCCACTTTACCTGCTGGAAGAAGCACTACAACAGGAATGCCTGCTTTTGCACCATAAACCGCAAGAGAAGCAGAGGTATTACCTGTACTGGCACATGCCACAGACTTCATTCCAAGCTGCAGTGCCATGGAAACCCCGACTGTCATACCCCGGTCTTTAAATGAACCGGAAGGATTCATTCCTTCATGTTTGGCATATAACTTCCTGATACCCAGTTCTTCTCCGATTTGTTTTAGATGATAAAGGGGGGTTCCCCCTTCATTCAAAGTTACAGGATCTCTCTTAACAGGAAGGAGTTCTTTGTAACGCCAGACGGAGAGAGGCCTCGACAGCCAGTCTTTTCTGGTAATATTGATATTGTCAAGGTCATACCTGACCTCAAGCAGATGGCCGCAAACACTGCAGGTATAGATAATGGCATCAGAACTGTATGTTTTACCGCAACCGATGCACACGAGATCAAACATGGTATATCAGGTATACTCCTGATCCTACTTCATTCTGTGGGAAATAGAAAAAAAAAAAGAGAAAACTCAAGAGTTTATTGTGGGGTACCTGAGAATAATTCGCGTATCTGAACGAGGCGCTGTTCCTGGAACTTCATATTGGTCTCCATGCTCTTTATGGCTATATTGATGTCATCTGAAAATTTCATTGACGGATCAGAGAGATCATATGTTGAGGCGAGAAGTTTGAGGAGGCGTTTTGTTATCTCTGTGCTCTTGACAAGTCGCCCGTATTCATTAATAAGCGCATCATCAAATCCTCCTTCCCTGGCCTTTATCATATCATCCGCAACCAGTTTTCTACGGTTAATAACTCCCTCAATTGCAGCATAGAGTTCAGAATGGGTGACAGGTTTCAGAATATAATCTTCAATATACATTCCGTACTCCTGGGCCTCCTGTGGGGTCAGTTGCTTAGCTGTAAGCATCATTACCGGAATGTCTTTTGTTGCAAAATTCTGCTTGACTTCAACAAGGGTCTCCCAACCATCCATCGGTTCCATCATAATATCAAGGAGTATCAGATCAGGAGTAACAGTCTTTAAAAGATCTATACCTTCCGGACCACTGTTTGCAGAATATACAGTATATCCTCCTCTCTCTAACATGGTTACAAAAATATCGACAATAAACGGGCTGTCATCAATGACCATGATTGTCGCCATTAGAACGTACCTCCAACTTCTTCTGCAATTACGCGAAGCATTCCGGTCATACTTTTCAAATCTTCATCAGGATCTACCAGAGCAGACAACAGGATCTTCTCTCCTGCCCCCATCAGAACCAGAATTCCATCCGGTGACTGAATAGTAACTATCTCCGGAGACTGGACTTTTACAATGACTGCAGCAGATTCAGCAGATGCCAAAAGTGTTGCACACATCGCCGCAAACCATGCTTCATTAAAATCACCGGATGTGTACCGGCCAAGCATGATTCCATCACGGGATACAAGGGCACATAACCTCACTCCTTCTATTTGTCTGATATTTTCGATTATTCCTGAAATCTTATCCTTAAGCATACCTGGCCCCGAAATCTGCTGATATACTTTATTGTCCCTGACCTATATTATTTAGTGGTTTTATGTCCCGATTCATTTTCCGTCAGAACCAATAGTATCTGTCTTTCAATGATACTTTTTCTTAAAACTCATATCACTTATTCACTTAATGGTAACATAGGAATGAGTCAAAGAGGTAAATACATAAGGAACATGTGTGAAAATAATATGGCATTGGGGCCATAGGGTAGCCTGGCATCCTAGGAGACTGGGGGTCTTCTGACTCGAGTTCGAATCTCGATGGCCCCATTCCTTTTTTTGGATTTGAGACATGAAGCATGATAAAAGGTGCGCCGGTTGTCTTCTCTCTCGTGTAAACCTAGAACTGGATCTTGGGAAGGCCGGAGCCGATACCAGTAAAAAGATATGCACATATGCAGAGGAGAAGATCAGATTTCTTCATACAACACCCTTTAACCATCCAATGATAGCTTCAGATCTTCACCGTAGTATATACCACAAGATCGGAGTTTCTGATCCGTTCATTGAGCTTAAGAAGGAATCCCAGGCCATATCTCTTGAAGTTTTTAAAGAAGTTTCATCCAGGCTTTGTGGGTTTCGTGAACTCGTTACTGCAGCTGTGATAGGAAACACATTTGATTACGGTGTAAAAGGGCACGAAGTGACGGGAGACTTCCTCTCTTTTTTCTACTCAGGTTTTACCAGGGGTCTTTCAATTGATGATACTGATAAAATTCTTTCGATGTGCAGGGATGTAGTTTACTTTACAGACAACTGTGGAGAGATCGTCTTTGATAAATATCTCATCTCCTGGCTGAAAAAATATGGATGCAGGGTTACCCTGGTTGTAAGAGACAGACCAATTTTAAACGATGCAACCATTGAAGAAGTCCATGCCCTGGGTCTTGAAAAGATTGTAGATTCTGTGATGACAACAGGAGCGGGGATAGAACTTGGTATCAGGTTCGATCTCTTCTCTGATGACCTTATGACAGCAATCGACAGGTGTTCTCTAATAATCTCAAAAGGGATGGCAAATTATGAAAGTCTGCGTGAAGAGGAGGGACTTCCACCTGTTGCCTATCTCCTGGCAGCAAAGTGCGAACCGATCGCAGAAGAACTTGGAGTAAGGAAAGGGGATATGATTGCATCATTAAGAAATTATGTTAAAGTCAATCATTGATACGTCACCTTTTTCTTTACTCCTTGATAAGATACCATATGGTCTTTGAAAGTCTTTCATATGGATGGATTATTGTTCTCGCCGGAGCCATTTTCTTTGTCCTTGAAGTATTCTCACCAGGATTCTTCTTACTGGTCCCGGGAACCGTGCTTTTGATAATGGGTGCACTTGTATTAATGGGTGTGGATATCTTTGCCACCCCTTATGGAATTACTATCGGAATCATAATCGCAATCCTTGCTGCAATTGTTACAGTCTACCTATATGGCAGGTTAACCCCGGGTGATGAGAAACCTCTGACCATGAGTATGGACTCACTCGCCGGAAAGACAGGAAGTGTTATAACAAGTGTAGATGATAGCACATTATCTGGAAAGGTCCTGATCGAAGGACAGATCTTTAGTGCAAAAACTGAAACCGGAAAAATTCATGAGGGAGCTAAAGTAAAGGTTATAGTCTCCCGTGGCGTGCATATAGTAGTAGAGGAGGTATAATATGGCTGTCTTTGAAACACTGATTACATTACTTTTAGTAATAATTATTCTGATTATTTTTGCAAGAGGGGTTGTAATTATCCAGCCCTATCAACAAGGTCTTCAGATTCGCCTTGGAAGATATATAGGAAGGATGAACTCAGGTTTTCGCTGGGTAATTCCGCTTATTACCCATGTTGAGAAACTGGATCTGCGCACAATTGTGATGGATGTCCCGAGTCAGGAAGTGATCACCAAAGATAACTCCCCGACCAATGTGGATGCGATTGTATATATTCGGGTAATTGACCCTGAAAAGGCCTTCTTTGAAGTTTCTAATTACCGGATGGCAACGGTTGCCCTGGCTCAGACAACACTTCGTGGAGTTATTGGTGACATGGAACTCGATGAGGTGTTATATAACCGTGAGAGTATCAATACAAAACTCCGGGATATCCTAGACCGGGAGACTGATGCATGGGGTGTTAAGGTTGAACGTGTTGAAATAAAGGAAGTGGATCCCGTAGGAACAGTTAAACAGGCGATGACAGAGCAGACAGCTGCAGAGAGGGAGCGCCGGGCTGCTATTCTCAGGGCTGACGGGGAGAAAAGATCTGCAATCCTGAAGGCCGAGGGACTTAAAAAGAGTATGATCCTGGAGGCTGAAGGGGAGCGTCAGAGTAAGATCCTAAAAGCAGAAGGTGAGAGAATGTCCCAGATCCTGAGATCACAGGGAGAGTCACAGGGACTTAGAATACTTGCACTTGGAGCCAGATCACTAGACAAAAGAGCAATTACAGTTCTTTCATTTGATACCCTGAAAAATATGGCTAATGGTCAGGCTACAAAAATAATCTTTCCGTTCGAGATTTCAAGTCTTATAAAACAGGGTGCAAAATTCCTCGGAGCTGCAGAGGATATGGATGACAAGGATGCATATGAAGTCACCCTTGATGATACATTACTTGGTGCAATTCCGACTGCAGAAAAGATTGAAGCAGTAGTAAAGTCAATTGAAAACGAGACAAAAGCAATATTAAACGAAGACCAGGGACTGGATAAGGTAATAGACCTTGATGAACTAGATAAGAAAAAGATCTAATATCACTATTTTATATGATGATAAAAAAGGAGTTCTGATGCTATAATGGTTAATCCGGGTGTGCTAGATGAGTAAGCAGCTGTATGTGCTCTATGTTGACGATGAACCCCTTCTTAAGATGGCATTTGTTGAAACGCTTAACCAGCACGGATACTGTTCCAGGGGTGCAGAAAGTGGCCAGGAAGCATTGGATATGATAAAGGAGGATACTCCGGACATTATAATCCTGGATATTATGATGAAACCCATGGATGGATGGGAGACATTGGCGAGGATAAGAGAAAATGAGAACTGGAGAGTTATTCCCGTAATTATGCAGACAGGAAAGAGCCTGACCATCAGGGATGTCTTAAAGTATGGGGATCTCATTGATGATTATATGATAAAGCCGGTTCGTCTTCCTGATCTCATAAGATCAATTGAAGGGGTCCAGACCATGTATAATTTAATTAACCGGGAATACTCCACCGCTATTGAGAACGGAGCTGATCCAATCCTTGCAGAGGAATTAAGGAGATTAGAGAAGAAAGTCATGGTGGATAAGAGGTTAATAGAAGTACTTGGTCGGATCTACCCGATAAAAAAGGATGGAACAATTGAGACAGATATTGAAATTCCAGAACTTTATGAATTTGTTCATAGGTTTGAAAAAGCCCGTGAACGTCGCACAGCCCTCTTAAATTCACTTATCCCTAAAAATAATGCATAAATAAAATTATTATACTCTTTTTATCAGGGCATCTGCAACAGTGTCTAGTACGGCAACACGTGCATAATATTTATTATTTGCAGGAATTATCGTCCATGGCGCTTTAGTTGTAGTAGTCTTTCTTACCATATCATTGACTGCTATATTATAATCATCCCATTTTTCACGGTTTCTCCAGTCTTCTTCTGTTATCTTCCAGTTTTTACCCGGATCCTTCTGCCTGTCATTAAACCGCTTTAGTTGCTCATCTTTATCGATATGTAACCAGAATTTTACCAGAATCGTTCCGTTCTGGATCAATTCATCTTCCATAAGATTGATCTCATGGTATGCCCTCTGCCATTCTGATTCAGTACAGAAACCTTCTACACGTTCAACCAGTACACGTCCATACCAACTCCTGTCAAAGATGGTGATATGACCTTTCTGTGGAAAGCGGGTGTAAAACCTCCATAAATAATGATGAATCCTTTCCCAGTCATTTGGAGAGCCTATAGGTTCAACAACATATCCTCTGGGATTTAAGGCTTCAGCCAGCCGTATTATGCATCCGCCCTTTCCTGCGGCATCCCAACCTTCAAACAATATTATTACGGGAATTTTTTTTCTGAAGATCTCTATCTGAAGTCCTCTTATTTTTTCCTGAAGGCTGGTCAGAATGGGTTTATACTCCTGCCTGGTATACTGCTTTGTGAGATCGGCTCTGTCGAGAAGTGAGCTGTCATCAGTTGCTGAAAGACTCTTTATCAGGAAAGATTGATCCTGTCCACATACTCCTTTCTCTTTTATTGTGAACCATGACTCAACTGCCGAGTTAAAAGTTTTGAGAATTTTGACATATGCATACTTCATCTGCTCTGCTTCAACGATAGTCCATGGGCATGAAGGTATATCTGTCTTCATCAACATCCTGTCAATCATCTTAAAATCAGAGCCAACCATATAGAGTTCTTTTTTGCGTTTTAAGTATCGTGCCTGCATGGTAAACGGGCTGTCTTTGATCTCAAAAAGCCGCTTCTTTTGCTCTTCCTTACTAATATGGAGGAAAAATTTAAGAACCAGGTTGCAGTCACTTATGATCTGAAGTTCAAAATTAATAATATCAGATATAGCAAATGCCGGTAGTTCATCCATAGACTGCTGATCATATCTTTCGACTATGGATGAGGTATACCAGCTCCTGTCAAAGATGGCTATCAGGCCATAAGCCGGAAGTCTGGTCCAGAACCGCCAGAAGAGAATATGTTCACGTTCAATATCTCTTGGCTCTTCAATCGGGAAGATTCGTGTGCCCCTGGGATCCAGGACGGGGAGAAGCAGATTAATAATCCTTGTAATACCCGAACCACGCCATCCCTCCATAACGATGATCACGGATTTGCCCCTTTTTCTTATCTCCCGCTGCAGTTCTCCAGCTTTTGTCTCCAGAGGTTGCACTATTGCCCCATAATCTTCCTTTTGAATGCGACTTTGGAGATCAAATGCTTCAAGCATACTTATTCTTGTGGATCGAAGGTATTTTAATATTAATGGAGAGAAATCTTCCCTGGTTTTTTAGAATACTGAAAATTATGATAAATATGGGGAGACTTTTTTGTTATGGCATATATAAGGATTGAAGATGCCTTAGCAGGCTTTCATGAAGAAAAGAATCTGCTCCTGCAACGTGATCCTAAAGATCTGGCAGAGATTATCAGGGATGTGGGTTTTTCATGTAATCTCTGTGGAAGATGTTGTACATCTTCATTTAACGGTCATGTCTTTCTGCTTGATACCGATGCAGCGAGAGCAAAGATTATCTGCCCTGAAGCATTGATACCTGCACCTGAATTTGAAGTATGCGATGAAAATGGTTCATTTTATGTTTCAGGTTACGCACTAAGGGTTAATCCTGACGGGACATGCATTCATCTTAAAGATGGACGCTGTAAGATATACCAGGAAAGGTTTACAATTTGCAGAATTTATCCGTACATGTTGCATAGGGAACATGACTCAGAAGGGAGATATGATTTCAGACAGATTAGCGGACTCAATGAACATGGTGAATATTACCATGACATTTCTGGTCAGAAAGCATTAAAAATCGCCCGTGATACTATTACATATGAATTATCCTGGCTTGATCAGATGATCCATTTTTACACAGATGTAAAGCAGATATTTACAGCCAGTGGGAACAGGTATATCAGAAAAGTATATGACACAAGTTTAAAGGAATTTAAAAAAGGGGAGACCACCAGGGTTTTTGTCTGGTATCAGGGTGACTTTGTCCTTCATTACATGCGCTCAGAAGAGTATGAGGGAATGGAATGGCCTTAAGTACCATATCCTGACCCTGACCCGGATAATGTTCAAATACTTCGATGTACAACTTTATGCATAGATGGATTAACCTGTCCATTAAACCCTTCACAAACTTCAGAATCAGTATAATTTACTATTTGAACCGGGTGCAGGGAAGTTATGATGCAATGAATTCAGAATTATTTCCTATTAACAGATGAAATTATGAGATCACAAGATATTGCCATTGTCGGAATACTGCTAGCTGTTGGAGCAATCGCGCGTTTTGCCGCATTATATGCCCCGTTACCACCGTTTCTCGTACCAAACTTTGTAATAGTCTTCTACTGCCTTGCTATTATGCTGGTCATTCCGAAGTTTTCAGAAGCCCTTGGCATCGGGTTTATCGGAGGAATCATCAGTGCACTTATCAGTCATTCCATATTCCCACCTGGAAACCTGATAAGCGAACCTATCGGAGCAGTAGTATGTCTCTTTATATTTCAGGCTCTAAAGACCAGAACCTCTGCAGCACCTGCATGTGCTACCCTCATAGGGACCTTTGCAAGTGGTATCTCATTCCTCGTTATTGTAATGCTTCTGGTTATGGTAGCCCCCGGTCTGCTCTTTAAGGCCTTCAATTACGAGAGTTTTTATGCCTTCTTCAGTGCCATGATGGTTATGATCGTTATTCCCACTGCTATCATCAATACAGTAATTGCACAGATACTCTATATCCCGGCCTCACGTGCACTCTCGCGTAGATCATGATCAACGTTTCATCACTCAGTTACACCTATCCCGTAGGGCATTCCCCGGCCATCCGGGACATCTCTCTCTCTATTGATAAGGGCGAACTGATACTGATTACGGGACATACTGCAGCAGGGAAGACCACATTATGTTATGCCCTGGCAGGGATTCTTCAGCATGAATTTGGTGGAACCCTTACAGGAGAGATGACCTTTTTGAACAGACCTGTCTCTGATTATTCCGGCGTTTCTGAGTTGAATCAGTATATCAGTATGGTCTTTGATGATGCTGATTCACAGCTTATTTTCACGAGTGTTGAAGAGGAACTGGCTTCAGGGCTAGAGACACGTATGAATTCCAGGGTGGAGATTGAGGAACGTATATGCCATGTGATGGAACTTTGTGATATCACACATCTTAAGGAACGTCCCCCTTATACACTATCAGGAGGTCAGAAACAGCGTGTTGCAATTGCAGCGGCACTTGCAATGAATACGGATGTCCTGATATTGGATGAACCTACCTCAGAACTGGATGTAAAGGCAACAGGAAAGATCATTGAAACCCTTAAAAACCTCAAGCGTGAAGGCAAGACAATTATTATAGTAGACCATTCGCTTGAAGGCTACCGGTATGTTGCAGACCGGGTAATAGTGATGAAAGAGGGCATGATATCACGAACCGGTTCTTTCAATGAACTCTTCCCAGAGGTACAGGGATCAATGAAAGCACTCTATGAAGCTCCTGATCTTATATCTTACACTGAAGGTCAGAATGATCCACTTGTCTTAATATCAGACCTTAAAAAACAATACGGCGATGTATTTGCGCTGAAAGGTGTCTCGCTTAAAATTTATAATGGGGAGTTTATTGCACTTCTCGGTGAGAACGGTTCAGGGAAGACCACACTTGTCAAGCACTTCAACGGACTTTTAAGGCCAGACTCCGGAACGGTACGTATAGGAGATCTTGATGCAAAATCTGCATCAATCATAAATCTTGTAAAAAAGACCGGCCTTGTCTTTCAGAATCCTGATACCATGCTCTTTGCCGACAGTGTCCACGAAGAAATCCTTTTCGGCCTTGAAAATATCGGTTCACCCGATCCTGATTCAATAATTGAAGATGTTTTAAGAATGGTGGATCTTATCGGGAAAGATAATGTCTACCCAAGACATCTCTCGAGGGGTGAACGACAGAGGCTTGCAGTAGCATGTATTCTGGCTATGAAACCCGGGATAATCATCCTTGACGAACCAACAACCGGGCTTGATGAGAATGAATCTGATAGATTGATGGAACTGATGAGTGACCTTCAGAAGAAGGGTCATACAATCATCATGGTCACACACAATATGAGGATAGCAGAAGAATATGCTGACCGTATCATTGCAATGGAAGACGGAAGAATAATCGGAGATTATAAAAATCTTCGTGGGAGAGCAGCATGAGTGAGATTCTCCAGTATATTCCGGGAGATAGTTTTATTCACCACCTAAATCCTGTGATAAAAATTGTGCTGGTAATCGTTTTTGTTGGGCTTGCCGTCCTCTCCTCTATGATACCATTTCTCTTAATCCTGATTGTAATCCTGATTATTGGAGCGGTCTTATCAGGACTTATCAAAGAGATTATCAGTCAGGTGCCCTTCCTGCTGCTCTTATCGTTTTTTCTGGTTCTACTGACCAGTCTTACCGTTCAGGAAGGGGATATGCTCCTCATGCTTGTGCCTTCTCCAGATGGACAGACTGGATTTGGGATAACAGAAGGGGGCCTGTTATTTGGAGTCATATTAAGTCTGCGGTTTATTGTGATGATCACATCTTTTCAACTCTTTATAATTGCAACAAAACCAAGTGATCTAGTAACTGGTCTTTTAGTATTCAGGCTTCCTGTGGATTATGTACTCATGTTTCTAATTGCATTAAGATTCATTCCAAGTCTTCAGTTGGAGGCAAAAAGAATTCATGAGGCACAGTTATGCCGGGGTTATAACCCGGGAACAGGGATTACCGGAAAGATCAGGAGTTTAAAGCCGATCATGATCCCATTGGTGGCAAACTCACTGGCAAAGACACAGGTTCTTGGTCTGACTCTGGATATGAGGGGATATAGAACTAAGAAGAAACTCAATTTACACCAGCTTGTATTTAAAACCGGTGACTACCTCTGCTTAATTCTGGTAGTATTGACCTTTGGAATTTTTTTTACCCTTCATCTGGGTTTGTTTCAATAACAAAAAAATATTTTTCAGCCGGCAGCGATAGTATTGGTTCATCGTCAGAGTTAAACCCTCTGAGAATTAACATAAGGATATTTATGATGTCTGTTCTTCTTGTTGATGATGAACCTGCCATCCTGGATATTGCCAGAGCATTTCTCGAGCGTCATGGAGAATTTTCTGTAACTACTGCATTATCTGCAGAGGAGGGTATAAGATTATTACAAGAGCAGAGTTTTGATGCTGTTGTATCAGATTACGAGATGCCTGTGGTAAACGGGCTTGACTTTCTCATATCGATACGTGAAACCGGAAATAAGGTGCCATTTATTATTTTTACAGGAAGAGGACGGGAGGATGTAGTTATAGAGGCCTTGAATCAGGGAGCAAATTATTATATCCAGAAGGGTGGTGATCCAAGGGCACAATTTACTGAACTGGCATATAAAATCCGTGAATCCGTCCGTAGACGGAGGGCTTCATCAGTGATGGTGGATCATGATCAATTCAGAGAAAAGGTCATAAATCAGATACGAGCAATTTCTGACTTGTTAATAAAACTTGAAACATCAGGTATGAAACCCGAACAGATTTCATTACTTGATACTTCAAGATCAAAAATTAAAGATCTCTTATTGCTTTTTGGTCAGGAACAATAAAAAAAGGAATTAGAAGAAGACTAAAAGATATTAGCCTCTCTCAATTAACCCCTTTGCTACGGAAAAGGCTTCATTTGCTTCGTTTATCTGCCCAAGTGCCAGATGAATCTCACCTTTCTTATTCCAGAGTTCGGCGTTATCTGGATCTATATCTGTCATCATATCATAGCATTTCAGCACTTCCATAAACCGTTCCTGTTTAGTAAGGGTGTATGCCTTTTGTTCCCATAGATCCACTCTTTTGGGATCTATCTCGATAGCCTTGTCATACATCTGTAATGCATCATCATACTGATTAAGTCTGTTGTATGCAAATCCGAGCAGGAGATAGGAGTTCTCTATCTTATCTCCTTCACTGGCAACGGCTATTGAACGTTCTGCAGACTTGAGCGCCAGTTTGTACTCATTAGTGTCAATATATGAGGATGCCTTTCCCTGCCATGCTGAACTTTCATTGGGATTTAATCTTAATGCTGTATCAAAATCACTCATGGCATCTGTCTGAAAACCAAGATGCTGCTCTGCAATTCCTTTCCAGGTCCATACCTTTGGATTTGTCGGATCAAGCCTGATCGATTGGTTATATGCATTCACAGCCTCGGAATAGAGCCCGTCTTTTGCAAATTTATTCCCCTGCTCTGTCCAGTCCTGTGCATTCCAGCCTTCACTCCCAAGACATCCACAGAAAAAAACCAGGAGTAACATAATGATTAGTATTGATATAAATATACGGTTGTTCACTCTGATTCACATCCTATATCCGAAGTATATATCTAACTATAAATTATCAAAGAAAAAAGAAATGTCTTCCTCTCAATAAAATGACTTCACATAGGGAATGGGAGTTCGGGGAATATTCTTTGAAATATCTTCACCCTGTTTTCTGTATAAAAGATTTGCCTGATTAATAGCCACCTCGGCCTTTTCATCTTCCCCTAGTACCCTTAAAACCGAAGCCTTATTTATCCAGTTTTCTGCATTCTCACCATTAATTTGGAGGGCATGATCAAAGGAGTTGAGTGCTTCGGTATAGTTCTGCTCCATGACATATGCATATCCCCTGGAACTCCAGGCCTTTTCCATTAAGGGATCAACCAGAAGGACCTTATCAAAATGGGCAATGGCAAGATCATATTGCTTTCTTCCCGTAAGTGCCATACCCCTGTAATACCAGTACTCGGTATTTGCTTCGTCCAGTTCTATGGCTTTATAAAATGAGCGCACAGCTTCATCGTAATCCCCCATCATATAACTGGCTCTTCCTTTCCAGTACCAGGTCTGTGCATCATCAGGCGAAATCCTGATCGCCTCAGTAAAGGCGTCACCGGCATCGCTGTACCTGACAAGTTCAAAAAGTGCCCTGCCTTTAAGAAAATAAAGATCACTACTGTTGCCTGTCTTCTGAAGAGCTTTATCTAGGAGTGCCACTGACTCTGCATAACTTCCACTGTCATATGCTGTTCTGGCATCATCAACCAGGTGAGAACTCTCTGTGTAACTTCCGAATACTACTAAAATAACAAAAATACAGGATAAAATAAGTATGAGAGGGATCTTTTTTCTTCGAACCGTATTCCATAACCTGTTCACACTTATTCACCGGATTTGATAATAACTTTCGATTTAAGTTAATATGAACTATCCGGGTTTATGTCTATCACAGAAAAAAATGAAACAGAAAAGAGAAGCCCGATTCCTATTCGTACAGGAACTTCTCGTCTATACGTGTGTATTTTGTCACTTCTTCGGACCCGAAGTGTATACTAATTTCACGCTTTGCTGTCTCTGGTGAATCAGAGCCATGAATAACATTCATCCCTATCTCGAGGGCAAAATCTCCCCTGATAGTGCCAGGCATTGCTCCAGCAGGATTTGTGGCTCCTATCATATCTCTGCTTATTTTAACAATGTCCTTGCCTTCCCAGACCATAAGAAAGCATGGACCTGATGAGATATACGCCTTAAGTCCTGGAAAGAATGGTTTTTGCACATGCTCTGCATAATGCTCCATTATCCTTGATTCAGGAATACACTCAAACTTGGCTGCAACCAGTTTAAAACCCCTGGATTCAAACCTTGAGATGATCACACCTATAAGTCCGCGCTGAACACCATCGGGTTTTACCATCAGAAAGGTCTGTTCCATGCTTATACCTTTCCGGCTGCCTTTCGACCGGCTGCCGTCCAACGTACACGACGGGGAATACGTCCCATTTTATGGTTTTTCTGGCATTTTGTGCTACAATAAAAGAAGATCTGCCCATCCTTTCGGACATACATCTTCCCCGTACCTGGTTCCATCTGTTCTCCACAGAATGAACAGACAAACTTATCAATCATTCTCGGTTACCTCCGGGATAATTTCTTAGCTTCGCGTTCAGTTTCAAGGAGCATCAGAACATCCCCTTCTCGAATCGGACCCACTGTGTTGCGGGTAATTATCCGTCCTTTATTAGGGCCGTCAAGGATACGGGCTTTAACCTGCATGGCTTCTCCATGCATCCCGGTTGAACCAATAACCTCAATCACTTCTGCTGGGGTTGCATCAGACATGATATTCACTCGGCCTTAAGGGCTGCAACCTGTGCAGAAATATCATCGATAATCTCTTTTGCTTTCCCTGATTTTATGATAGCTGCTGCAGCAGAGCCTACTTCGAGCCCACATGCGGCACCGATGTCATTCTGTTTATTAATAAAGATATATGGAATCTTCTTTTCAGCACAGAGCGGCCCAAGATGCATAACGATCTCTGCAGGTTCAACATCACTTCCAATAAGGACGAGCTGGGCTATACCACGCTCAATAGCCTTAGTAGCCTCGTTGGAACCCTTTTTGATCTTTCCAGTCTCTCTTGCTATCTCAACTGCCTCGAGGGCTTTGTTCTGTATCTCATCAGAGACGTCAAAGGTAACGTAGTTTGCCATGAATTCACCTCATTCAGGAGGATTGACCCTCCATCATCACTCATCAGTTGATGACGAATGCGCCATATTAGTTACTATTGAAATGGAATAAAGGTTTGCAGGTCAGTTTCATATTATATAACCTGATCATTATCAATAACCCGCTGATAGATAGTGACATCATGGTTTCTATACAATTCTAAAAGCCCTTTTTCCGGCAGCGAGAGATTGTAAGTTGTGGATTCAAGTGGACCTACATATAGAATAGTGGCATTATATTTTTCCATTAGATCTATTGTCTGCCCGGGATTTTCATAAAGGATCTGTATATCTCTGGGACGTATACCGTACCATCCTTGAGGAATGTCATCCCTCCACATGTACTCATGGAACTGCCAGCCGAGAATTGTCTGTATTCCTGTCGCTGATGATATTCTGCCGGCATACTGGTAATCCTTTCCCACTGCCTCTACTATAATATTTTCACCTGTCAGGTTACGGAGAAATGCAACACCCCCGGCATCTTCCGGATTTACAGATGATAACCAGGCCCATCCATCAAGTGTAGGTGTATGAGGCCCATGAACTGTAAATACGACGCATGGAGGAAGCAAAAGACATAATATTATAAGAACTACAGGAATTACCCGGGTAATTCGTTTAATAAGGATTGGGCGTTTCTCTACGAAACCATCTATCTCGCTGCTTATCATCAGGGCAGCTCCGGTGCCGGTAAGAAGCCATGCTCCAATGTAGAGTTTAAAGACAGTATTCATCCGATATAATGTCTCCCCCATATTATCCTTCAGGTATATGAACTCACAAAACATGAGAATACAAAGCCCCCATGCTGCTAGGAGATCACCTACTCCCTTTCTTCGGATAATTAGGGATAATAGGAGAATTGCCACTAATCCTGCAGAATAATATCCGATAAGCAGGAAGGGTACTGCAACAAGAAATATCCAGCATTTTTTAATTAATTCTCTCCGTACCGAAATTAATATAGCAAGGAGAAACCAGCCGTGAACCAGTAAAAATTCTGTTATTGATGAAGGAGTATGGACAATTCCTACTCCTTCAATCCCATGGGTTTGCATACCCAAAAGAAAGGGGGAGATTAGAAACAGACTGATCACGGGCACCCCAACAAGATATATAAGAGAGGTTCCGGCAGGTGTCAGGATCCATAAATATCCTGACTCGCTTATACCTTTCTTTATCTGCCGGATACATGCAAAAGGAATATCAAGAAGTGATCCGTGCTTAAAACTTGAGAGGATAAGGAGCAACGCCGTAACCAGTATCATCGGGATCCAGATGAAAACATCCCAGGAGTTTACTACAGGAATAAGGGATAATCCTATTGCCGTAAGAAAAATAATCAGTATTCTGCCGTATGGAGTAATTTTCTGCCAGCAGGTTAAGGCAGATACTACCATCAGGATCATGAATGTCTGTGGAAGAATACCCATAACATGGGCATGTACGTCACCGAACAGAAATGAAAAGAGAGGATACTCATTTATAGTATTCTGAATCACCCTGCTGCTGTCCCATAACAGGGAGAAAGAGTCATTTCCAGTCAGAAACAGGTAGATAAAACAGGGATTCACAAAGAAAAAAGCAAGCGGAGGAATTAACCGTGTATGCTTTAAGGTTAGTACTCCGCACCCATATATGTTAATGGCAGAAAGTGCCGCAACAGTAGGTAATGCAAGATTAAACAGAAGATTTGAAGAGATGCCTGTAGCAAGACCAAGAGATGCCAGGATCCATTGCCCAAAGTAGTAATAAACATTAAGAGATCCTCCGGCAAACCAGGGATCCAGGGGAGGAACCATCGGATCATGCATAATCGAGGCAATGAATGCATGATCCATGAACTTCTCAGCTCCATTGATATCAGGATTGTATAACCTGACTATCAGCATTGATGCAAAGACAAGGATAAAAAGGAGATAATAGTAACGACCCCTGGAAATACCCATGAACGCAGACTTTCCCTCGAGAAGAAGAGAGTAAAATAAAAGAACAATTACCGGGATCATTCCGGTCAATGGCGGAAGACCTACAAATACTGCGTACCAAGATGATAGACTGAATATTATGATGCCCGCTGTCCAGGATACCGGAATTGCTACTTTAGGTAGTTCCTTTTTTATCCAGGGGTATATGGAGAGCTGGATAATAAAGAGCAGACAAAGCCATGAAAGTACAGCCAGAATCTGATCGTATGAGATCATAATTTAAGGCTCATCTGTAAATTTTTTCTTCATACTTTCAGTAAGTTCGGGTAGAACCCAGTTACCCAGGTAGACCAGTGAAATTGCCCCGCCAATAAGTGTTATCAGGTTTTTTATAAAATGATCTACTACTGCAATAAGGGCAGCCGATGCAGGTGAAATCCCGGCGAGTTCAAAAACTACTGCCAATGCAAATTCATACGTCCCGATTCCTCCGGGAGTAAGTGGTACGGCTTTTACCAGATTTCCCGCCACGATTGCAAGAATAATTACAAAAAACGGGATTTCCTGCCTGAACATGAGAGAGACTGAGGCACAGATGAGACTGTCCTGTATCCATATAACTACTGAAGATAGTCCGATTATTAGTGCTGATACAGGTGTAAGGGAGGCATTTCTGATCTCTGCCATCATCGTGAGTAAATAACTGATATACTTATTACCCGACTCAATCCGCCCGGTAAAGATCAGTACCAGGAAGAAAAATATACACAATAACAGCGTCAGGGCAAGGAGGGTAATAAGCCAGGAAGGCACGTTGAGAACGAATATGACCGCGATAAGTCCAAGAATCGCAACAGTAATTATATCAAAAAACCTTTCGACGACCAGGGATGATAAACCCTGTGAAACTGTTGCAGTAAATTCATGCTTTAAAAGAACAATCCGAATGAGATCTCCGAGACGTGCAGGAACAATCAGATTTACAGTCTGGGATATAAAGATACATGCTGTTGAGAAGAGAACCGGAACTTTAAGGCCAATATTTTTCAGAATGACCTTGTACCTGTAACCCCTCATTATCCAGGCGGTAAGACATATGATTACAGCCGGAATGCAATAAATCGGGATAATGTAGTTGAGGGCTGATTCAAGATCATCCCATACCCTTATAAGCATAAAGGCCAGAATTCCTCCAGCCAGAAGAAAGGATAGTATTCCAAGCCCTATCTTACGATACATGGATCTGCCACCATAACCGTACAATTGCCTGTCCCATCTTCCAGATATCACTAAATCTGACTGTTGTTCCTTCTCCTTCGCGCCACCTTACGGGAATTTCAGCAATAGAGTACCCCTTTCGTTCTGCCAAGACAAGTACTTCTGTATCCCAGAACCAGTGTTTATCTCTGATATCAGGTAAAAGAGTGATTAGAATTCCGGTTTTAAACGCCTTAAAACCACACTGATGATCAGAGAGATGACTCTTCAGGAATAACCTGACCAGGAAGTTATATCCCCTGCTTTTTACCTCTCTGCCAAAACTGCGGCTAATATTACTATCTTTCAGGAGGCGTGATCCTGTGGCGATGTCATACTCACCGGAGACCGTATTAAGAATCTCAGGCAGATGACTGATATCTGTTGCGAGATCCACATCAAAGTAACAGAATATCTCTCCCTTTGCTGATTGTGCAGCCAATGACAGGGCAGAACCTCTTCCAAGTCTTTTGTCACGGTGAAGATGCCTGATATGAGGATCATTTATTGTACATTCTTCTGCAAAATCATAAGAGCCGTCTGTACTTGCATCTTCGGCAATAATTATCTCATATTCATCAGTAATGGCTTTTATTATCTCATTTACTACAGGAATTGCTTTTTTAAGGGCTAAAACATCATTGTAAACCGGAATTACAAGAGTGACTGATTTGCCCTGGATCACGCCATCACTTTTCCTGAAATTGCTGCTGAATTAACTTCTTCAGCTACACGAATTCCTGCACAAATACAACCCTCAATACTTCTCTCAGGATAATTTTCTAAAGAATGCATCCCGGCAAGAAAGATATCAGACCCTTTATCTTTATTCATCAACTTTTTATATCCGGTAATGTAAAGAGGTCCCGCATATTGATCAACAGCTAATTCAGCCCATTTTATTTCATCAGGGTTTACAGAGAATTTTTTACAAAAGTCCTGAATCATAATATTTTTAAGGTCCGGGTTTACCTCTCCGGTAAAGTATGAAGCAAGGTATACAATATGCTCATGGTACCAGTCATAAGGGGCAAAACAGGTATGACCTATCACAGCACCATATGGGGCATCATCATAGAGATTAATCCAGTAGATTCCCCCGGTAACCTGCCTGCTCATGGCCAGGGTAAGGCATGCAGCACCCTGGTAAGGGATATCAGGCAACGAGATTCCCATGCCCTTCATAAGAACGGGAGCAATTGTTGATATAACCATATCATACTTCTCACCATTTACTTCCCATCCCCCTGTCACCTCTTTCAGACATACAACCGGTTCCATGCACCTGATGGAACCCCCGCTACTCTCAATTGCTGAAGATAATCCGGCAATAAAACCTGAAAATCCTTTTTTAAAGTATCCAAGCCTCTCTCCTCCGGCACTCCTGTCAGACCTGATGGCTACCCTGCTTACAAGCCATGCAGCAGAGATACTCCCCGCATTCTGACCAAATTTAGAGATAAGAAGAGGCCTAAAGAATGATTCGTAAATTTTCTCTCCAAGTCTTTCATTTATAAAATCTACGGCACTTATATCATCAAGATCTTCAAACTGCAATTTTCTCGCGCTTATTGTAAATAATGCAAGTTTTACCTTATCAGTTACCGAAAGATACGGATACCTGATGATCTCAAAGGGAGTTGTAAGCGGGACGATTCTGCCGTTAATATAAGTCCCGGTTGAACCCTGAAGCCAGACAATATCATCCGTGAGACCCAGATCTTCCGATATTCTTAATAGGTGTTTATCTCCTGAAAAAAAATGATGATAATAACGCTCAATAGAATATTCAGGTCTGTGATATGAGGATAAGAGTCCTCCTATCTCTTTATCCTTCTCAAATATTGTAATTTTAAAGACGGAAGACAACTGATACCCCGCTATAAGCCCGGTTAGTCCTCCTCCTACTATTGCTATCCGCATATCGGTTATAATCCCTTAGATATTCCCATCCTGCTCATTGAAGAAGCTTTTTGAATCTATAAAGGAATAAAGTACCCAATATTTCAGCATACAGATAGTTAGCGCAACTGGTGTACCTCCATGAAAGTATTTTTTATAGGATTTGGACAGGCGGGCGGGAAAATTGTCGATAAATTTATTGAGTTCGATAAAAGAACCAATAGCAAAAGTTTTCGCGCAATAGCCGTAAATACAGCCCGGACCGATCTGATGGGATTGCAGTGCCTGAACTTTGAAGATCGGGTTCTGATTGGTCAGACAACCGTTAAGGGGCATGGTGTGGGAACAGATAATGATACCGGCGCCCAGATCACCTTTGATGAGATCGATATCATCATGAATGCCATTGATCGTAAAGGAATCGGCGAGACCGAAGCATTTATAATCGTATCTGGCCTTGGAGGCGGAACTGGTTCAGGTGGTTCGCCAGTTCTTGCCCGGCATCTTAAAAAAATTTATAAAGAACCCGTATATGTCCTTGGGATCCTCCCTGCCCCGGAAGAAGGGAGGTTATACTCATATAATGCTGCCAGGAGCCTGGCTACCCTTGTAAAGGAAGCAGATAATGTAATTCTGTTTGATAATAGTGCCTGGAAGAATGAGGGAGAGAGTATAAAAGGAGCTTTTGACAGGCTTAATGATGAGATTGTCAGGAGGTTCGGACTCCTATTCAGAGCCGGAGAGATTGGTCAGCTTGGTATTGGTGAGATGGTTGTTGATTCAAGTGAGATCATCAATACCTTACGTGGTGGGGGTATCAGTTCGGTAGGATATGCATTGAGTGAAGTAGTTGAACCGATGACGATCGAAAGAGACAGGGGTCTTTTTGACAGGATCATTGGGAGAAAAGCCGTTGAAGAGCACCGTCCGGATGAAAAATTAATGGGGGAAGATAAAGCTTCGAGAATTCTTTCATTAGTGAGGAGGGCAATGCTTGGTCGCCTTACTCTTCCATGTGAGTATACTACTACAAGTCGCGCCCTTGTCCTCGTAGCAGGACCACCTGATGAACTTGACAGGAAGGGAATAGAAAAAGCAAAGAACTGGGTAGAAGAGAATATTGCAGGAGTAGAAGTCCGTGGCGGTGATTTCCCCGCAAACAGCAAGTTTGTTGCAGCAGTGGTTCTCCTGGCTTCTATAGCTGATGCCCCAAGAGTAACAAATCTGCTTGAAATAGCCAAAGAGACTAAAGTTACATCCAAGCGTATTGATGAAGAAAACGTCCTGAAGCTGGACGAGAGCATAGAACCACTCTTTGAATGAGGTATTTATGAAATCAGGAATGCGAATTATCCTTTTATTTCTCATTTTTTGTATCATTTCAGTCCCGGTATTAGCCGGTTGTGATGTAGGATATATTAATGTAAAACCCAGCGGGGATCTGGAGTCTGGAAAAACAAATGTTACAGCTGAGTTTCAGATAGACTTCACCTCAGTAGCGGGAGAAACTTTTCCAAGCGATGAGAACCTTCTCCTTACGACTGATCTGACTAACCCTCTTTGGACCTATTCAATCTATCTTGATGGTATTGAGAACTCAAGACCTCCTTCAAGCAAGAATGAATTAACATTATCCGGCTGGGAATTATCATATGATGACAAGGAGGAGTATGTTAAGGTTAAACTCAACGGTCTGGCCCCTAAGGTAAATGAATCAAAGCAGATTAATCTGGTAACAGTAGCCGAGGCAAGTGCTGCCGGAAGATCAAAGGAGATCGTCAGGAATGTATCAGCATTCGTTACCAATCCTAATGAAGTGAAGGGAGATATTACTTCAGCAAAGGATAAGGTCTCGAAGCTCCAGAAAGATGTTGCGAAATATAAAGTTGAAGGGATTGATGTTAGCAAAGCAGAAGGAAAAATAAATGAAGCACTAAGTGCTTTGAAAAGTGCATCTGGTGCAAGTTATTCAAATTCAAAGATATATATCAAGAATGCAGAGACATTAGTTCAGGATGGCTACTCATTCCTGGATATGAGTATAACCAAGCAGGCAATTGAGAACGCAAAAGAAGCCATTGATAAAACTGATGAATGGATCACATACTTCCAGACAGAAAAGAAGATGGAGAGCGATCCCAGGCTGACTCCGATCATCACAAAACGTGAGTTTGCTGCAGAGGATGCTAGTGATGCAAGCGAATTATATGATGCCGGAAAATATTCGGAAGCTAAAGTAAAAGCTGAAGACGCGTATACCAAAGCAGATGAAGCATTTAACAGCACACAGAATCTTGAAGCCGAAATTAATGCTACCCCGACCCAAAGCGGGTTTACTCCGCCGGATCTATCTGGATATCTGATTTACATCATAGGATTTATTGTAGTTCTGATTATCATCATTGTGCTCCTTATCATCATCCGAAGACGTGGAAATAATGGGGGAGGAAAAGGAGGCAGTGGTGGTGGAGGCGGAAGCTTTGGTTCACGAGAGAAACCACGAAAAAAGAAATCAACAAAACAATATGATGAATTGTTCTGATTCCACTCTTTTTTTATACTTAAAAAAATTATAATAATCCTGATTTCAGGATAAAACCGAAGCCTGATAAAAGAGTTGTGGCTGTTTCTCGTGATCTGACACAGGAGTCTTTATTCTTTTCCCATTCCACTCTGAAAACTGGTGCAGGCATACCGTAAGATCCCTTGTAAAGGCAAAATATCCTATCTGGGTATTTCTACTGAGTTTCATTGCCATATCCATAAGTCCACGCGGATCCGGACGTGCCTCTCCAAGCCAGATATGAAAGATGTTCCCTCCGTCAACTATTGGGAAAAACACATGCTCGATATCAGCCCGCCGGGCAAGGGTTACATCTGCACCAGGAGCCACATGTGTTCCGTTGGTATAATAAACGGGAAGATCCCGGGTTTCACCGAGTTTTTTAAGTGCTACCTCGATATTACCCTTAATTACCTTCTTAGCATCCTCATGAAATTCGCGTCTTAAAAGATCGGCTACTGCAAACCTCTGGCCGGTAGTCTCTGCCGGAGTCCTGGCTAGTGCTATTGTCATATTATACCGCTTTGAGAGCTCCCTGCTATAGATCTCCATCTCAGTCATAGCTCTGATTCCAAGCCTGAATGCTTCTTCTGATTCATGTAACTGATTTCCTGTAAAGTGCTGGACCAGTTCATTAAGTCCTACAACCCCGATGGTATAGACAAGCCCGTCAAAATCTACTGCAAGAGCCCCCCTCTCCCCAGTTTTTGGATCACGCGGCCTTTGCATCGCAAAAGGCATCCTGCCTGTCCGTTTAATGTGATCCATCCATCTAAGTTTGATTCTGAACACTTCTACCGCAGTATCCATCATCGATCTTAACTCTGCAAAAAGCTTTTCTTCATCTCCATGAGCCTTATATGATGCCCTCGGGCAGTTAAGGGATACAACCCCCCATGATCCCATTGAAAAGTGCATACCATCTTCAAAATTGAGTTTTTTATCGAAATGCTGATCTTTGTCAGCCATTGTAGAGAACTGATATGCACAGCACTGGTAACATGAGATTCCTTCCCCTGCTCCCCTGTAAGCAGGGAGTTGATTATCATAATATGGTGTCCCAAACTTTGAAGCCAGTTCAAATGTCAGGAGATAGAGCGCTTCGTATGTTGGAATATCAGGATTTGCTGCATTGAATTCGGTATCTTCATGCATGAAATCCGGTTCAATGCTGATTTCAGGTTTTGGGAAGTTAAACGGTTTTCCCCAGTAGTCTCCTGCCAGCATGACCTCCATCAGAGCTTTAAAAAGAAGCCTCACCTCGCGTTCACAGGAACCATAGGTTTTCAGAGGTGCATCCTGCCCGTTCCATACCCTGCCTTCATATACACAAGGTTTGTCTCTCCATAGCTTCGGAACACCTGGAGAGAGTTGAACAGAAGAGAAGACCAGTTGTCCCCCACGGGCCACCATCATCTGGGTCATCTCATACACAAACATCTGCATAAGCTGCTTCATCTCCTCATACTCCATTCCAACAAAATAAGGTGCTAAAAATGTGAGGAAATTATAATATCCCTGTCCCCCGGCAAAATTTGTCTGGGCACTTCCAAGCGCCTTGACTGCATGAAGGACGGCAACCTCCGCACGTCTTGCCGGTCCGGCAACCGAGGCCTTCGTCCCGTTCCCATCAGGCATCAAACCATAATAGAAGAAGTACCTGAGATCCCAGTCCTGACAGAAGGGCCTTGTTCCAAAGTACTCGAGATCATGAATATGGATATCCCCGCACAGGTGCCGGTCAGCAAGATGAGGGGGAAGTTGGAGAAGGTACTGTTCCTTACTTATCTTGTCAGCCTTTTTCTTATGGGATGTCTCTGCATTCTCCTGGAGATTGGCATTGTCCTTGGCTTCAAACCCTCTGCCAACATCTATCAGATGGGCATCATAGACAGGTGTTCCAACTCTTGTACAGACATTACGCCATTGAATTCTCCCGTGTTCTATTAAGATTATGTTCATAATCTCACGAATAAGAGGGCCGGAAAGACTCTTCAGGTTGAGTTTCCTTATCCTGTCCTCAACCTCTCTCGCTATCTCCTGGGCAGAATCTTCATCAGCACTTTCATATCCATAAAAGACCTCGACCAATCTGGTTTCCTTCTTAATCTGCTGGACAATCCTTTCACGGTTCCATTCAAGAATATGTCCGTCACTAGTTCTGACCGGAGGCATCGATGGTATAGCAATACCTTCAAGGGTGGTCTGGCGTGTAAGACCTGGCAAAATATCACCTAACAGAGATGAAAAATTCTTTCTTCATTCACACAATCTACTGTAAATAACTCCTTTGACATAAGAAATGTCTTGCCTTTCCGAAGGAAATAAGCCATTTCAAAGAACCCTGCCAAAAGTTCAGTCAGGGTGTTTGCAGATGGCATATCTGCAGTCTCATACCAAATGCGGTGTGCCTTTAAAAATTCTTTCTGTATTTCGCGTCGTGGACAAAATTTTAGTGGATATTCGGTAAAGCCTGTCCCTTCTGCCATGGTATTCACTGTTGTATGATCTCAATGTATAATTAATTTCACCAGTTATCATAAAGCGAAACTTATCTTCTAATAAGATGAGATCATGCAGCAGTATGGTGCGGTTATTTGTCGCAATAGACCTCCCGGATAATTTACGTGAGCAATTTGGAGAGGTTCAGAAGGTGCTTTCAGCAGGCCGGGCAAAACTTACAATGGTAGATCCAGAATCCATGCATATCACCCTTAAATTTATCGGAGAGGTCAATGGTTCGTCACTTTCAAGTATTTGCAATGCCTTGAAGTTAATTAATTACCCGTTCTTTACTATCGATGTGGGTTTGATTGGAGTTAATAGTAGCAGGTCACCACGAATAATCTGGGCAGGACTATCAGACCAGGGAAAAGCATCAGGATTAGTCAGGCTGATCGATACGGCATTGAAACCGCTTGGAATTGAACCAGAAAAAAGAAAGTATCATCCACATATAACAATAGCCAGGATCAGGCAGTTTAATGATTCATTATTTGATTGTCTGGCTGGAGTGTGCGGATCGTGCAGCGGAATTATCCCTGCAACCCGTTTTGTCCTGAAAAAAAGTGAACTCACCCCAACCGGGCCGATTTACACAGATATTTTAGCAGTACCACTTTCGGAATCCCAGTAATGTATACAGAACTTGAAGTCAGTGTTCTTCAGGAGATCAGACCAACTAATGAAGAACTTGAGAGAATGTATGCCCTGGCTGATCGTCTGATTGCCGACATTAATACTTCTGGAAAAGCAGAAGGGATGCTTGTAGGATCAGTAGCTAGGAAGACCTGTGTCCATGGCGACAGGGATCTTGATGTCTTCATGCTTTTTGATCCTGATTTGTCAAGAGAGGATCTGGAGCGCGAAGGACTTGCATTAGCATGGAAGATAGTAACCGGATATACCGATAATATCAGGGAAAAATATGCCGAGCATCCATACCTTAATGCAACAATCGATGGTCTCGATGTTGATCTTGTTCCATGCTACCGGATAAAAGAAGCTACTGACATATTGAGTGCGGTTGACAGAACACCATTCCACAACCGGTACATCTCTTCAAGAATAAGGGAATATACTGACGATGTCCTTCTCCTAAAGCAGTTTGTAAAAGCAGGGGGAGTATACGGTTCAGACCAGATGACCGAAGGTTTTGCAGGTTACCTCTGTGAGCTGCTTACACTCCACTTTGGAGGATTTCATTCCCTGCTTAAAGAGGCATCCAACTGGAGACCCGGGATGTTTATCGACATCGAAGGGCATGCAGAGAAGACATTTGAGGATCCTCTTGTTGTTATAGACCCGGTAGATCCCTGCCGTAATGTATCAGCATCAGTATCAGAAACAAAACTCCTGGAATTTATCGAACTCTGCCAGGGTTATCTTAAGTCATCCTCGAGATGGTTTTTCTACCGGCCTCAAATATGTATCTATACCAGAGAGCAGATTGAGACTCTTCTTACAGGCAGAGAGTCTGCAGTAATTGCCATAATTTTCAATACTCCACCTCTTATTGAGGATATTGTGGTCCCACAACTCAGAAAAAGTCTCCAAACCCTGGCAGATCTCCTAAAAAGGCATGAATTTGTTGTGGCAAGGGCAGATGTATGTATGCTTGAAGAGAGATCAATGATCCTCTTTGAACTTCTTGTAGACACTCTGCCCAGAATCAGGTACCACCCGGGTCCACCGGTAACAAGCCAGGAGAATGCTTCAAAATTTATAGAGAAATACTTACATTCAGAGATAATATTTGCCGGGCCTTACATCAGATCAGGGAGGTACGGGGTAGAACTTCCACGGCGCTTTCAGCATGCAACTGATCTTCTTTCATCACCTGAAATTTTCAAGACCGGGCTTGGGAAGCATGTAAAACAGTCAATGACAGAAGGTTTTCAGGTCTTAAATGGAATAGAATGCTGGCAGGAAGGGTTTGAAGCATTCATAAGTGAATTTCTTGAAAAGAGTTCCCCGCTTGTCAGGATCAGAAGAGCAGAAGCCAGGACCTGATCCTGTATGGTTGGAAACTATTTAGGTACACAGGAGAAACTTCCCATAGCATGACCTTCCCCCGTCTTGTTTTTATTCTGGCCCTTATCATCGGATCTCTTTTAGTCCAGCCTGCTTTGTCTAATCCTACCGATGATCTGATCTCTGACGGAATCGCCTTTTACAAACAGGAGATGTATGACGAGGCAATTGCATCTTTTGAAAAGGCTATAGAGATAGATCCGTCAAATGCTGCAGCATGGTATAACAAAGGTGTCTCTTTATATAAACAGGGGAAGGCTGATGAAGCGATAGCGGCATATGAAGTTGCAATAGGGTTGGATCCAAGGAACTCAGATTACTGGTATAACAAGGGGAACGCGTTATACAGTAAAGAGTTGATGAATGAAGCTTTTGCAGCGTATGATGTTGCAATCCAGTTAGATCCCTATGATGTGGATGCATGGCTCGCAAAGGGCAACGTCCTGTCTGATCAAAAAGATTATGATGGTGCAATAAGGGCGTATGATGCTGCCATCCAGATAGATCCAGACAATAAGGAGACATGGTTTGCAAAGGGCAATGCACATTATAATCAGGGCAACTTTGAAGAGGCGATATCGGCATATCAGGTAGCCCTGCAACTTGACAGCAAAGATAGTAAGGCATGGTATAACAAGGGAAATGCCCAGTACAACCTTGGAAAACTTGAAGATGCCCTGAAAAGTTACGAGATGGCATTGACCTATAATCCAAAGGATGCCGTCGCATTCACTAATAAAGGAATGACTCTTGCTGATCTAAAAAGATATGAAGAAGCCCTGATGGCATATGATGATGCTCTTGCCCTTGATCCTGATGATAATAAAGCCTGGAAATCTCTCGGACAGGTATATATTGATCTAAAAAGGTATGATGATGCTATCAGGGCATTCCAGATGGCACTCCGACTAGATAAGACAGATTCATCTATTTGGAAGAGTATCGGAGATGTTCTCATGCTGGAGAAACGGTATGATGAAGGTCTTGCTGCTTACGAACAGGCTATTGCCCTTAATCGGGATGATGCAACTGCATGGGCTGGAAAAGGTTCAGCCCTGTCTCATTTAGGAAGATATGAGGAGGGACTCTCCGTATTTGAGATTGCAGGCACAATGCAGCCCCAGTACGTTCCTGCATGGATCGGTAAAGGAGAATGCCTTACCGGACTAGGCCGGATTGAAGAGGCCAACATTGCATATGGAGCTGCTCTCCAACTGGATCCACGTAATAACCAGGCGCTGATTGCAAAGAGCCAGAATCAGATCAGTCTTAAAGATCCTGAGAATGCATTAAAAACTCTCGAACAGGCAATATCTGCAGATCCTGATAATATCTCCCTTCAGATAAAGAAGGTTGGGATCTTTGAGGATATGGGGCGATATGACGAAGCACTTGCTGTATGGAATGCTATAGAAAATATGTCTGATAAAGACACTGTAAGGGAAGGCAGGGCAAAGACACTAGTAAAAGAGGGTCGTGTTGAGGACGCTTTAAGTCTGTATAATAATGCCATTTTAAACCTTACTGGTTCAGGAAAGATTTATGAACAGTATGGGGATGTGCTTGCTCTTGCAGGAAAGAAGGAAGAAGCATCGGAGGCCTACCAGAAAGCGTTGGAACTACAGCCAAACCTTACCGGAATTACCATGAAGATCCAGAATGTGGGGCTAGAAGATAAAAAAACACCCTTCGGGATCATCCCGGTAGTGGGGGGAATATCAGTTACTCTTCTATATCGTTATTTCAGACGAAACTATAGAAGAACCGGCAGATAAGAGTTTATCCTGACCTGCCAGGTAACTCTTCACAAACTCCTCCCAACCCGGAGTGATAAAGGCTTCAGGCATGTAATATTCAAAGAAGACAGGATTTATAAGGACTGGTGAGAGTATCGCAACCCCGTGTGCATCAGGGACCATTTGATCATGCTTTGCATATATTACCGTTTTATCTACTCCTTCAATCACTCCTCCTGCAGATTCATTAAGATATGGAACTAATGCCCTGATATTCTCTGCAAAATCATAGAGATCCATCGTAGCTTCCTCAATTTTTCCATCGCTGTTTAGTCCGAACTGTTGTGTCTTCATAAGTGCTGTATGAATTTCTGCCATTCCTTCAGGAGTTTTACAAAGGGCAGTTAGATCGCCACCGAATCTCTCTACATTAGAGGTCAGAAAGTCAATGGATTTAAGATCCAGAAGAGAAATCGTCTTTCCTGGCTCTGACATGTTCATATATTTACTGAATAAAACCTGTGAATGATTGACTGCTGGTGCATCCGGATTCTCAGAAAGGTATCTAATCCAGTGTTCATAATCCCAGCCATCTGCAGGTTCAGATTCCTCGCTTGCTATAAGGAACGAAGCATGTTTTCTGATAACAGATGCAACCTCAAGGCAACTCATAAGGCATGTATCAAAACCAATAAGTTCTAGATCTGCCGGATCCTTATTTAACGTATCAGACAGTTCAGTGATGGTAAGTCCGTCATCCTGATGGTTCTGATCAAATAGCATTCCCGTGTATGCCTCTCCGTGTCCGATAAAAATTAAAAAGACACGATCATATCTGAAATCTTTCTTTATCATGGAGAGAAACTGACCGAGTGTATTTGGATCCCCCATATTTGCCGAAGTGTTCCTGTAGAGATATGAAGCGTTGTTCCCAAGAATTCCATCATCAAGATCCTTTCGAAGCAGGGAGAGATTGGCAATAGTAACACCATCCCAGCCTGTTTTATTCGCACCTCCATAAGCTGCCAACACTTCGAGGGTTTTTGGAGAGACATTACCTGCACCACTGACTACCTGGATAAAGTCACGGGTTACCAGCCCATAGTCCTTCTCCAGTGTATTTCCTGATGCATAAATTCCAATAAGCAGGGTCCCGTTCTCTTCAGCAACACATGTAGTACCCATAAAAGAAACAAAAAGGATTACAAGAATCAGGGCATCGGTAAAGAGCAAAAAGGTTCTTTGCACTCTTCTTATTTTGAGAACATCTGAATTCGTTTGCATTTCAATTCATTAAGATTTCCGGATAAAATACTGCCATTGCTGCACCTATAAGAGGGGCATTACCCTCAAGAGATGTAAGCCGGATTAACGGAAGCATAAGATAACGGTCTATCTTTTCGATCATCTCATCAAGAAGCCACGTATGACTACGGAGTACTGCCCCGTCAAGAATTATGCAATCAGGATCATATGCCACGATAACAGAAGAAAGCCCCCTGCTGTTAATTAGTGCAAGGTCTTTGCAAAATCTCTTCACAGTAATATCTCCAGACTCAGCAGCGCTTAAGATGTCAGGAGCAGTATATACCTGCCCACAATAATCCGGCTGATGAATCTTAATCCATTCTCCGAAAAAGTTTGGGATGGATCTTCCGGAAGCATATCCTTCCCAGTGCCCTTTGTTTTTACATGTACAACAGATATTATATGTACTATCAACAAAAAAATGGCCTATTTCAGCTGCATTTCCTCCCCGTCCTACAAGTAATTTCCCTGAAGTAAATACTCCGCCTCCAATCCCTGTGGAAATCGTGACATAAACAACAGTATTAAATCCCTTGCCGCCTCCAGCCATAACCTCACCAATTACTGCAGCCCTGCAGTCATTGAGCAACAGTGGCTCAAAGCCGGTATTTATTCTGATTGGGGATGTAACCGGAACTATGTCAAACGGGATATTCGGAGGGTTTTCAAGTGTTCCAGTAGCAATATTCACCGGTCCTGCTGCAGCTACACCAACTCCGGACAGAATACAATCCTCTTCCCGGACAAGATTCATTAAAACAGCAGCACTTTTTGTTGCGATATCCTCTGGTACTCCAGTAACCGGAGTCAGGAACTGCTCTCTCCTGATTATTCTTCCACGCGTGTTTATGAGAGCAACCCGGGTATTTGTCCCGCCAATATCTATCGCCCCTGCAAACTGCATTAATCTCACCTCATATTATCTCACTCTTATGCAATGAAAAGAACCTAGAGGTTAGGCGTTTCATGTATAATGATTCATGGAAGAGCAATTCATCTCTCTTTTCACAGGAATTGTCGTAGTTTTTCTGATAGCTATCTTTCTCCTGATTGTTCTATACCGGGTGAAGATACCGTCAGTTGTTGCATTCCTAATAGCTGGGTTTATTGTAGGGCCTTCCGGGCTTGCATTAATTCAGAATGAGGAATCAATTAGTTTTTTTGCTGAACTCGGCGTAATATTCCTTTTATTTACAATCGGGCTTGAATTCTCCATATCTCATATTTTAAAAGATAAACGATTTGTTCTGATCGGTGGAACGGTACAGGTTGCATCAACCATCCTTATATGGACAACTCTTATGAATGCCGGGGGAATGGACTCCGCGCATTCCTTTTTCTGGGGGATGTTAATTTCACTTTCATCAACTGCCATCGTAATGAAAATACTATCCGATCGCATGGAGGTTGACAGCCCTCATGGCAGAGCTACTCTTGGAATCCTCATCTTTCAGGATCTTATCGTAATTCCCATGGTTATGATAACCCCTGTCCTTGCAGGAGAGACTGATAATGATGTATCACTTGTAAAACTGCTGATAGGGGGATTTGTAATCCTTATAGTTGTATACCTCTCTGCCAGGCATATCATGCCGGCACTTTTGCATTATGCTGCCAGACTTAAAAACCGTGAGATGTTCCTGTTTATAATAATCGGATGTTGTCTCCTTATTGCATTTATGACTTCTGAATTCGGATTGTCTATGGCTCTGGGAGCCTTTCTCGCTGGCCTTATAATATCTGAATCTGAATACAGCACCCATGCAATGTACAATATTCTCCCTTTCAGAGACCTGTTTACCAGTTTTTTCTTTATATCAATCGGGATGATGTTCAATGTAGGATATTTCCTTGCTAACCCGGTCCTGATAGCAGCAATTGTAATACTGGTAATTCTTGTCAAATATGCAACCGGCACATTATCAGCGATCCTGTCAGGGCTTCCTCCTCGAGCCAGTGTAATGACAGGTATCTCTCTCTCTCAGGTAGGGGAGTTTTCATTTGTACTCGCCACAACAGCCAATTTACTCGGTTTTTTTTCAAATAATAACTTCCAGCTGTTTCTGGATGTTACTATTGTTACTATGGGATTTGCACCGATTCTAATAGGCCTGTCCGGAAAACTGGCTCAACCCCTTTCCTCCCCCCTGTCACGGATCATTTCAGGACGATATAAAGACGAGGATACAGGAGACAAGGGTTATGAGGATCACATAATTATCGTCGGATATGGTCTGAACGGAAAAAATGTCTCTCGTTCTGCTGAAATTGCGGGAGTTCCCTACCAGATTATTGAAATGAATCCGGACACTGTCAGGGATGAGAAAAAGAAGGGTAAACCTATTATGTATGGTGATGCAGGCCAGGTTGAGGTCCTTAAAAAGGCAGGTATTGGACGAGCCAGAGTTTTGGTTATCGTCGTAAATGATCCCTTTGGAACCAGGCAGGTTGTCCAGACAGCAAGAATGCTTAGTCAATCGGTTCATATCATCGTCAGAACACGTTACATGGGAGAAGTCAGCAGGCTTATGGATCTTGGAGCCGATGAAGTAATACCTGAAGAATATGAAACGGCGATCGAGATCTTTACCAGGATTTTGTACACCTACCTGATCCCGGAAGATGAGATAGAACGACTTGTAAGGGAAATCCGGGCTGGAGGGTACAAAATGCTCAGGAGCATAAATATGCCGGCCTATACATTTGAAGATCTCCGGGTGTTAGTCCCGGATATTGAAATGAGAACAATCAGGATAAAGGAAAACTCCCCATATTGTGACAAACAGCTTAAGGAGACATGTATCAGAAGCAGGTATCACGTATCTATAGTGGCTATCCGAAGAGACAGGGATATGCTCGTAAGTCCTGGTGGTGAAGAGAGAATAACAGAAGGGGATCTCGTAATGGTACTTGGGAAACCAGAAGATATTATTGTTGCATTTGCCGAAGATTAATAAGATCTATGCAACTTGAAGGATTACGATCAGCTATAGAGGAGAAAGATCGCGAAATTATCAGATTGATCGCTGAAAGAATGAAGATAGTCCAGGAGATCGCGGGTGAAAAAGAGCGGCAGGGACTTCCTGTGAGAATCTCGGATCAGGCTCAGACAGTTCTCATCAGGGCCTGTGAGGAGTCTGCTATATTAGGGATAGATCCTGTTCCGGTAAAAGAGATCTTCTCAATCCTAATCAGGATGAGTGAAGAGAGTCAGGATAAACACCGAAAAAGTAAAGGGATTTCTATCCCCTTAGAATAATTCCATAAGGATTAGGGCAGCGAAAAAGAACATAATAAGCCCGATTATCAGACGAATCAATCTTCTTTGTTCAATTCTGAACTCATTTACACGTTCCGGCGGCATTCCCCAGGCAACGAGACCGAGGATTATCAATAGCGGTATGATAAATGCAACGTTATAAAGGAGAAGATATCCTATTCCTGCATATATATTCATCCGAAGAGAGATCATCGAGATGATGGCAAGGTAAATTCCTCCTGTACAGGGCAGTTCAAACATCCCTACAAGTATACCCAGTATAAACGCCGCAGGAATCGAGGATTTTTCTACAAACCTGTTAATCGTCGATTTTCTTGATTCAGGTATTGCAAGACTCGGACCCTTCCCGGGGAAGAAGGCATCCTTTATCATCAGAATGCCTGCAATAATCGCTATTGCAGCAGCTATAAATGAAAAACCCTTAACCATTCCGGTTGTCTGGATGATAGTGAATAATCCAAGCCCTGAAAGGAAATAAAAAATAAACACTGCAGATGAATAAATAATCCCGGCAAGGATCATCCTTTTTCTGGACGTAAGAGTCATCAGATATACCAGCAAAAAGACAAGTACTGCAAATGCACACGGGTTAATCCCATCAAGCAGACCTGCGAAGATGATCAGGGGGATGCTTATTTCACCACTTTCATCTGTGGCAGAGAAAGTGTTCACAGGCAATTGCGGAAGAGAATAAGCAGGTGTTTCATTCTTTTTATACCAGATTACAAGAGGTTCAAAATTAGTCCTTATTGCATTTTCTCCTTCAAGTACTGCATTTCCTATGAATATGACCGGAACGGATGTGAACTTAAGATTATAATCCTTCTTAAACTGCTCGAATACTTCCCTGTTTTCGGTATTATTAAAAATATCGAGATATTTCACTGAAACGCCAGGATTTCCTGCGAGATATTCATCAAGATATGCCATTGCATTATGACAGGCACCGCAATGAATATTATAAAAAAAATATATGGAATTATTCACCAAAGAGGTCGTATTCGGATCATTAAGGATAACTTCGTATGGATTTTCACTGGTAATCTCAGTTCCGTTCTTAAAGTATACTGCCCCGTTTACCGGGGAGATTAAAATAATTGTGAGAAATAATGTTGCAATGAGAATTATGTACGAATGTTTTTTCGGTATCGTAATACTTACACCTCACTACTCTCAGTAATCATAGTTCCAACTCCTTCAGAAGTGAAAAGTTCGAGAATCAGGTTATGGGCAAGGTTACCATTGAGGATATGGGCAAAGGGAACCCCTCCCTGAATGGCACGGAGTACAGCCAGAACTTTGGGAATCATCCCTTCAGATACCACTCCGCTTGCAATCAGATCTTCTGCATCCGAATGGGTCATCCTTTTGAAGACCTGTTTTCTCTCCTTATCCATTATCCCTTCAACATCGGTCATGCTGATTAGTTTATATGCTTTCAGGGCTATTGCAATCTCTCCTGCGGCCGTGTCGGCATTGATGTTAAGATCGTGTCCATTCCTATCGATGGCAAGAGGGGCGATAACCGGGATAAATTGATTTTCAAGTAGTGTATAGAGCAGATCAGGCCTAATCTCCTCGATCTCCCCTACATGCCCGAGATCTACCTCTTCCTCCCTGTTGTCAACCCTGATCTTCTGCCTTTCCATCTTCCTGGCAATTATGAGATTGCCATCATTGCCGGATATCCCGACTGCTCTTCCTCCTGCACTTGATATAAGCGACACAATCTTTGAATTTATCTTCCCGGCCAGAACCATCTGTGCAACTTCGAGCGTGTCATCATCCGTGATACGCAGACCCTCGACAAAACGCGGTTCCTTCCCAAGGGCTTTCATTTTTGCTGTAATTTCAGGCCCGCCACCATGCACTATCACACATCTGATTCCTGTAAGTTGAAGAAGAACAACATCACGGATTACGGTATCCATAATGCCTGTGTCCACCATGGCGTGCCCGCCTAGTTTTATAACAATAGTCCTGCCATGAAACTTCTGGATATAGGGCAGTGCTTCCATAAGGACTTCTTCACGCTTCATGTAGTATACTTCCCGTTAATCTCAACATACTTCTCTGTCAGGTCACAGCCCCATGCAATCGCTTTTTCACTTCCACAAGAGAGATCAAGTTCAATTCTCACCTCGTCACCGGCAAGAGCTGCTTTTGCCTTTGCCAGATCTACAGCAATATTTCCCCGATCACATACAAGTGCCCTGGTGTTGCGGTTTTCAATCCAGCAGGATATGATATCAGGATCAATATCTGCACCTGACCTTCCTGCTGCCGCTACAATCCTGCCCCAGTTTGGATCTTCTCCATAAATCGCAGCCTTGACAAGAGGTGATCCTACCACTGTTTTTGCAACCAGTTCAGCATCACTCTCATTCCTTGCATTCCTTACCACAACCTCGATCATCTTTGTGGCACCTTCTCCATCCTTTGCTACCTGCTTTGATAAAGAGATGCAACATTCGGTGAGAGCATCTGAAAATTCATTTTTGGAAACTTTTCCTGCTTTCCCGGTTGCAGTACAAAATACCACATCGTTCGTGCTTGTATCTCCATCCACAACCACGCGGTTAAAACTACGGTTGACAGCTGTCTGCAGGGCTTCATGCAGATCCAGATGCCCGATATCCGCATCTGTATAAACATATCCAAGCATCGTCCCCATATTAGGGGCTATCATACCTGATCCTTTACATAATCCGCCAACAACAAATCCATCCTTCTCAACCAGTGCATGTTTCTCCACAAGATCCGTTGTCATGATGGCCCTTGCAGCCAGACTCTCCGCAGCAGAACTGCATTCAAGTTTTGGAGCGACACGAGAGCATTGCTCACGGATTAGAGGGAGATTTAAATACCGGCTTATGACTCCGGTACTCGCAACCCCTACCGTTTCAGGTTCACATCCAAGATATTCAGCTGCTATAAGGGTCATCTCTTCTGCATCCCTTACTCCCTGCTCACCAGTGAGGGCATTTGCGCATCCGCTGTTGGTGATGGTTGCCGAAAGATAGCCTTTCTTAATTCTTTCACGCATCAGGATAATGGGAGCTGCACAGGCACGATTAAGGGTAAATACACCTGCTGAAGTCCCTTCTGCTTTTATCAGGGCAAGTCCGAATTTTCCCTCTTTTATTCCTGCCGCTGATACACCATCAACAGCACATATAGACTGCTTTTTTTCGGATTCACACATTCTTACCACCGGCAAGTGACCAGACAATATCCTCCCGTGTGATAATTCCGATCAGACGTCCTTTCTCTACAACACATAAGCGATCGATCTTTTTATCAAGCATTTTGGAAGCTGCGGTCTCAATGTCATCTTCAGGTTCTACGGTGATGACCGGATGACTCATTATCTCGGATATCTTCTTGTTCCTGATATCAGCCAGCGCTTTTTTGGAATGTTCCCAGTTAAAAAACTCCCTGACAGGAACCTCTATGATTTCAAGCGGGGAAGGAAGCCATAGATCGTCTGATGGCCCTTTTGTCATTAGAAGTTTGATAATATCGGTTTCGGTCACTATTCCGACAAGTTGCTCTCCCTCAAGAATCGGCAGACCGCCTATCTTTTTATTTCTCATAATTCCGGCAACATCACTGATCAGATCGCCTGCCTGGCAGGTTACCGGATCTTTTGTCATAGAATTCCTGACATTCATTTTAACACCTCATGGAAGCATTCCGGGAGACATAAGCCCACAGGTCTCATCAAACCCACAGATCAGATTCATATTCTGAATCGCCTGCCCGCTTGCTCCTTTTACAAGATTATCTATTGCTGATACAGCAACTACGCGATCTTCTGATGCTTCCACCATCACATCACAAAAATTTGATCCTCTGACTGAATTTAGGGAAGGACGCTGGTATCTTACAAAAGGCTCATTCTGGTAATATCTTTTGTAGAGTGCCTCAACCTCTTCCTGCCCCACAGGCTCATCGAGAAGTATGTGGGCAGTTGTCAGTATCCCCCTGTTAACCGGAAGCAGATGCGGGGTGAAGTAACAGTGCGCCGGAGATTTAAGATAAGAAAGTTCCTGTCTCATCTCAGCTAGATGGCGGTGATTTGTCAATTTATATGCGGTTAAATTATCTCCCACATTGGGAAAATGAGTAGTTGCAGACGGACTGTCACCAGCACCTGAAACGCCTGTTTTTGAATCATAAATTATTGTCTGGGCCATTTCAGCAAGCGGGGCAGATGCAAGGGTCGCTCCGGTAGGAAAACATCCGGGATTTGCAATAAAAGATGCCTTTTTACACTCCTTTCTATGCAGTTCACAAAGTCCGTACGGTACTTTATGCCATGCGGTATGGGATGTCCCGTATACCTCCTCATAAACATCTTTAGGGAGACGATAATCTGCCGAGAGATCAACTGTTTTAATACCTCTTTCCATCAATGCAGGTGCATATTTCATTGCTGCGGTGTGTGGAACCGCAAGAAATGCAATATCTGTATCTATCTCGGAGATATCCGGATTTTCAAATAAAAGGTCACAGAAACCCTTAAGATGAGGATGCTGATCGGTAACCGGCCGGCCGGATAACTGGCGTGATGTTGCAACACTGACTGTTACATGCGGGTGTGAACATAAGAGCCGGATAAGCTCCCCGCCAGTGTAGCCGGATGCGCCGATGATTGCAACTTGCATAGAAGTGTTTTGATCTATTGGGTTTAAATCTATCATGCTGCCGGCATGTCTATTCTTCCAGGTAGGATAATCAGGGAATATTTATGTGGTTAGCCTTTTGGCTTTCATCTCCATACCTGTAGGTATATATGAGCTCTCCGGAAACCCGGGAAAAGGATCAAAAGAAGGCAGTTACAGAGAAGACAGGTAAAATTACTCCTGCGATGAGACAGTACTATGATGCAAAACAGCAGTATCCTGACTGTGTCATCTTTTTTAGGATGGGTGATTTTTATGAGACTTTCTGTGAAGACGCAGAGATCTGTGCCCGAGAACTGAATATTACCCTTACATCGCGGGGAAGAATGCCTGACGGCCAGGAGATACCACTGGCAGGGGTTCCCTATCACGCGGTAGAGACCTACCTGGCCAGAATGATCTCAAAAGGTTACAAGGTTGCAATCTGTGAGCAGGTTGAAGATCCAAAAAAGGCAAAAGGGATAGTCAGGAGGGCTGTTGTAAGAGTAGTAACCCCCGGAACAATAATAGATGCCGCCCTGCTTTCATCAGAATCGGCCAGGTACCTCATGGCTTTGTGTCCTGACAAAAAAAACAGGAATTTCGGAGTCTCATTTATTGATATCTCAACAGGAGATTTTATCTTCACGGAGATTGCAGCAAAAGAACTCTTTGACGGCCTTCGGACAGAAACAGCCAGATACAAACCTGCAGAATGTATTATACCCGAAGGGACAGAAGAGAGTGTATCCAAAGCCCTTATGCATTGGATCTCCCTGATCTCATACCAAAATCCAGAACTGTTTAATCCGGATAAAGCAGAGATTCTTCTCTGTCAGCAGTTAAATCTTGAATCTCCTGTCAACCTTCCATGCCATGGCCTCCCTGCAGCTACAGGTGCCTGTGGTGCTGCCCTTGCATATGCACAAAAAACTCAGTTTGATCCACTTTCACATATCAGATCCTTAAGTCATGCAGACACCTCAACGCACCTTGTCCTGGATGCAGTAACATTAAGAAATCTTGAAGTGATCCAGAATATCAGGGGAAGATCTGAAGAAGGGACACTTATTTCTACCCTGGATATGTCGATTACTCCAATGGGCCGCAGACTTTTAAAAAAGCGGATTACTGCCCCGCTTATTGATAAGAAAGAGATCGAGAAGAGGCTTGATTCTGTCACTTTTTTTATAGGACAAAGCTCAATAAGACAAAAACTCAGGGCTGATATCAGAAAAATTTCAGATCTGGAAAGGATTGCGGGGAGGATTAGTTACAAAAACGCGAGTCCAAAAGACGTAATCCTTATCGGAAGTGCAATAGAATCGACAGAAGAGGTAAAACGAGCCCTTATAGGGATTCATGAGATTCCAGAAGAGATAAAGTCTGCATTAAATGCAATTAAAGATCTAAATTCAATAAAAGACCTTATCAAAAATGCCATTATAGACGACCCGCCCCTGATTAAAAAAGGAGGAGTTATCAGTGAAGGATATAATGCAGAACTTGACAGGCTCAGATCACTTTCAAAGAATGGCAAACAGTGGATTGCAGATCTGGAAAGCCAGGAGAAGGAGCGAACCGGGATAAAATCCCTTAAAATAAAATATAATGCCGTATTTGGCTATTATATCGAGGTAACAAAGGCGAACCTGACTCATGTCCCCTCTGATTATGAGCGCCGTCAGACCACAGTAAACGGTGAACGATATATAATACCTGCATTAAAAGAGATGGAATCACAAATTCTCACTGCAGAAGAAAGACTGCAAAGTCTTGAAGAAGAGATCTTTCGTGAGATTCTGGACAGGATATCAGAAGAAATACCTGCACTCCAGGATATGGCTGCATCTATCGCTGAGATTGATCTCTATGCATCACTGGCAGAGGTTGCATTAAAGAACAAGTATGTAAGACCCGAATTCACGACCGATTATGACATTCTCATAAGGCAGGGACGCCACCCGGTAGTAGAAACGTCTATAATAAACGGGTTCGTTCCAAACGATGCAGAGATATCTGCAGATTCCAACCAGATCCTTATCATTACCGGTGCGAATATGGCAGGTAAGTCCACGTATATGCGAAGCGTAGCATTAATCGTGATTATGGCCCAGATGGGAAGTTATGTCCCGGCAGATTATGCCAGAATCGGAATTGTTGACCGTATTTTTACACGGGTGGGAGCTTTTGATGATCTGGCATCAGGACAGAGCACATTTATGGTTGAGATGACAGAACTTGCAACCATTCTTAATCATGCAACCGAAAAAAGTCTGGTTATCCTTGATGAGATCGGAAGGGGAACCAGTACTCTTGACGGATACTGTATCGCCAAGGCTGTCCTCGAGTTTCTCCATGGAAAGCGATTAAAAGGGCCAAGATGTCTTTTTGCAACCCACTTCCATGAGATTGTAGGCATAGAAGCAGATCTGAAGAGGGTCAGAAACTGTCATTTTGCGGTTAAGGAGACCGAAAAAGAGGTGACATTTATGAGGAAACTTATTCCGGGGGCGACAGATCGCAGTTTTGGTATACATGTGGCAAGACTTGCGGGGGTTCCGGGATCAGTCGTCTCACGCTCGGAAGAGATAATGAAGAGGGTCATGAGTGGGGAGGAGCATCCGGGAGGGGGAGTTAAGAGATATACCCAGATGATATTCCTAGACTCGGATAAAAGCAGGATGGATACTCCCGGAAATGATCTCATGGAAGAGATCAAAAAAATTGACATTAATAGTATTACTCCACTGAAAGCACTCGAGATACTCGCTGATCTTAAGAATAAGGTGATAAAACCGGATGGATGAGATTGAATCTTCCATCAGGCTGCTTGATGACACAACAGTCCACCTGATAGCAGCAGGAGAGGTTGTTGACCGTCCTGTATCTATCGTAAAGGAACTTGTGGAAAACTCCATAGATGCAGGAGCTTTCAGGATTACAGTCGGAATTACCACGTCTCATGGTAGTATATCATCAATTCAGGTAATCGATGACGGTACAGGCATCCCATCTCACGAAGTAAGATTTGCCTTCCTTCCTCATGCCACAAGCAAGATCAGATCAGGAGATGATCTGGATAATTGCAGGACACTTGGGTTTCGTGGAGAAGCTCTTGCAAGCATTGCAGCAGTCTCATATGTCACCATGGTGACCTCGTCCAGGGTGACAGGAGAAGCGGTCAGATACCGGATTTCAGCCGGAGAGGTCCTGGAGAGCTCAGAAACTGGTGCTCCGCCAGGAACTTCGGTCAAAGTTGAGGAGATCTTTTACAATACGCCTGCAAGAAGGAAGTTTCAAAAGAGTCTGCAGACAGAGGTTTCACACATCACATCTCTCATGGAGTCTTTTGCCTGTCTGTATCCTGCGCTAAACTTCCGGTACCTTATCAATTCTCATGAAAAATTTTCAACCCACGGAGGATCAGAGTTACAGGATGTATTTAGTGCCTTGTTCCCGGATAAGGCTGAAAAGATGATTCCTATTGTTGCAGATGATAAGACGGGAACATTATCAGGGCTTATCTCTTCTCCAGACCTGGCACGACAGGTTCGCCGGAGATTTTTAATAGCAGTTAATGGACGGTTTATCCAGTCACCAGCAATAGTCTCTGCAGTAAAAAGAGGATATGGTTCACTTATTCCTGCATCTTCCTGGCCAGTCGCAGTTCTCATGATAAACCTGCCTCCTTCAAAGGTCGATGCAAATATTCATCCGACAAAGAGGGAAGTCAGGTTTGCAGATGAGAGATCAGTTCTCGACTGGATAACAAAGGCCGTAAGGAACGCATTAAGCCAGTCTGATATTCTTCCTCATCCTGATGGAATGAACTTCGGGCAGGTTCGGATAAAGCCTTTTGAGGATGAGGGACAGACTAAACCGGAGGCTGCAACATATTCTCTTTCTTATTCACCTCTTTCCAGGGTCTGTGAAGCAACACTTTCAGGATACAGGACTACATCGCGTCAGCTTCTTCAGACCAGAATACAGGATATCCCTCCTGAAAAAACAGACAGCAGATTTCCATGTATGCACTATGTCGGGCAGGTTGCCAGGACATATATTATTGCAGAAGATGATGCAGGAACACTATACCTGATAGATCAGCATGCTGCACATGAACGGGTAAGATATGAACAGGTCAGGGAGCATGAGTCACAACATATGCATACACAGGAACTTATAGATCCTGTTGTTATCAGCCTGTCAGGATCAGAAGATGAGATTCTTTCATCTATTATGCCTTTGCTCAAAGAGGAGGGATTTATCCTTGAATCATTCGGACAATGTTCATGGTGCGTCAGGGGAGTTCCTGTGATACTTGGTAGGTATGAAGATCCGGAGACTGTAACTGAACTGATTGAAGCCATTCTTTTTGAGGATACCGATCATGTCAGGCTTAAAGAGAAGGTATTCAGACTTGTTGCCTGTCGGAGTGCTGTCAAGGCCGGTGCTATTCTCACTTCGGAGCAGGGTTATGATATTATTAAACAACTCTCATGCACTACTGATCCATGGACATGTCCACACGGCCGGCCGACTATTGTGGCTTTTAATTCGGAAGAACTAGCAAAGATGTTTAGAAGAACATGATTCAGCCTGAGCGGATCGAATTATTTAATGACGGCAGAACTGGTGGAGCATATATTTTGTACTGGATGCAGTCTGCAGTAAGAAGCAGGTACAATCATGCCCTGGAGTATGCAATAGAAGAGTCTAACAGATCAAAAAAACCTCTTTACGTAATTTTTTTAATACATCCGGTCTATCAGGGAGTTGATGCAAGAATTAATAAATTTTTTACCGAAGGGCTCTCTGATGTTTCCCATGCTCTAATGGACCGTGGAATTTCATTCTCTGTTTTTTCAGGGGATCCGGTAAATTCAATCGTAAAAGCTGCGGAAGATGCCTGCCTTCTTGTTATGGATAAGGGATGGACAAGAAATCAGCGAACATGGCGTTCACAGGTAATATCTGAAGTATCCTGTAAAGTAGCGGTAATAGAGACAAACCTGATTGTTCCTGTAACTGTCGCATCTCCAAAGGAAGAATGGTCTGCAGGAACACTTCGCCCAAAATTAGCAAGGGTTATTACAAAATTCTTGGTTCCCGTAACTTCCAATGCTGTAAATTATGAAACTGCATCAACAGATATCTTCACGGATTTCAAATTAAGTGCCCTAAATCTGGAAGATAATGGTCAAAAAGGTCTTTATCACCCTGAAAGGCTAAAGGGAGGAGAGACTTTTGCCGGTCTGCAGCTTGAATGGTTCTTATCCGGAGTAATTGACAGTTATGAGAAATCGAGGAACGATCCAACAGCCAATGCATCGTCCCGCCTGAGTGCATATATCCATTTCGGGCATATTTCCCCGCTTGAAGTAGCTCTCCGTGTTCTTGAAAAAAAGAGCCAGGCAGGAGCAGCTTTTCTGGAACAACTCATTGTCAGGCGTGAACTCTCACATAATTTTGTATGTTACAATCCTTACTATGATTCATTTGAGTGTCTTCCCGGTTGGGCGAAGAAGACACTTGTAAGACATTCGAATGATAATCGGGAGTATACCTATTGCCTTGAAGAGTTTGAAAATGCAGCCACTCATGACAGAATATGGAATGCCATGCAGACAGAAATTTTAAGAACCGGATATCTGCACGGCTATTTAAGGATGTACTGGGGTAAGAAGATCCTCGAGTGGAGCAGAACACCTGAAGAAGGGTACAGGATCGCAGTAATCCTCAACGACCGGTATCAGTATGATGGCAGGGATCCGAATGGATACGCTGGTGTAGCATGGTGTTTTGGAAAACACGACCGGCCATGGAAAGAGCGGGATATCTTTGGAACTGTACGATATATGAATGAATCAGGGCTAAAAAGAAAGTTCAGGGTTGATGGATGGTGTGGGAGGGTGGAAAAAGCAGCATCAGAGACAAGATCGTAAATATTCTCTCATGTTCTTGATGTCTCTCCATGTTGTGAGATGTCAAGTCCTACATATTCCTCTTCTTCTTTTACCCGGAGTCCTATTACTTTGTCAATAACAAGGGCGATAATCCATGTCCCGATGAATGAATATGCCAGGATGGTAAATGCCCCTCCTGCCTGGATTATAAGTTGTTTTGCATTTCCGGCAATAAGACCATTTACACCGCCAACGGCCGCTGTTGCAAATATTCCTGCAGCTATTGTACCCCAAAGTCCTCCTGATCCATGAATGGCCCAGGCGTCGAGACTCTCATCCCATTCTCTCGAAAGGCGGAATACAAGGGCATAGTAACATATGATTCCTGATATTGTTCCTATGATAAATGCTTCCAATGGCCCTACAAATCCGGCTGCCGGAGTAATTGCACCCAGACCTGCGATAGTTCCGGAAATCATGGAGAGGGAACTGGGTTTTCCATAATACCATGATGTAATCATGTACGAAAAGGTCCCTGCAGCTGCTGATATGTTGGTCACAACAAAAGCATTGATGGCAATGGTATTTACTGCAAGAGCAGATCCCGCATTAAATCCGAACCATCCAAACCAGAGAATTGCACCTCCGAGCAGAGTGATCGGAATATTATATGGAGAGAGAGAGTACTCACCAAATCCCCGTCTTTTCCCTATTACAAATGCAAGGGCCAGAGCAGAGAAACCTGCACAGATATGCACAACGATACCCCCTGCAAAATCTATAACGCCCATCTGTTGTGCCCAGCCTCCTCCCCATACCCAGTGAGCAATAGGATCATAGATTAACGTTGACCAAACCACTCCGAAGATGAGAAAAGAGGATAATTTTATTCGTTCTGCTACAGCTGAGGTCACTATCGCAAGAGTAATGGCAGCAAAGGCCATCTGAAAGACCATAAAGACCATCTCAGGAAGATCCTCACCATCAAGAGAAACATTCATTAAAGCCAGTTTGTCAGGAGAACCAATTATCCCAAGAATGTCCGTGCCAAAGGATAGAGTATAGCCGAAAAAGAACCATTGCAAGGATATTAACGCAAATGAGATAAAGGAGAGTGTTATCATCGAGATAATATTCTTCCGGTGGACCAGTCCTGCATAGAAAAAACCCACTCCGAAAGTCATAAAAATGACCATTGCGGTGCATATCAGTACAAATGCTGTATTAACTGCCTGCATCGAATTTCACCAGTTTGAAACCTCTTCTTCTACAATCATGAGAGAGAAGCTTAGGGAAAGAAGGTTATTTCCACCATTTAAATTTTTATGCATATAAGCCAAAAAAACCAGGCCCCTATTTATTCAAAATATTATTTAACAATTAGTCACCATGATAGCGCAGAGACTGATACATATAAATTGATCTTATGTGAAAGATTTTATCGTCTTTCCCGAATTTTTATAATACACAATCCGGTAATAAAAGCCGTTAATAGCATGATCCCACCAGTCAGGTGGATATCTATTTCATGTCCAAGCCCGGTCAGGAATTTCCCAAGTGCTTCTTTTCCCGGATATAAAAGTAAAATACCAGTCAATCCGATAATTGCGGCAATGAATCCAGCTAAATTAAGAAATAATCTTTGATATCGTGGATAAGTATTGATTTTACAGCCATTTAACGAAAAAATAAGGATTACAAAAATCGCAGATGCAAAAAGCCATTCAGAAGGGTTTAATATCTCCTGGAAGAAGGCATTACCGAAAAAGTCAGTAAAGGATTCCTTTTTGAATGAGCCCAGAAACGGATAAAACCAGTTTACAGGTTCATCCCACATACGATCAAGCAGTTGATGAGAAAAAATCCCCAGTGAAAAGGCTATCCCGGTAAAAGAATAGTATCTGTACCAGATAATGATCCCGCAAAGTAAAATGATACAAAAAAAGACCAGTCCATGAGCATATATCCTGCCATAATCTATGGAATTTTTTAAGATAATGTGCCCCAAAGGTTTATCTATTAAATCAGATGCAATTCCTCCGGCTCCTGCTGCAATTATCAGTAAGGGATCCCGAAAAAAAATATATAGAATAATTCCAATTGCAAGCCCTGCAGCAAGATGACACAGGAGATACATTGAGTACAATTTTGTATTATGAGATGAAAAGGCTGCTGAGAGATTCAAATTAACCAATAACCCTTCTTTCATCAGAACCCAGATAATTCTGCGGGATTATGATCTCATAATGAGCAATATAGAAGATAGTATTAGTCACAGTTAATTCAGGATCGCTATATATGCATTTAAAATACCTGCAAACAAGGTCCAGCAGAGATAAGGTATCATGAGATATGCCGATAACCTGCATATTTTTTCAAATGCCAGAATTGTTGCAATGATGAGAGCAATAAGGATAATTATGATAATCATACCTCCTGCCGGTGAATGCACTCCGAAGAATACCACTGACCAGAGGAGATTCATGATCAACTGTGCAGAAAAAATATATGATGCCATTCGAACACTGGCCTCTGAAAATCCGTTTTTTATAACCAGCCAGAGCGAGAGCCCCATAAGTATGTAAAGAACTGTCCATACAGGCCCAAAAAGCCAGTTTGGGGGATTAAACCAGGGTTTGTTTAAAGAGGCATACCATATCGGGATGCCTGGTGTTGTGAATAGCGCTCCGATTACTCCAATAATGAGGGGTAAGATGATACACCCGGCAAATAAAAGAATTGAATAAGGAAACTGGTATTTTGTATTTAACATTAAGTGAAAAAGGTGATGATATTATTTAAAACCATCAGACGAGGAATTAATTGCCGTATGATAGTCAGGATCCTGAGAGATGTAAGTTTGATCCATAGAAAAACATCTGATCATGTTAACCAATGCCATAAACTTTCGGTATATCTGAATTCTGGGTCAATAATTACAGATCATAATTAATTTGAGGTTTTATATTACACAACCAGGTTTGATGTCTCATTTTTGTTACATTAACTATTGGAACACTTATCTTTCTGCTGACTCTTGTGTTAAGATACAAAAGGCATCCGGATAATATTGCATTTATCAATGAGGATTTGGTTGAAACAGAATATGATCCTTGGAATTCTAATTATATTATCTTTTTAAAGATGCAAACCTTGATTTTGGCGTGAAAAAAATAAGAGGATTATTTAGGGGATAATGCATGATCATGATACATTACCTCTTCAACTACCTCTACCTTATGTATGATACTATCAAGCAGCGAGAGTACAGCCGGCATCACAGCTACTGCTCCTATAAGAGAGAAAAGAACCGCAATTATCGTTGTAAGCCCGAAATTGCTGATGATTGGGAAAGTCGAGAGAATCAGGGCAGAGAATCCAAAGAATGTTGCAAGCCCTGAAACAAGGATTGCAGATCCGATCTTACGCACACTGTTCTTAATCGCTTCAACTACATCCGAAGTCGTCTCACGTTCCTCAAGATATCGTTCCATCACAAGGATAGTATACTCTGCTGCAACCCCTATTGTCATTGAACCTAGACAGGCTGTCATTGGATTATAATCAATACCAAGTAGATACATTGCGACAGCATTCCACCCGACTATGGCAATAATCGGTACTATCGGTGTAAGAGCGTTGATATTACGATATACCAGTCCAAGGAATAGAGCAACAAGCAGGAATCCAAGATATGTCATTGCCTCTTTGCTGTCAACCAATTCATCGATAAGTGATGTGAAAAGTTCGATACTTCCGGTAATACGGGCCTGAACTCCAGGTGGAGGAGGGTGAAGTAAAAGATCCCCGTTTATCTGGTCTTTCAAATCACTTTTAGCCGGAGTCTCCATTTTTGAGGTATACAACTGAATTACGGCTTCATTCTTACCGTTCAGGTACTGTTTCTTTGTTCCGTCAGGTATCTTATCCAAAGCAGCATTCAGTTCACTCTGAGTACCAGGCATAGTACCGTTGTTATAAGTCATGACATAATCAGCAATACTAACCGCATTTGTTAGTCTTATGGCATGAAGTTTCATCTCAAGATCCGTGAACTCTTTCATCCATTTGATTGTGTCAAGGGAGAGGACATTATCTCCGGATATTAGAATCGGGGCAGGATCAGTGGAACCCACAGTCCGCGATACCTTGTCAAGCGTGATCTTTGCAGGCATATCCGGAGGGACAAAAGCATTCTGGTTGGTATCGATCGGGATCCTGGAATCCATCTGGATCCCAATAAATGCTACAAGAAAAACCAGCAAAAGGACAGGGACCGGATTTTTTGCAATCCCCACCGCCATCCGGGATAACCCGGAATCAATACCTTCGGAAATTTTTGATTTCCCGGCCCCTTTTGCCTTATAATTTATGAGAATGGCAATAAGCGGGATGCAGATAAGGGATGTCAGGTAACATACTACTACCCCAATGATACTTACAAGTCCGAAGCCCTGAATCATTGGTACTGGTGAGATGAACATTGCCACAAAACCCATTGATGTAGCAAGCATGGCATACATCACAGCTGGCCCGGTCTTGGTGATTGTAATCCTGATTGCATCCGGAAGCGGGTTTTTCCTTGCCTCCTCCTCGAGTCTAGAATGAAACTGAATAGCATAATCAATTCCAAGTCCTATTAAGACAGGGAAGGCAGAAATTACAGCCATACTTACTGTAACATGAGTAAGACCTACAACTCCGAAGGTTAACAGAAGACCTATTGTAACGATGAGAACAGGGAGGAACCTGTGACTGACATAAGCGAATAACAGCCCCATCACAACAACCATAAGAACCAGTGCTGCAAGGATGAGTGTAGCCATAGACGTCCCCATCTCACTCTTCATCTCCATACTGAACGCCGCATCACCTGTAAGTTTAACAGAGAGTCCTGGCGGAATATCAGTGCTATCAATGAATGAGAGGATATTCTTCATCGCAGATTCTTTCTTAACATCACTCAGGCCAGGTTCAAGGGTCACCATAGCCATATTCAGGAGGTTTGAAGGAACATACCTTTTCAGAATTACAGGTGATATCTTCTCTTTTACCGTGGATACCTCTCCTGAAGAGAGGGGAAGAGTACCGTTATTTGCCTGCCTGAATACGTCAGTTACACTTGAAGTACCTGATACATACTGAAGTTTATTAATCGGACCCATGATCGAGTCGATATACTCCAGAATCTCCGGACTTGTAGGATCATCACATTCAAACAGGAGAACCAGGGTATTCTGCTGGAACGTATCGGAATAGTGATTTGAGATAATTCCCCTTTCTGAATTTTTATCCAGATAGGTGTCATTTCCGGTTGCCATTGAGATCATGCTCATTCCTACAAGGGATATGAGCATTAAAATCAGGATTATCTCAGTTAGGAGCTTAGGCCTCTTGATAATAAGTTCAGCAACATCGGAAAAAAATGAGCGCATTGGTACATCACAACCGGTTAATAATCAGCGCACCTGATTTTTCTGACGCCGGTTGTAGATGTAATATCCGGCTCCAAGGATAATTACGAGAATTACTGCAATTATTACCGGGTTTGTAAGGAGTGATCCTATGCCACCCTGTGACTCAACCGAAACAGGAACCTTTACAGTATCTGAAATCTGGCTGTTATCAAGGGCATCCCTATAACGAACTTCAGAATCCAGTCCGTATGTCTTTTCAGTTGCATCAGAAGCGGTACTTATCTCAAACCTGGCAGTTGCTGACTGACCCGGTTTTAAGTCTCCAAGATATGCCAGATCGTCGTTGCTTGTGAAGGGATCCACCGCACTGATCCTGGCCTCTGCACTAAAGGCTGTTGCTTCTCCTTCATTTTGGTAGACTACTTCAATCGCTTTCTTCTGGCCAGGCGATGTAACAGCTGTTCCGCTTGTAACATTGAATGATATCTTTGCTCCTACAGGGATTCCAAACTCTTCAACCGGAGTTTCGAGAGTCTCTCCATCAGCATTTTCATATGAGACAATTACTGATAACGGATATGTCTGGGGTTCTCCATCCTTTGATACCGATACCTTGAACTTGGCATCTACCTCACTCCCTGGTTCAAAGGATCCAAGGAAGACAGTACTATCTACCGGGACGACGGGAGAACTACCACTACGGGTAAGTTTTGCGATTGCCTTCTTTCCTGTGTCAGACCCGCTGTTTTTTAGTTTGAGTGTGACATAACCTGATCCGCCTGCATTGATATTTTCAGGGGTTACTGATACCACATCAAGGTTAATTGCAGATTTAACAACGAATGGCAGGTCTATTGTGAGGTTCTTCTTGACGTACCTGTAAGAGACACTGTCCAGTCCCTCCTGATCTGCATTGGCCAGGTATGTATACTCGATGTTTAATGGCAGGTAATATGTTCCGGCTTTTGCATCGTCTTTCACCCTAATTTCAAATGAAACCTGGCTGTTATCTGATGCCTTGATATCCCCGATCATCTGTGGATCTGATTTGATAAGGATTGGTGCACTATCTGATCCGAGGGTTACTTTTACCATTTTTGCAGTGCTGGGAACGTCATCACGGTCGACAATCCCGGACTGGACCATCTTCAGGTTGTTAAGCCCCGTATTCTGGATGTTAATCTTAAGTGTTGACGTTGATCCCGGGGTAAACTCGTTGCTTCCCGCAATGCTGGCCGTAAGGTTTGGTGAGCCTGACAGGTACTTTGTCCCTGCCAAGACTGGTGAAGCTATCATCGCCGCAATCAGCAGGCCGATAATAACAAAGAAGAGGGGTTTTCTAATCTGACTTGATATCATTTTCATACTCATTTCTCTAATTTTTTCAGGATTGATTCCACTTTTTCCGTTGATGCACAAAGAATTTCCAGATCTACCGGGTTCAGCCCGGAGAGCAGATCCTTCACATGGTTTTTATACTGACTGTGGGCTTGCCTTAGATGTTTAAGCCCGTTCTCGGTGATTGAGATGTTGATCACACGCCTGTCGCCCGCGTCATTCTCTCTCCTGACATAACCATCCTTTATCAAACCATCGACAAGATTTGTCATGTATGGCCTGGAGATGTACAGACGATTTCCAAGAGCAGACATAGATAAGGTTCCTTTTTTCATCAGGTGACCAAGCAGACGATACTGTGCTGCCTTAACCCCAGTCATACTGTTATCGGTACTAAGAAACTGCTTGTGAGAGAAGAACACAAGAGTCAGCAAGTGCCCGGCTGTAAGGTCAAGAGTTGTCTCATCCATGTAACATCTTCTTCTACAGATTTCTTCTATAAGTTAATAATTCTTTCATTGAACTATTCTCTCAGCTAATGTTTGAAGACTTCAGGTTATTTTAATGTGATATGAGAGATGCCTGGTATGCAGTTGCTGACAGGCATAAGTCCAGTAATGGAAATAAATCCCTTAATAAGAAATTTATCCGGTTTACACAGACCTTTAAACATGATATAAACTTTAGTTCTATTATCACTGTCAATTCCTGCAGTACTGCGTACATACAGGTGTGTCACAAACAATATAATAAATGTATGGTTGATTTGTAACAAATGTCTGTTGCAAGTATTTGTAGTAAATATAGGTAACCTATTTCTCATCAGATGATCTTAAACTATGTATGCAACGTATTGCAGAGGAGCTCTCATGGGTCAAGGAACTTCTCAGGCAACATCCCCAGGGGATGACAATTACCGATATTGCAACCAAACTTAAAAAGAACAAGCATTCGGTAGGAAGATATCTTGATATCCTCCATGCTTCAGGTCACGTGGATTTAAGGACCTTCGGGATGGCTAAGGTTTACACACTTTCTACTCGTGTTCCACTCTCTGCCCTTCTTAGTTATACAACTGATCTTGTTATGGTCGTGGATGATAATCTCCGTGTCCTCCAGGCCAATGATCCTTTCCTTGCATTAGTGGGGCTTGAAAAAGATCAGGTAATATTTAAGGAAATCAGGTACATACCCGCCCCTGATCCCGCTGTTATTTCCCTTTTTGAGATCCTGACAGAACAGATAAGGCTGGGACATGACCTTGATGAGATCGAGTTACAGACGGATCCAAAAAGGCACTACCATCTCCGGGTTGTTCCTACAGTCTTTGAAGATGGAACCTCAGGAATTACCGTGATACTTGAAGATATTACATCATTGAGTCGTGCATTGGATGAGATCAAAAAAAGCAGGCAGTTTTTTGAAGATATAATCTCCAATATGTCTGACGGTATACTAGTGGCCGAAGAGGATGCATCTGGAAAAGATTTATTGTTTATAAATAAACGTCTCTCCGAGATCACCGGTTACAGCAAGGAAGAAATCCTACAAATGGAACCGGGTCAGCTTGCAGATGTAAAGGAGAAGAAACGATTCGGATGCAAATTCAAAGCTATGGAAGAGAATCCATCTTCAATTCAGGATATAAGTTTCTGGGCTTTGAGAAAGGATGGAGAATCCAGGTACCTAAATGTAAGGATGTCATCAAATCTTTATGGTGAAAAACGCAGGTATTATGTCCTGATATCTGATATGACCGAGAAGAGGCGCAGAGAGGAGTTTCAGGATTTACAATGGAATATAATGCGAAGGGTAGTTGATCAGATGCCCCACCCAATCTGTTGTTATAGAAGTGATAATTCTATTTTTCTGGTGAATAAAACATTCTGTAAATTTTTTAAATGTAACAATGAGGATGAGATGTCAGGGAGAAATCTGGGTGAGATATTCACTTCTGATCTTTTTACAGAATTTATTAGTAATGATAATGACTTAACAGATGGAGATGTTCATAAAAGACATTACGTCCGGATATCCGGACCTGACGGCATAAAGAGAGATATTCCGGTGGAAAAATCTGCAGTATTTTTGGGAGAGGGGAGGGAGAAGTATATATTCAGCATAATCCTGCTTGAATGTGGTGAAAATATTGTTTAAATCTTATACCGATATCCCGATACCTTCAGAGAACAATAATATAATATGGAAAATTGCATTACTTTTTTTGCTGCGGACTCGTTTTCAAAAGATCTTGGTATAAAACTGATCTCTGCGTCCCAAGGTCGTGCTAAGATGGAACTTACCATAACAGAAAAACACCTTAATACTCATAGAACTGTTCATGGCGGGGTAATTTACTCCCTTGCAGATGCAGCATTTGGTGTGGCAAGCAACTCATACGATGTGCCATCTGTTGCCATTAATACGTCAATTACCTATATGAAAGCAGCAAAGGCTGGTAAATTATTTGCCGAAGTGAGGGAATATTCCAAAAACACAAAACTTGGATCTTATATAGTCGAGGTATATGATCAGGATGGAGAGAAGATAGCTCTCTTTCAAGGGCTTTCCTATCGGAAAACAAAAAGGGAATATGAAAAGAACTGATATCGAGTCAAAGGATGTAATTTACTTGGTTTATCCTTTTGAATAATAATTTGGACTGTTAATATGTAAAAGTACATCAAAAGAGATTACATTTTATACATGAAACTATATCGAAAGTATTATATTCCAAACCACTATACACAAACCTTTAAAACCGGTCTGAATAAGTGTATTGATTTAATGCGAATAAGAAAGAGCAATACAGTTCCAGGGTTTGAATATGACAGATATAGAATCATTATCCAGCCAAAACAGTATTTCTATACTTTATGTAGATGATGAAGAGGATCTTCTCACTCTATCCAAACTCTTCCTGGAACGCACAGGAGACTTCCAGGTTGATACAATAACCTCGGCATATAAAGCCCTAAATTCTTCCAATATTAAGTCATACGATGCTATTGTGTCAGATTATCAGATGCCCGATATGGATGGGATCACTTTTCTTAAAAAGGTTAGGGAGAAATATGGAGACATTCCCTTTATTCTCTTCATCGGTGGGAGAGACGAGAAGATCTTAATCGAGGCAATTAACAATGGAGCCGATTTTTTCCTCCAAAAAAGTGGATCTCTGCAATCCTCGTTCACAGAACTGATTTACGGGATTAAACAGTCAGTGAGAAAAAAACGCGCGGATGAAGCACTTAGGGATAGCGAGGAGAAATTTCGTTCATTTGTTGAAGACGCTAATGAAATTGTTTTTTCATTAGATCCCAATGGTGTTTTTACTTATGTCTCCCCAAAATGGACTGAATTGTTAGGATATGAAATCAGTGAAGTTATCGGAAAACCAGCTAAGTTGTTTATCCACCCTGATGATTACCCCCGTCTTCGTGAAATTTTTATCCAGACTTGTTCGATGGGAAAGAGAATTAGAGTGGATGAATACAGGGTGCCTCATAAGAACGGCACATGGTTATTTTATATCGAAAGTCTTACACCGATATTTAATGAGATGGGTAATATTGTCAGAGTCCAGGGTATTGGTTATGATATTACCGAACGAAAGAGATCTGAAGATGCTCTCATAAAAGCGAACCGCCAACTCAATCTTCTTACCAGCATCACTCGGCATGACATTCTCAATAAGATTACAATAATAAGAGGTATTCTTGGAATAATGGAGATGGAGATCAATGATTTCGCAGAGTCAGATTACTTCCGAATGATAAAATCTGCTACAAACGAAATCCAAACACAGATAGAATTTACCCGGGTATATTCTGATCTTGGAACACAGGATCCCCAATGGATTGAATTGGACACAATCCTACCTTATTCTTCTGTGCCTTCTCATGTCATCCTGATTGGACAAGTGCAGGATCTTTTCATCTTCACTGATCCGATGCTTGAAAAAGTATTTTTCAATCTGCTTGATAATTCTATTCAGCATGGTCAGCGTGTGACCGAAATCCGGGTTTCTTACCATAAATCAGAGGATAATCTTATCGTGGTGTGGGAAGACAACGGGGTGGGAATTTCTGGTGATGAAAAAGAACTAATTTTCGAGCGAGGGTTCGGGAAGAATTCAGGGTTTGGGATGTTTCTTGCACGTGAAATTCTTTCCTTAACCGGGATAAGGATCCTGGAGAACGGAGAAGAAAGTAAAGGAGCGAGATTTGAAATAATCGTGCAAAAGGAAGCATTCCGGAAAGAAACGCTTATTAATCGTGTCCAATAATCTACTATAATTTTCAATCCCCACCATTTGTGGGATCTTGTTCAAAGATGGAAACACATTAATAGGATCCATCCCACATATGATAATATGGTCACCCCGGAGGATCTGGAATGCCTAAAACGAATTGCCCTCATGGGAGGGATAAGCAGTCCGGTATTCCTCAAAACCTTAAGTCTTGGCTCAGAACTTGGATTTAGTCCACAGACCGCATCAAGACGACTTCGGACTCTTGAACAGCAGCAATTGATCACCCGTGTTCTCGGGACAGACGGACAACAGGTTACAGTTACAGAAACCGGAGAAGAGGCATTAAGGCAGGAGTATTGTGACTACTACAGACTTTTTGGCAACAAAGAGAAGGGATTGGAACTGTCAGGTACTGTACAGTCCGGCCTCGGAGAAGGTGCATATTACATGAGTCTTCACCAGTATACCGATCAATTTGAGGTAAATTTAGGATTCATTCCCTATCCCGGAACCCTTAATATAAGACTTCACCCTGGTTCAATCCAGAGACGTAAGCGACTTTCAGGTGCCGACTGGAAGACAGTAAAGGGATTTGAATCAGAGGGTAGAACATTTGGTGAAGTCAAATGTATCACCTGTTATATCAGAGATGTAATCTGTGGAATTATTATCCCGGGTCGGACCCACTATCCGGAAGACCTTATCGAGATCGTCTCTCCAATGGCTCTTCGAAAGAAATTCTCCCTAAAAGATGGCGATGAAGTGACTATAGAGGTGGCAATATGATACAAGATGCACTTAAAGCATTAAGGGAGGGAAAAATGATCCTCCTTTATGACTTTGATGATCGCGAACGTGAAACCGACCTTGCAATGCGATCTGATATGATGACACATAAGGACATCTGCAGGATGAGAAATGATGGCGGTGGGCTTATCTGTACTGCAATCCCCCATGTTGCAGCAAAAACGCTGGGTCTTCCATTTGCACGTGAAATGCTCCGGGACTGCGCCCTGGTAGAAAAACTGGGCGATATCCCATATGATCCAACAAATAACTCGTCATTCTCTCTCTGGGTTAACCACAGGGAAACATTTACAGGGATCACCGACAGAGACAGGGCACGAACTGTAAACGGAATAGCAGATGCAGTGAAAGGTGTCCTTGACGGAAAGCCGATACCCTTTAGCTCACAGTTCCGCACACCAGGTCACATGCCTTTGCTTATTGCAGCAGAGCATCTTCTCTCCCAACGTCACGGCCAGACTGAGTTATCGGTTGCAATGGCTGATATGGCAGGTATCACCTCATCCATCACCATATGTGAGATGCTTGACGACGAATCCGGATATGCCCTTTCCAAGGAGGAGGCAAAAAGATATGCCCGCAAAAACGGCCTCATTTTTATTGAAGGATCTGATGTTTTAAACGAGTGGGAAACCTTCTCCTACCCGGTTACTAATTGCAACGTCATCGAAGGCATAGCAGTAAACCGGATTTAACTTTTTTCTGTTATTCATCATCAGATCTTATTGCGATCTCCCTGCGCATAATAAGCATTCCGGAGATTAATCCCAGGATTATATTCAGGTAAAAGGTCACAAACCTCCAGAGAAGTACAAATATTCCGAGCATACCTGCAGGCACTATCAGGGCATAAAGGGATGTTGTAGAGAGTTCTGTGATACCTGATGACCCAGGTGTAATCGGGATCATCATGATAATGGCGATTATAATCTGGAAGAGAAAAGATAGCAGAATATAGGGATCCAGACCAAGACCCATCAGAATAACGGATGCTACCAGAAACTCAGCTATCCAGAAGAAACCGGTTGCAATACTTCCAGCCACAAGCCCCCATCCTGCAGAACCTGTAAACCTGGAGAGACTTTCGAAAAAGTTATCAATCTCCTTGTCTGCAGATTCGTAAATATTAGACGGACAAACCCTTGTACGAGAGAACTTTCTTGAGATCCATGAGATCAAGCGAAGGAGCAGGGATTTCATCTTTACTGGATACTTGATCGCAAAGAAAGGAACAAAGAGGAAACTTATGAGACATATCCAGGCGATGAAGATTAAGATTAGCAATGAACTGTCAAAATTTCTCCAGATAGACTGGGTCATCAGCATTATTACAACTCCAAGGAGAGTAAGAATTATCCCGTCAAGCACTCTCTCCATAATTACTATAGCTGTCGCATCTCCGATCTTAACCCCTGTACGATATAACTCATGGACCCTGACAGGCTCACCTCCTGCCTGTCCAGGTGTCACTGTTCCGGCCAAAAGCCCGGCGAGGACCATATTTACTGCATAAGGAATAGATACAATATATCCAAGTGATTTTGACATCAGTTTAATCCTGACTCCCCAGAGAAAAAGCGCTAATGCACGAAACCCTATTGCAAGCGCAAGAAAGTAGAGATTAAATGATAATATATATGATACGGTCTCTTCGTTGAAGGTTGTCACAAAGACGATAACAATAACTGATAGACTGAACAGAATTGATATGGCAAATAAACTGCGTGATGAAAATTTCACTGGTTGTTCCCCACAGGTCTGAATGTTAATTCATGTGATTCGTCTGTAAAGATAAACTTTGTATTTAAGTATGAATCAGTATACCATAATATTGAAATGTTACCTGAAGACAAAAACCATAAACTGATATCATGATTTCCATTATTATCCCTGCATATAACGAAGAAAGCCGAATAGAAAGATGTCTCCATGCCCTTACAAAACAGACAGTACCTAGGGACCAGTATGAGATCATAGTCGTTGACGGAGGGTCGAAAGACAGGACGCGGGAGATTGCTGCAGGTTATGCAGACCAGGTCTTTATCCAGAGATCTGAACGAGTTGCCGGGGCAAGAAATGACGGGTTTTTAAGTTCAAAACATGATCTTGTTGCTACCACAGATGCAGACAGTATAGTATCTCCAAAATGGGTGGATAGCGTCATAAAATCATTTAAATGTAATGATGTGGTTCTCTCATTCGGTCCTGTCACATGGATTGAGAAAAACCCTGAAAACCGCAGATATACCCTTCTTTTTAATGCACTGATGAAACTTGGGGCATACTCAAAACTCTATTACTACACCCTCGGGTGTAATACGGCATTTCGCAAAGATGCCCTCCTCAGGGCAGGTATGTACCGGATCCTGGATGCGGGAGATGATCTTGAGATAGCAGTCAGGATGAGAAAGGAAGGCAAGGTCAAGTTTGCTCCGGATATGACCGTAGGATTTGACTTTCGCAGGTATGACGAGTTTGGATTCTGGAGGACTATCTATGAGTGGTATTACATTGTCCTTCAGGGAGGAATATCAGATGCCTATTCATATACCAGGCGGGAATATAAGGACGATTCACTTATCACGGAACAGGAACATCAGATAAATGAATCGAATGCCTGAAGGGTTTTTCGTTTTTATTACAAAATAAAATGAAGTTTGCAGAAGGAACCTGTGGCAGAATTTTTTACCTGCATATCGAGCATGGCGAAGATCCCGGTGCTGTCATCACCTCGTTTGTTAAGGAACATAATATCAGGTCAGGAGTAATTCATCTCATCGGAGCTGTAAAGGGGGGCAGGATGGTCGTAGGCCCTAAAGAAGAGAGGCTGCCGCACGAACCAATATGGGCTCCTGTTGACGGCCCGCATGAGCTCATTGGTACTGCATTTATCAGAACTGGGCAGAGTGGTCCGGCAATCCATCTTCATGCATCAGTAGGGAGGGGAGAAGAAACCTTAACCGGATGCCTTCGTGGAAAGTCTGAGGTTTTTATAATAATAGAAGCGGTAATCATCGAGTTTGCCGGAATAGAACTCCCAATGTCACACGACAGTATTACCGGGCTTTCTCTGCCGATCCCAAAAACTCATAATTCCGGCCCATAACCTGGCCTTTTAACCCCTATCCTGCTCTTCTTCATCTCTATTTCAAATCCGTGATCCTTAAGCCAGGCTGAAGACATCCCGGAATTATGGATTAATACTTCGATGAGATCATCTTTTTCATCGATATCACAATAGAGTCTGAAAGTATCAATAACATTGACCATCAACCCTGATTCCTCTCCGAAAGCCTGATGTTTTTCAAAACTCATCCCGTAATACTGTGCCCGGAACTTTTCGGCAGATCTACAATATATCGCGTTTGTGCCGCCGCCCCTTCCTGGCGCTATCGCCAAATCCCCACCAGATGTTAGAAGGGCAAGGAGAGAAGACCGGTCCGCAAGTGCGAGATCTGCCATTACAACCGCAATTGGGCCACTATTTCTATAACAAAAAGCATTGATGGTCTCATTTAGACCCTCTTCAGATACCTGAACCGGAGTATCATCAATACTGATCGGTGCAGTTGAAAGAATCAGTGGGGAACATCCAGTACTTTTTACAGCTTTGATAACATCGATAAGCATCATGCTGGCAAATTCTACCCGTTCTTCAGGAGTTAAAATACATGAGAGGCGCGTCTTTGGGTTTAGTGGTTTATATGGGATGATAACCGGTATATGCATCTTATCCTCCGTTACCATTCGGACAGGAAAAACCAATCGACTTGATCAAGTTAAAATGATAGGTAAGGATCATATCTTTCGCTACCCAAAAGAAGTAGGATCATGTCTTTGTCTATCACATATTCCCGAAATGTCTTCCTTCCATTGACTTTTGTATGCAGAAACAGATGTGGGTATTGTACCTTCAGGCGCCCCCTTGGGGAAGGCTGCATAATCTCTCCGGGAGATGTCGAAAAGATACTCAGAACAGGTGCTGAAGCAGGTTGTACTGAGGCACTTTTTACTTTTGGAGAACATCCAGAGGAAGTTGCCGGGTTTTCAGAACAACTAATGCAGATCGGTTACTCTTCTATCCTTGAATACTGTAAGGGGATGTCTGAAATAGCTATCAGGTATGGGCTGCTTCCCCATACAAATGCCGGGATTATGACTAGAGAGGAACTTGTGTACCTAAAAGAATGCAATGCAAGCATGGGCCTTATGCTTGAGACTACCGCAGATTTACCCGCTCACAGGAACTGTCCGGGTAAGAATCCAAAAGCACGGATAAAAACTATGGAAGAGGCCGGAAAACTTGGGATCCCATTCACCACCGGACTGCTTGTAGGAATAGGAGAGACTATAAAAGACAGGCGCGAGAGTCTCGAGGTTATTGCAGATTTACACAGGAGATATGATAATATCCAGGAGATAATAATCCAGAACTTCTGTCCCAAGCCTGGAACTGATATGAGCGCCTTTCCAGGGGCTACACTTCAGGATATGCAGGAGACAGTAAGGCTTGCTGCATCTATTCTTCCAACAGATATCTCCATACAGATCCCTCCAAACCTTGCAGATGCAGGGAAAATTCTCCCCTGTGGCGTTACAGACCTTGGAGGTATATCGCCTGTAACAATAGATTATGTAAATCCTGAACATCCCTGGCCGGGGTTGGACACGATAAAAGAGATATCCAATGGTTATGTTCTGCGTGAACGTCTCTGTATTTATCCGAAATATATAAACAAGGGATGGTATCCGGAAAGACTAAGGGATCTTATCTTCAGCCTTGAAAACAGAATAAAATTAAGAGGTAGTTAGGTGATCCAGGTAAAACCCCTCTATACGGGGAAGGCCAAGTCAGTTTATGCATGTGAAGATCCGGATGAACTGAAAGTGGTCTTTCGCAATGATATGACTGCTTTTAACGGAGTAAAGCATGATCAATTTCTTGATAAGGGACGGCTCAATGCCAGTGCATCAGAATTCTTCATGAAGATGCTTGAAGATCAGGGTATTAAAACCCACTTCATAAGGATGACAGGTTCTGATACGATGATCGTAAAATGCCTTACTATGATACCACTCGAAGTTATCGTCAGGAATATTGCGGCAGGGTCAATGACAAAAAAGTACCCGGTGTCAGAAGGAACTGTACTTGAAAGACCAGTTGTATCTTTCGATTATAAGGATGATGAAAGGGGTGATCCGATGATAAATGATGATATCATCCTTGTACTTCACATCTTAAACGAAGATGAACTCTGCCGGATAAAAAAGATGGCTATTCTGATTAATGATGTTCTTTCAAAATTCTTTGATTCCTGTGGTATCCGGCTTGTGGATTTTAAACTGGAATTTGGAAAATTTAAGAATGAAATTCTCCTTGGAGACGAAATAAGCATGGACTCTATGCGACTATGGGACAAAAAAACCGGGCAGTCCTTGGATAAAGATGTTTACAGGTTTGATAAGGGTGATGTCATAAGTGCCTATCGAACAGTCTTGAGACGTATTATCCCGGATTTTAAAGAATGATCAAGATTTTTTTCCTTATTTTTTAATCTAAAAAGAAAGGAGCAACACCCTGGAACAGAGTTAAAGGGTGCATCTTTATCAGAGAGTTCATTATATCGAAGTTAACAACGTATAACATAGATTATCAGGAGGTCAGATGTCTGAGATTGAGGAAGAGATTAAAACCTGGGCAGAAGGGTATGCAAAATCAAATGGATGGACACTCCATCCCGATGAAAAACAGCGCAACGCTGTGATAAGAGGACTGGCACGCAATTCTGAACGGTATGGAGAGAGATATTGTCCGTGCAGGATTCGTTCAGGAGATCCAGATAAGGACAAGGCAATCATCTGTCCATGTATTTACCACAAAGATGAACTTGACCAGGCAGGTCATTGCACCTGTAATCTGTTTTATGATCCAAAATTTTTTTAATTCCTCATAATATACCTGTTTTTTTCAGACAGGAAAAAAACCAGGCCGAATAAAAAAGGATAAATATCCCTTTTTCTATCTAATACATAGTGGTTTTATGACACAGTACTCTGCAATTCTGTCAAATGCATCTGAATTTGTAAAGAATGGTTTAATTGACAAATGGAAACGCTGGATCCTTCTGATAATTTTATCAATAATTCAGATTTTTACAATTAATATCGTTCCATTGTTTAGCGGGTACCTGGTCCGGGTATATGGTACTGAAGGTGATACGGCTCCTGAAGTAGATCAGTATGGTAAACTGTTTATTGATGGTTGGAAGTTAAATATCGTCACAATTCTCTATATGATCCCGGCATTAATTGTCGCCCTTTTCTTTGGTGTCATAGCAATTCTCCCCTTGATCTTCGGAGAATTATCAGGGGGAAAGATGGCTGAGGTGAGTGGGCTTTTACTTGGGAGCATAGGCATTCTGATTGCATTCATAATCTTCATCCTGATTACTCTGGTAATGAACATGGGATTTGTCCATTTCTCACGATCAGGACATATGATGGACGCATTCAGTATCGGAAGTATTACAGCAAAGATACAGGAAGGTATTGGATGGGGAAGTTATATTCTCATGTGGATCATCGTCTGGATCCTTATGCTGATTCTGGCTATTATTCTCCTTGGTTTAACCATGATACCTGTACTGGGATGGATCGTTGGCCTGATAATCGCACCCTTATGGTCAGTTTTTATTGCCAAGATTTACTGTAACATTTATGATAATCGGCCATAATTTTATTTTTTCTTTTTATAGGACTAAAGAACGACAGAAATTAATTATTGTCCGACACGGGAATAAGAACTGCAATACAAAAAGGATGAGGTATGTACTGCTTGTTGAATTGAATCAGAGAAACTTCTGTCTCTTTTCCAGAAAAGGAGTGTACCGGATTTGGGGGTCGTTCCGGCGCATATCTTATAGATTCTGTTGTTTTATTTATAACATCAAAGATACTTGTATTTCTCCTTGTATCATGATGCTTATGTATATCCGACTGCAGGTCATGGATCCGGATATGATATCAGAATACTCATTTCATGGATGTATTTTAAACTCCAGGAGTTCTTCGTTCCATCCAACATTCGGAAAACTTACATCAGAAGTAATAGTAGAAATTTAGTAATCGGAAAGAATGTCTTTGGACAGGCTTCGATCCGATAATTTATTAAAATATTTCCTTTTATTAATCTTATCTTATATAATACACGCCACATATGAGAAGAAACAGGGATTGTATGATAAGTCTGGTAAAACTAATGTGATATTAAAGAAAAATCCTTTCCTTAATAAAAATTATTGTAGGGAAAAAATCATATCTGAAAATAGGCTCTATTTATAAAAAAGGAGTACTATCTTTGGATGAAAGAGCAATAAGTAATCTCATATTTCAGGCTTGATTACGAGGATAGGAACAGGACTCTTATGTACTATACCAGTACTAACACTACCCAGGATTAATCGGTCAGCCATTCCCTTTCCTGATGAGCCTACAACTACCAGGTCAACACCAGAAGATGTAATAAACTCAACCATTGACTCAACAGGATCTCCTACTCTGGTATGAAATTCCATTGAAATCCCATGAGCAGCACCTGCATCTGAAATCCGATCCCTCATATTATTCTCCTCCTGCTGAAGCATGCTGATAAACCTGATATCCCCTGACGGATCCTCAATTCTTACTTCACGTTCTGCAAGTTCTGCATAAACACGCGAAGGAATCGAGTATAATGCATCAACAGAGGCATTCATAAGTTTTGCAAGATCTAAAGCATAATCAAGAGCACGAAAACTCTCTTTGGAACCATCTACTCCGACGAGGATATGACTAAACATACTCTTCAATATCATACTCTAACTAAATAAAAACTGCCAATTGAAGATAGGTGTAAATGATTCATGACAATATTTATCTCTGAAAGAAGAAGACAGAAGATAGATCTTTAGTTATTACAGGCCCAATAAGTAATATTAGGTAATTATATGTCAAAAAGAGCTGTTGATGCAGTATTTCAGGGACTATATCTCTTAACCGATATAAGGGGTGTACTACGTGATACCGCTCCAAAACACAAATTATCATCAGAACAAAAAACCGAGACAGAAAAGATCATCGGTAAACTTGAGAGACAGATAGCCATATTAAAGGAGGAACTTCTTGCATGAACTGCGGGGAAGGGATCGATACAAGACAGATTGATGAACTTTTTATAAACCTTGATCCTATCCAGGCCGGGGGAAGACTTACAGTCGATGCCATGAAGGCCGTATTAGCTTATGGAGATGGATATTCAGTCTGTGACAATTGTTCAAAACCATTCAGGCTTGATTGCATCAGGAAACCGCCTCTTGCGGATTTTCACATTGATCTCGCAAATTTTCTTCATATGGACACCGCAAGATTGGTTCCTGGTGCCAGGAGAGGATTTCAGGCTGTGGCAGATGTTATGGTAAGACCTTTCGATCCGGTCCTTCTTACTGCTTACTCACACTATACAGAATTTTTAGCAGTTGAGCAGGCTCAAGGAGTTCCATTTGAGATTCCTGCTGACGATTCAGGAATTATAACACCGGATGCAACAGCGGAACGAATCGAGGAAGCAACCAGAACCACCGGAAAAAAGCCATCTCTCCTATTTGTGGAACAAGTCGATTACCAGTATGGCAATATACATCCGGTAAAAGAGATTGCAAAGGTTGCCCACCAGTATGATATTCCTGTCCTCTGTAATGGAGCATATACAATAGGAATAATGGATGTGGACGGCAAGGATCTCGGGGCTGATTTCCTGGTTGGATCAGGCCACAAGAGTATGGCAGCACCTGCACCATCGGGTGTTTTAGCTACAACCAGCGAGTTAACTGAAAAAGTGTTTAAAACAACAAAGATTAAGGGAGATCTTACCGGCAGAACATTTGGAGTAAAAGAGGTTGAGATGATGGGATGTACACTTATGGGAGTAACCTCAGTCGGTATGATGGCCTCATTTCCCCATGTGAAAGAAAGGGTAAAAAAATTTGAATATCAGGTAAAATATGCAAACATCATTGCCAACAGTCTTCTATTAATAGAAGGGACGAAGATCCTTAGTGAATTCCCAAGAAAGCATACCCTGACTAGGGTGAATACCACCGATTCATTTGATAAGGTAGCGAAAACCCATAAGAAGAAAGGATATTTCCTGACAAGTGCCCTGCGTGATCGGGGGATTACCGGGATCCTCGCTGGTTCTACCAGAGTATGGAAATACAACAGTTACGGTGTTTCAGAAGAGCAGGCAAAATACGTTGCTGAAACCTTTACAGCGATTGCTGATGAGAATGGATTATCCGGTAATTCATCATAATTCTGGATAAATAATTATTTCTCCCACTTATATCTGTGAACGTAAAATCAGCCGCCTTCCATACTTTTGAATCATGAAGACTTTATCAAAGCCTGAATTCGTTTTACGGTCAGTACTGCGGTTGAAAATGCAGCCTGCAGATTATATCCACCAGTATCCCCGTCAATATCCAGAACTTCACCAATGAAGAACAACCCGGGAATTAGTCTCGATTCCATTGTTTTTGGATTAATTTCAGCCAGGGATACTCCGCCTCTTGTTACCATTGCCTCATTTAATCCTCCTAGGCGACTTACAACAAACGGACAAGCAGTAATCATCTCTATAAGGACTGCCCTGTCTTTTTTTGAAAGATGCGAACCGGTAAGATCAGGATCTACTCCTGATAAATCCATTAATCTCCTTATAAACCGGTCGGGGAGTTTTAATACCTGAAGAATAGTCTTTAACTTTTTGTTCCCTGATACAGTAATCTCTTTAATAAGCCTCTCTTTTACAGTCTGTGCATCACCTCCCGGGATAAATGATATCTTAAGAAGATCACCCGGACGAATGTACCTGGAGAGATCAAGAATTCCAGGTCCGGAAAGACCGTTATGAGTAAATAGGAGATCACCCGTGTGCATTCTGACTTTTTTTCCCTCCTGAAACAGTGAAATAGAAAGGTCAGAGAAAGAGATACCGGAGAGATCAGAAAAATTGAATTCATGAATATACACTCCGGTAAGAGCCGGACCGGTTTTTGCTACGGAGTGTCCGAGTTCCCTGGCAAATCTAAATCCATCACCGGTTGATCCGGTTTTAGGGTATGTTTCACCCCCGGTTGCAATGACGAGGATTCTTGAATGAACGGAATCAGTTGCAGTTTTGATGCAAAATCCTGTATTATCCCTTGAAACAGAATTCACCGAATAATTACTTTTTATTATTACTCCCCTTGCCGTACATTCCAGGATCAGGAGATCAAGAATGTCTGAAGCTTTTCTCGACCTTGGAAATATCTTCCCACCAGGTTCAACATCAAGGGGAACATTGTGACTTTCAAAAAAATTGATCAGATCACAGTTTTGAAAATTCATCAGGGCAGGTTTTAGAAATATCCCATTATCCCCATAATGATTAAGAAACGATCTTATATCCCCTTCATGTGTAATATTGCACTGCCCTGATCCGCTTACAAGTAATTTTTTACCACATACGCGGTTTTTTTCAAGGACCATAAGATCGATACCATCAAGTGCTACCTGTAATGCACAAAAAAGACCAGATGGTCCACCTCCTATGATAACAATAGAAGAATCACTCATGACAATCCAATATCGGCCCAATAAACTTATTTTTCAATTTCAGAGATATTATCAGGTAAAATATCTGCAACATGCCTTAAGCCGGAAGCAAGCACTTTGGTTCTCCCAATCATCGCTGCGATCATTATCGTATCAATTATCTCGTCGCGGGTAGCCCCTTCTTTTAAGGCTGCCTGAATATGGACTTTAAGACAATTATCTGCTCCTGCACCGGCCGCTGAAGCAATTGCAACAAGTTCTGAAACCTTTGGAGAGAGATTCCCAGGTCTTAATGTCCTGTAATCCACAAGGCCGGACAAAACAAAATTTTCAGGTCTTTCCCCCATTATCTTAAAGATAAAAGGAATTGTTCCTAGCATACTCTGAGTATCCTCAAAAATATCTTCCCTCATCTCATCAGCATGAGAGAGAAAATCTGTCAGTTTTTTTTCATTCTTATCATTCATACTATCACTTATATTCTACCATAAATTTCAGTTAATCTACGAAGTTCAACCGCCTTTTCATGAGTTAACTGCCCGGTAGCTAGTCTGAAGGTCCAGTTTGCGGTATCAGTCCCTGGTTTGTTCATCCTCGCTTCTCCACCAAGACCCAGGAGATCCTGGACAGGAATAATTACCGTATCTGCTGCACTCATCATAGCCATGCGAATAAACTCCAGGGCAATACTTTTAGTTTCAGGCTCTCTGCCAAGATAATTCGCAAGATTCACCTTTTCATCATATGAAGCATCTGTCGTGTACCACCCGAGAACAGTGTTATTATCATGGGTTCCGGTATAAAGAACACAATTTTTTGGAATATTATGCAGAATATTTGGATTTCCAGGCATTCCAGACCCAAAACCAAAGAGTAATACCCTCATCCCTGGAATGGAAAACTCCCTGATTACTTCTCTGACATCCGGGGTAATATATCCCAGATCCTCGGCAATAATCGGAAGACACGGGACTCTAGATGCTAGGCACCTTATAAAATCTTTAGCTGGAGCCTCTTTCCATACTCCTCCTATAGCAGTATCTGATCCAGCTGAAATCTCCCAGAACGCCACAAGACCCCTGAAATGATCCAGTCGCAGATAATCTACATGTCCCAGGATATGTTCCACACGTGCTATCCACCATGAGTAACAGGTCCTCTTTAATTCTTCCCAGTTATAAACGGGGTTATTCCATACCTGACCTGTCTGACTAAAATAATCAGGGGGAACTCCGGATACTTTGAAGGGTTTTAATTTCTCATCAAGTTTAAAAAATTCCGGATGCATCCAGACATCTGCACTATCATAATCCACATATATCGGAATGTCTCCAATGATTGTGATACCCCTTTTTTTACACTCCTCCTTAAGATCCTGCCATTGAAGAGAGATGATATACTGAATTACCTTCTCTTTTAATATCTCAATGGAGTTCTCTCTTTTTATCCTTTCAATAACTTCAGGATCCCTTTTTATAAGATTAGCCGGCCAGTCTGTACGGTGAAGATTACCCATACTTTTTCGAAGATAGATATAGAGGGCGTAATCTTCAAGCCATCCTTTATTTTTCAGGCAGAACGCTGAAAATCCTGCATCGAATCCTCTTTCAATAAAACGACAGGATGCAACTGAAAGTAGGTTTTCCTTGTATTCTATAACCACAGGATAATCTGCTTTTCTCTCTGAAAAGTCATATTCATGGTATATGTCACCTTCTCCAAGAAAACCGCTCTCCACCATCTTTTCAGGGCTTATAAGAAGAGGATTAAGGGCAAATGCAGAAAGTGCATGGTACGGTGAGTTATCATAAGCCTGATCAGTAGGATGAAGAGGCAGGATCTGCCAGTATCGCTGGCCAGAATCATAGAGAAACCTGACAAACTCAAAAGCTGCAGGACCAAGATCACCTATTCCAAACCTTGAAGGAAGAGAGGTGATATGAAGTAGTAATCCGCTGCCTCTGAATTTCATATTTTCTGACTCCTAACAGGATTATTGCAGGTTGAAGATCTCCATTTTTTCGAGGTAAAAGATATTCTTCTCCAAGGGAGGACTATGAACATTTTACACCAAGAAAAACACCGAGTTTATCAAATGCATCCAGCCACTTCACTGCATTCTTGTTCCCCTCTTCAGCCATGGAAAACATCTTTTCATAGAGAACCGATCCTATCCTGAAATAATGATTCTGGCAGTTCCAGAGATCAAGAGACAGTTCCAGGGGGAAAAGAGCTGTAAAAAGCTGGTTTGTATTCTCAATAAGGGATACATTTGTCTGATCCTCCCATATCCGCTTCATCATTCTCTCCACAGCCTCAGTAGCAACAAAGCTTAATGTTCCCTTATCTGGAAGATAATTACCGCTTATCATCTCTCCCATCTTATACTCAAGGCAGGAAATATCAATATCATCAGATTCAAGGCAGTGCCTGATATCCAGATTGAGAATATACCCGATCGGGTAATCAAGTGCTTTTGGAGGACTTATCATCATTTTTTTCATACTACTTATCAGCGGGAAGTACCTCATGTATATCTGACGATATTCATTCTCAATTTCAGCAAGTGTTGTATCCAGAACTGAGTCAAGCACTTTACGTCTCCCATCACTAAAGAGGTGAGATAGAGAGAATAAATTGGACATAAAATGCTTACCCAGGCTGTAAATTATTCCTGCTACATCACTTGTAGAGAAAACATTCATGAGGTTCTCCATCATCTCCACGAATGCATCCTCATTAGTAAATGGAATTAATCCTACTATGAAATTATGTTCTCCCATGTGAAGGGCTGCAAAAACAAGGTCAGATTCTTCATATGTAATATCTGATCTAAAAACTGCATGACCACAACATAAGTGTAATACTCCGGTTTCTACCCTCTTATATCCCATACACCTGATCGAGTAGTTATTTATTATGGTCTTATCAGGACATTCCCTCAACAGTGATGTTACTGCATAGTAAAAGGCGATATTTGAGATATCTATCATGGCCGGCTTTACATAGACATTATAAATATCACTGCCATTTCCAAGGGCTGGAACGTTGCTTTTAGCTTCCTTTAAGATCCCGACAAATGACGGCTCAAAATCTCTTCCTGATATCCTTTTGGCAAGTTGTATTGACCTGCATGCATACATCATTACCTGAATGGTTTCTATTCCCGAAATTTCATCGAAAAACCATCCACAACTGGTCATCATAAAGAGAGAATTCTTTGTCATCTCCAACAGCATAAGTGCACGGGTTATCTCATCAGGTGTAAGATTGATGGTACAGCGTTCACTAAAAAATCCTGAAACATCTGAATCTTCTCTACTTATGATGAGATCGACGTAATCATCTCTTGTCTGCCATGGATATCTGAAATACCTGCTCCCTTCCTCCTCATAAACCTTGGAGATCTCTTCATTAAGCCATGACATCGCCGAACGGAGCGGTTTTCGCCACATCTGATTCCATCTGCTGATATCATACTTTTTTGATACCACACGATTATCATTTTTACATGCTGGATCAGATATAAGACAGGCCTGGAAAGTCCTGCATCCACAGTTCTCTTTCCATCTTAAGATCCCGTGTTTACAACTCCACGAAGTGTTCTCATTTATTTTTACCTCGTGTGTCGGGGGAAATTTTTCAAGATATTCCCCATAATTAGTAATAATTGCAAGTTTATTCGTTTCTATCATATGAATTGCATATGCAAGGGCCATATCGGCAAACCGGTGATGATGCCCATATGTCTCACCATCATTGGCTATACTTACAAGCTTTGGAGATCTTTGATCCATAGGAAATGCACTTATCATCCTTTCTGCAAACTTTTCGCCGTTTTCAAGGAGATTTCCAAAGGCAACCTCATTAGCAATTGTGTGATCAAAAAAGAAGAGAGCAATTTTCCTTTCCGATGGAAGTTGACACAGGTATGGCATACTGGTATCAAATCCGTTCGAAGATATATCTATCCAGGTATTATCCCGAAGTTTCCTAACCTGTTTTGCCTGGTGAGGAGCCAGTATCGTGAAAAGTACTCCATGTTCAGCTAAAACCTCTAGTGTCTCATAATCTACCGCTGTTTCAGGAAGCCACATCCCTTCAGGCTTTCTGTTAAACCTGTGTATGAAATCCCTAATCCCCCAGATTACTTCAGTATGCTTATCACGGGTCGATGCAAGTGGCATTATAACATGATTATAAACCTGTGCAATCGCAGACCCATGTCCTGAAAATTTCTTAATACTATCGGAATCTGCCCTGATTATCGCCCGGTATACATCAGGACTGTTCTTTTCCAGCCATGACAGAAGTGTAGGTCCGAAGTTAAAATTAATATTTGAGTAATTATTGACGATATCAATAATTTTTCTTTGAGGATCCAGAATTCTTGAGGATGCATTTGGTGCATAACATTCAGCGGTTATCCGTTCATTCCAGTCATGAAAAGGATATGCAGACTCTTCAGTCTGGACCTCGTCCAGCCAGGGATTCTCCCTTGGGGGTTGGTAGAAATGTCCATGAATACAGATATAGTGGTTAATAATATTCCCTCCCGGATAACAGCATTAGTCAGACCTTTGTTTATTAATCATGTTATTCCTGAATATTAAGAACTGTTTCAATAGTCCTATCTTATTTCCGGTAGATAATTGTGAGCAAATACAAAATTCAGGAGTTATATTCTGGTATATATGAGTAGAAATTATTTATCAACTGAGAGATTGGATCTCATCCCTATTACTGAAAAATCATGTAAAATCGAACTTACTTCTGATGAATCATTGCAGGAATATCTTAAAGCAAAAATTCCTGTATCCTGGCCTCCGCCTCTTATGACTTACGAGACTATCCATGAATTCCTCGAATTACTTAAAAAGCCAGATGATATCAGGTTATTTGCTTATTACTGGGTGAGAAAAGGACAAATTTCACAGGAAGAGAGGATACTTATCGGTAGTGGAGGCTTTTTTTTCAGACCTGACGGAGCCCTGGAACTGGGTTACTCAGTTCTGGAGGAATTTCAAAACCAGGGTTATGCAACCGAAGCCGTAAACAGATTACTGGAATGGGCTTTTTTTAATTTAAAAGTAGAAAGAATTGTTGCATCGACATATTCATATCTATATGCATCCATGCAGGTACTGGCAAAAAGTGGTTTTACATTCATCGGCAAAGGAGATGAAAAAGATACCCTCCTGTTTGAGCGAAGATATAATAAAAGCAATGATAAGGAAAAATCAGGTAATCTTCACCCATAAATGAAGATCCCTGTAACTCTCGTTAATCCTGTTCATTCCAGTCACTGAAGCATCGGGTACCGTCTCGTTAAAGAGCAGAAATTCTATCCGGTTATATCCATTATTCTTAACGCTTAAGTTATACGGGCGCACAACAGTCTCATTATCAGGGATCTCTTCTTTAAAGGAATCAAGAAGATCCATACGGGATATCGTTGAGATATTAGTCGTTTCATCAAAATTCATCATTATTCCATGCGTCTCAATAGTATACGATACATTACGGTATTCATGGTTACCAACCCCAATATACATCGGGTACTCATCTCCCGGGGTGAGCCTTTCCGGATAATCAGCAGCCTTCTGTTTCTCTCCGAGGATATAAAATTCTGTAAACTTTTCTCCTTCTTTTGGAACTACAATAACAAATATGGTTGTTCCAATTGCTGCAATTATTGAGATTAAAAGGATAATGGAAAGGATGCGATCAGTACGCGAAGATGTTTCCGGAAAGAATTCAGAGTGAACTCCCTCGATAATCTCCCTGAAAGGAAACTTATATCTCTGTTCAGAGGGTATGACTCCCCTTCGATACTGTGCGATTACAACCATTGCCACCGTAAATATGATAAGAGATGTAACCACAGGGTCAAGTCTTATTCCCCAGGGGGTATAATTCAGACCCAGACCTATTAAAGGCACTACCGCTATTGAAAGACCAAAAGACAGGGCAATACGCTCAAGAAGATCAATATCCTCTTTATCAGGAAATAATGCTGCAATAAGGGCATATCCAGGTATAAATAGAACTACCGGGAGAGCTGCAACAACCCTTACCGGGCTTGTGTTGATGAAGGGCACATAGATAGAGACTGTTGCAAAGATAAGCCAGGCTATTACAAGTTTCAGATCAGATGAAAATTCTGCCTCGAAAAAAGCAGAGTAAAGATGTTCGAGATTTTTATCTAACCGATCTGACGAATTCATTATACTCAGTTGAACTGAAAATCGGATAAAGTTATATCAGGCACCAACATCCTTTTCTCGTGATGGAGAGTACAGTAACTTACGAATCATTGAATTCAACAGATGAGTTTTAATATGAGATCTCTAAAAGTAACCGGAGGAATACTGGCATTCAGCCTTATCCTGGCCTTTTTCGCAAACCCTGTACAGGCGTTCTCAGTCGATACACTGACCATTGATATTCAACCTGATGGAGATGCATTGATTACTTTTCACTACTCTCTCTCAAGGCTTGAGCACACTGCAGTGTATCTGAACATCGTAGATCCTGGAAAAGAACTAAAAAAGGCCCTTGAAAGTAAGTATCATTTAAACGTGACTGTAAATGATGTATCACCAACATCAACACAGTTACTTATGAGTAACTTTGCATCAACCACCCATGTTAACAATACAACCATCATGAGTACTCCGGAGATTTCTTTCCAGGGAGCACAGGAGCTCCTGAACAAGTACTGGTTTGCTTCCCTGGTACAGGTTGATTACTCCCCGGAAACTACTATCATTACTTATCCTGATGGATTTGAGATAGCATATTATGATCAGATTGATATCCCAAAGACTAAACACGAACTTTCTGCAGACACAGTAAAAGAGTGATATTTTCCTGATCCTATTTTTTCACAGACTCATACTTCTGATGCAGAAGTTTCGGGGAGCAAAGAGAATATTGTCTCTATTTCAGGCTTATTCTTTATAACTCTGCATCTTTCAATCTGTAACGGGGCTTTCCTGCCTTCTGCAAGGACCATGGCATAAAGACTGCAAACAGGACATGGATAAATCATACAACAAGCAGGTGACTCTTTCTCAATCTGATGACATCCATCAGCCAGTTTAAAATTTACCATCCTAACAGTAAAACTCTCATCATTTACCGTAACCCGGACCTGGTCAGCGACTTCAAGTAATTCTTCACCAATTTCCCTGATACATACAGCAATCTCTTCATCAGTATCAGGAATAGTCAGGGAGTATCTGGCTTTAAGTTCTGACATGATTGTCTCCCCGGAAGGAGGAAGAAGTACTCCTGATCCCCCCTTACCAGATACAAATGTCCCTCCCGTAAGTTTTTCTCCGTGATATTCAGATACGGGAAGATACTGCATGGTTGTATTATCCTCAGTATAACCTGCAGGTAGAAACCAGGAATAACCGGATATTCCAAGGTCTGCTACAATTCTACAGATATTGATAGAACCCTGTACAGGAAGCAGCGCGGATATCCGACCATCTATCGGTTCTTTTTTTGAGAATGTGAAGATATATACACCTGCCAGAAAAAGAATCATTGCAGATAGCACAACTGCAGCACTTGTAATATCTTTTCTGTCTGTCAGGAGAACTGCTGCTGTAAGAATTGCTGCAGTAACAACCAGAACAAAAGTGCTATACACCGGACTATCTGGTTTGGGAAGTTTCATTAATTATCACCAGCGTATTGTTTTCTGAGTCTGAATTCTGATATTAAGGCATATAATATGAAGAGACATATTCCTCCTGCTGTAACTGCAATTGGAAGAGCCATGTGATTCATCTGATCAATACATACCAGAAGAAGGACGATGAGTCCGGAGGATATCAGATAATATTTTAAATCCTGGCGATCTGAAAAAAGATGCATCTTATCCATGAAAATACCTAAAATAGCACACTGTACAGGGATAATCAACCAGAATAACGCATACCCAACCGATATAGTACATATCTCTCCAATAAACAGAAGCGCTAATATCCATCCTGAATATTTTTCATCTAAAAATGCAATTATCGCAAATATTCCAGCAAGAGCAGAATAAAGATACCATTCACCGGATATAAATAGTGCAGTTATGATACCGGCTAAAAGAATTACATACAATATTATGCAATAATAAGAATTTTTCATGCAATTCCCTCTATAGTCTCACCCTTCATTACTCTGAAGGCTTTTCTCATGAGGAACTCATCATTAATCATTGGTGTCCGTATCCTGAACCTCATATGTAATCTTCGTGCCTGCAATGCAATCTCCTGAATGTGACTCAGGTCACCATCACAGAGTGAATAAAGATAGATATCTTCTAAGTTGAGTTGTGATATTGTACGGGTTATTTTAGAGGAGAAATGAGATGTTCCTATAGTAAGCAGGTGTTTCTGCAGGATCTGAATCATTTTTATAGAATGTTCATCAGTAGTTGTCGCATCATCAGTAAAATGTTCCTTCATCATCTGAATCCTATCTCTGATATGCGACTTCCGGGCCATCCTGTACATATGATGCAACCTGAACTGAGGATGAAGTATCTCCCTGATAACATTCATGTACCTGGCCCGGTTACGCTCTTCCAGAATCGCATCAATCATATTAGGCCCTGATATTATCAGCAGGGAGAGCCCCACCTTCTCTTTAAGCGCCCGCTCAATGAATGCCGACACGGCACTAACCATTTTATTGTATGCTTCCCGGTCAAACTCCTGTTCCTTGTCAGGAAGATCTACAATAACAAGAGGGATCATTGATTCAAGCCCGGTATACTCCCTTACAACCAATGAGTCCTGCTTTGCAGAGAGTTTCCAGTCCACGTTGCGCACATCGTCACCTGCAACATACTCCCTGTACATCCGAATTCCAGAACCTTTAATCGGGCGTAATTGTTCAATTTCCCTGCCACCAAACTCACTTCGTTTGTGTGACTGCTCAAGCAACCTGTACGGGTATACTTTCAGGACTGGTCCCCGGTAGGAACTACCAGATACCGGAATTCGCATAATAAAGAAAGGATCGGAAATTATCAGAGATCCCCCGGGAAATTCTATGTTACCATGTATAAAAGGAATAACCTTATACGAGAGTGCTACGGTATGAGAACCATATTTCAGTAATCCAGAGGAGATCTCTCCCAGATCAACATTCAGACCCGGGACAACCTCTTCCTCATAACTTGCACTCATCGAAGCAGGAATTTCCAGTGAGATATTTGTGGTTACAGTTACAGACAAACCCTGCCTGATATTTGGTTTATCTGTCCTCCTAACAATTTGGGCAGAGGCTGCAACAAGCTTTACGTTTCTAAAGAAGATCAGATACCTGATAACCAGAAATAAAATAACAGACATTGCTCCGGCAAAAAAACACGGATCATCAAGAAACAAGGCAATCAATAAAAAAACCAGAAGCGCTGCTATTATTCCCCGTGTACAGCGCCTCATCTGCATGATTATGCCACCTCAACTGTCTCCAGTATCTCCTTTATTATATCTGAAGCACGTACTCCCTCTAATTCAGCCTCCCTTGTAGGATATATACGATGGAGAAGCACAGAGGGAGCAATCCTCTTTACATCATCGGGGATTACATAAGATCTCCCTTCCATCGCGGCTACACCTTTTGCCCCTTTTACCAGGGATATTGATGCACGTGAAGATGCCCCCAGATCGATATCAGAATGAGTGCGTGTGGCCATCACGATATCACGGATATAGGTATGAACCGGCTCTTCCAGCCTCACATTTGATACATTCTTTATTATCTGCAGTAATTTCTCTTTATCACTTAGAGCCTTTATTGTTGAAGCAAAAACATTCCAGTCCAACTTACCACTTGTTGCACGCTTAATGACCTGTAGTTCATCCTCTGCTCCAAGATATGTTGAGATCATACTGAACATAAACCTGTCACGCTGTGCTTCAATCAGAGGAAAAGTACCCTCCTGTTCATAAGGATTCTGAGTCGCTATGACAACAAAGGGACTCGGGAGAGGCATGGTTATTCCATCAATAGTTGCATGACGCTCACTCATTATCTCGATAAAGGCACTCTGCGCCTTAGGATTGACACGGTTAAGTTCATCTGCAAGCAGGATATTTGTAAACACCGGCCCTTTACGCATTGTAAACTCACGGGTATTGGGATCAAAGATCCTTACTCCTATCATATCAGCCGGCTGGATATCAACTGCTCCCTGGATCCTTCCAAAATCGCACCCGGTAATTGCTGCAATTGCTTTTGCTATTGTAGTTTTGGCGGTTCCTGGAACGCCTTCTATTAAGATATGCCCTTCGGTAAGCAGGGAAATAATGATAAGTTCAATGAGTTCGCGGTTACCGACAATAAACTCCGTAAGTTTCTCAGTAATTGATCTCTGCAGGGCGACAATATCAGCCAGATCCTGCTCAATTTTAGGTTTTTCTTTTATATTTGCCTCTATAACCATTCTTATTCCTCTCAACTATATGATCTTCTTCCGGATAAAAAGAGCCAGAAGGGAGAGCAGTATTGCTGCCAGAATAATCTTCAGGACAGGGGTAACCTTAAGGGATTTTACATAACTGCTAATACCGGATGTTGAAGTGGTCTCCGAGTTTATCTGATCTACCAGAAGGTCCGGATATTCATCAATAAAATTACGAATGAATTGATCATTACCCCATTTATCCTCTAACCTCCTCATCCCGTTGATAAAGATACTCGGGTCTGAAAGAACTATAATCTCCCCCTTACCGAGGGTCTCATTCACTAAAATGGGATATTTTCCCATCTCTTCATCATTTATACGGCCGTCACCGTCCTCATCAACCCAGCTCATGATACTGGACTGAATTAAAGGATCGCCTCCTTCAAGTGCTGCTGCCTTGTCCAGAACTACGGATGAAATGCCTCTTGTCAGGGGATTATCTGAAACAGGATTTGCAACAATCAGGTATGAATCATTATATGCCCTGTCAATACTGGCCAGTGTACCGTAAAGAAAAGTTACTTTTGATCCAATCCCTTCAAGGAGAGTATAACCAGTCCCATAGTCATCAGCAAGAAAAAGCGTGTTTCCTCCCGTAACCTCATCACGGTATCTGTTAAGATACTCTTTGGA
>Ga0074198_1000197_pt1 | contig 80930 bp, 126 predicted proteins | sample EPASupsiteSAE323_FD_64527 | JGI IMG/M metagenome (GOLD analysis project Ga0074198, IMG submission 64527) | Bioremediated contaminated groundwater from EPA Superfund site, New Mexico - Sample SAE3-23 | ecosystem: Environmental > Aquatic > Deep subsurface > Groundwater > Contaminated ... | reverse complement strand
CACTGCCCTGTCCCTGGCCAGTCCCACCACCCCTCGCCCGACACCGCCGCCGCCCCTGCCCCCGCCCGCGACCACGACCGCGCCCCCGACCCCGTCCGCGGCCACGACCCCGACCCCGACCCCGACCGCGACCACGACCGCGACCACGACCCCGACCACGACCCCGACCGCGACAGCGACCCCGACCACGACCACGACCGCGACCACTCAAGCCCGATCCGCATTATTGCTGCATTCATTTCTGCACCTGAGGCAAATCGTGATCCCATTGCGTTGCGTCGATTATCACGGCACGCGGCACAACCACGTCATGGACGAATGGCTCGACCTCGTTAAGACTGCCGGTCTTAAGTGCGTCGTGGAATCGTCCGGTATCTGAGATCCACGCCGCTTGGCTCAGCACGAGATCGGTGTCGGTAATCGACGCCAGCCAACCCGTGTAGTACATCGTGACCGTTCGGATCAGATACTTTTGTCCGATCACGAACGAATGAGTCAGTCGCGGTGCAACCAACTCTCGCAACTCCGACAATTCGATGTCCATTTCGTTTATCCTGTAAAAATGCCTCGCTGTAAAACCCGCCGGCTCTTCCCCGGCTCGGTGCTCGCAATTTTGGGATACTCCCGATTAGGGACTTACTACTCACGGTCGCAACCATGAGCGGCCCACGTCTCTCCAGCACGTTGAGTTTCAGTTTCAGCCCGCACCGGCCAGACAGTAAAACCGGCGCGGGGCGGCCGACGGAACCGGCCGTATGTGGGTTCACCAGTCGCAACGAGCAGAGAACTCGTCTATTCGACCAACGAGGATGATGCACTTGTCAGCGATGTTTCCTAAGTCGTTCGCACACTCGCTCATTTCAATGGGCGCGACAGGTTTACCGTTGTCGCTATCAGTGCGAGATGGATATGCGAAACGCGAATAGCGATTGAACATAGTGTCCAGGCTTTGCTCCAGGCGTTGAACGCTCTGGTGAAGGCATTCCAGTTGAATGTCGATCTGGCCACGATCCCGTGTTTCACACGCTGAACATGCTTCTGCTGCACTGCGAGGCATCATTACTAAACTCCTTTGAAGTTGGTTCTCACCGGCCAGGTAAACGGTCCGCTGCCGGATCCTGCCGCTGATGCGCTCGACGGCGGTGTTCCGGCAGCGGCGCCGATCTTCACTGATGGAAAGAGCCGCTCGGCGTCGGCCACCTGCTCCCGCCGAGCGACTGAAACCCGCCACCGGAAACCGAGCGCCAACCAGGAGAACGGCAGCAGGTAGAATTGGGATTGATTCATGGTTGGCGCTCCGAATGAATGACGCCCGCATCCTATGTGACGGGTACTGGGGATTTCCCGGGGATTTCCCCAGTACCGATTTCCTGGAGAACGAATACCGAGTTTTTGGGCGAGATTTCCCAAAGGATGTCCGAGCAGAGCAGGGCGGCGTTAACGTCGTAGCACGCCCTGAGAATGGTGGATTCGGCGACAGAGCGGCCGAGCCAGACCGCCTGACGGACTTGATCAACGTCTGCGGGCCCGTGGGAGAGAAGGAACCGAACCAACGCGTGTTCGGTTGCTGTGAGCCGGCACTGATGGAGCTCGCCACTTGGAGCTCGGCAGCGAACCATCTGGGGATTCGCCAGAGTCAGGCCGGTCGGCCGGTCGGTCGCCAAGCAGAGCAGGGCAGTGGTGAGGATTCGGATGGCGTCCGCTATTTCGTCGGGCGACCAGTCGACCTCGATTTCCCCCGGAAGGGTTATTCCCACGGCAGTAGCCTAAATTCGGCTTGACGGTGCCGCGGAGTCTGCCTAGCATAGACAGAGAATCCTCTGGACCGCCTCGCGATGGTCAGGGATGCTCGGGTGTCGGCTGCCAAACTTCCACCCGGGCGTGATGCGTCTTTTAGGACCGCTTCGCAGGCGGTCCTTTTTTATTTCACGCCTGCAGCACGCAGGGCGTTCTTCAGGATCTGCCTGGAATCGTAATCCATTTCGAATCGCTCCAGGCGGGCGAGAACTTCCTTGCAGGCTTTCAGAAGCTTCGGGCTCTCCTGGGATTCCAGTCGTTTCGCCCACCGATACAACGCCTCACCGTCGAGGTCACCGTGAATTCCTCGCTCCCAGCCTGTATCCATGACGTATGGTCGCTCTTGTGGCGTCTGGCTCATCCCGACTTCCTTTCCTCGTATTCCCTGATCCTCTGGCCTCGTTCGCCCTTTGTTTTTGGAAGAAGGCCGCCTACGGACAAGTTACCAGCCTGACGTAGGCGGCTTCCTCAACGGGAGCCCGTTGGCTTTCCGTCGTCAACTGTCAGTCTGGCGACAATGCTCATCGTTGTCTTCAAACCGCGATGGATCGATGTGCGTATATGGAACCCGCTCGTCCTCCAGGGCTAATTCGACATCGGATAACCGCTGCGCAGCGAGGTCGAATGCAGCAGCTTCCATCAGAAGTTGGGCTCGCTTGAATGCCAACTCCGGTGGCTTGGCGATCAAAGCAGCCGCGACTCGGCTACATTCCGCCTGAGAGGTCAGGATAGCCGCCACTCGCGTGAGTTCGTCGTAGGACGCTTTCTGGTTATGCACTTTATCCTCCAAAGTAATTAGTTTGGATGTTCGAACCGGTTGATAGTCCAGGACTTGTGTATTTTTTTGACAGACCTTAAACGTCCGATAATGTTTCGATCGTCTTTCGCGATCGCATTGGTGATTGAAACGCTGGGAGGACGGTTCACACCGGAGCCTCCCAGGTACGAAAGCCGCCCCAAGCAAGTACCACCTAGATTGGAGCGGCGTGATCGTTTCGGAGAATGGATTCATGAGATCAAATCCAAGGTGGTACTTTAGGATGTGCCGAATTTAGCAGTTCCCAAAAACTGCGTCAAGTGGAATATCCTAGTCTCCGTAGGGAATTCCCCTAATGACGGAAAATCACAATTTCGGCTGTGATTTTTCGGCAGAGCCATTTTGTTGAGGTCAACAATATGGTATGAGCAGACCGCCACCTTTTTGGCCTCACCGTTAGAGAGTGAGCCTTCAGGCCGACGCTTGAGCAGAAGCCCACAATACGTGGCATATTTACAAGAGGCTCTCCGACAAAATGCGTGTCGGGATCGACTTGGATAACGCACGCCTGGAGATCCATCGACTTATACTTAACGTAGAGGAAAACTTCCGAGACTCGTTATCGCTTAATCACCCAGGAGAAGATTTTTGTGTCTCGATGAAGGAGGTCTGTTTCAAGGACGACGTAGAGGGCCTGAATGGCCAAAACTACCATACTTGTCCGTTTGTGCTGAGCGATATGCCTCTTTTTCGCTACGCAGGAGCAGAGCCTTTCAGGGAAGATGAGGTTATTGACAACCTTGATTTCGACGAGAACACTAACAGGAATGAATTTGATCGACTCAGAGAGACCCTGTTCTACAAGAGTTTCGTATCAAGAACAGTGGAGTATGTCAGCGAATTTTCGCACGACCAACAACAGTACACTAAACTATTTCGATCCGGACTTGTTGTTCCTGTTGTTCTACACGAAATACCATGGGTGTTCATTTGCGTTGGCGCCACAGAACCCGCTGTGTTTGGTGAAGATGACAAACAGATCGCGTGTACATTTGCAGATGCAATTGCAGAACTAATCCGGCTTGATATGGTCTTTAGTGCTGTGACTGATGCAAAGAAGGTGATCGTCATGGATGACGTAAGTGACCTTGAGCTATATAAATTGCTGGAAAATCGCGAGGAAGACCATGGCTGTTAGGATCAGGTTTGGCAGAAACCTTGCCGGCAATAGCACGTTGATCGGGAACCCAAATGGAAAGATCAGAGTGATCATTGTCGAGAGAGACAAACGGTTTACTCCAAACGATTTTGAGTGCGCGCTGCATCGCTTTGGCCCGGTCAGTGCGACAAAGAATAGCGACGTTCAGGCAGCCATACAGCGGCTGCTGCTGTCGCCTGCCATCCACTGATCGTTATCGGTGGGCCGCATTCTTTGCCGTCACAACTACCTCAAACAGCTCCTCAAAACTCCAGATGTGGCCTTCTAGTTTGGCCATCATTGCGGCTGTCGAATACTGGAGCCCTCGACCAAGAGCCGTAGAACGAGTTTGGCCTGCCGCAGTCTAGACAACGAAATCGTTGGTTGCCCTTCCGGTCCCGACCGTGCTTCTTCCTGTTGGCATGAGCACATGCAATCATCGCGAACCCCTTCACTTCTCTGGCGGGGTTCGCTAGAATGAACTTGCAAGGGTTACATTCTGGGCTAACCACGCCTAGGTTGTGATTCCCCCGGGGCCGCTTCAACGGCCCCGGGGACTTCAACAAAAACGGAAGGCAGGGGTTACGATCCCGTCCGGCTCACACCGGCCCCCACCAGCCGCTTATAAGGCGGTTGCGGCGTCCAATCCGCGGGGCTACCTTCCGCTCGGAAAAATGGTCGCCTTGCCCTAGCGGGTTCCCTGGTTGCCACTTGGTTCCCCGCTAGGACTCGGCCGTCTTGCCATCCTCGCCCCATCCTACGGCGACCACATCCGCAGACAAAAAAAGCCGGCGTGGACCGGCTCGGGAGGGCAGGGGAGGGTCAGGTATTTTCAGCAGCCTTTTGTATCGCTGCTTCGGCCGCTTCGACTGTTCGGCTCGGAGGATTGCAGTCGTATACATTTTCAAATGTACTTGGCAATTCAATCGGCCTTTCGTCGAACCATTCAGTTGGAATGGGCGATGCCAACTTGGCAGCGGCGAATTCTTCTGTCATCTCACCATCCTCGCTCCGGTTTGGGGGTTTCGATTCGCGGTGGCCGTCCAACCGGCCTGGGAATCTCGGAAAACTCGGCCAGTTCTTCCTCGCTGATGAGCCAGTCGCGGCCCATCTTTTTTCCGATGCGACCGGCTACACACAGTTGCCGGACCCGCATCTTGGAGAGTCCCAGTCTGGCGGCGGCTTCGGCGGTCGTTAGGTATTTGGGATCCATTCTGATTGTGTCCATGGTGTCGTGGGGGTGGTGCTCCTCGCAGGCAGGCCACACGTCAGTTGTCCCATCTAGCCCCGGGGTAGACTTTCACCCACCTAGTGTGGCCGCACTTTCCGCATACGATTTTTTCGCCCACTCGCGATCGGTGGGCTGTGTGATCTGTTATGGAGCCCTGCGCGGGCTCCCAGCGATCCCGAATTTCCCCTCGGGATCACGGGGGAGTCATCAATCGCCGATGTGGCACACGTACATTTCATCGGCTACGGATTTTCCCACGAATCTCGCCAGTTTCCGTCGCGCTCCTCGCTCGGTGGTGGCAGTCACGGCGTATCCGGCCCCGCGATTGCTGGAAGCTTCTCTCGCTGCCAGAGAAGCCGTGGAATTCGCCATAAATCGGTAGGTGCGCTTTTTGGGTTTGGTCATCATCTGTCGGTTCTCCTGGTTGGCCCTCAGCACGCCGGCGAACTGCCGGGCGCTGGTGGGGTGGTAAACGCAAGTCCCCGGCCAGGACGCAACCCCTGACGCGGCTGCGGGGAAGGGAATCAGGCGTGAAGGCATTCAATTTCGTCGAGCCTCGGCCTTGGAGACTGCCTCTTCGAGCATTCGCACAGTTGCGTCCAGCCGGGTAATCTGCGCCGGTCCCGTGTACGTGCCAGTCTGGTGATTGTGGCTCAGTTTCCATATCACCTGTTTCGCGGCCTCCAGTAGTTCCGGCGCTGCGGCGATCAGACGGGCGTTGGCTTCGTGCGATCCGTCCGCCTTGCGGCCATACGATGCGATGAGGCAACATTCGTTCGGGTTTTCAGTTTGCGGCGGGTGATTGATCAAGAAATACTCCCGGTCGAGTATCCATGGTCCTGGTGTGTGGTTCATCGCTCAGATTCTCCTGTTGGGTGGGTTGTTTCTCAGTCCCCCGTTGGCGCATCGAGCGCCGTAGCGATGGGCGGGGGAGTTCCTCGGGGGTCATTGGCAAAGGGCGTCGAATCGCGCCGACCACTCCTCTTCCGTGGAGGCTTCCTCGATTTTGGGCATGGTGGCCGGGAACTGCTGGATCGGGTGAATCCTTGGGATCACAGCCGGAACAAATCATTCCCACGGTTCGCCGTCCTCGACTGTCCCGTCGGGGAACACGTCGAATAGCTCGCCGTCATCTTCCAGCCGCACGGCCTCGCCTCGGTCAGCAGCGATACGTTTTGCCGCGTGGATTGCCTCGTCACACACAGCAGAGCCTTGCAGCCCCACGGTAATCTCTTCGCCGTTCATCGTGTAGATTTCCGCCATTGTCTCATCTCCTGTGGTAGATGTTGTTTCAGCGATCCCGAATTTCCCCTCGGGATCACGGGGGAGGGTTAACTCGATTTCTTGGTGGCTTTCGTGATGTGCCGCTTGCCGGCCCCTTGGTCCTGGCAAGCGATGCCCATCTTCAGAGAGTCGAGCCTTGACTGTCCTTCTGGGGTCGGATCGGTGGCTCGGCAGTCGCGGCAAATGAGCGGGATTTCCGGAAGTTTCTCGGCTGCCCATGTCGCGTACATACGGCCATTTCCGTTGAGGTGGCGAACCCAAGCCGATCGAGATGGAGCCCATCTCCAGCCGTTGCTCTTGAGGTAGTCGCGCACGGAAGAGGCCGGTTTTCCGTTGAATTCGATCAGGATGCGGCCCCATTCCTTGTCCTCGGAAATGGTGAATCCGTCACCCTCGATTGCCTCGCGCTCCGGCTCGGCCTGTCGCCTCTCAAGAATCGTGATTCGGTCGCGAACCCGCTTGATGTTCGCGTTATTGTTCGATAACTCGTAGGTGGGGTGCCGATAGTACGGCCTGCAATGGTAGGGGCAGATCCTGCCGAGGGAGACCAATTCCTTGATGCTGTGCTCGGAAAGGCCGGCGGATCGCATCTGGCCGTCAATGTCGGCTGAGCCGACTGCGATTTTCGCCTTTCGCAGTTTGGCGTTATCGGCCTTCATCTCGGTTTGCCGGGCTTCCAGTTCCGCCAGCTTTTCCCGTAGCTTGTCGACTGCGTCCGGATCGTCGGAACTGATCGAGGTATTGCTCTCCGCGGCTTCTGCGGCCTGTTCGTAGTGCTTGGCCTTCTGGCTTGAAGCAATGGCCTGCCTCATGTGGTTGTCGATGCGCTCCAAGTCTCTTCGGTGGCGTTTCTCGGAATGATGGCCCACAAGGATGGGTTGGCCGAAGGGAATGTAAGAGGCAATCTGGTCTGCGGCTCGATTCCTGGATTCGGATTCCTGCCGTGCGGATTCTGCACGTTCTCGGAGTCGCTCTATTCTGGCCTGTCGTCGCGTTTCGAAGTCGTTCATGTGTCTCACCTCGCGTGGATTGTGGCGTTGTTGCGGCCCAAGCGGCGCGCCCGTTCTCCGGTCTGGTTGGCCAGCCGGAGGGCGGGGGAGTCGGTCGGAATTCAGGCGGAAACCGCCTCGAATCTCCAATCCGGGTTCATCGCGCGCAGTTCGGCCAAGCATCCTTCCAGTCGTTCGGCGGGGATTCTGGCAGCGTGCACACGCAGACGCGTCAGGTTGCCGTCTGGCCGCATGAGCATGGCTCGCTGCATGTCTGGCGCTTTGCAGCGGATGACGTAGGTTGTCATGAGTCGGCCCCTGTTGCTTTGGCGATTGCGGCGCGGGCCTGACCTGCAACCTCGCACATATTCACGCGTCCCTGACCCTCGTTCAGCAGTGCGATGGCCCGGCATGCCTCCAGCAGTTCCGGCGCGGCAGCGATTAGCCTGGCGTTGGCCTCGTGCGCCCAGTCCCTTTTGCGGCCGTAAGACGCAATAAGACAACACTCGTTTGGATTGTCAGTTTGCGGCGGGTGATTGATCGAGAAATGCTCGCGGTCAATTGTCCATGGTCCTGGTGTGTGGTTCATGCTTCACCTTCCTCTCGCACGCAAATTCCCATGGCTCCAATTTCCTCGCCCTGATGGCTGCAAATAAAGCCCAACTCCCGGGCCTTGTCGAGCAATTCATTGACAGCCACTTCGATTGCGTCCGGCAGATAGAACGTGCCATCGTCGTTGCGCGGTAGGTCCGGGCCTATTTGATCCCATTGCTCCGTCATGATTCGGATTACCTGATCTGCAATGGGGAGCGGTGTTTCGGGGTTGGCTAGGGTTGGCATTTTGTGGGCTCCAGAGGGTTAGGTGTGCCGCGTGATTCCGGCGCGGCTGTCCGGGCTACGGCACTCCGCGTGCCGTCCAGCGATCCCGAATTTCCCCTCGGGATCACGGGGGTCAGGAAACGGCCCACAGTTCGCACCGGCATGGCTCAGTGTGGGCGTCTGACATGTGATCATAGATGCTATCGAGAGTGGTCATTAATGTCGCACCGTCGGCGTACTCACCGGACCCGACGACGGACCCATCGGCGAGCCGCTCTAGCCTGCCGACCTCACGCACATAGCACGATTGATCGCCAGGCCGGGTCGGTCGGACATCGTATACGGTCACGAGACCGCCGCCTCCGGCAATTAGCCCCTCAGCGAGGCCGTAGGCGAGTCGCTTAGCCTCATCCCCGTCTCTCTCTCCGTAAACGTCGGTGTGATCGCCATTGCTGCGGCGATACTCGATTTCGTAGTGTTCCATTGGTCTCATCTCCTGTGAGGTGGGGTGTGGTAAACGCAAGTCCCCGGCCAGGACGCAACCCCTGACGCGGCTGCGGGGAAGGGGGAATCAAGCCGGCAATCGGTAGTGCTGGCCATTGCTGGCGGTCATCTCGTCGCCCGGCTGCGGATCGTCCTCGATAATCCAGCAGGCGATTTCCTCGGCGATCGATGCCGGAAAGTCCTGCAAGTCAAGCGGGGTCCATGCGTGTCCGACTCCGCTCGGGTCTTCTTGGACTGCGTGGCCGGTGATAATCTCGTTCGTGTAGGTGTGCAAGACAGGGCGGCGGGTTTCGGTGGTCTGGTAGCTACGGTCGATGGTTAGGGCGGTGGTTTCGCTCATCTGTCGGTTCTCCTGGTTGGCCCTCAGCCCCGCCCACTCCCCATAGAGCGGCGGCAACCAGCAGATAGGGGAGTGAGCGGAGCGTGTTTCGTTGTGCTCATTGGTTGCCGCCTTAGAGCTTGTGCGTTACACTACTAATATACGGATAGGCCCCAACCGAATCAATAGGCAAAATTCCCGAATAGGGCCAAAATGGCAAAAGAGGCATCCAAGCCGCCAATTAAGAAGGCCGGCTCAGAGAAGCACCTAGCCCACCTCACCTATTCCCAGATCGCCACATGGGCCAAGCTCGCCCCACGCTCAGTCATCCAGTACGCCTCTCGCGGCGATTTCGATACTGCGAGCATCGAGAGCGTGCTAAAATGGGTCAACGCCCGCAGGCAACGCCTCGGCCTGCCACTGATTGGCGAGCCGCCAGCACCCGCAGAAAATTCCTCGGAAAATTTCCGGCCAATTTCCGCGAGTCAAGCCCCCTCAATCACTGACGGGGGGCCGCTGTACAAAAATCCCCAGAAAACAGGCTCGAAACCGATTCGAGCGATTCCCATTTACCAAGTGTCCAGCAACCCTATGTGATACCCTCGCCTCCACTCGTACCCTACAACCCAATCACCGGAGATTTTGAGGATGCGTAGTCTACCACCACTCAGGCCGCAGCAGTTCCACCCGCCACATTCTCCGCATATGGCACCGATCCCGATAATCGGCCAGCAGCAAGCACAGCAGCAGGCACAAGCACAAGCCGCCATCCAAGCCGCCGTCCAGTCCCTCTCCCTCGGCATCTATTCCGATCTCGCGGTCGGCCACCTTGCTCTCCATACCACGCACCCAGCCGATCCATCGCGACTCCGACAACTCGCCGCGGATTCCCTGATTGCAGCCCGGGCGTATTTCGAGGGATTGGGAGTCATCGAGATTCCAGCCGCCCAGCAACCAGAGCAACCGCAGGGGGATTCCAATGGCCAAGCGTAAGCCAGCGAAGAGCCCAGCGACCAAGAGCACCGGCTCACTCATCCCCGCCACCAACGCCACACCGCTCAGGTTCGAGGGCGTTTCCAACGCAGACACAGAGGGACAGCAGGGAGAAGGACCAGGGGGCGGAGCCACACGCCCCGTTTCCAGCGATAAGCACACAGACGCACAGAGCAATAGCCAGAGCAACAGTGTTACGGATGCAGAAAGCGTAATACCAAGCACAGAAGAAGATACGAAGGACGCAAACGCTGCCCAAATTAACAGAACAGATGGTGTTACAGATTCAGGGAACGTAACACTCACGCCCAATGCCGACGCGCCGCCGCTGGTGGTGCCCCCCGCGCACGCGAGACCCGACGAATCGCGTAGTCAGGCCTGGGAGCGAATCCGCAAGGAAGGTCGAGCGGCTGGCCTAGGCAAGCTGGAGGCGTATGAGCGAGCAACCGTAGAGGTGGATCGACTGTTTCCATTGGGATCGACTCCGGTAGTCGAGCTCGCCTCCATTGATCCGGCTCCCGCCGAGGGCGAAGGACTGCCGGGGCTGAGTATCATTCCGGTCGACTGGCCCGATCTTCCGGCCAACGCAGCCCTGCCGGCTGAGGTGTCGTGGGTGCAGTCCAATCGTCTTCGGGTCCGGGTTGGCGACCGGGTGGAGCTCGGGCGGGCTCTCTCTCCTGCCCCCAGTCATGCCACGCTCGCCTGGCTCGAGACATCTATCCTGTACGGCAGCAAGTGGGCCGACATCGTGGCCCGGGCGGCTTCGGCCCAGGTCGATGAGGCATCCCATGCCCGGCGTGAGAGGGCAGCGCTTGAGGTGGTGGGCGAGCTACTGGGCAGCATGGCCGAGGCTACCACATAGCGTATACGCTACGTGATGGGCTGTATTGGGCCTGCTGGGCATCATCGCGTAAGGAGTTACGTCGATTCTTCGTGGGCTACCCTATTTGAGCACATGGTCTGGCAGCCGCAGTGCTGCATGGCGAGTAGGCAGCATCGCATCGCCGGGCACTCGATCACCCGGGCGCGCCACCGGAAACCCGCCCAGACCGGTGGGGGTGGTCGCCGGGACTCCGACGTATGTCCTCATGTACCACATCCCCCATTTCACTTGCGTTTCGGGGTCCATTCCATTATCGCGGCTGGTAGGTATACTTTGGGGAAGGAGGATGTCGCCGTGAAACGAAGAGAGTTTGCGAAGATTGCTTTTGGAGCGATAGTTTCGCCGTTGGCGCTGGTATCAACGCGTCGGCCGTTTATTGAGTATTTCGGCGGCGACGAGGTGAAGGCTCTGCTGTGGCTTCTCGGGGAACTCCGAAGTCACCCGAGTTTCAATTTCAGAAATGGCGATCAACCGTTCGTGTATCGCAACGTGACACCTGGTTGTCTGTACGTGGTACACGAGAAGTGGCTGTCGCCGGTGAGTCTTGTTTGTCAGTGGGAGAGGATCTACAGATTTCCGATCTCCAGCCGAGTTAGCAGCCTCGACGAGGCGTTGGAGATGGTCATAGCCGGGCTGGCATCGGCCGAGAAAAGGAGAAAGCCGTGAAACGCAGAGACTTTGCCAGGATCACCCCACTGGTTCGCGACCGCGAATCAGGGCTGGCAGTCCTTATCAAGCAGCACATAGCGGCCGTTTTCACGAGCCATCATCATGATTCCATTGCCGACGGAAACTCGGTCAAACACCTCGACTATCTCCCCTGTTGGGACGTAGTTCTGGATAGAATCGTTCCAGACGCACTTCTCTGCCTTCAGAACTCCGGTCAAGATTCCCCATCAGCGGTCGTCGTTGACGTGTTCCAGGTTTCGGATAATCCTTCCGTCGTGGAACCAGATTCCGACGATGGAGTAATCTCCGCACGTCACATCATGCTTGTGGAATTTCCCTGCTTGCCCGTGGAACATGCGATGGCGTTTGCGTTCGCTGCTCAAGTTGTCGGAATTCCACCGGGCCAGGCTTGAGTCGGACCATTCCATGAACTGTGGGCAGAACCGCACTTCTCCGGTTTTGTTTTTGCGGATTCCGACGACGTACTTACAGGTTGGAAGCAGGGCATTAACGGTGGCGGTGTATTCCTGAGTGAGGCCGAAGAGCTCCTTCATCATCATTTCATCAAAGGCTTTTCCTGACAGGTGATACCACAACCATTTCAAAAGCCGAATCATTTGGAGTCTCCTATTTTCATAGCTTTGAGGTATCGTCTGACGGAACTTACGGAAACGCCGAGGGCCTGGGCGATTTCGGCGTGTGTTAGACCTTGTTCGCGGAGTTGGGAAGCTCGGCGGGTATCGATTCCGGCTTTTGTGGCGCCTCGTGGTCGACCGGTGTAGATGCCGCGTTCTTTAGCGGCGGCGATACCTGCGGCCTGTCGTTCTCGGCGGGTTTCCTGTTCCATTTCACCGATCCCCAGGAGGACGGCGGCGATCATCTTTCCCACGGTTCCGTTGAAATCGATCTGCTGGGAAACTGAGACGACTCGCAGTTTTCGGTCGCACCATTCGCAGAGGACGTTTAGTCCGTCTCGGAGTTTACGCGAGAGTCGATCGAGTTTGTAGACGACGACGGCGTGGATGAGTCCGTTGAAGATGTCGGCTTGCAACTTCTCGAATGCGGGTCGATTCAGAGTGTCGCCGGATTCTTTGTCGACGTAGTAGAGGACTTTGCTGTGGTCGAAGCCGTTTCCGTCCAGCCAGCGGTCGATCTCCATTCTTTGTCCTGCCTCATTCTGGCCGACTGTCGAGACCCTGACATAGACTGCGGTGGACATGGCTTTTCTCCCTGGCTGGAAAACGTCCCCAATTGGCTGCACTGTCATTCTAATAGGGTGCCAGAAATAGTCAAGTAGCGTCCAGCCAACTTGGACGGAAATTCACCCGGCACGGTGGCTGTGTTCCTGGGACTCCCGTGAATGAACGTCTGTGCCGGCCGGTGGAATTGGTTTGCGTTTGTGGGTCCATGTTGATATACTGATACGTGGTGAACGGGTGCAGAGGCGACGAGAGGAAAGGGAGAAATGAACGGCAAGGGTGACAGGAATCGTTCATTGAGCCAGTCGTACCGTGACGGTTGGGATCGGATATTTGGGGATCTCTCAGATCTTTTCCCTGATCGGTACTGTTTTACATGCCACAGATACATTCCCTGCGGGGAACTGATTGTGTTGGATGAGGATGGTCCGCGTGGGCCGATTCGTTGTCCGCATTGCCTGTCTACTGTTGACCTCTATTGCAAAGTTGGAGCATGACCATGAAACCGAAGAGTGTTCTGCTGGCTGGCGTGTTGGTTCTGCTGGTTGCGTCACTTTCTCTGGCGGGAATCGGAACCGGCCGGAAGTCTTCCGAGAGCAAGCCGCTGGGAGCCTTGCGAGAGAATCCATACGACAGCAATTCGCTCTCGAACCCCTATGGCGCCGGAAGCCCCTACCGATCGGACGGCCTGATGAACCCGTACAGCCGGTACGGGAGCCCTTACAGCAACCAGTCCTGGCGGAATCCCTATGCGACCGAGGCCCCGAGACTTTACGAGGGCGGCAAGTATCGCGGCCGGTTCAGCACGAACCCCTACAATCGCGACTCGATCTCCAATCCGTACGGCAGATATGGCAGTCCGTACTCGCGTGACAGTATCAGAAACCCTTATGGTGCGGGCAGCCCGTATTCCAAAAGCCCCATCTACATCTGGCCGGGGAAATGAGACAAGTGGAAGTCAGTCCAGGCGACGAGTATGGCGATCTGACGGTTGTTCGCGAGGCTGAGAAGTCCTCGGGCAAGCGGCGATTCCTCTGCGTCTGTTCGTGCGGCAACGAGGTGACTGCCCGGCTCGATCATCTTCGCAGTGGTCATACTAATTCCTGTGGCCGATGTGGGCTGGAATTCCGCGGCGAGCGGAAGACGCTGAAGGAGTGGGCCGCGTCGGCGGGAATCAAGGAGTCGACGCTGAGAGCACGGCTGAAGGTTATGGGGGTTGGGGAGGCTTTGAGGAGGAAATGACACCAAGGGAAAAAAAGAAGGAAAGAGGCTGACATGAGACTCACTGCAAAAGAAGCCCACGCAATGGCTGATGCTCAAGAATACGCGGAACGAAAAGTACAGGCCATGGAAATGGGCGAACAATTCCACATTAGGGCCGTCGCCGACCTGAACACACAATTGGGGGATTATTACTCAATGCTCTGTGCTGTGCTTGACGCCGCCTATTTGGATAACAACGTCTGCGGATTGATCAAGATCGATTCTCATTCGCTTATGATGACGAAAGGCGGACAGAGATTTCTGAGAGCATTGGAAGCAAAACAGACATGACACGCCGAACGACGATGCTGTTCACAATATACCCACCAACGACAGAGATACGTGGCTGGATGGACTACGTTAAAAGATTTAAGCAGGATATTACGTTTATCCTGTGGTGTCGAGTGGTCAGAAAGACTCCGCGAGAGAGGATTTCTGAGTGCAACGTGGAATGCCGACAACTGAAGCCGAAGTGGCACGACAAGTCAGGCGTTACTGGTGTGATCGAAGCTACGGCTATCTGGAAAGAGCGAAGATGAACTCTGCACTACAGGAGGGTGTGATGATGTGCTACTGGTGCTATTGGGGTTGGCCAAAGCCAATTCGGGTCATTTACGACGACTGCGTGCAACGGGCTGGCGAATCGGCGATGGACTACGGCCCGGGGCATGTGGTATGGGCAGATGAAAACTGGGATGAGGCCCAGTCCTGTCTCATCTACTTCGACGAATGGGTGCGAGACTGGAATCGCGATGGTGATGAGATTTGTTACACCGCTGAACAACTTGCCGTTGTTCGCGAGTCGCTTGAACGCTTGGTGTTGGTTCCCGACGAATTCAAGCATGAACCGGAAGGGTATGACGAGGAGCATCCGAACCATTATCCTCCTCCAGCATCGTGGGAGTGCGAGGTGAGATGAACAAAGGTTCCATCACGGTATCAGACAGCGGAATATCCGTACGCGAAATCGTTCAAAATGGCTGGGCTGAAACTTCATTTCCGCGGACGGCCAATGGGCTACTCGAAGCTGCAAGAATCCTGGCTGGATGGATGGACTTGCCGTGCGAAGACATTAGCGACGAGTGCAGGCGGATCCATGCGCGTGAACAACAGGACGCGTTGTGGCGCGATGAGATCAGGCGAGCTTTTGGGGAGGAGTTCGATGAGCAAGGCTAAGTTAACGCAATTACTGCGAAGGGCCGTTGAACTGCTTGAGCAGGCGAAGAACGCCTGCGAGACCGAGGGAGACTTTTGCCCAGTAGACGCGTACTTGGCCCGCGAGATTGAAGAGTTCATTCCCGAAGCGGAATCGTACCTATGAATGGTGAATCCGATGGTTGAGATTTCGGACGAAGACGCTGACAGATTTATGAAACAGGCAGCGGAATCTATCGCCAAACGTCTAGCACAGGGCGTACCTGTGGATTTAGCACACGCGATCGATGTGTGCGAGATTGCCTTGAATCTGGTGCATGTGTTGGACTTCGGCGAAGGTCCGATTCGGTCGCGATTGCTGGATGCGTGCCAAGCAGCGAAGAATGAAATCGAGGATCAGTGGGAGGAGTTCGATGGTTGAGATCAAGCCGGGTCCGGAACTTGACCGAGCGGTAGCTGAGGCGATTGGCTGCTACGGTTGGGTTCGACCGGAAGATGAAAATCGCGTGGTTGGATTTGGTGATCTGTTTTGTGGCACGATACCTGGCGGCATAGTGAGAGTATCAGCCAGCGATAGACGACTTCCCGACTGCATCATTCCGAACTACTCCCACGACCTGAACGCAGCGTTTGCTGCGGCAGAGAAGGTGGGGCTGTTTGACGCTCGCGATGCACACATCTTCAGACGATCGGACGAGTGGTATTGTAGTTTTGCACGGCACATCCTCAATGACGGGACGCCGTACGGGATTACGCACACCTCAGCCACCACTCTCTCTCTAGCAATCTGTAAGGCAATTTTGACGTTGAAGAAGATCGAGTGATGGCTGAGAAATAGCAGCAACACCTAATCAATGTTCTCGGTGGAGCGATAAAACCTCCACGTTGGTAGATCGTAATTCCAACGTGTGAGGTTTCTTTTTTGCGCGTTCCACTGAGGCGTTAGATGACACTGTACTACCATCAGAAAACCCCTGACGGTCGCTGGCTCGTACCACGAAATCCAATCGAGAACGTGAAGTGGCGGATCCGATGCCGGGAGCGTGCGCTGGTTGACAAACGGTTCCAAGACGCCCTCTGGCAGGCCTGCATGGATGATTTGTTATTCTTCATGGCGTTCACCTGTTGGGGATACGATCCGCGAGCCAGAGTCAAGATTACCCCGTTCATTCCACACCCACACCAGGAATCGGTGTTCCTGGCGATGGACGATGCCATTGATCGGGCCGAGCGTGAAGAACGGTCGATCGATGTGATTCTCGACAAAGCCCGTGCGCAGGGCGGAACATTCGGCTATCTGTGGATCGATCTTCGACGGTGGCTGCGTGACAGCATGTTCTCTGCGGGATACGTGACCAGAAACGAGGCTCTGGTCGACAGCAAGACGGACTCGAACACCGTTTTGTGGAAGATTGCATGGGCCATACAGATGCTGCCGACATGGATGCAGCCAGACTATGAAAGGAACCTGGCGCAGCATACGTTCGTTAATAATGAGAACGGTGCGTTGTTGCGTGGATATGCTGCCGGGCAAGACGTAGCTGCCGGCGGACGGTCGACGGTCTTCACATGTGACGAGTTTGGAGCGAAGGAATTCATTGCCGGCGGAAAAGATGAGTCGGTGATGGAGAGTCTACACGATGTCACGAACTGCATTCGGATGGTGAGTGCAAGGTACGCCGACTCAGGAGTTTTTAACGAAGCGTGCGAGAACCCTGACACACGCAAGAACGGCGTCTATCTGGTCCTTGACTGGAAAGATCATCCAGCCCACGGGAAGAACTCCTACATCGTAGTTGACGGGAAGCCTGTCTCCAAAAAACCAGAGGAACAAGAGGCAGTCGACAAGTACCATGCCGAAAACCCTGATCTTCGTGCGAGACTGGAGAGAAAGGGGTTCAAGTTCGAGGGAGTGGTTCGCAGTCCGTGGTACGACATGCGGTGCCTGCGTCCCACTGCCACGCCCAGGCTGATCGCGTCACAACTTGATCGGAATCCGAAAGGCGCCGTGGGCAAGGTCTTTCTTGTCGATCTTCTGGATCGCATGAAACAGAAGCACTGCAAGCCGCCTGTCTGGCAGGGCCAGCCGGTATTCGACTCGGAAACGCTGAAGCTGACAGGGCTGATTCCGCGAGACGATGGCCCGCTGAAGCTCTGGTTCAAGCCGGGCATCGACGACTCACCACCTCTCGGCCCGTTCACTGCCGGCTGTGACATCGCCTCCGGTGGCGTTTCGCAGTACGCGACGAATTCCACCATGTCGGCGCTGGACGATCGGACAGGAGAACAGGTGCTGGAATACGCGATCAAGGGGCTTGAGCCGCGCCCGTTCGCCCGTCGCGTGGTCGGACTGTGCATGTGGCTGAGAAATGCCCTGTTAGGGTGGGAGGATTCTGGCGTATCTGGAGGGTTTGCAAAGGAGATAATGGAAGTCATCTACTATGGCAACGTGTTCTTCCGCGACGTAACGCAACTTGGTTCCCAGAAGAAAAGCCGCAAGCCTGGCTGGCCGTGCCGGGATGCAGACAAGGCGGACATGTTCGAGCAACTGGCCCTGGCAATGGAGATGGGAAAGTACATTCCGCGGTCGGAAGACATGATCATCGAGTGCGGAGAATACGAGTGGGAAGGCGACAAGATTATCCACGCGCCCACAAAGAATAAGGGAGCAACGGACAAAAACCACGCCGATCGGGCGGTCGCTTCTGGTGGAAGCTGGCTCGTCTACATGACGGACAATGCCGGGGATCGAGTCGATACTGGCGAAGAGGATGGGTCAATTCCCGAGTACGGGAGCTTCAAGTGGCGTGAGGATCAGGAACGTCGACAAGCCAAAATCGGCAGTCCCAGGTTTGGAATTCGGGACGTGATTTGGTGACAACGAAGTATTGTGTTGTGCAATTCAGAATACGTGATAGAATAAGCGATGGATATGCAAGGAGTCCTTGTGGCCTTATGCAGCTTCAGAGCTAGAACCTGATGGAGATTCACATGACGGAAACGATCGGTCAGAAGTGGGACAAGGCGTCCAAGGCAACAAGAGGCAAGATCAATTCCAACCTGACCCCAGACGATAGCCCCAAGGCGACCCAAGCGGTTCTGAATCTGGCGCAGGCGAAGGCGTTGGATATGGCCTTGCAGACGACGGAATTGGACGAGGAGCTTTCGGTGGTGTTGGACCGGGTTCGGCCCAACCTGTCCCCGGTGGACATGATGAAGGCCACCCAAGCGGTTCTGAATCTGATGCACGCGAGGATTCAGCAAGAGGGCGCGAAGGAGTTCGCCAAAAAGACATAAACTAACTGATTCGGAGATAGAGCCCGATGGAAATTACATGCCAAAACGCTATTGTTGTCATGCTGGAACGTGCCGTTAGGCCGGAGAATACAGCCGACCAAGCGTTGATGTACACTCAGGCAGCGTCAAACATTGCCAATGTGTACGCGTGCTGGTCAGCGAACACTGCGACGGTGCCAAAAACCAAGTGATTCCAGCGGATTCAGTGATTGAAGAAGCCGTACGTGATATAATCAAACTGCTGTACACGATTCGGAGATAGAACCCGATGCACGACAAAACGAGGGGGCCGGCTTCTTAGCCAGCCGCTGAAAGGCATAGACGGAGTAGCTACCGTCGAGATGCCCTATATCATCGCAGCCTGTAGGGGGCGCGGCGAAGAGCCACGCCCCCTTCTTTTTTGGCATTGCGATGTTCGATCTTTCCGATCCGGAAAAGCGGGCGAAACTCTTCAAGGCCATCAAATCGTCTCGTGACGCTCTCGAGCCTCATCGTCGCGTTCGGAAGCTGATGGTCGAGCACTATTGCGGATCGTGGTACAACACCACGACGCCGCAAGACGACGGGAAGATTCTGGTCAATCTGATGAACCAGACTGCCCGTATCTTCACGGTCGCTCTGGCCTCGAACAATCCGCAAGTCCTCGTCTCTACCCCGCAAATGGACAACCTGCCATTTGCACGCCGGTTCGAGGTAGGACTGAACAAGCTGATCTCCGACATGGCGCTGGACCAGACGTTCCGCGCCATTCTTCTGGATGCCTTTTTCTGCATTGGGTGCGGCGTCGTGATGATGCGCGACACCGATACCCGATTCCACGGGCTGCTGGAATCCGAGGAGGATGTGTGGCTGGATCCAGGCGAACCGTGGCTGAACCGTGTTTCGTTGGACGACCTGATTGTGGACATGCCTTCCAAGGAACGCAACAAGATGCGGTTCTGCGGGCATCGCTATCGGGCAGACTACGAAAAGGTGATGGCCGAGCCTGGCTATTCCAAGGAGTTCAAGGACAAGCTCACACCGACCAGTCGGGAATCGTTTGATAGCACGGGCTCCACGCGAGACATCGGAACGGATCCGGCCGAAGACGACGACCTGAAGGAGATGGTCTGGCTGCAAGACGTATGGATCGCAGAGAACAAGTCGATTGCCACTATGGCGTGCGACCAGGATGACTTGGAGCCGGCGATTGAACGCGAGTGGATAGGCTCTCAGGCTGGCCCCTACAAGTTCCTCTCGTTGGGCGATGTGCCAGATCGCATCATTCCAGCCGCCCCGGCAATCAACCTGTTCGGAATGCACCTTCAGCAGAACCGGCTTCACGTTCGTATGGAAGCGGATTCTGACTCGCACCGGATCGTGAACGTCTATCCCCCAGGCATGGAAGACGACGCCGAAAATCTGCGCAAGGCTGTGCGGAACGGATGGTATCGAGGCAAGAGCCCTGATTCGATCAAGCAATTCGAGACGGGTGGAGTCGATCAGCGGGACATGGCGCTGGCAACGTTCATTATGGACGAATACGACCGTTTCGCTGGAAACCTCCAGGCGATGGGAGGACTTGGGGCACAGGCAGCAACGGCAACCCAGGAACAGATGATCTACGGCGAACTGTCGCGGAATGTTGCAGACATGCGAATGTCCATGGTTTCTTTCGCCTCTGACTGCATCCTGGATCTCGGACACCTGATGTGGGAAGACCAGACGCTCGAGATTCAGGCGTCGATTCCTGTCGGCAACAACGGCAGGCAATTCGGATCGAATTGGACTCCAGACAACCGCGTCGGAGAATTCGATGACTACGAGTTTCGCGTCGAGCCGTACTCGATGGTCTTCAAGACTCCCGAGCAGAAGTTGCAGGAACTGTTCCAGGTCTTGCAACAGATCGCACCTCTCTGGCCGATGTTCCAGGCTTCCGGAGCTGCGCTCGATGCCGAGGCGATCGTAGACGAAATTGCCCGGCTCAAGAATAGGCCCGAGTTCAATCGGTTTATAACGTTCGCCAATCCCGCCGAGATGCTGGGCGGGGATCAGAACACGATCCGGCAATCGCCGGTGACTTCCCGAGAAACAGTGCGGCGCAATGTCGGAACGGGCGGAACGCCCCAAGCTAGATCAAATGTTCTGATCCAGTCATTGATGGGTGGTAAGCCACAAGTCAATGGCCAGCAACAGGCCATGATGGGGAGACGGCCAGCATGATGAAAAAAAATAGGAGGCAGGCATGAGCGCTATCCGCAAAGCATACGTCCTGGCACGGCTGGCAGATGTAGATCGAACACTCGAATGGCGTGAGGTTGAAGCTGAAAGCCTTGAACAGGCAATCAAGCTCGTCGAACAACAGAACGACGTTGAGGTTGTTCTGGAATCAAGTTGGATTCCAGGAGGCGTGGTGACTTGAAAAAACACAGACTAAAGCTGAATGGCAAGTGGGTGACGCCATCGGAATTCCATCGAAGTGGGCCGGTCGGAGGCGTTGGCATTCCGGCCATCCCCGCAACCTGTTCCTCTGCGAAGCCGCGGGTGTCAGAGTCAATGGGTGTGCTTCCACATCAAGTCCCCGTGGAGCGGGCGAAGCTTAGGGAGTTGCAACACAAAGGCGAGTTGACCGGCGTAAATATTCGCAACGATGGTGCAGTCGAGTACACCTGCAATGGTGAACAGGGTGCGATCGGCTGGCAAAGGTATCGCGGAAACAAAGTCAACTTGGACGGAGGGTATTCAGACACATACACTCCAGATGATCGGTTTGGCGCGAAACAAGAGTGACAGGAGAACGATTCATGGCAACGGTAGAACTGAGCGAACTCAACAGCAAAGAAGAGATCGCTGCCTACGCCGATCAAGTGGTGAAGGAAGCGGAAGCGGATCGCGCTGGCGAACATGGGAAGAAGTCCGACGCACAGATCGTTTCCGAAACCGCCGGCAGACCCGCACAAGACAAAACACCTGTCGAGACAAATTCCGACAGCGACGATACCGCCCACGAGGGCGAGACTTCCGCTGAGGTCGAGGACCAAGGCGAAGATACCGGAACCGAGGAACTATCCTGGCTGGACGATTCCTTGAAAGCCGAGGCAACCGCGTTTGGCATCGGGGAATCGGATCTTGCCGAGTTCTCCAGCCGCGAGGAATTGGAACGGGCACTGAGGCTCTTCGACAAGAGCGCACTGGAAGCCGGCCGCAAGGCGTTGGCCGAAGGCGACAAAGGCCAGACTCGCAACGAGAAGGGCCAGTTTGCGAAGACGGATGAGCCCGAAATTACTGAACCGCCAGCAAAACGCGACGGTCAGTACGAGTTCAAGCTGAACACCGACGTGATATGGGACGAAGCGACTGCGAAAGACCTGACGACAGCAATATCAGGGCTTCGCGATCACTACGACTCTCGCTTGGCTGCGATCGAAGCACGGTTCGCTGAAGCGGACGCCGTTGCCAAGGAACGGCACTTCGACACTCTGGTGGATTCTCTCGGGCACTCCGACCTTTTCGGTAAGACCGACAAGGAGACTACCCAGGAGAAGCAGCGCCGCGAAGACCTGTTCGTGGAGGTAGAAACCTACCTGCGTGGGCGAGAGATTCTCGGTCGTCCAGTTGAACTCAACGAGGCTGTGATCGATCGCGTTGCGAGATCGCTATTCGCGGCCGAAATCAGCAAGAAAGAACTGAAACAACGAACACGGAAGATTTCCAAGCAGAGCAACGGCCGGCAAGGCGGCGGGGCGACTCGACCGCAAGACCCGAGGGAAGACCCGAGGGACGAATTCGACCGACTCTACCGGGAACTCGACCGGAACTGAATAAAGGAGCGGCCCCATGGCGCTTGGAATTGAACAGATTGATGATTTCGTTGCTGGGATTCACCAGAAGTTTGCTGGCGAAGAACGGCTGGCTGCGCAGGACATCTCCCTGCCATTGCAAGAGTACAAGTACGCATCGCGTCTTTTCAGCGGAAACCTGAAAAAAGACACGATGAGTACGTCGCAGTGCAAGTGGAAGGTCAAGGTAAATACGAACGACAACTTCCAGGTTGTCGGTCTGTATCACCGGGATGCTTCGACTCGTGTGAACGTGTTGGACGAAGGCGAATTGAAGTGGGGCCTGACGACCAACAACTACCACTACGACATCGACGAAGAAATCTTCCGCACCGGCGGCCGGCAGATTTACGACTACATCGAGTCGTTGGAAAACGACTTGCTCACGTCGTTCTACACCGGCATGGAAGACCTGATGTTCGGTCCTGGCCCGTCCAGCCCGACTCAGTCTCCTTTCCCGCCCGTTTCGCTGTTGTGGTGGATCACCGCGACCGACGACAGCACGACGGAGAACAACTCGGAAGAGGGCTTCGACGGGTACGAGCCTCTCGGCTGGGGATCCAATGGTGCGGGCGGGATTTCCTGCACGACTTATCCCCAGTGGCGAAACCGGACGTTCCCGTACGCCAACGTGGATCGTGCCGATTTCGTCGAGAAGACCATCAATTCGATGGACCTCTGCCAGTTCATGCCTCCTGTTCAGCGTCCTGACATCGTTGACCAGAAGCGGCACGACTGGGAATTGCTGACCACCCATAGCGTCTTGGCCAAATCCCGCCAGTTGTTGCAGTTGGGCAACGACAACATCGGCGACGACATGGCGGCGCACAGCGGCACGGTCTACATCCGTGGCGTACCGCTGAACTGGGTTCCTGCCTGGACGAATTCTGCCAGCGTGAATGCTCGCACGGACGGGATCATTCTGGGCGTGAACTGGGCGACGTTCAAGGCGTACTACGCCGAGGGGCGCAGGATGCGGAAGCGGAAGGCGTTCCAGCATCCCGACATGTCGAATGTCCGTGTGCGTTGCATGGACGACTCTGTGCAGATCGTGTGCTTCAACCGTCGCGGGAACTTCCGCGGCTACAGCACTAGCACCGTGACGGAAACCGCCTGACATCCCGAGTCGTAGTTGCCCGTAGTTGCCCGTAGTTGCCCATATTTACGAAACGCACAATCTCAAAGGAGATAGCAAATGCTTACCATGTGGAGTGAACTCGATGGCGATAGGCTGTTTTCGCCAAAACTCTGGAAGGGCATGGCCCCGCCTTTGGGGTCTGGCATCTTTCAGACGCAGTCCGGAAATCCAGCCGTTGGCGTGTTTGACGATTTCGTCGGATTCGGCGGCACGTTGAGCACAAACACTGGTTCGTACTACAGCGGGGCGAATCGGTACATCAGCTACCAAACGGCCAGCACGTTGCTGACCAACGTGGCCCTGACGCCGACGCCCGCGAGTGTCGCGCCGACCAGCATCGGAGCGATCATTTTCCAGCCGACCTCTGGCGTTACTGACAACGACCAGATTTCGCTTCAATGGGGTGGCCACGAACTGACACCTTATGGGTGTTTCCCGTTCTCGGTCATTCCTGGCATGAGCAAGGATCTGGTCTTTGAGTGCCGATTCAAGGTCAGCGCCATCACGGACAGTCTTGGCGACCTGTTCATCGGCTTGGCGGGCGCCGCTGGCGTGGCCCCGGCGGCTTCGGCCGTCCCGATCACGCAAACGGCCGACACGATGGCGACGACTGTAAGCCATCTCGGTTTCCACAAGCTCTCTGGGGACGGCGACAAGATCGACCTGTCCTACGAGCGAGCCAGTGGAACGGTTGCCACCAAGGCGGATGTCGGAACTCTCGTTGCCGACACCTACATCAAGGCCGGTTACCGCTACGACTCGCTCACGAAGACCTGCACCCCGTGGGTCGACGGGGAGGCTGTTACGGGTTCGCGAGTCAGCGCATCGACGACTGGTGCGACACCGTGGCCGAACGACTTCATGGCGCCTGTGTTGGCTTCCATGCAAGTGGACGGCACCACGGGGTTGACGATGACGGTCGACTGGTGCGCCTGCGCTCAGTACATCTGACCATTTCTGGATTGCTGGAGGCAGGCACCCCCTGCCTCCAGCGTCCTTTCTGGAGACTTGAGCAATGGCTGATCCAGCCGCCCTGACGGTCAGTTACACAAGCCTACTCGAAAGAGTAGGCCGATTTCTATTCGGGCTAAGAACCGGCTATTCCACTGCGGAAACATCGGACATCAATGACTGCATTCGCGACGGACTTCGTCGGACCTACGCTGCGAACGACTGGTCATTCTTCAAGCCGATCGAAGACGTTTCCACTACCGCACCCTACGCTACCGGAACAATCGAAGTAGTCGATGGCGTGGTGACTCTGACGAGCGGGACGTTTCCAACCTGGGCAGCAGACGGACTGCTGAGTGCGGATAACAGTTACTACTCTGTCGCCAGCCGAGGTGATGACACGCATATTACCCTGGACGACACCAGCGTAGACATCGACGCTGGAACGACCTACGAACTTGGTCGGCCCGAGATTTCCATGCCAACAGCGTTCGAGGCGGTCGCTGGCGATAGCGAATTGACATACTATCCCGACCAAAACGAATTGTATCCGGCAGTCCAGCAGAGACACGATCAGCAAATCCGCAAGTGGCAGATGAACGATCCGTATTTCGATCGGCCACGCTACTACTCGGTGCGGACTGTCGAATTCGATCCAACCGTTGGAAGCCGAAAGGTTCTGGCATTCTATCCGACGCCCGACGCAATTTACGTTCTTCGTTGCCCGATGATTCTGCGGCCAGTGTTCATCGACGCAACCAATTTGTATCCGGTCGGAGGCGAGACTCTTTCTGCGCTCATTCAGGAAGCGTGTCTAGCGGCAGCAGAGCACAATCTTGATGACGGCGACGGCATTCACGAGAAACAGTTCCGCGAACTACTGCCGGCGGCAGTTATGGCAGACAGGGACCGCAGTTCTCCTACGACATTAGGCCCCGATGCTCCAGGAAGCGGGCAGCGAACTTCGGACTACTGGCTGCGAAGCGCGAGAATGGGGGCGGTTAGCCTCGATGGCACAGAGCTTTAGGTGTAAAGGAGATCGTAATGGCTTGGGATAAACTAGACGCCTTCGGCCTGTTTTCGCTGACGGGCGCTACCGAAATAACGCTGGAACTGCTTCCGATGTATTCGTACAAGTTAACGCATACAGGGAAGGATTCGGCCGGAAATGACGATGCGAGTTCCGCGATTTCGGCGTGGCTGTCGACGACTAGCGCGACGATTACCGCCGACAACACCGTGGAAGACGACAAGATGTGGATTGCCGACGCCGGCAACGAAACCATCGGTCCAGGCATCAGCAAGTTGTACGTCGTGTCGACGGCCGGGGCCGACGCTGCAATTCAGATCGTTCGGCAAAATTCGCACGACATCTGGTAACAATTTTTCGCGAGGTCCGATACTGTGGCTATTCACGCAATGCTGAACGATTTATCGCGGGCGTTTACCGAACCAGGGCCTGGCTACGTCAACGCCACGGCGACGGACGATGGATCCGGAACCGGGACACTCCGCGAGAATCTGCTGGTCCAGTTCGTCGTTCCCAACTGGGACGGCGACGCCAACCACATCTTGGTTCTGCCGAGTCCGCTGCCTGGCAAGATCGTTATCATCGCCGGGGCGGCGACAGGTGGAGAATTGCGAACCACTTCGCCGACGACGGTCGGCATCAACGGTGGAACGGGAGCGGCCGCAGAGTCCGCCGTGGCGGCTAGCCAGATGGTGGTTGCCATCTGCGAATCCACAACCAGTTGGAAGGCGTTCACCATCGCGTCCGATGGGACGACGGCTGGGCTGGAAGCGGCGGCAACGTAATGTGGTATGTAACCCAACCGGGTCTTGGGACTTCCCCGAACATAACTGAGAAGGAGTAGACAATGGCTGGAGCACACAGAAGCCTGAACGATATGTTTCGCGCCTTCGGAACAGGTGGGCCTGGAAGGGTTCCAGATCCTGGCAGTGGTGGAACCATCCAATTTGAGTTGTGGGGCCAGGTCTGCTCCGTGAACACGACCGGGGGAGGGGCTCGCACGTTAGCACAGCCAAACAGGCCGGGGCTTCTCGCAACAGTGGAGCTTGATGTCGACGGTGGCGATATGACTCTCACCGTAACCGGCGGGTACAACCAGCCGGGCCATACCACGATCACGATGGACGATGCCGGCGACTTCGCGACGTTCATGTCTGTTGAAATCGGCGGCTCGTATTACTGGCGACAAGTCGGCAAGGAAAGAAAACTGGTCGTTACTTCCAGCACGCCATCCAGTTCGCCTTCGGCGTCGTAAGAAGCACTTTATCCTTTCGGGCCAAGGGGCCTTTCACTTTTGCAAGGAGCAGATCAATGTCTGCACACAGAACTCTGAAAGACATGTACCGAGCTTTCGAGGCAACGGGACCGGGCAGACTTGCCGATCCTGGAGATACCGAGACAATCACGGTAACCATGTATGGGCAAATCTGCTCCGTTGTGACGGCAACGACAGAAACCCGCACGTTGGCCCAGCCGGACAGGCCGGGAATTATTGCTACCGTCTGCTTGGCTGAAGACGGTGGCGATCTGACTCTCACCGTTACCGGAGGGTACAACCAGGACGCCGACACGGTGATGACATTTGCCGACGCTGGCGACTTCGTGACGTTCATCTCGATCGAGGTGGGCACCAGCTACTACTGGCGCGTGTTTGCTCCAGCAGAGGAATTGGTCATTCCGTCGGCTTCGGCGTCGAACACGCCGTCGTCTTCTGTGTCGAACACTCCGTCGACTTCTCCGTCGGCATCTGTATCGAACACGCCGTCTGCTTCGGTATCGAACACGGTGTCGCGTACTCCGTCTGCTTCGGTATCGAACACTCCGTCCGCGTCTATATCGAACACCCCGTCTACTTCGCCTTCGGCAACGTAAGGACGTTTGCTATGTCCGACCTGACAGTTCTCTACCTAACAGCGAATAGGATGCCCCAGCGTTGGGTCGACTTCCATCTGGAACATCTGTTGGCGGCAGTTGGCGACTATCCGCTAATTACTGTCTCGTCGAAGCGAATGGACCTTGGAGTAGGAGAAACCAACATCATTCAGGATATCCCCTACGGAGGCTGGAGCACGTTCTGCATGTGGAATCGTGCGGCGAAGTTGGCCGACACGCCATTCGTAGCGATAGCCGAGGATGATTCTCTGTATCCAAGGGAACACTTTGCGACATTCCGTCCGAAAATGGACGAAGTCGCGTACAACATGGCCCGCTGGACGGTGATGAGTTGGCATGACCGTCCTAGCTTCTCGCTTATCAGGCGCCTGGGCGGATTCACGATGATCTGTCCGCGAAAACTATTGATCGAAGCGTTGGAAGAACGGGAAGCCAAGTATCCAGACGGACATTACCGACCTGGAGAAATCGGCAGACCGGACAGCGATAGGCGAATGCGGGTCACTCCCCGCAAACATGTGGAGTGGTGGTCGAAAACGCCTGTCATAAACCTAGCCCATACTGTGGGCGTTTCTCCGACGTACATAGGCGTTCGAGGACATCGACGCAAGGAAGGCGAATTGAAGGCGTTTGACGTACCGTACTGGGGGAAAGCCGCGGACATAGCGGCAGTATTCAACAGCGGATTGGCGGAAGAAGCGAATGTCTGATTTTCTCGCAATCCTAGAGCAGCATTGCCACTACTACGGACAAACCGACAGCCTTCCATTTGGGGTGAGGCCACGGCGCCGGAATCAGCACGGACGTACCATTCTGGCGCGTATCTTACGGGACATGGGATTTCGGGAAGGTGTGGAGGTAGGCACTGAGCGTGGGACGTCCGCCATGCTCTGGTGCGAAACGAATCCACTTCTGCACTTGACATGCGTTGATCCGTACGGGGTCTATCGCGCAAGGCAGTCGCAGGAAAAACAGGACGCTGTCTATGCTCTCGCCCAGGAAAACCTGAAGCCGTTCAACGCAACGATTCTTCGGGAACCAAGTTTGGAAGCAGTCACGCATTTCGCAGACGGATCGTTGGATTTCGTCCACATTGACGGAAATCACGAGTTCGATGCGTGCATGATGGACATCATCCATTGGGTGCCGAAAGTGCGGGAGGGCGGCCTAATTCTGATCCATGACTATTGCAACTTCTATCGAGGAGGTGTGGTTCAGGCCGTGGATGCGTATGTGAGTGGACACGCCATCCGGTCATGGTTCGTGACGCACGATGCGCCGGCAACTGCTTTCTGGCAGAAAGGCGTGGAGTTGATATGAACGTCTCCATTTGCATGGCGAGCTTCAACAGAGACCCGAAGGTTCTCGATGCGGTGCTCAATAGCATTTGTTCGCAGACATGCCACTTTCCGGTCGAAGTGGTCGTTGCAGACGACGGAAGCGAGTTTGGGGCACCGGACGTGTGCGGGAACTATCCGGTGGAGTATCGAAGGATCGACAGGGAACCGGCCGTGCGAAACCCGAGCGTGGCACGCAACATTGCCTATCGCCAGGCTTCCGGCGACATCATTATCGCGCAGTCTGACGATGTGGTCCATGAAGACGGAGCCGTCGCTGAGCTGGTCGAACTGTTGGAGAACAATTCCTCTTCATTCGTTATCGCCACAGTCCTTGGGTGCGATAGAAACGGTATTCCGGAAGAGGTGTATACGGGCGAATGGAACGGCCAGTTGAGACATCTTCCGCTGTTTTTCCTTGGTGCGCTATGGAAAAGCGACCTCTACGCCATCGGAGGAAACGATGAGGAGTTTGCCGTTTGCGGAGGAAATGGAGGGCAGGAAGACAAGTGGTTTGCCAGGTGTTTGATCGATGGACGTGGATTGTCTCCGGTTTACGCGGAGAACGTAGTTGGCTACCACATGGCGCATGACAGGCCGTCGGAGCGATCTGCCAAGCACACCAACATGAAACTGTATCACCAAAAACTAGAACGAGCGATGAACACTGGTGTGTGGTGTTCCTCGAGCGGGCCTTGGAGGGAATACGATGGGGCGACTTCGGTTGGCGCCGTTTCGCGGCAGTCACTTGCCTTTGCTGATGCAGGCCGTGGCGAAAACCACCGGTCCGATCCTTGAATTGGGTTGTGGTTTGTACTCGACCACGCCGCTTCACTGGGCCTGCTTCGTCCCCAAGCGGAAGCTGGTGACGTACGAGAACAACGAAGAATACTTCGACTTCCTGAAAGCGTACGCGACCGATTTCCACGAGGTTAATTGCGTTTCCGACTGGGATTCGATTGACATTGCCGGTCCCTGGTCGGTGGCGTTTGTCGATCACGAGCCGTGCCATCCAGGCGAACGTGACAGGCGCTTTCGTGAAGTCCAGCGACTCGGACACGCGGAATACGTGGTCGTTCACGATACGGAGCGCAGGAACGAGCAGAGACACCGGATAAGCGAGATGAATGCTCTGTTCAAATACCGGTTCTGGTTCCGCGATGCACGACCAAACACGACGGTTTTCAGCAACGTCCACGATCTGAACGGTTTTTTGGACCCATGATTCAAGTCAGCTTGATTATTCCTGTTCTGAACAGCCATGAGATCGTGCGGAGGCAGATTCTGCATTGGGAGCGGATGAATCTTCCAGATGACGTCGAGATCATCCTCATGGATGACGGCAGCGCTCCTCCGTTGAAGTTTGACACGAACGTATGCAGGATCGTCCCAACCAACGAAACACGCCCGTGGACAAGTTCTGTTGCCAGAAACAAGGGAGCGAAGATTTCCACTGGCCGGAATCTTCTGATGGTCGACGTGGACTACATCATCCCCAAGAGCGTCATCATGGAGGTGCGAGAATTCACCGGCCAGAAGATGCAGTTCTCCCGTGAATTCGGCGTACTGGACGAAAACGGCAACTTCACCCAGGACAAGGACACGCTCCTGGCTTACGGGCTCCTGCCGGATCGCTACGCGAAGCGAGGAACTCGGGTTCCGTTCCACCCGAACACCTTCGCCATGAACCGGGACGTGTTCTTCGAGATCGGAGGATACGACGAAGGTCTTGTGTTCCGCAGGCAGTATCCGCAGGGAGAAGACAATCTATTCAAGCGCCGCTGGTGGCAATGGGAAGCAGCCGGGAAGGGCCAGGTACACCAGCATCAGCCGAAAATCTACATGTTTCCCTGTGGCCAGTTCTGCGGTGACGTTGACTACAACCCGCATGGACTGTTTCACGACTTGAGCCGCAAGACAAGAACCAACGTATTCTGGCACCGTCAATTACGCCGCGAGGTACAGAAATGACGATCTGTCTGGTGCGATGTCCGTCTACGTTTCTGATTGATGAGCGTGCATTTCCTCCGCTCGGACTGATGGCTGTAGGCGCCGCACTCAAGCGGGACGGTCACGATGTTGTACTCTACGATGGAGAACTCGAGCAACTTCCATTGGACTATGAGTATTACGGATTCGGCCCAACGAGCCCCGAGTATCCTTCGGCGGTGGAATGTTTGACCAGGATCAGATATGCGAATCCAAAAGCCCGAGTTGTGATTGGAGGCCCTCACGCCACCCTGGTTCCTTTCGATCCATGGGAAAGTGGATTTGACTGCACGGTCGTTGGAGACGGCGAGAACGTCGCGTCTGAGGCGTTCTTCGGGACAGAAACCATCATCTACGCAGAGAACTTGCCGCTGGACGAGTACCCGATTCCCGACAGAACATTGGTGGACCTGACAAGCTACCACTTTCGTCTGCATGATAGGCCGGCCACCACGGTCATGGGGTCTCGCGGGTGCCCTTGGAAATGTGCGTTCTGCTGCAAGAACCATACTGGCGTTCGCTTGAACAGCGCTGAACGGCTGATCGAAGAGATTGGGATGCTGCATGATGACTTCGGCTACAAGGCAATAGCGTTCCCGGAGGACATCTTCACTCTCAACAAGCAGCGAACGATTGAGGTGTGCAGGTTTCTCAAGAGAAAAGGTATCATCTGGCGATGCCTGGTGAGGGCCGATCTGGTCATCAAATACGGAGCGGACTTCCTTGACATGATGGTTGATTCCGGATGTATCGGGGTTGGAATGGGAATCGAGTCCGGCTCTGACACGATCCTGAAAAACATCCACAAGTCCGAAACGACAGCTCAGATGCGGGAGGCCATTACGCTGCTGCGAAGCCGTGGAATCTTCATCAAGGCATTCTTCATCGTCGGCCTGCCTGGCGAGAGTGAGGAGACGTTAGCGGAGACAGAGCAGTTTCTGCAATGGGCGAAGTTTGACGACATTGACGCGAAGATATTTCACCCGTACCCAGGAAGCCCGATCTACGCCAACAAGGACAAGTACGACATCGAGTGGGATTCTGTTCCGCTGGAATACGCATTCTACAAAGGGCGTCCCGGTGAGTATTACGGCAATATCCGCACGTCGTCGTTGACCAATCAGCAGATCGTCGACGCGTGGAAGTATTTCGAGGAAACCTACAAGGATTGGACTTTTGCCATCGAAGGAACGATGGTGGCTGGTGATTCCGATGATCAGTGACTACGTTATTTCACGCGACCGGTATCTGCTCATGGCCGACCAGCATCGGCCACTGTGGGCGGCGCTGCATAGGTTCGTCTACTCCAACAAGGTGCAGACGTTGATGGAAGCGGGATGCGGAGTGGCAGAACTGTCCCATGTGGTGGACGAGTACGTCGGAATTGACGTGAATGTCAGCGTCTTGAAGGAGAACGAACACTTCTACAGCAAGCGATCAGTCTGGATCAACGACGATTGGCGCAACGTAGACGTAAGGTCCAAGCCTGTCGATATGTTCCTGGCGGCCGGCACGATCGAGCGTTGTGATTCATGTGAGACGTTCCTGTCGCATGTTCTGGATATTCCCCGATTGAAATATGCTGTTGTGACGTTTCATAAAGGATTACGACACGAGGCATCGCCACGAACAGGGCGCGAGGGCTGGTTCAATAACTACATAAGCGAGTCGGAAGTCACGCACTGGTTGGAATCGAACGTGCAAACTCACTGGTGGTTGTGCAATCTGCCACATTCACGGTCGCCACGGTGGAGGAGTAAGCAGTGGGATACTGTACTGGTCGTCGATTGGACAAAACAAGCACAATTGGATATGTGGCAACCTAGGGTAGGGCATAATGTCACGAGCTAAGTTACTGAGTGTCGTTGTTCCAGGCAGGAACGAGCAGTTCATGCGGCATACCGTGGACGATGTTCTCGCACACAGTTGCGAGGATACAGAGGTCATTGCCGTCTGCGATGGAGCGTGGCCGGATCCGCCACTGCAAGATCATCCGCGACTTCAAGTGCTCCACTTTACCGAGCCTGTAGGTCAGAGAGCAGCGACCAATGCCGGGGCGAGGTTAAGCAGTGCCAAATACATCATGAAGATGGATGCCCACTGTTCCACGGACGAAGGATTCGATGTCAAGCTGTTCGCGAAGATGCAACCGGATTGGACGATGATTCCGGCAATGCACAGGCTTCACGTATTCGACTGGGGATGCAGCGGTTGCGGCGAGCGGACGTATCAGGGGTCGAAACCGGCCAAGTGCGAGGAGTGCGGCGGGGAAGAATTCTACATGCACATGGTCTGGCAACCGCGGTTCCAGTACGACCCGACCGTGACGTGGTTGTTCGACTCCAGTCTCCACTTTCAGTATTTCAGACAGTACAAGAAGCGGGAGGAATTTAAGGCGCAGGAGCCGACTGGCCTGGCAGATACGATGAGTTGCATCGGATGTTGTTTCATGATGGACCGAGAGCGTTTCTGGAAACTTGGAGGAATGTCGGAAGAGCACGGAAGTTGGGGGCAGATGGGAACGGAAATCTCAGGGAAGACATGGCTTTCCGGTGGAAAGATGGTCACGTGTCTCGACACCTGGGTAGCTCACCTGTTTAGAACTGGCAACTTCGGACAGAACGGTGAATCGTCTTGGCCCTATCCAATTTCACAGAGGGACATTGACAAAGCCCGGCGTGTGTCACGCGACATCTGGTTGAAGAACGCCTGGCCGGGGCAGACGCGGCCTCTGTCGTGGCTCGTCGATAAGTTCTGGCCCGTGCCGGGGTGGTCAGATGCCGACCTCAGGAAGCTGAAGGAGAGCGAACGTGGTTTCGTTGCAGCGGTGTAGTCAGTGTGCGTTCGACAGACCACCCCATGCGAAGGCGCTGGGCGAGGGTTTTTCCGGAGATACCAAGCGTTTCCGCCCAGTCGGGAATGCTTTGGGTGACGCCGTTAAATGTCAGCAATCGATTGCGACTGGTGTTGCAGGCCTGCTCTCGTCTGGTGGCCCATCGGCAGTTGTTTTTCGAGTAGCCGAGATCGTTCTTCACTCTCTCAATCGTGTGCTTAGGCGTAGGTCTTTGCCCCATGTCGCGGTAGAACGTCGCAAACGACTCCCACTCCACACATACGTCAATTCCACGTCCTCCGTAACGAGCGTAGTTCTTGTCGGCTTGACTTCTGCATCGAGAACGCATCCGCTTCCAGACAATGTACTCTGGGCAGTTGCCCTTGCCGTGCGTTTTGTTCCGGCATCGGACGCAGGAAGTGCTTCGCCCGAGCCGCAGTTCCTTGCCATCGACAACCGCTTTGGTTCCACAGTCGCAGATGCATGTCCAATAGCGGCGGGAGTTACGAGGAGCCGCTTCCTGAAGGACTGTCCACTGACTGAAGGAAATGCCAGTCAAGTCTGTGCGGCTGGACAATCTCTGGATAGAATCATGAGAAGCCATTCGAGTCTCCTTCACAGATTCGGATTGGTTAGAGCAGCCAAGGCGTTCCAGCGCCTCGGCTGCTCGCATTATATCACATGTGGGATGGGGGGTCTATTCCATGCCGAGTAGCACACCTTACCAAATAGAATTCCCTCGTCTTGGGGTTGTCAGACGATTTGGTCACAGAGCAACTGCGCAGAGTGGCGAGCACGGAAGCCCTTACTCAATAAACGTCCGTCTTAAAGATTCTCTCACGGGCAGGCTGCGGGGCGGCTCTTTCACAGCTATTGGACTGCCAGTAAAATCCGACCCTGTTTACCGCGATCGGGCGATTTCATTTTCAGGCAATATCATAACGGCAGCCAGGCAGGGCAATTCGTCAGACACCGCCCTGAGCACGGATATATCCGATACACGTCGCCCGATCATCTTTCCGCTTTCCCTGGCCGGCGTCGTGGGTGGGACTGTCGTGGCGGTAGTTCCGCACAAGGATGCGTACCTACTTTGTTTCACCGCAACAGAAATCTGGGTTCTGGCTGGCGATCCAACGACGGGCGGGTTGCGTCGTGTTTCGGACCAAGTTGGAATCGTCGGAGTCAATGCGTGGTGCGTTGCCCACGATACTGTTTACTTCCTATCGCAGTACGGACTGTACGCCGTTGGAGCGGACGGAAGCGGCCTGAAGCCGCTTTCTGAAGACCGAGTGCCTGAAGAACTCACCGATACGATTGATACCACGGCGATTCTGGACTACTACCATCTCGACCGAGGCGTCTACATTCACCTGACGAAAGCTCCGTCGTGGTTTTATGACACCGAGCATGGCGGCTTTTGGCCATTTGGGGGAAGCACACAGCAAAGCCACCTCCTGCTGGGTCCGTTCCACGTCGGGGAAGAGAATTCCTACGGTCGGATTCAAAACCTGCAAGGGAACATGGCTGCCGGAAGCGATGATGTCACTTGGCGGATCGTCACCGGGCTCACTGCGGAAGAGGCTGCGGCAAACGGGAAAGCCGCTATTGCGGCGGCTGTGGCAGGCAACAGCTATTCAAGCTACGTCGCGGCAAGCGGAACCTGGAGTGCGGGCAGGTCGCACATGTCCTATCCCAGAACCCGTGCGATCTGGTGCTGTTTCTGGTTATCTGTCGAGTCTGGCGACTGGGCATACGAAGCTATGGCCATGACTCGTATGCCATCTGGTAAGTGGAGATGAAACGATGAGCGTAACGAAGCCACCGGCAGTAGATCCCGGCCCTCAGACCGAGATTTGGCAGCCGCAGATGATTTCGCCATACAACGCGGGCTGGTGGGCGACTCAGACTGTCTCGAATGTCCCAAAAGAGTCCGTTGGGTGGATGCTTGCAACCAGCTGGATAGTTACCGGCATCACTTACGACGAGACGGTAACGCCCAAAGAACCGTACTACGCGATGACGCGGCAGGGTGTGCAGACATCGAACATCCTCTATTCTCTCCTGGACGCTTACACGACCGAGTACAACAAGGCGTTGGACGCAAACGCCACTCGCTACAATGACGTTCTTACCGGATGGGTCAATCTTGTCAACGGTGCCTACGCCCACATGGATAACGAGGTGGCCGAGCAGAATGCCCATACGGTTCTGTTCCTCGCGTCCATGCACGACTACATGGGCATCGTGGATACGATGATCGACGCGAACCAAAGCACTTTGGTGACGGAAGCTGAAGGTGCCTCAACAGCCTTGTCGGAACTCAACGTCAAGCTGGACGACTTGGAGGCCAACGTAAACACCAACACGTCCACTATCGAAGGGTTGTTGAGCGATCAGGCTAATTATCTCAGCGAGTTCCTGATGGATTTCGCTGCGGAACTGGCTGAACTGGATACCAATTACGCCAATCACCTGGCCGACATCGAGCCGCTCCTGACAAACGCGACATCGCAACTGGCGACGTTTATTTCGGATCAGGCTACGGAACTGGCTGCATTGGAGGACGAACAGACAGATACCAGAGCGACCATCGAAACGCTACTTACCGGCGAAGCTACGTCGCTCGCTGAACATCTGGCAGACCACGCCGCCAAACTGGAAGAACCGGGTACGCATGGCGACACCACGCGAACGAACGTAGAGTCGCTGATCGACGACAAAACATCGGCACTGGCAGAATTCCTGACCGATTACGCCGCGGCAATCGCACTTCTGGCGACCGACTTCACAGATCACCAAGCTGATGCGCTTGGAAAGCAGACAGACGCCCTCGAGGCACTGACCAACCATATCAGCGATTACGAAGACCAGTTGCTGATTCTGGAGGCCAACTATACGTCGCACGCGAGCGTTCTGGACGATCTGTTGGCGGCCGCGTCAACCAATGTGGGCACGTTCGTCACTGACGTGGGGGATCTACTGGAAATTCTTCTGTCCGACTATTCGACAGTGTCCGCAGATATTGACGACGTGCTGACCAGCGCTATGTCTGCGTTTGAAGACCACAATGTCGACTACAGCGCGGTCTTGGAGTTACTGGAGTCGGACTACAACACGCACTCGCCGATAGCCACGGCGTTTCTGACCGACCTCGGCGTGACCGAATTAGCTCGAATCAACGAGAAGTTTGCGGCATCGCTATCAACGCAGCTTCAGCAGTTGACCGACCGCGGACTGTATTCGAGTGTCATCGCAACAGACATCACAGCCAGAAACACGCGGGATCTCAACGAAGAAATTGTTGCCCTGAACGATCGGTTGAACCGGGAAAAATGGGAAAATCAGCACCGACTGTACGGGCAGCAATTCGAGGTGCGGACTCGAACTCTGGACGGAAAGGACCGTTTGCACACAGTCCACCAGGAGATACTTCGCTATAAGGCATCCCAGGTGACCGGCGTCTATGGACTGCTGCAAGAGGCGCGTAATCGCACGCTGGCCGGCAAGCAGGCGATCCTTGGCGCCCAGGACGCCAATTCCCGGCTGGGAATCGAGGTTCAGTCAGGGCTCTATGCCAAGATGCAGGATGTCCGTGTGCGACTGCTTGAATCGGCCGACCGCGTCTACCAATTGCGAGACGCTTTGACGAAATGGAGCACTGACGAATTGCATCGCATCTACGGCGAGCAGCTTCAGACTCGACTGAAGGCTGCCGATGCAGAAGATCGGCAACATGCGGTCGAACAGGAGGTTTCGGCGAGCATTGCAACCTACCGAATGCAGTTGCATGACCAGTTGATGAACGAGGTGCGGATCGTTCTGGATGGCCTGGACCGCGAACGGGCGGCGACTTCCGACGTAGCCAAACTCACGATCGGGACGCAGGAGCGACTATTCGCAGCGGTGCAGTCCGTTCTGGGCCAGCTACTCGACGGGATCGAGAAGAAACACGGTTTGTCAGTGGACGTGTGGCGGGCCGAGGCGACCCAGCGGGACAGGCTTCTGGAGCAGATCCAGCAGATCGAGATGCAGCAGGCGGCTGGAGTCGAGAAACAGCACGCTGCCCAGCAGGATATTTCGCGGATTGCCATGGGCGAGCGTGACGCCCTGCTGGGACAGCTTCAGGACGCCGTCAAGGGCGTTCTGGATGGCAAGGCACGTTATTCCGACATGACGGTCCAGCACGCTTCGACGATGGCAGAACACCGCCACAGGGCGATTGTCGAGAAGATGAACGAAGCCGCCGTAAGGCTTTCCGGGCTGAGCGAAAAGCACGCCGAGGACATGAAGCTCATGGCGTACCAGTTCGATGCCCGTAATCAGCTCTACCTCGGGTTTTATGCTTACGTCGAGAGGCGAGAAGACGAGTACCCCGCGTTCGAGTCACTGACGCAGTTGGCGACCGGCTTGGCGGACTCCGGCGGTGGGTGGTTGACACCATGATATAGGTATAACCCGTAACGATTACTAGCGTTTTCAAGGAGTATAACAGATGTCGTTCGACAAGACGCCCACGAATTGGTTTGAGAGTTGGTCTGAAGACGGAACGTACATTACCGTTCCACTTGCAACCTTTCCAGAGATGTCTGCCGCGGACGCAGACGCAGCGACTGGCGATATTCGCAAGATCATGTTTGCGATTCTGGAGAAGTTCTACAGCGTTTACTTGGCGACGGCGACCGCTGATCGACCAGTCAAGCTGACGGTCACAAAGACCGCGACCGCAGACATGGTGCGTAGCGTGATCAAAAGCCGTTACGTATTCACCTGCGAGACGGATATTAGCGCACAGGAGGTTCGGGAAGAGTCATCGAGCAGTCCGTCCTCTTCGGTTTCGAATACCCCGTCTGCCACGCCATCCGCTACGGTTTCGAGTACACCGTCTGCTACGGTTTCGAGTACACCGTCTGCTACGCCTTCCGCGTCGGTGTCGAACACGCCGTCGAGCACGCCGTCCTCGTCTGTTTCGAATACGCCTTCTGCAACGCCATCGAGTTCGCCGTCAGCCACATGACATTCCGCAAACGTCGCAACCCAACGCCCGGATTCAAACTCCCTCCACCGTATGAACCGCTGGAGGGAATCAGAGCACCGCTCAAGACAGAGGGTGTGTTTCCATACTGCGCCATGTACCAAGTGGCGGAAGAGGACACAGAAGACGACTACGTCCTCTGTCGCGGGTTCGACGTGCGCGTCAACAAGTTCATCGACTACGAGAAGGACAACCCGAACAAGCCCGGAATTCCCGTAGCGAAACCTTACGGACAGCGTGGCTCGGGGTGTTACTCGGTGGGGCAGATATTCGCGGCAATGTTGCCGCTCCAGACGCCCAACGCGAGTCCAACTGCCGTAGAGTGGCGGGTCGGGCAGAATCCTGGTGTAGCCGAAACGTCGACCGGGCATCCGACCGACCTGGAAGAAAAGGTTGACGAGCTGCACACGGAGGAAAACAAGGCCATCAACTGGATGTTCATCCAGTCGCCTGGGATGCAGGTCATTGAAATTACGCACATCACACACACGAGCCCTTCCTTCGACATGAAGAATTACGGTGTGTGTTTGGGCAAGTACGTCTCATTCGATACGGAATTGGAATGGAATGAGACGTATAAGAAGGGATCGGGAGAAATACTGAGCTACGTTCCTGACGACGATCTCGTCGAGGATGTCGAGAAGCGATACATCTTCATCGGTTTCGTTGACCAGAGCAAGGCTGGTGTTCCCGGCCAACGGTACTTCGCCATGCCGTACGGGACCAAGACGTGCGGAGAATTAACACGCCCGTTGGTCATGGTCGAAGGAGGGACGCCTGTGGCGTGCGTCCTGGCAGAGGACCATCCTGGCTGCGGCGTGGTGTTCGATGTCTGGATTGCCCCGCGATGGGACATCGAAATGGACAGCAGTAACGGCGACTGGGATCTGAGTCATTCCACTGCAATTTGGGACATCAAGGGTTGTGACGACGAAACCTACGGCGTGGTGAAGTTCAAGGCGATCGACAAGCGAAAGGGAGTTCCGGAGCCTTTGAAGTACGCGACTGGTCTGTTTGCTCCGAGAGTGAGCAAGGCGTACGGAATTATCCTGGAAGTCATCGAACTCGACTGCGAGTCTCCAGGCGGCTGCTACTTCTGCGAGGAGCCAGTGGCATGAGCAGAAGATGTTGCTGCAAAGGTTGCGAAGTAGTCATCGACAACTTCGAGCGATACAACCCGGATGCTGTCGCCGGATGGACTGAAGAGGATGGCGATTCGTCTGTTGAAAATCTGAGGTTGGTCGTACCTGCTGGTGGCAAGATCATCAACAATACTCCGAACACTCGCGGCGGTCGGCAGGTAGTATATGTTGATTTCTGGGATCCTCAGATAGGCGACATCTACCATATTTACGTCAACTCGCACAACAACGGAACTCCATCGCCTTACGTGGCGATCGAAGTGCTTTCGATCTCTGAGGCTGAAGTCACGTTGTACGCGTCTGATGATAGTGTAATCGAATCGCGAACTGTGATATGGGTAGGTTCCGCTGACAACGCTCTATGCGAGAACGTAACTGTCTGCATCACAGAAGATTACTTCCTGTGCATCCTCGGTTCATGCGGAGATCCTACATCGCTGATCTGGACCGACCAATCGCCTTATGACGCCGCCGGAAGATACGCAGGTCTTGGAAGCGGAGCCAATGAAATAGAATTCGACAATTTCGAGTTCTGGGCACACTTCTACGACGACCCGGAATGTCCAGAGTGCTTTTGCGTATGCTACGATCCGAACGGTGCAACGTGGAACGAGAAGGTAGCTGTCCCGCCGAAGGAACTAACGCTCACGTTCGTGAATACCACGGGTGGATGCGTGACACTAGAGGGCAAGACGATCACGTTGACGTACCAATACCCAACAGAGACGTTTACGTCACCTCAGTGGAACAGCACAGACGATCCGTATGCGTTGCAGGCGTGTTTCAGTAACTGGTTTCAGGTACAGTTGACTTGTGCTGACTACCCATCGGGGTGTCAAAACTGGGAATTGTCGTGGCAGACGACGTGCAACGATCATATCGAAGACGCCTACGATGTGCAGTTTGGGGTGAACCCTGAAATAAAGATCCCAAACATAGCGACTACGCCGTGCACCTGCGAGCCGTTATACCTACTGTACGGTCCGTGGGACTTGACGTGGGACGACATGCTGTGTGGATGTTGCGGAGGCGCCAACCCTGGAACGTACATGATAGAAATCACGGAGTAGTGTAGTATGCGTCAGTCCTGGCGTTGAAGTCAGCCAGCATATCGCGATTCCTCTCACGATACTCGGCCTGGACTTGTGACTCCTCATAAACGACAAGCGACTGATAGGCTTTTGTACCCACGGATGCTATCACGACTACCCAGACTACTGCCAGAAAAAGAAGACAACTAAGGCGATTTTTTTTACTCATGGAAATCTCCAATAACTGCGAATGCAACATACATGGTGGAGGCTACTGCCAGCGGCACGGCGTCACGAAAAGTAAACGGCTGGTCGAGTTGTGCAATACCAAAATTCGATACTGGCAGGCGTGGGAGGCTGGCAGAGGTCCACGGCAAGGGCAGTGGCCTCCGTTCGTCCAGCCGCCACCAGTAGTCGGCGGTCCAGGCACTGAACTGAAGGCAATTATAGCATGGTGGCAAAAGAGATTTCCATGGTTCGACCTGTCGCCAAGGAAAGGCTGCGGATGCTGGGCAACGGCAAAGCGGATGGATCAGCTTGGACCTGACGGTTGCGAGAAGAACATGGACAAAATCCTCGACAAGCTGGAGTTTGAGGCGAGGCAGCGGAACCTGTCGATCCCCTTCCAGAGGTATTTTGCGAAGAAACTCGTGCGGCAGGCGATCCGCAGATCACGAAATAAGGAGCGAGTAAATGCCCATTAAATTCAAATACCAGCCGGCGGGTGCGATTGTTGGATTGGCTGCGTATGCGGCTGGGCAAAGCAAGGCGAGGGAGCGGGCCTTGTCTGGGGCCTTGTCTGGACGGCGATACCCTCGCACTTCACAGGCAGACACGGAAGAAATCGGCGGCCGGTGGGTCGATCCGCTGGACCAATTCGAGGGTCCGGACGAGGCGTTGCAGCAGGCGAGGATTCAGCAGCGGGCCCAGATGAAGGCTGTTGGCAGAGATCCTGGTCGGGCACAGCGATACGGTTCGAACAATCTGCTTCCTAGGTGGCAATCCGGCGCCCAGGTCAAACAGATACAGGAAGCTCAGAAGGAGGCGACCGAACAAGCGACCAAACAAGCGGGCGAAGTCCGGACGGATACTCGCGCGTGGCGCCGGGCGCAACTGTCGTCGATGTTCAGCGACTTGCCAAAGATTCCAGAGCATACGGAAGGGGATGACCGACGCCGTCTGGAAGGTCTGCTGAGAGACATCAACAAGGCGCGATACTCCCGAGATCTCGATCCGACAGACGACGACAAATTCGATCAAGTTGCTGCGTTGGTTAAGGAATATAATGAAGCGGTAGGTGCAGTTCCGCCGGCCAATCCGAATCAATACGGGTATGTGCTCAACCCAGAAACGAAGAAGCTGGAACCTGCTGGCGAGCAAATGGCGGAATATGAATGGAAACCTGGAATGACATCACCTGTGGAGACAGAGTGGTTCAGGAATAAGAGGGCGGAAGATGCGGCAAAGGCGGAACTGGACAGGACAAGGGCAGACGCGGCAGAAAAGGAACGAAAGGCCGCTGATGCGGCGGCATTCAAAGAACGGAAGGATGTCATAAAAGGATACTATGACAAGTTAGTCCCAACCATAGGATCAAAGTCGACTGGTATAGGGCCTAAGCCACCGGCAACCACTGCGGAAGCGATGGCTACGGCGACCCTACAGGCCGAAGAATATTTCAAGGCCACGTCGGCGGCTCCTGGCACACCGCCTGGTACGCCAGGAGCCGCTCCTGGTGGAAGCCCCGCGGCCCCTTCCGGCCCGGTACAAATGGGCCCAGATGGCATAGCAAGCCCGGCGCCCGAACCAATTACCCTTCAGCCAGCCCCGCCATCGAACACGTACCCACAAGACGACGCACGGAGACCAGCGGAACCGACGTCGAATCCCGCAAGCCCAGCCACAGCGGTGCCTGCTGGGTCAAATGGCCAACCTGTAGATCGGATTGTGCCGACGACGGCGGCGCCACCGCAAATAGCGACAGATCCGGGAAGGCGGTCAGGTAATTCATCGGCAGTCGATCGCGCCATCGCCGCGGCGCGTGCAGGCGACCAAGCCGCAAGGCGCTCTCTTGAAAGCAGGGGAATTCCATGGCAACAGTAGACTGGGAATCGGAACTGACTGCCGAAGTTGGTCCACCTCTACAAGGCGGCCAATCGACAGCGATTGACTGGGAAGCGGAATTGGCCGCTGAACTCGGACCACCGCCCGTTCTCCGGGCTGAACCACAACCGCAACAGCAACCCACTCCGCAGCAACCGGCTCCCGAACAGCCAGTGGCCAAAGTCGAGCAGGCATCGCTTGGTTCGTCCGCCATGTCGCCCCGAGAAGAACCCCAGAAGCCGCCGCAAGTATTCGACTTTGAGGGAACCACTTACTCGGCACCGTCCGACTGGTCGCCTGAAACGATTTCCAGGTGGCTCAACAAATACGCGATACCCGACACTCGCCGCAATCTGACCCGAGAACGTGCCGGAGGTCGATCCCAGTATTTCGATTCCGAACGCGAACAGAAACTCCGGACGTCAACGCCGGTTGGTCAGCAGGGGCTGAAGGAGTGGGCTGAGTACCTGTCGGGCGAGGACGCCGAGGGCAAGCCCATCGTCGTGAAGCCTGAAGATGTGACCCCACAGGCTATGGCCGAGGTCGTCAAGGCGTACAAGCAGCAAGCGGAAGAATCGGCCAAGGCGACAGACATTAACCCGGTGAAGATGCGAGAGCTTAACGAAGACATCGCGTCCCTGGAGCGGGATCTGGAGCGACGATGGCCAAACGAGACGACAGCCGAGAGCGTCAAGAGGCAAATCGTCGACAAGATGACCGACAAGGAGGTACTCGAAGGAGCGAAGAAGCGCGGCGCGAAGGAAAGAATCACGGCCGATGCCGCACGGCAGATGATCGTCGAGGAACGAGTCAAGGGCCGGACTCCGCAGCAGGTAGCTGCCGATGAGGCGATTCTGAATTCCAGGCCGGGATACGTCGCCAGGAAGAACCAGCCGAAGGAAGCGTTCTGGGCAGAGAACCTTTTGCGAGAATACCAGCAGAAATACGGAGACGAGATCCCTCGCGACAAGAAGCCTGCGTTCGACAACGCCAACAAAGCCTACGATGCGTGGCTGAAGAGCAGCCCCAATGGCGCCGAGGAAGGATTCGACGACTGGAGACGGAGTGCAAAAAGTCGTTCGATACTGCACCCCGAGGAACAAAAGCAACTGGAGGAACAGAAGCGAGATCCGCAAAATCGGCAACGCTACAACAACCTGTCGGAAGCGATGGTGGCTTACCACGCCTACAACACGGGCGACTTGGATGTCGTGCCCTATCTCTTGAAGCGGATCCCGTTTGCAGGAACGGCGGTCGAGGCTGCCGATCTTCTGTCGCTCCGCAATGCCGTCAAGAACATCGAAGCCAAAAAGGCGACCGATTCGGATTGGTTCACTCTTGCGGGGGCGATCGACGCTGCGGAAAAGAGCAAGGACAGAGGATTTGGCAGGAAAGTCTTCGATCTGGTATCGCAGCTTCCCGCGATGGGTGTTGAATTCACCATGACCGGCGGTGGATTCACGGCAGCGCGCGCCGGGGCCAGGAAGCTCGCCGCGCAAGTGCTTGGAAAGCAGCTTCTGCGTCGTGCGGTTCCCAGGATGGCCGTCAAGGCAGCCGGATTCGCGGCTGGCGTGGCTGGCCGAACAGCTCTCAATGCACCGCTGGTAGCGGCCAAGGTATCTGAGAAGTGGATGCCGGAATACGATCTGACGCGAGACGAGACTGGTCAGCTTACGGCTGCCATCACGGGTGACGATCCGTCCTTCCTGGAGGCCCTGGGAAAGGGATTTGGGGCAGCCTACATAGAGATGGGATCCGAGGAAGCCGGGCGCCTCATCGGGATCGGCGGCAAGGCCTTAGCACAAAGCGCGGTCGGTCAGGCGTTGGCAAAGATTCCGCTGGCCCAGCGTACCATGGCCTTGAAAGCCGCCGTGCTCAACCGTTTCCTTGCAAAGGGCGGCACTGCCGCAAAAGCCAGGGAGATCCTCGACAAGGCCGGATGGAATGGCATGATCGGCGAGGTGTTCGAGGAACGTGTGGCGGACGTTGCTGGCGGTGTGACTGGTATCGAAAAGGACTATGGCACCACAGGAAAATTGCTCGCCAATGATCCAGAGGGGTGGGAACAGTTGGGCGTCGAGGCGCTGTCGTTCTCGGCGATTCCCATTGGGCAGACCGTCTTGTCGGCCGCAGATGCTGCAATGGCGCCGAAGGATACCAGGGGGCCTGTCGCTACACGAGAACCGGTCAGTACGCCCAGGGCACAGACTGAATTGGAAAAGCTGCGTCAGATCGTGGCGAAAGGGTGGGTAACGGTTGAGGAGGCGAATGATGCCGGTCTGTCCGGTCAGAACCGAGGCTCGCGAAAGGCGGCAGTACAAGCACGCATCCAACAACTCGAACAGGAGATTTCCGATGCCGAGAAAGTACCTAGCGATCAAGTCGTCCCTGAAGAAGCAGGGCAAGTCGGAGAACGAGTCCCAGCGGATAGCCTCGGCGACATTCGTGGGCCAGGGCAAGAGCAAGTCGGAGCGCAGCCGGCGGGCGAAGTCGCTGAAACACAAGTAGAGCCCGAAACTCCGGACATCGCTGAATTGAAGCGAATGGATCCCAAGGAGATCGAACAGATGTGGCTGGCTACCTTCCCTGGCGGGGAGTTCATGCCAACCGACGTGGACGAACAGATTCAGCAGATCGCGAAGGCGTGGGGAGGCGAGAAACAGAAGACTACCCCGTCTGCTGCCGATTTGAACACCTTTGCCGATGAACTCGAACAGGAGAAACAAGATGCCGAACTGGTGGCTGATCAACCTGGTGCGGTGGCTCCGGATGTGGGACCGCCCGCAGGACCAGTGGCCGATGGAACGGACAGTGCACTACCGATCGCACCCGCCCCGAGCGTTTCGGAACCGGCGGATGTTGCAGCCCAACCCGAGGGACGGGAGGGAGTAGGGCAGGCAGGGAAGCATGAATTCTCGTCCACGCAAGTTAATCTTCCCAAAGCTATCGCAGACGAGATTGTGTCTGCCAGCCAACTGATCGACGAAGCTGATCTTGCGGAAGACGGCCGCGAAACAGAACCCCACATTACGGTCAAGTACGGACTTCACACCGAAGACGTTGAAGCGGTTCGTAAACTCGTCCAGAATGAGCCCCCGATTACAGTCAAGCTCGGGAAGATATCCACGTTCGAGAATGACGATTACGATGTGGTCAAAGTGGATGTTGAAAGCGACGACTTACGCCGGATCAACAAGAAGATTGCCGACAACCTGGAAGTCACCGACACGCAGCCCTCGTACAAACCACACGTCACTCTGGCGTATGTTAAGAAGGGAGAGGGCAAGAAATATGCTTCCGCCAAGGAACTCGGGCATGAAATCACTCTGGACGCACTGACGTTTTCCAGCAAGACAGGCGAGCGAGTCGACATTCCGCTTCTGGGAACGACACCATCCATCGCGGAGCCCCCACAAGCCCCACAAACGCCCATTCCGGCCGAGACGCCTCAAGACACCACCCCGCCCGCGGAAACGCAGCAGGAAGCGACCCAGGCGGTTTCCGTGGACTATTCCGGCATGACCGGCAAGGAATTGACAGCAGAGGCCAAGAAACGGGGGCTGAAGGGTTTCGGCGGGAAGAAAGTGGCTGCGATTCGGACGATGCTGGAAGAGGATGACCGGGCGGCAGTCAAGAAGCAAACCACCAGCGAGCCCGCAGAAGTGACCGGGGAAGTAGCCACAGAAACAAAACAGCCGTGGCAGGTGTCCAGCGAAGCGTACTCGTCCGCCACCATGCCGGAAAGGCGAATATCCGACGAACTCGGCAGGACTCTTCAGGAACTCGACGTCAAGAAGCGTTCATGGAGAAAGCCTGAAGAGTCCAATCAGATATACCCGACGTTGAGTGATCTTGGCATCGACAAGAAGGCGTTTCGTTCGCTCGTCAAGGAAGGGTACGCGGAAGATCGAGGCTTTGGGCCATCAACGACACCAAAGGCTTGGTTTGAACTGCAAGTTCTTGCTGGCGAGAATCCGATCGTTGGCGTTAGCATTAAGAGCCATGAGCAGATTGTCGAAGAAGCACTTGCCGCCGGCAAGGAAGTTCCCGCCGAAGTCCTCGCCGAATATCCCGACCTGAAGCCCGTGGCAGAAACTACCAGCACTCCCGCAGAGCTCCCGAGCGAGCCTGTAGGGCCGTCCGTTGGCGTTCCCGAGGGGCTGGACCCTATATTCTACCGCAGGGGGTTGGAGGCCCGCTCAGCCGGTATCCGCAACCCGGAAGCGTCTGGAGTGAGACCCGGTACGATCCCTTGGAAATCGTGGATGGCAGGGAACGAGGCAGGCGAGAAGCCCCCCAAGAGGAAAAGCCGCGTCAAATCGGAGGAGCCCCCGAGCGAGCCAGAGGTTGTGACGGAAAAAACAGGTTTCGACGCTGCCATTCCAGAAGCAACCGAGGCGCTGAAGTCTGCAGACATGTCCACCCGCGATGGCGAGCTCGCGGCCATGCGTGAGGTCAAGGCTATTGCCGAGAAACATGGCGTGGGGGCCAACGAGCTTTGGCGTGACGTAGCGTGGGATGCGGTTGGCGGAATGGACATCGAGACGGAAACAGGAACCGAGCGGAAGGGCGAGCGAACCAAACCATCAACGCCGAGTGGTCCTGGCCCTGGCAAAATGGAAGCCGAATCAGATATTCGTGAAGCCTACGAAAGCGGAAACATTGACGTAAGCGAAGCGAGGCGGATGCTCGCAGAGCTTCGGGCAAAACCTTCCGAGCCCGAAACGAAGCCCGCGAAGGGGTTCAGGAAGTCAAAGACTCCGAAGGCCGCCCGCGGGGCCGCTTCCTCCCTGTCCCAAGCCTCCAAAGCAGCGGACAAGGAAGTTTCCGAAGCGCTCGACAAGTTTGGAAAGACTCTCCGCAGCAAGGGAGCAGGATCCAACCTGTTCCTTGATGCCGAGATTCTCGCTGCTGCCGCGAACCTGACCGTTAAGTTGGTCAAGGCCGGGGTGCTTCGGTTCGCTGTGGCGATGGAACGTATGACCGCCCGTTTCGGCGAAGCGGCCGAGCAGTACCGGCCTGCCATGGAACGAGCATGGGACGACACCCGGGCCGCCAATCCGGACTGGGGCATGGAAGCTCGCGAACCGGAAACCGCCGAGCCAGAAGAACCCACCTCGCCGCCTGCCCCGCCCGCGGCCGTCCCTTCGCAACCTCCGCAGCCAGCAGCGAAGAAACCGCCACCGTCTGGATTCATCGGAATCAAGAGAGCACGGCTAGAAATGCAGGCCGATGCCGCTGGATTGCCTCGTCCAACAGAAGTCGAATCCGTAAACGCCATTGAGCTTGTGGCGAATGCAGTAGCCAATTTGACGCCCAAATCTGATCAGGACATTCAAGCACTTGCAGCAGAAGTCATCACTTCCCAAAAATCAATTACGGTTGAACAGACAGCCGAATTGTTGGCTAGCGTAGATTACCACAGCCGAAAAGCGGACGAGGCAGACGACTTATACAACAAGCATATGGCTGCCGGTGAACTGGAGAAAGCAAGAATAGCGGAAGAGGAATCAGCCCTCCACAAAACCACCGTGCGCAATCTGTCACAGGCGGCGAGAGATGTCGGACGGCGGCAGTTCGCATACATGGGGCATGTTCTGCAAATCCTAGTTGACAAGGATGGACAAGCCCACATTGAACGACTTCTGCGAAAAGCCAATGACGGACGGCTGGACGAAAGCGATATTGCCTGGGCCGAGAAGATGGCAAAACAACTGGAGAAGGCAAAGAAGGATCAAGCGAAACGCGGCAGGGAGCTTGACGAAGAAGAAGCACTGACTCAAGCAAAACAGAAGATCGCCGAACTGGAAGCGGAAATCAAACGGGAGCGGATGCGACCACGCACACGTGGTTCCAAAAACAAGATCGTTACCCAAGAGGCAAAGGACGCGGCGGTACAGCGAATCTTGGCTCGGCTGAAGAACGTGGGAACCACATCTTCTTCAACTCCAGCCGGGATAATAGTAGAAATGCTGGCGGATGCCGCGATTGTTGCCGGCTACCATGTCGAGGCTGGAGCACGGAAACTCGCAGACTTCTCCAAGGCAATGATTGCGGATCTTGGTGCTTGGGTCGAGCCGCACTTGGACGATCTGTATCGCAAAGCCAGAGCGGAGTATGCCAGCATCCGCCTAGCGGAACTTGGAGAGAAACTTGCAGAAACCGACGATCTGCGTGGACAGCATAGCTACGTTGAGAAAATGGCGAAGGAGATCCTGGCGGAAACTCGCAGGGAGGACGGCACATTCATTCATCGGGAAGAATTGCTGGACAGACTGCATGAAAAGATGAAAGCATTTGATCCAGACATCACTCGGCGCGAGACAATGGATATGTTTTCTGGGTATGGCAAACATCGCGAGTTGTCGCAGGAAGACCTGGAGGTGGCGTACCGAGATCGTCGGGGAGAGTCCAGAGAACTTGGTAAGATCGACGACATGCGGCAAAAGATAGCACCCAGTTCCACTGGCACGGAGAGGCACACGCCATCTGACGAGGAACGGCAACTGCATAGAGATGTGAGAGAGTTGAAGAGACAAGGAGAGGCGGAAGGGTGGTATTACTCAGGGGATAAAGAGAGGAAACTCAAAGGCACACTTGAATCGCAGAAGACACGCCTACACAATGAGATTCGCGATCTCGACAACCAAATTGCATCCGGCAAGAAGACGGTAAAGGACAAGACAGCGCCTCTCACCGATGCAGAACTGGAATATTTGCGTGAACAGCGAGATCAAAAGAGGGAACGGCTGGATGCCGTCATACGTGCTTCCGAAGAAGCCGACTTCGCGAGATGGGAAAGCGAAGGAGGAACTTTTGTCGATCCCGCAGTCGAGGAATACCTGAAGGTGTTGGATCGACAGATTAGATCGCTACAAAAACAGTTGGCGACGAAAAGTGTGTTTTCAAAACCTTCGCCGTGGCGACCTGGCGGACAGGCAGTAGATGTCAAGAGGGCACAGATCGAAGCATTGCAGGCCGAAAAGGCTTTGATGCGGAAAATCTTGGACCCCAATTACGAAACGAATCAAAAACTCTTGAATGCCGAGAAGGCGGCAGAACGAGAACTTGCAAAACTGGAAAAGGAACAGGCCGAAGGTTTCAAGATGCGAGAGAAACCACAGCCCATAGTCTCTGATAAGCTCAAGGAAACGCGCGCTAAGTTGTCCGCGATACGTCAACAGAGAAGGGACTCGCTAGAAGGCGAGTATGCCCTGCGAGCCGCTATTGCCCAAAGCACACGCAATTCCGCGAAGATTTCCGAACGCCTAGCAAGCGGTGACTTTTCGCCAAGGAAGCGAAAGCCCAAAAGAACATGGGACGATCCAGAATTCAAGAAGGCAAAAGCCAATGAATTGGAGGCACGAAAGCAACTGGCCGAAAAAATAGCCGAATACGAGTGGGAACACATGACTGGCTGGGGAAGAACCAAGTTCTATGCCGGGCGAGTCAGAGACGTATGGAAGGCGGTCATGACAGGATTCGACCAGACGGCACTTGGATTGCAGGGTGGCATCGTCACGTTTACTAATCCGGCGGTATGGTCGAAGGCGTTAGTTCCTACCGCCAAAGCGCTGATGAGTGAAGAAAACCGCGAGCTGTTGGATGCAGAGAGAGAGTCGCATCCGAATTACGAGCGATTCAAAAACTATGGACTTGCTGTGCGAGAACACGGTGTCAGTAAAGACATGGCAGCTACGGAATTCTACGGCTCAGATGCGTTGATAGACCGCATCTTTGGCGTAGCTATGAGCGAGCGTTCATTCTCCACGTTCATCAATGAGCTGAGATTCAACTTGATGCAGGTGCTGGAATGGTCGTACACCAAGGATGGGCGACAACTCACGCCAACTCAAGGCGAAGCTCTGGCCAGGATCGTAAATGCATTCACTCTCGCGTACAAACCAAAAAGCCACAAATTGCAGATAGCATTAGGTGTTGCGGGTGAGTTTTTTTGGGCTCCATCCATGTACGTTGCACGTCTGCAATTAGCGGTGGGGGCGCCTGTATTGTTTAATCCTGGGGCCGATTCACGGGTACGCATGATAGCTGCGAAACAGTATCTCAAGGCGGCGGTAGGCATTGCAGTCACAACCGCCGTCCTGCGAATGCTGTTGGACGGTGACGATGATGATGAACTGAATATGACAGACCCCGATTACTACAAGGTGAAACATGGAAATATCCGGATGGATCTGACATCGGGGCTAGGCCAGATGATGGTACTTGGTGCCAGAATCCTTAACTCTATCGTCGATGCCAGACTTGGCGAACCTCTGTGGGAAACCAAGGGCCGCCCGACGAGCACTAGAGAACTATTCGGATCTTTTGCCAGTTTCAAGACAGCTCCATGGGTGTCCGCAATCTTCGACTTCACCGAGGAAAAGGATGTAGTCGGTCGTCCGACATCGTTGGGAAACATATTACTGTCAAACATCACTCCCCTATCAGTTCAAACGCTTGTTGAGTCAGTTGAAGAGGCGGGAATGATCGAGGGGTTGGCATGGACGCTTCCTGGCGTTACGGGGCGCAACCTGTCGATATACGACCAAACCGCACCGAAGTCCGAAGAGACATTTCTAGCCACCACGCTGCGACTAGGCAGACGAATGATCGGCGCAGAGGCTCCTGGGCTTAAACCGGCCGAAATGGACAAGTGGCTTGAATCTAAGATCGAGTGGGACGCTGACCTGTCTGCGGTCGATAGATTTCTGACTCCTGAACAAGTTAAACAGGCAAAGTCTCGCCTCGAAAACAGGAAACAGGCTGTTGTGTTTAATGGTCTGAATCCGGAACCCAAGCGAACCCCAAAAGACACGGACGAGACCTACCAGAAGAAACTGGACGCGCACTCGAATGCCCAGAATCGGCTTCGGGAAATGACCCAGACCCTCGGGCTGAGTCACGCCGAGGCTCAGCGGCTTCTGGTGGAGTCCTACCGCAAACCGAACGCAGAAGGCGTCATGCAGACGGAAGTGAATGCCAGGAACACCAGGGCCTTCGACAAGAGTTATCCGGAAAAGGGGATTGCCCTGGCGAAACTCTACGGGTTATCGGAAGAGGACTTCTGGAAATTCCGAGATAGCGCCGAATTCCAGGCGTGGGATACACGGTGGCAGGCGGAACAGGGCTGGTAAATTTCTGGTGCCTCAGTCCGCATCAATGACGATTCGCAAATCGCGTTTCCTCACGGGAAACGTGTCCCTGTTGCTTGATCCATCGATCACGATGAAATACGCGAAGAACGTGCCTGCGGTATCCACATCGCCGCTGGAGAACGTGTACTGTACCTCGCCGGAATCGGCATCAGTCACAGTCACACCCGAGGTTGTTTCGGCTACCACGTCAGCCCCGTCGCTGTCGACCATCGTGAACTTGACCGTCAACCCCGTCAGATCCACCACGGTCCCATCCGGCCTGACGAGCGTTGCCGCCAGAGCCACCTCGGTATCGCCTACGTGTCGTAGCTGTTGGCTTGTGCTCATCGTGTCCCCTCCAGGGTAATGCGTTGCGAATCCGTACCAACGAGCGATAGGCGGGTTGCGTCGGTGCCGGCCAGGGTGATGCGTGCCGTTGACGTGCCGATGAGGTCGTATCGCTCAACGACTGTGCCAGGAGTTACAGGTGCACTCCACCAGTGAAGCACGACCCCCAGAATATCCCTGAATCCCGCCACTAGCTCACCCCCGTGATCGGGTCAGCGGCGCCGTCACTCGTGACCGGCTTGGTGGCATGCGTCGTAATGTTGTCTGTGCGGTAGATCGTCCACACGTCATCAGCCACACTCGAATGGAACCCGGCCAGAATCAGGGTTATCAGCGAATCCTCTTCGGCGGCTGCTTGGTCGTTGGTCACGCTTTTGGTGAACAGTTCGGTACGAATCTGTGCGACCGTTGGAGCAGCAGTTTTCGCCGCATCGTATGCCGATGTGAGCGTCATAGCCGACCCTACAGCAGCCGGTGAAGCAGGGATCAGGCCGGTCTTGGCGGCCACCGTCGATAACTGCGTGTCGAGATTCGCCGCGGCCATCCCAACGGCTGTACGCACGCCAGCGGCATCCAGTGTGCTCGTTCCGGTGCCTCGGCTACTGATTGCGACATCCAGGTACCCCGCTCTGGTCGGTGTCCAGTCGCTTGCGGCTGGAGGTATGACCCACGTTGCCGGAAGACAGTCAACGTAGGTGTTGACATCACCGATCTGCGTATCCAAATTCGCCTCAGCAAGCCCAACGGCTGCCCGCACAACATCCTGCAATTCACCCTCGCTGTTCGGCCAACGCGATGCGGTATATCCAAGCTCGACTGCCGCGGCTGCGAGAATGGCAACAAGCTGTGCTCCAGCCGAGTTGTAATGCGTTCCGCCATCCTCTGTGTATGTTGCATCGAACGTCGGAATAGACTCCAATTCCGTGCCGGCCTCAACAACCTCATACCACGGGTTCACGAATGCACACCTGGATGCCGTCGCTGCACCTTCCAGCACACCATTGAGTTGATCGCGAATCGCGGCTGCGTCTGCCGCCGATGCGGTACCAGAACTGTAAGGCGGCAATCCAATAATCAACGATGGAACCGATCGGTCTTGCAGATCATCGATAATTTCCGCAAGTCGCGTAGTGATCAACGATACTGCCCCATTGCGATTTGCCTCCAAATCGTTCACGAGCCCGGAAATGTCGTTCAGACCCATTCCACCGTAGACGAATAACGGAGTAGTCATTTCGCACAAGTCGCCATATCCTGCCGATGCGGACTTATATCGCAGGTATCCTGCCGTGCTGCCGCCGACAGATGTGTTGCACAATGCATTGCCAGCAATCCACGCCTGCCACCAGATCCGATCATGGGTAAATGCCGTTGGCAAGTGCGTTCCCAATCTCGACGAAGTTCTAGAACATTGAGAATCCCCAAGGATCACCAATGGTTGCCAACCAACCTCCAACGCTGAAACAGTCGCAGTTCCAGAAAGTCTGAGCCAATCCCCGCTGGTAACGCTGTACTCGGCGGCACGAGCACTGGCGTTTTTACAGGCGTGGGAAATCGTCGCAATATCCGAATCACCTTGCCCGCCTTGCCCGCTGGTTTTGTTCACATAAAACACGTCGGCTTTATTGTCGGCTCGCTGCTCATAGAGCAAGTCGAACGTATCGCCAGCCTCAGCACCAGCAGCGGCCAACGACACATTCGCCGCACCGAACGTCACCTGATCCGTCGCACCCATGTCAAGAGCAAGCGTCGTCTGCGTTGCATCATTTCCGGAGCTGGTGACCATCACTGCACACGAAAGAGATTGCCCGTCAGCTACCACGGAGTCTTGGAGCTTTACGCAATAATCGCCATCGGTTCGCTTGGGAATCAATACGTCTTTCGCTGTGCTGTACGTCGTACTCAGAAGCTTTCGTGCGGATGTAGTGAACGTAATATACCCACGCGGCAATTCTCCCGAGCTATTGGCTGCACCTGTGTGTGATGCAGGCGGAAAACTTGTCAGCGTGTACGTGCTATAGCACGTCAGATTTTGCGGCCCCTTTGTGTCATTAAATCGGACGATCCCAGGATGTGCCGCCGTACGCCCTGCCTTGCCCTCGATGCCCCAACCCATCTGGTAACTCTTACCAGATTCGAGTGTGAACGACACGCTCGCAACGGTTGTCGGTCCAATCTTTGCCCCGCTCGCAGCAAGATGTTCAATGTCCGCGGTCATGTCGATGTACGTCGCACCATTTCCAAACGTGATCGGAGTAAGCGTGCCTCCATCGTCCTCGAAAATGGAAAACCGTGCATCGCCAATGTCGGCGTCTAGCGTGAATCCCGCGAACACGAAAGTCCCAGTTAGGTAGTACACACCAGGATTCAGAGTCAGCGGAATTGTGTGGCACATCCACTTGTTGTCTGTGCCAGAAAATCCCGTGTCGTACACTCCGCCGGGTGCTGTTGAAACAGCAACTCCGTACTTCCAGGCCGACGCATTGGAGGCGCCACTATAAGCCGGGTAATGTGCAATCTGTGCATCGCCAGTTCCGGTCGGCAGATTAACTGGATTGGTGAGTGCTCTCACAACGCCAACGGCTCCGCTTGCAGTCGTGATTGCGCCACCGGTGACGATGTCTGTCGCTACCATCGTGGATAGCCCGGCCTGTATTTTCGTCACAGCATCGGCCTTAACCGCGGCGGCAGTGATGGCATCTGTGCTGATCGTTTTGACGTTCACATCCACATCATCCGCCACCGCTGCATTCGTTATCGCACCCGCCGCAAACGCCGTGCTGGCAATCGCTCCGGTGGCAATGGTATCGTCGGTGATGGCGTCGGTGGCAATCTTCGCGGCTGTGATAGCGTCGTCTTTGATCGCAGTCGCGTCGATGGCGTTGGCGGCAATCGCTCCAACGGAAGTTGTGCCAGAAACAGCCGTAGCTGTCGTAACAATCGTCACCGTCGCCGTTGTGCAATCGGCTTTGTAGACGGTTACGGTGAATGCCGTGTAATTTGTTTCGGCTTGCGTTGGCGTGTAGTACCAAATCCCAGACGTTGCACCAACAGCCAGAGTCCCATCGCCAGCACCCTCGTTTCCACCTTCTGCTCGCACAACAACAGAAGCATCGGCAACGACCTTCGCTCCAGTTGCAATAACGTAAATCGCACCAACAGCAATCCGTGGAGGTGATGCGGCATTTCTCGGATACATGCTATACTCCACTACCTATGACTTGTGAATTGTGTTGACGCGACCAGATCCAATAGGAGGTCGCTGCCGATACCGTCGCCACCGGCCACAGCACTCTTCGCGGCGGCCGGATCAACCCACCAATCCATGGGTCAGGATTGGCAAGCTGCTGGATTTCAGGAAGTGCAAGGGCTCGGCCGTGGATCAATACGTCAGCAACTTTTCCGCCAGTAAAATCCTGTGTCGCATCATCAGCCCAGTTTCCGATTCTCACGCCAGAGAATGGACCTCCACCCGATCTGTCTGTGTTATTCACACCACGTAAAACACCATCCACCCATAACTCTCTATTAGTTGCGGAAGTGCTTTGAGCGACAATATGCACCCATCTGCCAACCACGCTTACGCCATACTCTATATTCCCACCGACGTCTCGCCAATAATACCGCACTCCATTAGAAAAATTTGAATCACCGACGTAGATGATCAGATCGTCCGTTCCGTTCACTGTGAAGGCAGCAGGCGTAGCAATTGCTGATGACGCGTACGCCCAAAACGAGATCGCATAATTCTGGTTAACGAAATACGAACTTATGTTCGGTAGTTGGATGTACTTCGTGTTTGAGAATCCACCAACAGCGAATCTCCCGATCGTCCCATCGAACCCCCAATCACTCGACGGGTCCATCCCAGTGAGTGTGCCGTTGTAGCCGTAGACGCTTGAGTCGTGGTAGTACATGCTCCCAACGAAACGAGCCGGAGCTATCCAGGCACATACCAATTCATTGGCAAGCTGGTGCCCGTAGCTCAGTCGAGGATATTCAGGCCGAATCTGCATGTTAGGAAGCCGCTACGTTGCGGTAAACACCCTTAGTTGTGATCTGATTTCCGCCAGCCGCAGCTAGATGATCGTTTGTGTTGTGGGTGACGAACAGGCAGCACTTCGCCGGACACACACCTCCGAACAGATTGGCAATCGAGAACGGCCCAAAGTAGTAGACCTTGTTTTCCACGTCGTCGCAGGTGATGTTTGCACCTTGCTTCGCGTGGTTGCGAATCACGCTTGCGTCCACTGTTTCCGCCGATGCCGTTCCGTCAAATGGTGCAGGCCAATTGGTATCGTCCAGCATTCCAATCACATAGATTCGGATGCTGCTGTTCAGTAAGACCGCCGTGTCACCAACAGTGATCTTTCCCGAGACGAAAATGTCCTCGTACAGATTGCTGCTGTTGTCGATAATTGGAGACTCCCAGCCATCTGTCCAAGTGGCGGAAGTGGCTAGGCCGTCCAACCCCGAGTCTACCCCCATATTGGCTGATGCGGCCCACACTAATTTGCAATCGCCTACGGCCATAGTGTCATCCTTTCAAAATCCTCGAATAACTTCCCTGTCCGCCGACCATCAGCACCGATGGAGCAAGGTTTTCACTTCATGCACTTTATCTTCGCCGCCACGCTTCCGGACAAACACAATCTTCTCGACGCCCATCGCCCGAAACCGCTCCACAATCGCTCGCCAGATCGAAGGCGTCATCTGTTTCGTTACCCCCAGGATTTCCACTCGGCTTGGATCCAGGAATCTGCATGTCGCACACCACTCGTACGAGTCGCCGTAGGTCTTGCCGTCCGCGAAAACACGGACGATTCCACACAGCGGCTCGAAGTGCGCGTTCATGCTTTACTCCTTTAAGCGGTCTAGGATGTCATCGAGACGTAGCATCATGTTTCGCTGCCCGGCCACAATCTCTTTCTCCATGGCGTCCTGGCGCGTCTCCACACGGCCGACTCTCTCGGCAGTGTTGCTCGACATATTCATGGCTGTGCCGACCCCGCCCAACATGAGCAAGAAGAAGCCCCCCAGGAAAATCAGCGTCCAGAGCGTACTTCCATGTCTCTCGCGGCATCGCGCGTGCGTCACGAATTCACTGTCTCCATTCGAGCTCGGTCGTGCGTTCATCAACTTGCCCTTCTTGCTCACAGATTCCATAATCAATCAGCCACGATAATCACAGCGAAGTACACGCCCCGCCTCGATCTTGCCAGCCCGTCCCCGAATCGCTTGTGTGGTGTTGCGACAACCCGCCAGTGTCCCGCTGATTGCCGCCAGTCGTGGAATGCCTCGCGGGCGATGTCGTCGCCTTCTCCCGGTCTCTCCATCGCCGACACCTCCACACCGGCCATTCCGAGCTTCCGCCGAATCTCTGCATGGCGTTGGTTCCAGCCGGGGTGCCCGTCCCATCTGTAGCCTCGCTCTCCGCGCCGAGCCATCGCGTCTGCCGCCTCTTGAGCCAACTGCACCAGCAACGGGTCGCGGACGCCATCGTGGAACCGAACTCCTGGGTAGAGTCGCGCTGCGGAAACCAGAGGTGAGTCGTCCGCGGCCTGTGCGGGGAGGATGAAGAGCAGGAGGAGGATGAGCGCTGTTGGGAGCATGGATACGTTGATCACTGTTTGCCGAATACCTCTGTACGGCTCATCAAATTCGGTGGCATCTTCATCGCAATCACGCATTTCCAACTCCTCCATTACGGTTGCGTATCCGTCACCGAACTTCTGAATCGTAAGCCAACTATCTATCGTCGTCATAGTCCTAGGTCCGTTGTGGTTCTCAGTCTACGCGGCCACGGCGGTCAGGCTGGAGCAAATCCCGATCATCTCGTCAGGGATCGCCCGATCGCCAGTCAACTCGATCAGGTCATCCTCATCGTGCGAATTCCGCTCGATCACTCGGAGGTTGTTCTTCTGGCTCTCGTCCCACTCGACTCCGACAACACTCGTGGCGTGTCCCCACCAGTTATGAGCGTTGTAAATCGTGGTCCCGGTCTTTAGGATCGAAATCATGTACTGGATTCGGGACGCGATGGAATCGTTCGGCGTGTCCCACGTGTCGCCAAGAACGGACTGGAGTGCGTTTTCCTCCCAGCCATCCTTGAACGTCTTGGGGCTCCGGCTGTGCGGGTTAGGGGTGTATTCCATCTCGCACAGCCCGTACTTTCGGAAGCCAGCCACGGCGTCTTCGAGATAGTTTCCGGCATTCTGCCAGTTGACGATTCGGCCGAGGCTGACAGGCGAGAGCAGCTTGACCGGCTTGCCCTCGATTGCTTGGGCCGTCATGAATGCCCCCGCGAGCGACCAGATCCAGCAGTAATTGAGCCCGTTCTGATTCCAGCGAAAGCCGGCCGGGGCCCACGTCGCCTGCTGGTGATACATGGGGAAGATTTTTCGCTCGTGGCACCACGCGATTACTTCCTTGTAATCCTTCGGGTCGATGAGATTGTCAGGGTACGCTTCTCCGAACGGGATCAGGTTTGGCGCGTACCCGTACAGCGTTCGGCGGGGAATAACACCCGGCTCTGCGAACGAATGACGAGCGGCGACTGGTAGCGGACGATCAGCGTCGATTATGATTCGGCTCATTGCTGCGCCTCCAGTAGCTTGTAGAACGCGGCCTCGTCGGCCGGCATCGGGAAATCGCGAATATCCCCGCCATCAATCGGTGCGATCGCCAGGCGGGGCAGCGAATCGCCCTTTACGGCGCCCCACCAAGGAGCCAAGTCGGACTTGACCGCAAGGTACGGCCGGCAAGTCACGCCGTTGCAGGTCGAGCGAGTCTCCATGACGGAATTGCGATCGTAGCGGCCCATGAACCGGTGCCCGGAGGCATCAAGCGACTGGCGAAACGTGAGGCTTGAGACTAACTCGATTTGTCCGGCGGACAGATCGTCAGCGTCGGTCGATTCAAGGAAGAACATCACCTGCCATTTCGCTGTAGGATTCGGCGGGGGAGGGTCCGGAGGGTTCGGTGGATTCGGAGGCAACGGAGGGTTTACGTTGCCCTCCACCACAACCATGTGTTCGACGAACTGGTTGGTCTGGTAGTTCCAATCGACAATCACGCGGTACTCGCCCGGCTGCCCGGCAGGAAAATGAACCTGGGGCCGCATCGTAGCTCCGCCGGCGGAGAATACAATCGTGCCCTCGACATCAAGTGGGACCGCCGGCTGCCCGGGCATCAGGACGTGGGCCGTCATGGCGTTTTCGCCCATAAGCCAATCGAGCTGCGTCGTCAGGGGCTGCGTGAGGTCAAGTGCCGGCGTGCCAACGAGATAGATCGTGACCGTGCTCCCGCTCGAGGCCTTGTCGGGGCCCGACAGATCGACCGCGCCCTGTACGGCAGAGGCGGCGCTTGCCGGCGTTGCGTGCACTACGATTGACGGTTCTTGCGATGGGCACGGCTGCCAGAGTGCGGCAGCCAGTGCGAGTGAGAGGAGTATGTTTTTCATTGGATGAGTCCTAAAGGTGCCGGCCGACGCATCCGATCGGCTACGCCGGCCGGCGGACCGGGGAGGTGGATCACGCCGCTGTCTTCAGCTCGTCCCACGCCTGAGCCAGCAAGCCTTCGCCGGCTGTCTTTTTGGACGTGGCCTTGACTTCCTCGATAATCGCATCCTTCGCGGCGAACGACATCAGCATCGTTTGAAACACTCCCCATTCATGCTCGCGGCGAACATCCCACAGCAGGTCAGCGATGTGCCGGCGAAGCCGGTTCTCGTGTGCCGCGGACGGGTTCGCGCAGGCGGCGACGAAGCCGGCTTGCGTTTCGGAGCACTGCTCCATAAACAACTGAAGCGCTTCCATGAGAATTGGAAGCAGCAACATGAACCAGCTACCAACCTTCTCGTTCCTCGACGCTCCCAACAAAATCGTTTCGACTGCACTACTCATGGTTTGGTTTCCTCCCTTGGGTCAATTCGGAACGTAAACGGTAATTTCCAGCCCCACTTCTCCAATACGGAATCAATGAGCGGTATACCAGTCGGCTTGACGCCGATCTCGATGTTCACCCCATCGGACAAGTCCTCGATCAATACCTTGATCAGGCCGGTCGCTTGATCTGCCTTGTTCAGGGTCTGGTGCGAGTGTGACTCCAGCCCGTCCAGCCTCTGTCGTAGTCGTCTCAGTCCCATCATCCACCGCCTTTACTGTTGGTTTGCCGTACTTTGCTTGGAGCTTATTCAGGCACGATGCACAGAGCACGTTCTGTCTTCCACCCTGAATCGTCATCAGGCACTTGCCTGCCCCGACTGGATTGTTGCAGTGACCGTTCGGCAACAAAAAGATGTGGCCGTACTCGTGGAGGAAGAGACTCTTCCAAATCTTGGGATCTTTCCATTGGGCGTCCGTCTTCCACACCTTGCGGCTGTAGGTGACGTAGATGGAATTCCCGCGGACCTGTCCCCATACCGCCGAGGAACTAGTCGGACGGACGTAAATGTTCGGCCGGCTCGACCCAGTCCAGGTGATGTTCGCGAATTTGCTCCACTCTTTCTGCGCGTCCCGGCGCCCCTGGTCCAGAGCAGACCACGCTCCCACGTAGTAGCGTTCCATGCCGGATTGGTATCCGACGCTGAAGTTTCGAGCCTCGGCGGTGGAAGTGATTAGGAACAGGATGCAAAACAGTCGAACAATCATGCTTATTGCAGCCACCAAATGAGGATGTTTCCAACGATGAATCCGATAACAATTCCAACCACATCGCCAGTGAACCGCCACAGACGCATTGGTTTGTTTTCCGGCTTCGATAGCCAGTCATCCAGCCACTTGTCAATATCGGTGCGTTGGCTCATCGCTTCCTCCGTTGAATCATGCTGCTTGTGCCTTAAAACGAGGTCCCGCCAAACGCACCCAGAGCCAGATATGGTTGGCCTTGGCTTCCTTCGCCCCGTTAGCTCGGCAGGCGTCGTGCAGGTCCAGATGAGCTATCGGAGAATCAACCGGGTACGGTGGCGTGCACTCCCAATCATGAACAACGAACGCTGGGAGACAGTCGGGTTGGTCTGGCGGGTAGAGCCACCAGAACAGGAATGGCACAGACCCCCCATCGAAAATGAACCCGCGTTTGACCAGGATTCTACGGCGAATTCCGTTCTCGTCCGGTGCCGTGAAGTACAGGATGTCTTCCAACAGCAGGTACTGCGGAATCTTCACCCACGGGAACAGCAGGCCCCAGATACCGGGTAGCGGCTTGCCGGCCATGTGCCTGAGACAAACATCCTGGAAGAGCAGCGGCTGCTCTGACACGGTGTCCGCGAAATAGCCGTATGGGTACTCGGTCTGATGGATCATTCCGCCAATCCCCCGTTCAGGAGGTCGCGGAGCAGAAGCAGCTCACGGCGGATGAGGACAGGGTCGCCGTCAGAGCGAGCGGAGTCGAGCAGATGTGCACGCTCAGAGGCAAGGCGTGCGATGTCATCGAGCGAGAGAATCTCCTCGCGGTGTGGATGGGGAATCAGCGGATCTTTACGTTGGCCTCCCATCGGTCAATTATCCGCCTCGTGGTTAGGCGGTGCCACCCAAAAGAAATAGGGACGGCAACGCGGGGCGTCGTAGACACACCGCAAAGCCATCCCACGAAATAGTGTAGCCGAGGTGGATTATTTGTCAACAGCGGAAACAGTCGTCACGACCCCTCTCCCTTTCATGCACTTCTCGCAGTAAGGCCCATGCCCGTTGATCCACCACCACCCCAGATGATAGCCGATGCACTTGTAGCTGGTGTGGCACTTGACACATTCGGTCCACTCTGACTCTGCGTAGGTAACGTCAATTCCCATCGGATCGTTTCCTCCTCCTCAAACAGCAGGCGCGGCGGCTACCGGGGGATGGTCGGTGTGTCGCGCCGCCGGCCTGCTGAGTGGTTGTTACTGTTCTGCAGCCTGCTTCAGTCGTATAGACAACTCCACAACACATAGCACACCGTCCACGTCAGCTAGGACAGCCATATTGCACGGTCCCAAGTCTGGTCGCATAACCGGGTCCGACAGTGCCGTTACTCCAGGATAGATTTCATGCCCCTTTATGGGCGGCAGCCTGAGTTCGCCTGTGATCATCGTCTCATTCCTTGCTCGCTTTCGTAGTAATCGCCACATCCAGCAGGTCGAGGTCGGCCAGAATTCGGCGCTCCTGTGCGCGATACCGATCGAGCTCCGCCTTTAGACGATCGATCAGCACGTTCACCCGGTCGTTGTCCTCCAGCAGCCTCCGAATCGTCGCCGCTCGGCCGTTAGATTTTGCACCAAGACGCTTGATCTCTATAAAATCTAACGCCTCTCCTCTCCGCAATCGGCTAACCTGTTGGCACATCGCAGTCGGTCCCAGGTGATCTCGCCACGCCACTCCGCACGCCGGGCATTTGGGTTCGTCACTCATGCGTCGCCTCAATAGCTTTTGCTAGGATAGCTCGGAACATCTGTAACGCCTCGACTTTTGCTTGGTCGATGTCTTTTGATTCCAGTGGTTGGCAGTCGCAAATTCCATGGCATGAACACAACCACACGTCGGGCTTGAAGTAAATGTGCCGATGCACAGACAGACGGAATTGACCGATCCTCGCATCCCATACGCGCGGTGTTCTGTCCTTCTCGCCCCGAGAGTAACTCGTTACATTCTTCCATTCAACGCTCATGTCGTCTCCTTCAGCCAGGGCCACTCGATTGATCGTCTGAATTCCACCAGAGACGCGTATTCGCGTTCACACGTCTTCACTTGCTTCGTCACCAGATCCACGGTCCACGGCCGAACTCCGCAGTCCCAAAGCCACTGGTAGGCGTCTCGTTCGGCGCGTGTGAATTTGGCTGGCAGTTCGTCGCGTCGGTCAGTCATCGCTCGGTTCCTCGTACGCGTCGTCGATTTCGTCGTCAGCAACCTTGCCGCAAACGCTGCACGTCCATGTTGTCCATCCAGGTTCTTTTTTAACGAAACACTCGGTGACTTCCATGCAATGCGGACAGAATACCATTTCACCCATCGCTCGGTTCCTCCCCTCTCGATCGAATCATCGCGTCAATTGCGTTGTAAAGGTTCTGGTCGCCGTTGTTGTCAACCATCCCATCCCACACGTCGTCGGGAATTTGCTCACAGATTCGGCCCCAGAGCCAGTCTGTTCCCAGCCATTCCAGCGCGTCCCACACGCGTTCGCCGAGCCATTGCTCGTGCAGGCTCCAGGGATCCTCTGATAAGTCGTACCACTCGGAAACCGGGTGGCTCGCGATGCAGATGTAGGATGTTGATTCGAGTGTCATGTCGGTTCCTCCTCGTAATTCATCCAGACGCACTCAGTCTTCCGCTGCTTTTCTTTGGCGCCGCTTGCGTTGTTCGGCAGATCGAATTCCACACATCGCCAGCCGTACCATTCGTACAATTCCGAACGATACCCTGACAACTGAAATGTCCCCTTAATCTCACTCAATACCTTCAAAAGCCGCTTGTGCTGATCGCGGTCCATTTCGTACTGGTAAGCGTCAGTCGTTGAGCGCGTCTCATGCAGATAAGGCGGATCGAGGTAGAAATGGGTGTTAGGTCCGTCCTGTTGCTGGATCACGTCCAAGGCGTCGGTGTTCAGGATCACAACCCGCTTGAGTCGCTCGTGGGCCTCTGGAAGCCCCTCAATTGCCGATAGCCATGACGAGACCTGCTCGTTCATCCCGCGGCGAGTGCGATTGCGGGAGAGGGTTGCAAAGTCCTTGCCGAGGCCCTGGCGGGACTGACGGTAGCGGATGAAGAATCGTGCAGCCTCTATCCCGACAGACGACGCCTGAATACCAGAGTCTTCCCATTCAACTTGCGAAAACGGAACAGCCTCTATGAACCGACAAAACTCCTGAAACCAATGGTCATGTTGCAACGCCGTCCAGAACGTCGTCAACTCACGATTGATGTCGTTGACAGCCTCACTGACGCCCTCTGGATTCTTGGCGAACAGTACCGCCCCGCCGCCGAAGTACGGCTCGACGTAGTGGACATGCTTCGGCATCAGAGCAATGATCCGCTCGGCCAGGTAATGCTTCCCTCCGTGCCATTTAAGCGGGAGTGATGGTTTCGTTTTCATATCAGGTTACCTATCCTTTCCTTTGTGTCCTCGTCATCTCGTCACCCTCTCCCCTCCGTGCACATGAACCCCCAAGTCCGCCAGCCTCACCACCTGGATCTCCACCGGCTCCACCAGTTCCAACTCGGTATGCCGACGCCGCACGATGGCGATACGATCCTGCAACTCCTTGCCGCGCGGCTCATATGTCTGGCCAGATATGTTCATGGGCAGCCCATGATACGGCGTGTCAACCAGCTTGTCGCGACACGCCTGTCGCCGCGTTATCACTCGTGCGATCGAAGTGCTGGTGACGTGCAGCGCCGCACGAATCTGTTCGTAGGAATGGCCGGCGTCCACCAGTTTCAGAATCTGTTTCTGAAGGGCTATCGTCAGAATCTGCGGGGTGTATTTCATGGCTCTACTTTCTCAAACGAAATCACCCACACCCATGGATTCGCGTCCCAGCCGAAACCACGTTTGAAGTTGATCGAATCCCAGAGGGCCGAGAACTGGCTTATCGGGTCGTGTGGTGCAGATCTCCAGTCGATCGTCATTCCCTCTGCGATGGCGTCGGTGTTCTCGATCTCCTGCAACCGCTCGACACGCACGCCGGTAACCTCCAGCGTGATCCTCGACGCCCAGCGAGGCCTGTGGATGGACGGTCTCCAACGACTCGGAGTAACGCTTTCGTTGTTGTCTGCTCGATACAACGCCTTCACGCCATCCATCAGGAATTGGCCATCGTAGTCAGTGGTGTATGCCCACGTCTCTCGCACCCAGAGGCGGTCCCCAAGACCGCCATATGGACACGTCATTGGCTTTCCCTTGCCGCCACCAGTAACGCATCGAATCCATCCGCCAGAATCATCTCGTTGGACCCATGGAATCTCACCGCCACCGAATATGATCGGCTTCTGTGCATCAGCAACGTACATGCAGACGCAACCCTCTATGAGTCGAAGTTGCGTCAGTTCGTCTGGCATACCCGTGGCGTTTACGAATCCGATGATTCGCCGCATCGTCGACTTGCGGCCTTGCTGGATCGCTCGCACTTCCGGACCGCTAGAAAGAATCGGTCGCTCTTTCATGTTCACCTTCCTCCCTAAGTGCCGTTCAGAATTCGTGTCGGCCCATTCGCCTCGATCTCTTCCCGCACCCGCCGCATACTACATGAGCCGGTCGGGTGCCATTCGCCGCTGTCCACGCGAATCCAGACGCGTGGTGGCCCGTTGGTGTGTAGTATTCGATGTCCATGTTCACCCTTTCAGCTCGCAGCTTCTCGCCATTCTCGGTACTGCAACGTCCAACTCGATTCGTACTCTGCATCGCCATCTGAGTTGATTCGTTTTGCCAGTACGCTGTTCTCCCCAACCGCTGTAAGCTCAATCACCGTATCGCGGAATCCGTCATTCCCGACGAGCCTGGTTCCAGGCCCCCATCCGTTCTGCCTGCACTTTTCGGCGTCTGTCATGGCTTTTCCTTCTTCAACTCGCGAAACGCTTCCCGTGCCTTCCCAATGGCTTCCGTCGCCACCGCCAACTCTTCTTTCAGACGCCCGATCTCAACACGAAACGCTGCCAGTTCCGTGTCCAGTTTAGTTTCCGCTTTGTCCGCTCGTTCCCTGAGAGTCTTCACCGACTCGAAACAGTCCGCGTATTCCGCGTTGCACCTGTTCAGGGAATGAACAACGCCACGCATTTGTTCACGCCACCAGGAAAGCGTGTAGGTGTCTGGCCGGGTGTCGTCGCTCATTGCTTTCCGTCCTGCTTGACGAAGAACAGGCTCCAATACTTGCCGTTCTTAACTCGTACCGCAAATGCGCCAGTTTCAGTTTTTCTACAGCGGACGAACAGGCCTTCCCGGTAATCAACCAAGTACCTTTCAGGTCTTCGCGGTTTCTCTCGCTTGTGGGAAATCTCCGACGCTTCCATCCACTTCAGAGCCTTGATGGCTCTCTTGTGCCGATACGCGACGCCAGGCTCCAACGTTATCAGTCGCGTGTGGTCCAAGCCGTTCGGGCAAACGAAGTACTTCGACACCAAACGGACTAACGGCGCTTTGCATACCGGGCAACGCTGTATCGCTTCAAGTTCCTTCAGGCTTACACGCATCGTTCGTCCTCCACGTGTCCATTTCCTGTAGTACGGAGTATATATACGCCGTACTATCGCTTTTCTCTCCCGAGCGTTTCCAACCTGCCAGCTTCCGCTTCTATTTCCGCGCGAAGCTCGTCCACGGAAACATTCACCTCCGCAGCTATCACACGGAGCATCGTTGCCGAATAACACAACCCGTCTCGGTATCCGATGTTAAACGCTTCCATGATGTCGGCCTTGGCTCGTACCTTCAGTTCGTTCAGCATCGCCATCGTTCGTCCTCCGTCCTTGTCACCAACCTATTCGTCAAACGAGTCCTCAGCGCGTCTTTTGACGCATTCAAGAACTTCGTCCATGTTCACGCAAATCGCGTCACACATCTTGACCATCAACTCAGGTTCGCCGTCTTCCAAAAGCAGAATGGTTGTCTTGCCAGTTCCTGAGGCCCATCCAAGCTCAAGTGACGCGGACCGTCCGAACGGCTGCACAGCCACGACTACGTCCGCCGCGCGAAGAGCGTTCATGTCGCTCGCGAATCCATACTCTGCATACGGGTGTTGCAGACACTCTCGGTATCGCTCCGGAGTCCACTGTTTCCAATCGGGATCAATCTCCGACCAGTGAAACCCGTTGTTGCCAGGGGCTGGATTTCTGAAGTCGTAGACCTCGTATCCAGCTTCGCGAAGTTCCGTAACGACTTCCGGTTGTTTCTCGTTTCGCCAACTACTTGCCACATAGATTTTCATTGTTTCTCCCTCATCTGTATCACCAGTTTCTTCGCTTCCTACGACGGATCACTTTCAAAATGGAATGTAGACGGCTTCGGACCATTCCACGTCCGAAGTCACACCAGCCACCGCCTGAAGCACGATGAAGGTCGAGCCGCGATGAACGCAAGCAAGTCGCTCGGCTTCCTTCCTTGCTTCCTCCTCGGTCGCGTGGCGAAATGTCCGCACGCCAACTCCAAGTACCATCCAAAACATGCGGAACTGTTCCTCCTCAACCGCTTTCTGTTCGGTTTCTGCTGGATCCGAGTCGTAGACCACACGATAGTAAGTTTCTCCAGGTGGGCAATCGTACAGAAAGGCCCCCACCCACAGTTCTCCGTCCTTCGCCTCGCAGTGCCACTTCCTGTCGCTCTTTTCGGCTGTCTCAACATCTCTGCAAAACGCGTAGTACGCATTCCAGTCAATTGCCATCTCATCACTCCTTTTCGTTCATCATCTTTCTGACAATCTTCTTCGCTTCCCACACCGGATCGTCCTCCCCACGAATCACCATCGCCATCGTCAACCCGAGCAGGAACCAGTCGTCACGAGTCATCGTTTCGGATGTTGTTGTTTCCACGGGGGAATGAGCGTCTTCTATCAATCCCCTGTCTTCTGCAATGAAACGCGGCATTGTCGCTGCCGTCACCAGTTCCTCCGCTTCACCAGTGACTTCCAGTTCCGTCTTCGAAACGGGTAGCCACACGTCTTCCTGTCCGTCGGCAGTGAGCTTGAACGCCTTTCCGAACGACTCACATTTCCGGGGTGGCTCTCGCACGCTTTCGTACACCTCACACCTCCGTGGCATACTCAAAGTCGACTTCATCGTCTACGTCTATCGTTATTGTGCGTCCGTGTTTCAGTGCGTTGTTCAGGTGAGTCAGAAACATGTCGTCCCTGTAGTCTTGCGACTTCAGTTTCATGCGTTCGACGCGGCCAGTTAACTCGTCTTCAATAGCAGTAATGTCCACCAGCACTTCCTCCTTGGAAACAGCCACACTGCAGCTTCAACGACTTGAATTCACCAGTTCCGACAGTGCATACCTTTGCCGGATGACCAAAAATAGGACATAAAACTAGGTAGTTCGCAGGTGCCATATCAGCGGTTGTCACCGGGTTTCATCCGCAGGGATCGGACTTTGGCGGCCCGAAGGCACTCTAACCGTTTTCGTGTCCGACTCTCCGAGTTTCCCCGGAGAACACTTGCTAGTTTCCCTCGCTGCCAATTCTGGGCTCTATGCCGCCGGGGAAGCACTTGCGGCGTTCTTCCCCTACATGTCGCGGGGCCTGTTCATAGGTCCGCCACACTGAAGGCATCTTGGTCTTCTGGCTGCGTACCTCTCACTCGAATGGATGTCGCGTGGCGCGCCACAGTCGCTACAGACCATCTTGGTGATTCGTCTTTTCCGCTGTGGACGCACTTTGGGAAGTGGCTTTCCGCGTCTTTTCGTGCTACAGTAAGCTTTAGACATGCTGGCCTCTCTACAAGGTTGGCATCGTTCAGAGAAGTCCGGGTGACTAGCGAGTTCCCGGACTTCTCGTATTTATACCACACCTGTACGGAAATACAACACACTATTTCTTCCTCGCGGCTTCACGCAATTGGAACAGCCTCTGGCGGCTCACTGATTCGAGTCGCTTCCTGAGTGTTTCACTGTCGTCACCAATCGAAGCCATGTACGCAGCGACGTTTATTCGGTTTCGTTCGCGCCGGGTCTCTTCTCGCGTTTTCCAAAATGAATTCCCCGGTTCATGCGGACGTTCCCAATCAGCACGCCACATGCGATGCTTTGCTGATGGGCGATTTCCGACGTAGGCCATAAATGCCTCGAACGAATTCGCCCAAACGTCGCACAATATTCCTCTGCGTCTCAGGTCACTCCAGGTGGTGTACTCTGGCACTGCCATAAGGCTGCGTCCACCCTTGTATTTGTGGCCGCAGCCCGCACAGTGCCTAACCGGTCGATCTTGTCTCGTAAGGCAGCCCGATTGAATTTCGGTGTAGTTTCCGCAGTCACACCGGGCGAGCCAGATTGACTGCACGCATCTGGCGGAAGCTCTACGCTGCCTGACGAATCCGACGACTACCAGCGAGCCGAATCGATGGTCGAGCAGATTTCTCCGAATACACGCTGGAACATTCCGGCTTATCTTCGGGTCAGTTACGATTGGCATGGTCCTATTCCTTCGAATCTGCATGTCTTGCCTTTCAGTATGGTGCCATCGCAGGTTCTTCCTGCTTCACTAAGTAATCGCCGCCGTGGTGTCCCTTGACTATCGGAAACAGCATGTCAACGCGTCGGCCGTGGTCGTCAACATCATCGAACCTCAGCATTCTGTAGCGCCTGCCTGCAATCTCGACAGACTTCGGAACTCGGTAATTCGTCCCCTGTTTTCTGCACTCCTTCTTAAACATCCCAAAACACTGTTTCCACGTCCTGCCGGACTTTCCGGCCGCGAATAAGGCGTCCTTCATCAGTTCCTCGGCGCTCGCCACCTTCGGCTTCTTTTCCTCTTCGCGAACGACTTCCTTTAGTTCGGTCCCATCGAATACCAGTCCCTGGCCTTTCCGCTCGCTCGGGGTCGGCTCGTACCCGCAGTACCGGCACTTTCCTCCGCGGTAGATGGCATGGCACTTCGGGCACTCAATTGTCGGCCGCGACAGGACTTCCCCAGGTTCCTTCGTGGTGATGTCCAGAGTCCACGGCGGGTCGTCTTCGAAGAATCCGAGCCCACGCTTCAGGTTTCCACCATGATCAAGAACGATCGCGTCTGTCTTCTCTGGGTGCCTTCTGGACGCTCTGCCAATCATCTGACGCCACCGGACGATGGACGCCACTGCTACGCACACCTGGACGCACCCGATTCGCGGAATGTCCGTCCCTCGCTCAACTACCTGGACGTTGCACAGATAGTCGATGTGGTGGTTGTTCAACTCTCGGAATATCCGGCGGCGGTCGTCGTCGGGCGTTTCCCCGTCCACGTACGCCACTCGGACGCCAGCGGATTCCAGTTGGGCCATAGCGTCACGGGCATGGGAACGTCGCGGAAAGAATCCGACTGTCGGCCTGCCTTCCGCATATTGCTTCCAGTCTCGCACCAGGTCGCCGGCAAGCCCGTCCATTGCGTCGGAAACGCTGTCCTTGGTAAACTCCCCACCGCGCTTCACCAGCAGGTTCAGCTTGCCCTGGGTCGCCCGGAAGTATCGGAATGGAGACAGGTAGTTGTTGTCGATCAGCCATTGCGTGCTCGGGCCAGGAACGATTTCCTTGTAGATGTCTGCCAGTCCCCGAGCCTGTGGTGTCGCACTCAGCCCGATCACGTACGCTGGATTCTGTCCCGAGGCTTCCCGTTTGGCGTCGTGGTACTTCAGAAACTTCGCCAGCTTCTGCAAGTGACTGTGAGTTTCGTCAAAACAAATCAGGTCGAACGTCAGATTCGGGCGATAGATTCCTCCCTCCACAAACCAACTCAGCATCGTGTCAATGGACGCCACTTGGATCTTGTCACCGTAGCTCGTGTCCCGGCCCGACATGATGATTCCATGCGGCAGGGCGGGTTCTTCCGCAAACGAATCCACGGCGTTGTCCACAAGTCCCCGGCGGTGGACGGCGAAAAGACTGTGCCCGGTCTGTTTCTCGCTGGGCTCCCTGTTTGCACTCGCTCCGAGAATCCACTTCGAGAGCCGAGTCTTGCCCATGCCGGGAGGTGCACAGACGATGACTCGCCGGTGCTGAGCCAGGGACGCCCTGACACGGTCCCGGTGTGATTCCTGGTGCGGATAAAGTGAAGGCAACTCGATCATCAGATTCCCCTCACGATTTCGTCGGGAACATCAAATAACCCCTGTTGGCCTCGATAGGGAATCGGGGACGCGAATCGCATTGGGTTCGCCAGGATTATGCAATATGGGCCTTCGGCGTGAATGTGATCCAGAAGCCACGGCCACTGCTTCAACACACTATCTCGAAATCCAAGATTCCAGTTTCCTTGCGCATATCCGACCACCTCAACTCGGCCGATAAGGGCACCGAACGGCATGTCGTCGGGAATAGGGCCGTCCCAGCAATCGAGCCACTTCCGCGACTTCCCCGCATGTATCAGCAAAGGACCGCGGTATTCCATGCGCCAGCAACGGTTCTCGACGCGCTTGCGGATTTCTTCCGGCATTCCGTCCCACCCGACGATCAGCGAGGCATATGGCTGGCAGATAGTCAATGCTTTCATCTCAACTTCTCCAATGCTCGCAGCCTTTTCTAAAATGGACTACCAAGCCGACGCTCCCACTCCGCATCCCATTCCTCTCGCGTCATGCGGGAAATGCGGAGTTGCTCCTGAATCTGTTCGTCCGTCAGGTACGGACGCGGATCCTCTCCCATGGTTGCTGCCATCTCGGCACCGATGTTTATGCTTCCGAATGGTGTACCTTCATCCTCGTCGTGCATGTACCTTTCGCAGCACTCGTCAGAACAAACCTCGCTTTTGCGAACGTCTCTTTCGAATGGGGCACCCTGGTCAAGCGGCGCACCGCAAACCAAACACCGAGGTTCTAGCAAGCTCATTTCCACCCTTTCGCAACTGTTAACAACGCCTTGCATGTCCGAATCGCCTGGACATGCTCCGGTTTCGCGAGCATGGTCTGCAGGTCGTCGAATGCCCGCATGAGCGCCTCGATCGTTTTTATGGTTTTCTGGCGCTGGGTCTTCAGGCGTTCCTCGTCCGTATCCCCAGCCGGTTCTCCGTACGGGTGGTGGCACTTCGCGCAGGAAACGCCGTCCTCGTCCTCGGTCCACTTCGTCCCGGCGCAGGCAGGGCACTTGCCAAAATCGACAGCCGGCGTTTCCGTGTCATTCCTCGACGGCCGGCTGTCAGATTCCTCGGGCGTCCCTGCCGAATCAGCGTCCTCTCCAATCTTTTCGATTCGCATCTCAACTACCGCTTCGAGTTGTTCCTTCGTCGGTGTGTTGCCGTTGGCCAAATCAACCGCCTCGACCCACGCGGATTTCTGCTCTTGTTTAGGCAGTTTGGATAAAATGCGGGCCTGTTTTTCGTTCGAAAGCGTTACCCGGGTAACGCTTTCCACCTCATTGGCTACCTCCGCACCACCCATTAACTGACGGGCCCGGCTGTCACTGAAACCCCACTTTTCCTTGCAGTACGCCTTGAAGCTGCCGTAGCTTTCTCGGAATAGTTGCTGGTCGCGAATCTGTGCCAGTGCTTCTCCGACTTCGCGAAATGTCTCGACTCCCTTCGTGATAGTCTTTTCGCAGTTTCGTAGGGTGGTGCGCTCAAGCGAGTTGAGAACCGGTTTGTTTACAACGGCGTCTTGACTCATGTTTCTTCTCCAATGCAAACGATACTGCACCACGGCAAATCGCCGAACATCTTTCGGCCGATAGATGAACTGTCTTCAAGCTCTTCGAGCACGCGGTGCATTGTCTGCCGAGACATCGCAAACCATTCTCCACGCGTTCTGTACTCTTCCAGGGATTTGTGGATCAAAGCCTCCAACTTGAATCCTCCGCGCAGGATCGCGAACACTCGCAGATCCCATGGGCTGTGAACTTGCACCTGTTGCCAGCGACGAACAGGGTTGGTCGTCGTGCCAATCTTGTAGAGCCCAGGCGATGCAAAGTCTCCGAACGGACTGTTTTCAAGAAGCGAACCGAACACGTCGTCCTCGTTCTCCATTCCGAAGATGTACACCCACCGGGTTTCGTAGTTAGCCATCTGAATCGTTTCCTTCCTGTTGGCTGCCATAGTATTCCGAGGTGCTGGGGTCTTCGACCATATGCAGGCAGGCGATGCGACATTCTGAGGCGTTCTTGTCTGCCGCGTTTTTGCTGTCATGTATTGCCGTGGTTGTGCATGAGCGTGAGTAGACGTTCAGCCAGAACTCCTTCGGCTTGTAGATCACGCGGAACTCCCGTCCCGACTCGACGGCTTTGGCGATCTCCTCGATTGACATAATAAGCTTCTGTAGCTGCTCTGCGTTCATCATGTTTCCTTCCTGTTGGTCATCGAGCCTGCGAATCAAACGGCTTTGTTCCGCTCAGAATCGCGTTCCCGCAAGTGATTCGTCCGTCGTCCTCTTCGTGCGAGGCAATGAACACCAGCACGTCATACCCGGCATCTTTCAGCCGTTGCTCCAAATCTGCGTACGGTGCGATGGTGGTGTAGTCTCCGTCCGTTTCGATTCCGTGGAGCATCGCTGATCGCGTCTTGTGCATCGGTGTCAGTTTGCAGATGTACCACGCCGGGTTGAAATACTTCCGCAGGACTTGTGGGTCGACGGGATACTCTGCAACGGCGAAGTTCAGCGTGATCTTCCGCCCGTTCGGAATGATGCCTTCCATGACACGGGCGATCTGGTCCAGAGAAAGGGCATTGCCGTGAAACATCCGATCCCGTTCAAACGGATCGGTTGAGTTAATACTGATTTGCAGTCCGGCCTCGCCATGCAGTAGCCGGTTCTTCATCCGCATCCAGGTATGAATGAATGTCTTCAGCCACTCGTTATTCTTCGGCATCATCGTGGAGACGACAGGATGGATGTGATACTCCGGGTCGATGTGAGTTTTGAACCATCTGGTCGCTTCCAAGACAGCAGGATTCAACGTCGGCTCTCCCATCCTGGCGAAATGAATGTTGAGACGCTTCGACGATTCGACTTCGGGATGGAGCTTGATTCCAGTTAGCACTTGCTCGATCAGATCATTCTCGGTCGCATTGACTCCAGGGCCGACGCGCGGAACGTCGCAGAAACGGCACCCCATCGAGCAGCCGTATTGGGTGCTGATTGTGATAACCCATTTCTCTTCCAGTGGGAGAAGTTTGGTATGTCGCACTGGATCAGGGTCACGAGTCAGCCCGAGTGCGTCACACTTCAGGTTCACGTCTTTCCCGTAGTCTCCGATCGAGAGAAGCTCCAACTTCCCTTGATCTCCTTGGACAACGAGAATGTCGCCTGTTGGGACGGATAGTCGTTCAAGAATCTTCATGACGTTTTCTCCTGTTCATCGATTCACCGAATCATTTCCGCCTCGGCCCCTCGCAGTCGTCGCCGGAATTCCAGTCGCATGTCCACCAGTTCTTCCCGGGTGAACTGTCGCGAAGTGCGTTTCAGCTCCTCGAGTCGTTCGATTTCCTCTACGCCGCGAACCGATTCCATCCACAGCCGAAATGCCACCTGATTGCCAGACAGGTGCTTGTTGCAGTGCGAACACTGAGGGGCGACGTTGCATTCGTCCAGAACGATCGACGCTCGCCTCCCGGCGAGGAAATGCCCGGTCTCCATCTGTCCGTAGCCCTCGCCCCTCCAGGCTTTCACCGCTCCGCACGTCACACAAGCACACTGGCCAGTCGCGCGGAATACGAAACTCATTCGTCCGGCCACGACAGCAGGAAACATTCCCGCTGGCCTGGAAGCCGCCTCAGCGCGGATCATCTGCTGAAAGTCCTTCGCGACAAACCGATTGATGTAGGTGCCAATTTGGTATTGGCGGGCCGTCTCGATCATCCGGTCCCGCGGAGTTGTTTTCACTTTCGCCATCACGCATCCTCCTTCATCCAGTAAAATTGCGTCCGTGCTTCCGGGACGAGTTTCTGGTCGACAACGGAATTCCAGATCGGAACCGCCTTCTCGTCTCCCAGTTGTGCCGCCGCTTCTCGAACACGTCGGAGCGAGTCTGTTCCTCGTCGCCACACGGAGTGGTCGTCGGAATATGCGTAGGTCAGGTCGTGCTGTTCGCACATCGTGCGGAATTCTTCCTCAGTCATCACTCGCCGCCTTTCGTGTCGGATTAGATTCGTGTCCCCATCGGTACGCTGACATCCGTTCGTAGAGTCACGAGTTGCCGAACAACGTCGAGTTGCTCGGCTAGTTGAATCAGTGCCAGCCGTTTCTTTTCCTTGATCGATTCATCGCCGGATTTTGCAGCCGCAATCACGGCGTCCAGACTTCCGAATTGGATAATCAGATCCGTGGCGCCCTTCTCCCCAATCCCAGGCGCACCTTTGATTCCGTCGACGTTGTCACCCATGATGGCCTGAAACCCGGCCCACTGGTCTGGACGCAGCCCGGTCGTTTCGAGCAACTGTTTCGCCGACAGCCACTTGTACTTCGGCATCATGTCGCCCGTGGAAACGTCTTCCTCCCATTCCACGTCCTGGAGAATGTTGACTTTGTCGGAAAGGAGTTGCTTCAGATCCTTGTCCTGAGACAGCAAGGTCACTCGCCCTTCGAACTGTTTCGCATACGAGGCCATGATGTCGTCAGCCTCAAATCCTTCCGCGGTCACACAGCAGAATCCGGCAGCCGCGAGAAGTTCCACCACCAAGTTCAACTGGTTCGAGAGTTCCGGATCCTTCGGCGGGCGGTCCTTGTACTTCGCTTCCCAGTCCTCGGTGAGTTTCTTCCGGAAGTTCGTCCTGGAATCCAGGCAGCAGACGCAGTCTGTGAGCCCCTTTTCCTTGAGACGCTCGACGGTTCGACGAATCCATTCCGTCACACGCGAAGCGGCTTCCACGCCTGCCCCGGAAAACCAGTGCCGATGCAGGTGATAGTTCACGTCCACCGCCAGCAGCCACCTTGCCGCCGGCGGCGCCGTCCCTGCCTCGCGGCTTTCCTTTGCCGCCTTCCTTGATTCGTCGGTGGTCAATCCTTGGTCGACGATCTCCTGTAGTTTCCGCTGGCGATCTGGATCGTTCGCCAGTTTCATATACTGCGTCCACGTCGCGGAAACTGTTCGGTCTTCTGGCCTGGGGTACGCCAGGGAAACAGCTTCACAGCGAGCAATGAGTCCCGGCGATACTTCGGGCGGAAACACCTGATGCAAGGCGTCTTCACTGATCGCTCGGGCTCTCCTGGCAATGTCTCCAATTGCCCAATTGCAGAGCCGTTGAGCGTCGGCCCAGAATTGGGCGTGTTGCTGAAGTGTTTCCAGGTCATCGGGTAGGTCTGGTTTCAGTCCGCTCATGTTGTCGCCCCATGGAACGGGATGTCGCTATCTGGCCCAGCCGGGTCGGTGGTCATAGTGATGCGTTTCTGACACCGCTCCAGCACGTCGCGAGTCCAACAACTCACGTCAAAAACGGGTATGTCAGAAATGCTGCGAACGAATCGCTTGAAGCCCTCGCGTAGCTCGGCATTGTTTTTTACGTCCGTCGCGAATTTAGCACGCCACGCCTGCTTCACTTCTTCGAATTCCTCTTCCGTGATTGCTTCGATTTCTGGAGTTGCCCACGCCGGAAGTACTGGATCTTTCCAGTAGTACGCGCCTCCACCGTCCTGCTTCGAAAGCTTCGCCCAGTGCCACTGTTTGGTCGGCTGCTGTTCCGAAACCTCGGCGAATGTTTCGTCGAGGCGGTACAAATACCTGCCGATTCCCCACTGTGCCCCGGCGCGTTTCTCGCCTCCGCTGAAGCCGCCCTTGGCCGGCTCGATGTTCGTCGGCTCGCACACGTCCCACTTGGTTACCCATTCACTATCGATGCGAATTGACAGGCCGATGGCGAATGCCGACTTGGAGACGGGCTTCCCTTCTTTGTCGAACAGTTTCAGGTCGAGCAAGACGGGCTGCTCAGTACGCCAATTCTCTGGACCGCACACGTCATCGAGGCGTTTCTGAATCGCCCTGGCTGTCACGTAGGCAAGAACCTTGCAGTAAATTCCTTTCGGGTTCCGTCCAGAGTTGCTCGATGTCGATCGACCAAGCCCGCTTTGTGAAACCCGCCACTCTATGTCTTCGTCCGAAAACGGCTCAGCTAGTCTTGCCAAGTCCATCATGAATCTCCATCAGTGTCTGAAGTTTGTCGCACGCCACATCCCCATAAATCGAACGACTCTGAAGCATTTCGCGGATGCCATTGACGAGCGCACGATGCCGATGAACGCGTCGAAATCGCTCCGAGGTCGTTTCCTCGGGAGGCTCGAACTGACGCATGAATTCATCGTGGAATTTCTTCCACTTCTCGTAGGCGGCCCGCTCGGCTTCGCTTTCTATCCAGTCCTGGTAGCGGCTCATGGGCTCGCTCCGTCCAATATCCTCATAGCTTCTCGCAACGCGGCGATGTTGTAGTCGTCCACGTCGAACCTCTCGAAAAAGTCTTCAACGTCTTTGTCGCTCAGACCTTCCGCGGATCTCCAGCACTTCGCCGATTCCGATTTTGGCCACCTCGATGTGCCACCCTTCGCCTTCCCGTCGACCTCGATCAGGTCATCGCTACGTCCGTAGATTTTCACGCTTCGCATTGTTTTCCCTCGCTGTACCCTTCGAAAAACACTCCTGCACTGACTTTGAAAAACGTCGCCAACTTCCAAAGCGTGTCTGCGGTCGGGGATGATAGCCCGTTCTCAATCTGGCTGATGTGGCCTGTCCCCAGCCCCGAGCCGTCGGCAACCTGTTGCAGCGTGATGTGACGATCTTTCCGCAACGACAAGAGCACGGATCCAACATGCAAGGACAGGTGGCTTTTTGCGGTTCGAACTACTGGTTTCTGAAGTCGTCCCATGTTCAGCTTTCTGCTTTATTGACTGCCGCTTTCATGGTAGCGGCTTCGGATTCATGGTAGCGGCTCATCACTTTCGCCACCCTTCCTTTGCGTGTTCAACAGCAATCGCTGTGTCGTATTCGGCAAGCGGACTCGGGCACCCGTGATACGCTCGCCTCATGCAGACGTAGCTGTAAGCACCGGTATTCCTTGATCCAGACATAGTTGCTCCACGATGTTGATACTCACCGGGAGAGAAGCACAGGCGCCCGATGCAGTCGGCATCGAGGAAATCGTATTGGTGTTTTTCTCGCACTCGATGGAACTTCACTTCTCCCTCCACTCAACTAACCTGTCGTGTGCCACGATGGCGAGGCACACCAGGAATAGGGCTATGATGAATCGCATGTCGTCCTCCGTGACTTACTTGTCAGACATCTCGATTGGATTAAACCAGTCGTCCTTGACGATGTGTCCAATGGCCTCGATGTGTTGGTCGTTGCCTTTCACACGAATCGTCTTCCCCTTCAGGTGATCCCACTGCGTCACCCCGGCAATTTCCATGACTCGCCAAATGAAATGCCCAGCGGGACCGTTGAGATTGTGGTGCGTAAATGACTTCGGCAGGTAGAGTGCGTATCCGCCAAATCCCTGCCCGCTTCCTCCGTAGTCGAGCTGAAGCCACGCAGACAGGCATCCGTGATCGTCTGTGGTGATCGTCGCACTTTCAATGATTGCGTTCTTGATGTTGTCCATCGCTTTTCCTTTAGTTTTCCTCGACGAGCTTGGCGTACTCAACAAGATCCGGCCATTGATCGCACCAGTCCTGTGTCAGAAACCACCGCCAGTACGAGTCGGGCACCTCTCCGAGACGCGAGCCCTTGTGCTTACCGAACGGCATCTTGTCGTCGTCATGTAGTTTCGTGCGGTTGCTAAGTCCCATGATTCCGTCCTTAAATCGCCCCGGCCCGGCTAACCGACGCGGTGCGTTGGCGTTCACCGGGTCCAGGGCCCAAGAACGACACTAGGAAGTGCCGCTAATTACATTCGGAAGTGGATTGGCTTGCACGGGCCGGATTCGTGCGCCTCCATGTTTTGGGTGAGTTGCTCATATATGTCTTACTTGTGCGTGCATCGAATGCCTTAACTTGACATCTCAGCTTTGCCGGTCGACGGCTTACGTTGCCATGGCCAAGTCTCCTATCTACGAACAACATCAGAATCATTTCGCAGTCACTCACCAGGATCAGAGCTATTCATTACGTCGTAACATCCAACCGACGTTGGGCCCCCGACAGGCCCGAGCGTAGCTAAACGTAGCCGCTCGGGTATCTCCCGCATTTCGCCCACGGGACCGGGCAGTTAAGGTTTTCCTCTGGCCTCAAATATCGAGGCGCCGTCGCTGGGCCGTCTGGTCGCAGCAACGTTAAAACGAATATGTAGAGGGTTGCCATCATTACTTCACCGTCCAAGTCCCAAGGGCAGGAATTGAACCTGCTAGCGGCAAGATTCGATTACGAGGCTGAATCCCGCGACTGCCAGGAAATCCGCGTTTCACCGTCAACGCCGCCTTGGGTAATGGGCATAGGGGAGGGACATCTCCCCTGACAGCCCACGCCGTTGTCCGCGTGTTCCCGCCGAGTGGCATGGTCCGCATCTCGGCTTCGCGCTCATCGCGTTCCACGGCTACACACTCGCGTTCAGGTTATTTCCTATTGCACCTCCGCTGCGTCCAATCGCTGCTCGATCTCGCTGAGCGGCATTCCATCGGCCATCATCCGCTGAATCGTCACCTCGCGACGGTCAATCCGTATTCCATCTGGTGCGGTGATGCCGATGAATACGTGCCTGCCTACGATTTTCTGAACAAACACTTGTATCCGGCCTCCATCGATGTCGATGGTTTCGCCTGGATTACGACTAAGCATCAACATTGCTCGATTCCTTTCGTTTGATTGCATTCACAGCTTCTTCGATCCTCTCCCACATATGGCAGCACATTTCGCTTGGACATTGCGATTCGTCAGCCATTTCACAGTCGCACCGAGTGCGCAAGTCGGCAATGACACTCCGCATCCGGTCGATCTCGTCAGCCGCTTCCTCGATCATCTTCGCCGCCCCATCGCATTCCGGGTCGGCTCGCATCAGGGTTGCTAATGCTCGCAGGTCTTTCGTTGATACGCTCATTGCTTCGCTCGTCTGAGAATTTTCGGCGAACTATCGCCGTCGATTACGTAGGCCGATAACGTGTCGATAGCCCATTGCCACAACGGATCTCCGGACAACGCAACGAAATGACTCCAACACCAGTCGCGACTAACGAGTATCAAGCCGGCTACCTTTCGTTTCTCGATGTCGTCGCCGGAAGCGCGAAGCAGCAATTCGGCTATCGTGTCGTGGGATTGCCAATTGAGGTTGGCACCGTCGAGGTTGGCACCGTCGAGGTAGGCACCGCGGAGGTTGGCACCGTCGAGGTTGGCACCGCGGAGGTAGGCACCGCGGAGGTTGGCACCGCTCTTCACCGCATCCTCCAATGCTTCCAGCAGTGATTCCGCTTCACACTCGTACAGAGTGCGTTCATCGAATCGAGAAACAATCTTGTGTATCATCACCATACCCCACACGCGTTAAGGGCCGCAGAAACGATCACCATCAGCACCATGCCGATGATGCACCCGACGAGGATGACGCCGGACTCAAATAGGCTCAACTCCTGGGGCTCGGTGGCGTCCAGGCGGGTTTCTTCACGTCTCAGGTTCATCTCGCACCTCGATTCTCACGTTGTTCAATGGCCACGCTCGCCAGTGATATTCTCTGAGCGAGAACCCAGAGCGAAGTGTCGTGCCGCACGGATTTCCCGGACGCCGCTCTTGCTTCGCCGCCGAATCGTAGATCAATCGCAGTTCTGGCGTTGGTGGCGACGGCAGCGTATACCCAGCAGTGAATTTCATCTTGCAGCGATGAAAATGCGCCCTCATTCGCCGCTCGTACTTTTCGGCTGCTCCAGCAGATCGACGCGTCACGCTTGCCATGTAGGCGTCCCGTCGTTTCGGGTGCGCCGTGGTAATCACAAACATCCACCCGCCTCGCGAGGCAATCACGGCAAACAGGTAATCCTGCTGGTCCCGAGTTACTCCAGGTTCGAACGGATCGCCAACGACAGTCACGCGGTAGCATGTCGATGAGGATCGCGTTGCCATCTGTCCGAGACCACGGGAAAAGTCCCACTTCAGTTCTCGCTTTTGAGCCATCTCGCACCTCGCTGTAAAAACCTGCCGGCTCTTCCCCGGCTCACGTCCGCGACCACGACCCCGACCCCGACCGCGTCCACGACCCCGACCCCGACCCCGACCGCGACCCCGACCACGTCCGCGACCACGACCGCGACC
>Ga0074198_1000196_pt1 | contig 81088 bp, 84 predicted proteins | sample EPASupsiteSAE323_FD_64527 | JGI IMG/M metagenome (GOLD analysis project Ga0074198, IMG submission 64527) | Bioremediated contaminated groundwater from EPA Superfund site, New Mexico - Sample SAE3-23 | ecosystem: Environmental > Aquatic > Deep subsurface > Groundwater > Contaminated ... | reverse complement strand
TCGTCAAAGATTCCTGCCACTAACCCCAGATGATCGACCGATAGCGTTGATAGCTTCATTCGGACCCCTTCAATCCCTTTCGATATCAGAAAGCCCTACTGAGATAAAAATGTTTCAGATAAGAGGTTTTACCTGCGGGATGTGGGTTATATGTTAAACTTTGCGATTTACCCCAGAATACGGACTTTCGGGCGGCGGAAAAACCAATGCGCTCCTGTCCGTCACGCCAGTGCGCTTCACCGAAAGGACTATTTACTTTTGTAAAGAAATTGTACTGGATTAGTGCTTATGAATTGATGCAATTATGCAAAGGGAGAGGAGCATCAGTGGATATCAAACAGGCCAGTAAGTTTCCCAGGGCCAAGTCGGGCGTACCTGGATTTGATGAATTGGTAGATGGCGGTTTTCACAAGGGGACCGTGAACACCATAACCGGCTCTTCCGGCACGGGCAAGACCGTGTTCGCCAGCCAGTTCATTCATTTCGGCTGCGGGACGGGAGAGAAGGGAATGATCATAACACCCTCGGAGAGCGCGGAATACCTGAAGAGAGAGATGATGTCCTCCTTTGGCTGGGACTACTCAGACCTGGAAAAGAAAGGAATGCTGAGCATCGTGGATGTCACCGACCCCGTGCTCCGGCTGCAAAAGAGCATCGATGTCGACCCCGTGGACTTCCTGACCAACTTTAGAAAGATGGTGGAGAGGAAGCTGGAAGAAGTAAAGCCCACCAGGCTCTTCATCGACGATCTGACGGCGTTCTTCATGGCCGTGGAAGCCCCATTCAAGGTCAGATCGCTGACGGACGACCTCTTCGGAACTCTTCGTGCCAGCGGCGTTACCACGGTCGTGACCATTGGAACCGCCTTCGGCACAAATCAGTTCCTCGAATACGGTGCAGACTCGGCCACCATGCTCACCCGGGAGCGTATCGGAAACACGCTCATCCGATCGATCTATGTCATGAAGATGCGCGGCTCAAAGATCGCCAACAGCATTAGGGTTCTGGACATATCGGATGACGGCATGTCCGTGTCTTCCCTGTCGCCTTATCCCTGAGGTTGCAATGATCGAGAGATGGATTCTTCTGGCGGGCGAGGAGGGCGGCCCGGCCTCGAATAAGATGGGCGGAATCTGGAACGTAATTGATGCCGAAGCCCTGACCCTGGCCAAACTGGTCGCGGCAGGGACAATTGAAAGCGGCCTCAAGATCCTGGTGCTGGGACCCAATTACCCGTCTGCAGGAATGGACTGGAACGGCGGAAGAAATCGCATCACAGACCTTTCCGGATTTGAAAAATTGAACATGGGCTCAACCCTCGACCAGGTTCTTTCCGACCTCAAGACATCGGGAATTGAGGTTGCCACCGGGCAGAGAACGGTAGACGGCGTTGCCATCGGCTACGTCCTGTTCAATACCAATTACTATCAGTCCCATGTGGTTCGCTGGAAGGGCCAGGAGATGACCCTCAACAATGCCGTCAAGACGGAGGCGTTCTCACTGCTGGGCCTGGACTCGATGAACTATGAGAGAGCGCACTACGGCTGGGAGTACAATCACTATCTGAACCTCTCCTTTGCAGTCTCGGATCTGGCCATGAGGCTCTCCCGGGCTCAGGAGACGCTTGCCCAGAAGTATGAGGACAAGGCCGTCTCGGAGTTCGCCAAATCGGTGATGCCCAAAGTTCGGGTCTCACTGCACTGCCACGAGTTCGGCGTCTTTTATGCCGTGGCGAGGCTCAAAAAACTGGGCGTTCCCGTTCGAACGGTGTGCACCCTGCACGCCACGGTTCCCGGCAGAACATCCGGGTACAAGGCGCTGCAAAAGATCGTAAAGAACGACTCCGGCATGGACCCCGGAACGCCCTTGGGCTTTGCCGCCCTGGAGGCGCTGGCCCGCTATGCCGACGCAGTCACTTTTGTCGGGGACTCGACCATGAAGGAGGCCATGCTCTTTCACCGCATGAAGGGCATCGTGGTCAGGAACGGCATCGATCTGGATGTGGAGGACATCGACTGGGACAAAAAAGACCGATGCCGGGAGCGGATTCAGAAGTTTCTCGCCGACAACCTCTACAAGTTCTGCGACGGCCAGTGCGTGAATGCGGAGAGCATCATTCCCATCTTCACCATCTCACGCATCGAGATCGAGAACAAAGGCTATCCACAGCTCCTCGATGCCCTGATGCTGCAGGATCATCTGCTCAAGCACCGTCTGACCGGCCAGCGCCACGGCGACGACACACGCGTGGTCTGCTTCCTGATCACGGCACACGGGCCCAAAAATAAAGAGAAGCTGCCGGAGGGCTTCCCCATCAACCTGACTCCCGAAGTCCTGGTGGGCGAGGAGCTGCGGCTGGAGAATATGATCAAAGAGAGGGGGCTGGATGAAAAAGAGTTGATCTCCGGCAAGAGGCTGGTGGCGGCTCTGCTTTATCCTCAGTGGGTGGGACCGAATGACGGCGGACTGGGAATGAGAGCGGACGAGATCATGGCAGGGTGCGTGGCAGGCGTGTTTCCTTCGCAGTACGAGCCCTTCCTGCTCACGGCTCTTGAGGCCGGCAAAGAGGGAACGCCGAACATCGTCAGCCGGGCGGCGGGCTACAGCGACGCCCTGAAGAAGATCAAGCACCGCGTGCAGGGCCTGGGCGGCGTGGTGATCGTGGACAATCTTGAGTCGCAGCCCCAGGAGACAGTCCTGGACTATGCCCTGGCTATGGACTATTTCACCTGGACCTACCTGGATGACGAGGTCAAATACCGGCTGCTCTGCGAGGAGTCCTTTTCCCTGGCCAAACAGTTCAGTTGGAAGGAGCCGGTGCTGGAATACTACAATAATTTGGTCCTGTAAATTGGAATAATTCGGTTATGCGAATTGGGATAATTCGGTCATGCAAATTGGAATAATTCGGTTATGCGAATTGGGATAATTTGGTCCTGTAAATTGGGATAATTCGGCCATGAAAATTGGGATAGCTTGTTCCTGCAAATTGGGCCGTGTAAGCGGACCGCGACGCAAAGAATTGTGCCGTCCGCATTTTGAAAAACAAATCCTGTATTCAAATCCCGTGATGTACTGAAAAATTCGTTGAAACATGGGTGAAAAGATGAGGATCGCTTACTTCAGCACGGAATTTCCTCCGCTCGTCTACGGCGGACTGGGAGTCTATGTGGATAACATCGCACGCCAGCTTATCGATCTCGACCAGAAGATCGCTGTCTTCACCTGGGGAAACGGGAAGCTGCCAAGGCATGAGATAGCGAGCGGCGTGGAGGTCTTCCGGGAGACTCCGGTTCCCATGAGGGACGGCATGGAAATTTTCCTGTCGCAGCAGAGCCGATCCTGGGGCGAGGGCCTGAATTTCATGATGGACCTCTTCAGCTACAATCAGCTCTCTGCCTCAGACCTCTTGCTGGAAGGCCCCTTCGATCTGGCCGTGGCTCATGATTGGCTGGGACTTGTCGGCGGCATGGCTGTAAAGAAAGCGGGAGTGCCGCTCATCTTTCACGTGCACGGCCTGGAAGCCGGTCGGTCGGACTGCCCCAATGCGCAGCTTGTGGAGCTGGAAAAGATGGGCGCAGAGACTGCGAACCTGGTCATCACGGTCTCTGAAGCAATGAAGCGGGAGCTTGTCGATCTCGGCGGCGACCCGGAGAAGATTCGCGTCTGCTACCACGGCGTGGATGCTGCGTTCTTCGATCCGGACCGGGCCGATCCCAAGCGCCTGGCACAAATGCGCCGCAAGCTGGGATTTGCCGAAGACGACATCGTTGTGCTCTTCATGGGCCGCCTGGAGCCCGTCAAAGGCGTCTTGCAGCTCATCTCATCCTTGGCAAAGGTTCGAGCCGAGCACCCCCAGGTGAAGCTGCTGATCGTAGGCAAGGGCAGCCTGGAGAGCCTTGCCCGCAGCGAGGCGGAGCGGCAGGGCGGCATCAGTCTCGTCACGGATTTTCTGGGGCCGGAAGACAAGTTTTACACCTACGCTCTGGCGGATCTGTGCGTATTCCCCAGCCTGTACGAGCCCTTCGGCATCGTTGCCCTGGAGGCGGCGGCTATGGGCAAGGCTGCCGTGGTGGGAGCCGCCGGAACCAGCGGCCTGGCGGAGATCGTGCAAAATCCTGCGACGGAGCGGCCCACAGGAGTTCACGTCAACGCCCGCGATCCGGACGACATTGCCTGGGGAATCAATCTCGCTTTGCAGAATATGAGGCAACTGAAGAGCTGGGGAAGAAATGCCAGGCAGAGGGTTCTGGATAATTTCACCTGGCAGAATGCTGCAGAGCAGACACTGCAAATTTACAGGGAAGTTGCCGGATAGCGCGACAGGGAAGTTTGCTGATGCCCGAGATTAGAAAGCACTACTTTCTGGACGAGTACTGCATCATCGCCGCCGAGCGCAAGAAGAGGCCTTCCGACTTCCGGAAGGCAAAGGCAGAGCCGGGAGACAGCAAGAGCTGCCCTTTTTGTCCCGGCAACGAAGAGATGACCCCGCCGGGTGTTGCCGTTTATACCGACAGGGGCGTTCAGGCCGATGGAGTTGCGCGAATCCGTCCCTGGAAGATGAGAGTCATACCCAACCTTTTCGCGGCTATGGTTCCTTGCCCCGTACCGCCTATCGCCGAATGGATCGCATTGCCCGGGCACGGATACCACGAGGTGATCGTGGACTCGCCGCAGCACGGCGAGAATCCGGCAGACTTCAGCCAGGAGCACATGGAACTGCTGGTGAAAGCCTATCGGGATCGCTATGCTCAATACTGCGGCACGGAGGGCATCAGGTATGTCTCCATCTTCAAAAACTGGGGACGGGAGGCAGGCGCATCCCTTTCCCACTCTCATTCGCAGGTCGTGGCCGTGCCCATCATGCCGCCGCTCATTAAAAGAGAGCTGGATGCACTCACATCTGCATCGTTCTGTCAGTTCTGCAATATCGTGGAGCGAGAGCGAACATCCGATCGGCTCGCGGCAGAGAACGATGATTGGATTCTCATCGCGCCGTTTTATTCCCAGGCACCGTACGAGACGTGGATACTGCCGCATAGGCACATTAGCAATCTCTCGAATATGAATGAGGGGGAATGCCGCAGCCTGGCCGCCATCTTGAGACGGGCCCTGAAAAGCATGTACTCCCTCCTGAAAGATCCGCCTTACAACTTCATGATCTACCAGCTACCCTCGATGTACCACCTCAATATCCGAATTCACCCGACTTTATCAAAAATTGCGGGCTTTGAGCGCGGCACGGGCATGTTCATCAACTCAGTCCCTCCGGAGCAGGCCGCGGCAGAGTTGCGCCGGATCTGAGGAGTAGCGCCGAAAGGTTAATCAATTATCAACCCCAAAAGTATTGCAAAATGTTTACTTCCTGACCCATGACTTTTGCTTAAATGCTTGTCCTGGGCGGAAATAAGCTCCAAACTCATCCAATTAGTGGTAATAATAGCAGCGAACTGTCAATATCGACCGCAAGTACGACGGCCAAAACCGGTGAAGAGATGCGAATAGGAATGTTTTCCTGGGAGAGCCTATACTCGATAAAGGTAGGCGGCGTGGCACCACATGTCTCGGAGCTGTCCGAGGCATTGGCCAGAAGGGGACATGAGGTACATGTCTTTACGCGCAGAGGGGATTTTGAGTCCTACGACAAGATCAATGGAGTCCACTACCAGAGAGTTGATGTGGATTCATCCGGTGATATCGTCGCTCAGATGGACCGGATGTGCAATGCATTCGTCGATCGCTTCGCAGCGGTGCAAGAGCTCTTCGGCCAGTTTGATATCGTACACGGCCATGACTGGCACCCCGTGCCTGCCCTGCTGCAGATAAAGCAAAAACATAGCCAAGCCTTCTTTCTGACCATGCACAGCACCGAATGGGGCAGGAACGGCAATAACTTTGGATACGGCATCTCGGAAGAGATCACCCATCGCGAATGGCTGGGATGCTTTGAGGCGGTGCAGGTGATCGTGACCACCAGACGCATGCAAGATGAGCTGATGTGGATCTACACTCTGCCCGAGGACAAGATCCACATCATCCCGAACGGCATAATTCTGGGAAAGATCCGGCGAGGCCTGGATGCGGGACGGGTCAAGGAGAAGTATGGGATTCATCCCCTCTCGCCGCTGGTGCTCTTCTGCGGCAGGATGAGCATCCAGAAGGGGCCGGACCTGCTGGTTGAGGCCGTCCCCCGCATCCTCCTGCATCGGCCCGATGCCAGATTCGTCTTCATGGGAGAGGGCGGCATGAAGGGAGAATGCGCTCGCCGGGCGCAGGAGCTTGGCGTGACGGATGCCTGCCGTTTCCTGGGGTACACTTCTGCCTCGGACAAGGAAGAGTTGGTCAATGCCTGCGACCTCATGTGCGTTCCCAGCCGCAACGAGCCCTTCGGCGTGGTGGTCCTGGAAGCGTGGGACGCCTGCAAACCGGTGGTAGCAACGGAGGCGGTGAGCATCATCAAGAACTTCGAGGACGGACTGCTGGCCTATGTGCAGCCGGAGTCCATCGCCTGGTGTATCAACCGCTTGCTTGCCAATCCTGATGAGATGAAGAAGATTGCCGAGGCCGGGTGCAGCAGGATTGCCGCCGAATTCAGTTGGGAGCACATCGCCGAAAAGACGGAATATGTCTACGAGCAGACCCTGGAATCGAGCAGCTAGATGGCTTTTTCCTCACTTTTTCAGGACGCGATGGCACGAGCGCAAAGTTGTTGGTTTGCAGTTTTAACCGAAAGGTTCAAGAATGGTGAGCACAAGGGGCTCTTAGCGCCTCGATAGCTTAGCTCGGTATAGCGCGTCCTTGGTAAGGACGAGGTCGCGGGTTCGAATCCCGCCCGAGGCTTAAATTTTTATTGTTTTGAATCAGTTGATTATTGGTTTTTATGAGGGACGACGTAAAGAACTGGTGGGAACAGGCAAAGCACGACCTTTACGCCGCAAAATTCAACTTTGACGGCGGGCTTTACGATGTTTCTGCTTTTTACTGTCATCAATCGATTGAGAAAGGGTTGAAAGCCCTTTGCATCCTGAAAAATAAGGAATCACCGGGCAAGACTCATTCTCTGATTTTCCTGGGCAGGAGCTGCGAACTTCCAGAACGGTACTATCCTTTCCTGAAGCGACTTACGCCTGAGTTCGTCCTCTCCAGATATCCGGACATCAGCGGCGAGCTTCCTTTCCTGCTCTACGACAGGGAATGGGTTGAGAATTATTTAAAAAAAGCGGACGAGGTGCTCTCATGGATAGAATCTCAAATGAGCAAGTGAAAAAGAGCCTTCGTGATTTCAAGGCGCTCCTGCAAGAGCGCTTCCATATCACTCACATGATTCTATTCGGCAGCCGGGCCAGGGATGACTGGCTCTATTCCAGCGATATCGATCTTATTCTGGTTTCCGATGACTTTCGATCCTATGGTTTTTTGGACAGGATGCGTGAGATTGCTGAGATGTGGGATGGCGACCTCATGATTGAGGCCATCTGCTACACGCCGGAGGAGTTCGAGCGCAAGAGACGGGAGAAGGGAATCGTGAATACTGCGATGGGATACGGAATCGAGATATGACTCTGGATTTCGATCTTTCGCATGAACACCCTCATTTGATAATACTCAAAATAATATAAAAGTTTGCGCCATATTAATTAATCCCCAGCCAAAAGCCGAAAGCAGAGACCATTTTTCAGGTCTGTGCATTGTTAGCCCCAAAAAATGTTAGCCAAAAAAAATGGTGCCCCTCTTTGGGACACTCATTTCCTAGCGCCATTAGCTCATTTCTTAGATGAGCACAAGGGTCCGCTCATGTAGACATACCAGTAAAGCATCGCCACGAAGAGCGCTGCTCCCACGATGTTGCCGAGGGTGACGGGTATGAGGTTGGTGATGAAGAAGTTGGACCAGCCTGCAGAGCCGATCAGGTTGGCAGTCTTGATGTTGGCATCGGCCAGTGCCGTCGCCGTGGTCGGATTGTTGGCCACGAATATTCCCAGGGGAATGAAGAACATGTTGGCCACGCTGTGCTCAAAGCCGATGGTGACAAAGGCCATGATGGGAAACCAGATGGCCAGGATCTTTCCGGCGATGTCGTCCGCACTGATGGCAAGCCAGATGGCCAGGCACACCAGCCAGTTGCAGCCCACGCCCCGGAAGAATGCCGTGGCAAAGTCAAGGCCGCACTTGGTGTTGGCAACTGTTGCCGCCCATCCCGCCCAGGGCAGAGTGTCGAAGTAGCCGCATTTGTAGGCCAGGAAGAAGGCCACGAACATGGAGCCGATCAGATTGGCGATGTAAACCACGGTCCAGTTGATTACCAGGCCCTTGAAACCGGCCTCCTTGTTGAGAATGCTGATGGGCGCAAACATGCAGTTTCCGGTGAACAGCTCGGCACCGCCGATCACCACCAGCATGAGGCCCACGGGGAAGACGATTCCCGCCGCGAGCTTGACCAGTCCGCCGGGAAGGGCGATCTTCCATATTGCGCCACTCGGATCGGTCAGTGTGCCGTTGGACAGTCCACCGGCCACGATCTCGCTCAACAATGCTCCGAAGGCGATATACGCTCCGGCCAAGAAACCAAGAACAAGCAGCTTTTGCCAGGTAATGGTGCACTTAGTGCATCCCGATGCTATTGCAGCTTTTGCGATCTCTGCAGGAACTTTGAATGCCATAGCTTTCCTTCCCTCCATTGACTCCAAACTCAGAAATTTTGCCGGGGCCCGCGCAATGCGAGTCCCAAGGCTGTCCAGATAGACGGCAATTATAGGAGGTAGTACGCTTCCGGCATCATATATTTATACATATTTGATAATTATTATTATTGAAGAACGCATCGGACGGCATCATATTGATATGCGCAGCAAAGCCCCGGGAAAACTAGTATTTTAGCGCAGTATTTCAGATATGAATTTTAAACTTTTTAGAATACGGCAAATATGCAGATATGGGTTTCATTCCATCCCGTAAACGTTTAAATTATTCAATAAAATGTTCCAGTTTCAACATGATACATCCTGTTAATACCAATTAATTTTGCTCGAAATTTGCCGGCTGCAAAATTTTCAATTTGGCATATTTGCCGGAATTATGGATTTAATAAAAAACAATCAAGAATAAATATGAATGGATGACTTTCAAAACTATTCAAAATAATTTTAAATAAAATAAATTAGTATTAAATACTAGTAAGAGATGGCCACAAACTACACTATCAAATTAGGGATGAGGGACGAATAATATGGCGAAAGACATTCGGGAAAGATCAATAGATCCCGCCAGCCGGGAGATGCTCTCCATTGCCCAAAGGGCAGGCATCGAGACCGCGTGGGATCGCTTTGAGAAACAGCAGCCCCAATGCGGCTTCGGCGAGCTGGGGCTGTGCTGCCGCAACTGCAACATGGGACCCTGCAGAATCGATCCCTTCGGGGAGGGACCGGTTAAGGGAGTGTGCGGAGCGACGGCGGACATCATTGTGGCTCGAAACCTGCTGCGCTCCATTGCCGCCGGGGCCGCGGCCCACTCCGATCATGCCAGAGATGTGGCCATGACCTTCCAGCTATTGGTGGAAGGCAAGGCCCCGTCTTACGGCATTAAGGATCAGGCAAAGCTGGAACGGCTCATGAAAGAGTACGGCGTCGATACGCCTGCCGCTCTCGCTGAAGCGGTATTGGCGGAATTCGGCAAGCAAAAAGGCCCTATCCAATTCACCCGCCGCGCCCCGGCAAAGCGCCTGGAGCTGTGGCAGAAGCTTGGCATCGAGCCGCGCGGCATCGACCGGGAGATCGTGGAGTGCATGCACAGAACCCACATGGGAGTGGACAGCGATTACGTCAACCTCATCTTGCACGGACTGCGGGCCAGCCTCGCCGACGGCTGGGGCGGCTCCATGATCGCCACGGAATTGCAGGATGTCATGTTCGGAACGCCTGCGCCTACATTCTCCGAAGCCAACCTGGGCGTCCTGGAACCGGACCAGGTCAATGTCATAGTGCACGGACACGAGCCGCTGCTCTCAGAGATGATAGTTGCGGCAGCAACCGATCCGGAGCTGATGGAGCGAGCAAAAGCGCAGGGTGCCGCCGGAATAAATGTGGCCGGAATCTGCTGCACGGGAAATGAGGTCCTCATGCGCCACGGCGTGCCCACGGCAGGGAATTTCCTGCAGCAAGAGCTGGCCGTGGCCACGGGGGCCGTGGACGCTATGGTCGTGGATGTGCAGTGCGTGATGCCGGCGCTGGGAGCACTCACCGGCTGCTACCACACCAAGTTCATATCCACCTCGCCCAAAGCGAAGTTCCCCGGCATGACGCACATGGAGTTTCATGAGGAGAGCGCCCTGCAGACGGCCAAGGAGATCGTGAGCGCGGCGGTCATGAACTACAAGAATCGCGACCCGTCCAAGGTTCACATTCCCGACATCAAGTCAAAATGCATGGTCGGCTTCTCCGTGGAGAGCATCGTGGGAGCACTGGGAGGCAGCCTCGACCCGCTCCTTGGAGCCATCAAGAGCGGTGCCGTTCGCGGCATCGGCGCGGTGGTGGGCTGCAACAACCCGAAGGTGCAACAAGACTATGGTCACGTCAATTTGGTGTTGGAGCTGATCCGAAACAATGTCCTGGTGGTCAATACCGGCTGCAATGCGCAAGCCTGCGCCAAGGCCGGACTCCTTCTGCCCGAAGCGGCAGACCTCGCAGGCGAAGGATTGAAGGGCGTGTGCAAAGCCCTTGGGATTCCGCCCGTCCTGCACATGGGCTCCTGCGTGGACATCAGCCGCATTCTGGTAGCGGCCGCTGCCATCGCCAATGCCCTCGGCGTGGACATCAGCGACCTGCCCGCCGCCGGGGCCGCCCCTGAGTGGATGAGCGAGAAGGCCGTGGCCATCGGAGCCTACGTGGTGGGCTCGGGTGTATTCACAGTGCTCGGCACAGTGCCGCCCGTGCTGGGCAGCCAGGCCGTGGCCGGGCTCCTGACATCGGGCGCAAAGGATGTGCTGGGCGCAACCTTTGCCGTCGAGCCGGACCCGATGAAAGCCGCCGCGCTCATGATCGATCACATCGACAGCCAGCGCCAAAAGCTGGGAATTTAGAGGCGAAGATGAATGAGATATTCGTGCGCCTGGATCGCTGCCAGGGCTGCAAGTCCTGCGAGATGGCCTGCGCCGTGCAACACTCTGCCAGCAGGAATCTTTACGGAGCCGCTTTTGAGAAGCCGGGTCCGGCTCGTCGGCTCTATGTGGAGAGTGCCGAAGGCATGAGGGTTCCCCTGGTCTGCCGGCATTGCGAGGATGCCCCCTGTGTGGCCGTCTGCCGCACCGGAGCCATGTCTCAAGACCCCATCACCGGCGTTGTGGACAGGGACGTCACCCGCTGCGTGGGCTGCTGGATGTGTGCCATGATCTGCCCCTACGGAGTCATCGGCCAGGGAGCTGAAAAGCGCGTGGCTGTGAAATGCGACCGCTGCCCTGACCTGGACGTCCCGGCATGCGTGGATGCCTGCCCCTCAGGCGCGCTGGTCTACGCAACGCAGGGCGAGTTCATGGAATTGATGAGAAAGGCAGCAGCAACAAAGATCGCGAGAGAAGCGAAGGGGCTCGCGAGAGCGTGATCAGAAATAGTCGAGGAGAATAATAGAATCCAAGAAAAGAGAGAGCTGAGGGTGCGCCGGAGACTGGGGGAGACGCACCCGATGCGGCCTCAAACGATCGGAGTCAGGCAGATCCTGTTCCGGTCCTCTAAAAGCATATTGAACGGCTCGGTCCGCGGTATCACGCCGTAGAGACAGAGCCCGCCGTTCAGCTCGTTTACCAGGAAATAAGTATCGGCGGTGTGGATGGCCATGTTCATGCTCTCCTGGCCGCTCTTTACCACCAGCACGTTTATGTCGTTGGTCTCCTTCCAGTTGCGGACCATGAGGTTGGTGAGGTTCAAGGCCGCCTTGTAGCCGAAGGTGAATTCGATAGCATCAAGGCCGATGATGTTCAATATCGGCCTTCCCGTCCTCTCCCGCAGATCGTCCCACTTTTCCAGCAGCTCTTTTCCCCAAGCCGCCGGATCGTCTCCTTCCGGCTGGGCGACGATGACGTTGGTCGGCACGAAGATGTCGAGCGAGCTGAGCTGATAGCCGATGCTGGGCAGGATGAAGACGCCTCGACCATTCTTTATGGCATTGGAAGCGAGGGCGGTCAAGAGTTGGTAGTATCTCTTGCCCACGCCGTGATCGATCTCCCAAACATTGCAGGACCCATACTTCATGCCGCCCGTGACCAAATCAAGGTCAGGAATGCCGGTAGATATCCGGTCCTCTGCCGGGTCCGGCACACGCACGCCGTCATTGGCGATCCTGGCGTCTTTATGCTCTCGATAGGGCTCAAAGAATCGGAATCGTCCGCCGTGAAGCGTTGCCGTGTAGGCCTTCTGCCCGATCTCCACGCCGCGCAGCTTGTCCAGCTTGATCTGACGGACATAGCGAGACCTCATGCTCCCCTCCGAGTGGCTGGCCAGGGGGAACTGCTCCATAGTCACCACGCCGTCCACGATGTAGTCGAGCGGCATGATATTGGCGAACTCCGATACGAAGATGAGGTGAGTGTCCAGATCGCGGGCGAATTCGCAGATGTTCTGCTCAAAGCTTGCCCTGGAGTCGCCGATCAGGTGCGCCGTGTAATTGAGAACTGCATCCCAACTGTCGATGATGATCATGGGATTGTCCATCTCTTCCGCCTCGTCGAAGAACACTCGGAAGAAATCCAGGACAGAATAGTAGCTGGTGAGGTCTTTGCCCATGCCTTTCAAGCTCTCCAGCAGCTTGGTCTGAGTGGCATTAATCACGTTCTTGGGCGGGATAATATCTTTTATCCAGGGCTGAGTTGCATAAAGACGGCGCGGATCGATGCGAGTGGATACATACATCCCGTTCTTCTCTTCGCACAGGCAGTTCATGATCTCCAGGGCCAGCGTGGTCTTGCCCGTTCCCGGCTGACCTTTGATAAGAAGCGTCTGGCCGCTCTCTATTTGGAAGAAGTCCCTGATCTCCGCGGGTATGGACATCCGACCATTTCTAGGCATGATTCATCACCTCAAATTAGCACGGATTTGAAATATCGCAGACGCATTTTTTGGCTCGCTTCATAAGCTCACAGATCTTTTCAGGCTTTACTCGAAATGAAAAGTAAATTGTCTTATCGTTCCCGTCGCACAGGTCGATATCCACAACCGGCATGGCCTCGACCCCCGCTGGGTTCGACTCCGACGCGGCATGTCTTCCATTGGCATCCTTGATTCTCCACAGCTTCGACGGGCCCACCTCCACGAACTCGACCTGGGCTTCGGAGCTGAGCACGGAGAGGTACTTGATCACCGTGGTCTTGCTCACACCTGCATTTTTGGCCACATCCACCGTGGTAAGACCCACATCAGATTCACCGATGACTTCCAGGATTCTTTCCTTGTAGGAGGGCATTTAAGGCCACCGTTTTCTATTGAGAAGATTTGTTTTTAGGGCAATCATTCATATATCCCTCTGCTTCGCTTTGTCTCTGCTTCCTTCCGCGGTTCTCAATTGCGATTAGTTCATATTATTGTTAGTTCTTATTCCTTCCCCTCATATTTCAATTTTTAATATTGCAGCCGATTCGTGCGGCTGCGAGCAGAAAATGGGCATTGTTCCCTCTTGTGATATCGCATAATTTTTTAGTCGCGGCTTCCCAATCCGAAATTGCTTTTCCTCGATAACTATTTAGCATTTGGACCGGACTTTATATGTCAAATGATTAAAATTTAGCAAAACATATAGATAATTCGAAACCCGTGACATAATCCGGATTGAATCAATTCATTCGCGCTAAATTAATGGACGCTAAACAGGCAATTCATGACTACACAAATCCCTCCCCGGAGAAAATACTTTGAAGAATCCTGGCCGCCTGTGCGCGGCGAATATGCAGTAGGGGACCCGAACGCGGGGGTGGCGGTGGTCACATTAGCCAGCCAGCTTCGTGTCCGGGGTGCAGCCATCAGCGGTCCCTGCAAGACCGAGAACCTGGGGGTAGAGAAGATCGTGGCCAATGTGGTCTCCAACTGCAACATCCGTTTTATTCTGCTGTGCGGGGCGGAGTCGAAGGGCCACCTGCCGGGCAATACGCTCCTCGCGCTGCACAGGAACGGCATCGACGAGCAGGGCCGGATCGTGGGCTCAAAGGGTGCCATCCCCTTCATCCAGAATCTCATGCCGGACGCAATCATGCGCTTCCAGGAGCAGGTGCAGTTGATAGACTTCATCGGCCTTGAGGACGAGGCAAAGATCGCAGAGATCGTCGAGATATACAACAGTCGAGCTGAGCCGTATCCGATGGAGCCGTTCCAGGTCTTGAAGAAAAAGGCTCATGCAAAGGTTATTCTCGCCGGAGAGGGTGATCTGCTGCTGGGCTGCGGCGTTGTCATGGATACGGCGGCGTGGCTGGTTGTAGCAGATGCGGCAGGAGAGGTTTGATCAACAGTGTTCCGTTTCAAGCGAGAGCAATTCGTGGTGAATGTCGGGGGCGTGAAGTTCGGCGGCCAGCCGGGAGAGCTGGCGACGGTCCTTTGCGGCACCATATTTTACCAGGGGCACAAGATCGTGCAGGATGAGGAGCGAGGTGCCTTCGACCGCGCTGCAGCGGATCTACTCGTGGCCCGGCAGGCAGAGCTGTCCGAAGAGACGGGAAACCCGGCGGTTTTGCACCTTTATGCCCGCACCATTGAGGCACTGGAAAAATACCTGGCCTTTGCCGAGCAGGCCTGGGCGGGACCGGTGATCATAGACTCCGCCGACGGCGCGGTGAGGGCGGGCGGCGCAGCAATGGTCTCGGAGATCGGCTTCGCCGACAAGGTCATTTACAACAGCATCAGCGTCGCCACAAGCCGGACGGAAGCGCAGGCCATCAAGGATTCGGAGGTTGATTCGGCCATTCTGCTGGCCTACCATCCGACGGACTCCGGGGTCGACGGCATGTTGCAGGTTCTGGAAGGAGGCGCAGCAATGGCCGAAAAAGGATTGATTTTGCTGGCCGAAGATCTGGGAATAACAAATAAGCTCATCGATCCCGGAGTGGTCCCGATGGGCAGCGGCGCAGGAGCATCTTTGCGCTTTTCCACAGTGGCCAAAGCGAGGCTCGGCCTCCCCGTGGGCTCCGGCATTCACAATGCAGTGAGCGCCTGGCCCTGGCTGCGGCAGAAGGATAAGGCGACCGGAAAGTGCTGCGACGGCGCGGCCTCGGCCATGCAGATCCTGGCGGCGGGCGATTTCCTGCTCTACGGCCCCATTGAGAATGCCGGGTTCATCTTTCCGGCGGCGGCGATGGCAGACATTCTGGTGGCGGAAGCCGTGCACGATCTGGATAATGAGCCGATGCCAAGCCATCCGATAAATCGATTGGTCTAGGAAGAGTTAGAAGAGTTAATAAGCGGCCATTTCCCAAACCCGTGGTACATGTATCTTTCCCGTGAGGAAGAGGCCGTCGCCCGCGGCGAGCGAGGCGAGACGCTGCGCCGCATGATGGAAATTTTGGTGGCACTGGGAGACATTTACGGTGCAGAGAAGCTTGTGCCCGTGCGATCCGTTCAGATAGCCGGAGTCTCTTTTAAGAACATCGGCGATGCGGGTTTGGAGTGGATATCCGATCTCGACGGCCAGGTGGTCGTACCCAGCATCCTCAATCCGGCGGGCATGGACCTCTGCCGCTGGCGGGAGATGGGCATCTCGGAAGATTTTGCCGCCAGGCAGCAGGCCACCATCGAAGCCTACCGGCGGCTGGGCGTCACCATCGACTGCACCTGCACGCCCTACCAGCTCTACGACTCGCTGGCGAGCCGGGGCGACCATCTGGCCTGGAGCGAGTCCTCCGCAGTTTCATACGCCAACTCCGTCATCGGCGCTCGAAGCAACCGGGAAGGCGGGCCCTCGGCCCTGGCGGCGGCTCTGGTAGGAAAGACGCCGCTGTACGGCTATCATCTGGACGGGAACCGCAAGCCCACTCATCAGGTGAGCGTCGATGCGAATCTGTCGGGCTCGGACTATGGGGCCTTGGGATTCATCGTGGGAAGGATTGTCAAGGACGGCGTGCCGCTCTTTCGGTTGCGATCCCATCCGAGCAATGACGAGCTGAAGACGCTGGGTGCGGCAATGGCGGCCAGCGGATCGGTGGCTCTTTACTACGTGGACGGCGTCACTCCCGCCCCGCCCGTGTCGCCTGCCGCCTGGGAAATTGCCGAAAAGATTTCGCTGGAAAAGTCTGATATCGACGAGGTTTATGAAAAATATCCCGGCAAAGATGCGGACATCGTGGCTCTGGGCTGCCCTCACTGCTCCCGAGAGGAGCTGGAGAAGATCGCCGGCCTGCTGGCAGGACAAAAAGTGCAAAAGGAGCTGTGGGTCTGCACGGCCCGAAAGATTGCCGATTCGTGCCCCGACCTGGTGGCAAGGATCGAGGAGAGCGGGGCCAGAGTTTTTTGCGACACATGCATGGTCGTCTCGCCGGCCAGCGAGCGTTACCGGAAGATGATGGTCAACTCCGGCAAGGCGCTGTCCTACATTCCCGGCCTTTGCGGCGTTCGGGCGGGACTTGGTAGCCTGGAAGAGTGCATCAACGCCGCTTTAGGGAGGAATTGAAATTGGAGATCAAGTGTCATAAGGTAGCCTCCGGCAAGGCCGGCGGCCCGGCCCTGGTCACGAAAGATCCGATATCGTTTCTGGGAAATGTCAATCCCGAAACGGGAGTCATCGTCGATCCGGCGCATGAGCTTTTCGGACGATGCATTGCAGGGTCGGTGCTCATCTTTCCTGGGGGCAAGGGCTCGACGGTGGGCTCCTACGTGATCTACCAACTGAAAAAGAGGGGCGTGGCCCCGGCGGCCATGATCAATTTGCATTCCGAGCCCATCGTTGCCGTGGGCGCGATCATCAGCGGGATTCCACTGGTCGACAGGGTGCCCGACGACCTTCTGAACTTGACGGACGGGACTTTCGTCGAAGTGGATGCAAATAGCGGGCAAATCAGGATCTCGCAGAGCAGCACCGGCACATGATACTGCAAGCAGCCGGAATCAGCAAAGTCAAGCTTACCGTGACCCGATACGCGATCGGTTGCGTTCAATCGGGTCCAAGAAAAAAGAAAAGCGCGAGAGAAGATAAAAAGAAAAGCGCGAGAGAAGATAAAAAGAAAAGCGCGAGAGAAGATAAAAAGAAATGAGCGGAGATGATGACCTACCGGCCCACTGCATCCGGAGCGCCTTTATCGTCTCTGGGACCGCGAGGCATCATGTCCAGCAAGACGGAATATTTTCCGGCTTTCTTGGACCCATCCAGCTCAAGATCACCCTTGCCCACGATTCCGCCATCCGACGGCGATATCTTCAAAGACAGTCTGCCAAGAGTCGCAGCACCATTTCCTTCGCTTTCGGCGGAATGATTCCGTGATTCAGAAACATCTGCGTCCAGTGTAGTTGAGTTGTCATCGGAAGGCGATATTACGATATTGATCAGGGCGAAAACCTCTCGGTCCAGCATCAAGCCGCCTCGATAGGCAGCGACGCATTTCTTGGTCTGGATATCGCTACGAATCTCGTCCAGGCTCTTGTTGGTAGCCAGCATGTCCCAGACCTGCACGGGCTCCAGGGGGCATAGCGACTCCACGTTCAGCCTCAATAGATGTGATTCGTTGCCAAGGAAAGCGAAGCCGTGACCGCTCTGGACTATATCAATGGGAACGCCCGAAAATTTGCCGTCCTCCGGCTGGCACATCGACCCCCCGCCGTCAGGGCGGCCCGCCATTCCTTTGCACTCATTTGCGTTCTCGCTGGCCACTGCCAGGCAATTGGCAGCCATGCCGCAGAGCAACACCGCTGCCAGTCCTATGCGCAGAACTCTTCTGCAAATATCCACCATCAATATTCACCTGACCCGGCACGCCTCATTCATATGGCCGAGATCTCCGGCCCATGTTCTTGCCAAACCCGTCTTTATTTCGCTCATTTCGCCTTTTGCCGCTTGCTTTTCTCATTTCTATGCAAGGAATTTTTTATAGCCTTTGAAGAGAATTCACAATTTTATAGAACTATGAATTCATAATTTAAAAGACTAATTGTCAATCGATTGAAGGCGATCCGCTAATTGTTGATCCATGCGGAAGAATGAGCCTGGCCGATCGCTGCCAATCGGCCATTCGATCATTCTTCAAGGGAGAGGAGGGACCATCGAAATTGAGGCTGGCGAATGCTCTATATGATCGTTTCCAATTGGCCGCTAATGGTTTCCTGCCATCGGACAGGGACCCTGGCCCCGCCCTCTCCCGGCATTTGCGCCGGTCGAGCCTTGGCGGTGCTGGCCGCCGTATCCGTCACCCTGCACGAATCCTATGATGCGGGAGACCTCTCGCTGCTCATTCTCCATCCGGCCAAATTCGCCGGCGGTCATATTATTTCGCTCTTGCAGCTTCTTTTGCTCCAGGGCTTTGATCTGGCCTATCGTCATGTTTTCGAGTTCGGCCATCTTCTTCTGTTTCAGGGCTTTGATCTCATTAAGAGTCATATTGCCGAGCTGATCCGCAGTAACGCCGTCCATCAGCAGGAAGAGTGGGGATTCGCCGAATCGCTGTCCTCCAAAGCCCATAGCAGCGTCGTCTCCGCAGCGCATACCGGCATGGTCACGCGGCCCGTTTTGGCTCTGATTGTTGCCAAACTCGCACGATCCGTTCATGCCCGGATGGGCACATTCCGGCTGCCTCAGCTTTTCCAGTTCGCCAAGGGTCATATTGTTCATCTGCGCTTCCGTCAGATTATTTGCGGCAAGGCGACATCCACCTTGCTTTGCCATGCCCTTATCCTGGGGCATGGAGAGAGCCGGGGCCACCAGGATACAAACCACGGCCAATGCGATAAATACAATTTTAGACTTCATCTGATCATTCCTTATTTGTTTTTGGCAATTCACCTAAGACTAATTACACAATACTCGTCAACACAGTTGTGCATCAACCGCTCTCTTTGGAACGATCCCGGGATCCGGGCAAACTCGAATCAGATTCGCAATGGACAACAGACTCGAATTTTGCTTCCCCCATAATCCCGCACAGATCTTCAATAAATCCATTTTTTCTAAACCCACTCACACGATACCCGTTCGCACTTTTTTTGGATAGGCGTTCTGGCCATCCTGCAAACAAACAGTAGCATGGAACGATACAAGAAGCTAGAGCAGAACGAACTCAAATCAACATGGATGCCTTGCCCAAAAAAATGGTTCAGGAGCGTTCTTTTTTAGATAAGAACCACTCGGAAAGTTCAATTATGTTGGTGCGGCCCCATTCCTTCTTGGTTACAAGCTTTCTGCGTTCCAGGGAGATCAAAATGCCTGTTAAAGACGATTTAGGCGTCCCGGTATCATACCGAATGTCCGCCTGGGTCATTCTGCCGCCATGATCTATCAGAGTCGTCATCACGGCTCGCTCGCGGGCGGTGAGCGTCTGCATAACGGCTTCCATCTCGCTGCTGATGACAATCGCCTCATGCGAAGCTCTGCTCACACCGGGCTTTCCCGGCACAAAATCATCCGGCTGATCAGTCGCTTTTGCCCGAGAAGCATCACCCTCGTCGGTTCCGTTCTCTTCAATGGCACTCTCATCGCCGGCAACCTCTTTTTCGTCGAAAGAGGCCGGGATGGATGGCCGGGATGGCTCCGCAGGGGAAACATCGGCAACTGACGGCAAAGGTTCTGCCGTGTTTTGGCGCAGGGGCTGGAGGACGGGAGTCGGCTCGGATGCTGCTGCCGTGTAAACCCCGTCGTCCGCTGGATCATCCTGCGGCGGCGTTGCATCCTTTGCGCCGTTTATGGGGCCGCTTTGCAGGTCGTTTGCATACCCTGCTGCGACGTCGCCTGGAGCCGAGAGAGCCGACTTTGCCGTCGATGGCGAGGATGTGATCGCGGCGGGCATAATCTTTGTGTCCTTGCCGTTCGCGACGCCGTTCATGATGCCGGCGCTTGGGTCCCGAGAGTCCTCTTTGTGCCGCCGCATGAAGATCACTATGGCGAGAACGGCCACAAGGAGGGCGAACGCGGCCAGAGCCAAGCTGAGATTGACGATATTGCCGAAATTTCCGGGCGGCGGAGGAAGCGGAATCGAGCTGCCGTTTGCCTGCAGAGATTGCTGGTAGTCGATGGAGATCTTGGGGCTGTGCACCTCATATCCCTGAATATCGGCCACCAGGGACTCATTGGATGCGGAAAGAAGATACCCAAGGCCGCTCGATGTATTGATCTTGCCGAGGCGCATGTCGCTTGGCAGGTAGAAGGAGACATGATAATCATCGTAGCTGCCGGTGGCGTCAAACTTGATAGTCCAGAGATCGCCGACCTTGGTGGTTAAGCCGTCGGTGAGCGCATAGAGCTGACTGGTTTCGTTTTCATAGCGATATTGAGAAGAGTTCAGAAACAACAGGCCGGAGACATTATCTGCGTAGCCGGTAACCAGAGCCTTTCCGGAGTCGTCCAGGTAGACATTCAGGATGAGCCTTTGGCCGAACAAGGAGTTCTCCTCAGCCGGGGCAGAAGCGGACAGAAGAGCAACCACAAATAACAGAATAGCAGCGATCTGCCAGCGCACCACTCCGCCCTTTCCGGAACACTCCCTCATAACGTAGATCGTTTTACTGACTGAATCTATTTAAACGACACTCAAAATTTATGCCTCACCACCAGGCCCGGCAGGCGACGGGCATCCTCCAGCCGCTCCCGAAGGCCCGATCCGTCACCTTCAACCCCGGAGCCGCTTGCTTTCTCTTGAACTCGGCGCTCTTGACCAGCGCCAGTACGCGACGCACCATCGCTGCATCAAAACCCCGAGCAAGGATCTCTTCCTCGGACTGGTGCCGCTCGATATGCATCTCCAGGATCTGGTCCAGGACATCGTAAGGCGGGAGGCTGTCCTGGTCCTTTTGGCCCGGTCGAAGCTCTGCCGTCGGGGCCTTGCTCAGCACCCGGCAAGGGATGATCTCCCGCCCTCGCGAGCCGTTCAACCAGCGGGCCACGCGGTAGACCATGCTCTTGGGAACGTCGGAGATGACCGCAAGCCCACCGGACATGTCGCCGTAAATGGTGCAGTAGCCCACGGCCAGCTCGGATTTGTTTCCCGTGGTGAGAAGGACTGAGCCGTATTTGTTGGACAGGGCCATGAGCAGATTGCCGCGAATGCGGGCCTGGATGTTCTCCTCCGTCACATCCCGGGGCCGGTTCCCGAACGCCTCGGCCAAACCCCAGTCATAGGACTTCATGAGGTCGGAAATGCCGATGGAGAGGGTCTTTATGCCCAAACGATTCGCCAGCGCCTCTGCATCCTCAATGCTCTCTTGGCTGGTGTAGGGCGAAGGCATGAGCACTCCCAAAACGTTCTCCTGCCCCAGGGCGTCCGCTGCTATTGCCGCCACGATTGAGGAGTCGATGCCCCCGGAAAGCCCGAGCAGTACGCTTCTGTAGCCGCATTTATGCACATAGTCGCCGGTCCCCAGCACCAGAGCGCGCCAGATCTCGGATTCGGGAGCAAAATCATCATTCGCGATAATTCCTGTCCGGCGGTCCAGATCGGCAACCACCAGATCCTCAACAAAGCCCCGGCCCCGGGCCGCGAGCCGGCCGGAGCGGTCGAAGAAGCTGCTCCTGCCGTCGAAGACCAGATCATCGTTTCCGCCTGCCTGGTTGACGTACAGAAATGGAAGAGCATACTTGCGGGCCAGGCTGGAGAGCATAGCCTCGCGGTGCTTCTGCTTTCCCACGGTGAAGGGAGAAGCGGAAAGGTTTATGACCGCTTGAGCCCCGGCGGCGGCCAACTCCGCTATTGGGTCGTGATGGTAGCGCCTGCGCTTCCAGAAATCGCGATCGTTCCAGATGTCCTCGCAGATGGATATGCCCAGCCGAAGGCCGCAAAGCTCCAGGATCTGCGGCTCGGTGCCCGGCTCAAAGTAGCGATCCTCGTCGAAGACATCGTAGGTGGGAAGGAGGGTTTTGCGAAAGGTCTTCTCCACATTTCCGCCCCGCAAGAGTGCGGCGGAGTTGAAGAGAGGCCGCCCCTCGTCGGAGGGGTTGGCCTCGGCCAGGCCCACCAGAACCGGCGGACAATTTTTCAAGTCCTGCGCGAGCTTGTGCAAGACCGACCAACTGCGCTTGACAAAACCGGCGTCCAGGAGAAGATCGCGCGGAGGATAGCCGAGCAGCGCCAATTCGGAGGTGACGGCTAAATCAACTCCGCTCGCGCTGCGGACGGCGCGAGCGATCTTGTTGCTGTTGCCTTCCAGATCTCCTACCGTGGGGTTGAGTTGTAAGAGGGCGATCTTCATCTTGAGATAAGATAAGCGAAACGAAAATTTAAACCCTGCCAGCAAAATGGTCTAACGGCGCGATGATGATCAGGCCTGTCTGATTCATGATGAGGATATTGAGTTCTGAGCGCCTTTTAAACCACATTTAGGGGCTTACTTTAAAACTTCAGGCTGGCTTCGATGGCTTTGTTTGCTTCTGCTTGTAGGGCAGCGTCGGCAGTCCCAAGCAAACCCGCGATAAAATGAGTTTTAATTGTTGCTTATTTATTTAATTTCATGGCGGAATTGTGCTTCAAACCAGTCTCATCAGACCTTCCGAGAGCTTTGAGTGCAACGCCTTTGTTATTCCAGGCCCCAGCAAGGTTTGGGTCTAATCTGATGGCCTCATCAAAAGCCTTGATTGCCTCATCGTACTTTTCTTGGATTACTAGAGCAACCCCTTTGTTGTTCCAGGCATCGACCTCTTTGGGATCTAGCCTAATGGCCTCGTTGAAACACTTGATGGCTTCATTATATTTGCCTTGATTGCCGAGAGCGATGCCTTTTTTGATCAATCTCATGAGATTATGGACGGTGTGTACATAAAATATGTTTATCGGTCTCTATATTTATGGTTTAACAGGTCCAACCTATAATATCGAGCCTGCCTGCTTTTTATCTCTTTGCAAACAGGCCGTACTTATTATGCGCCTGCCCGATAGTACCGAGCCATAGAATTTTCACAGTTTTTTCTTTGGAAGAGATGCGATAAAGAGCGGTATAAGATCGAGAAATATGCAATCGATAAACTTCTTTGTGATTTGGAGAGTCTAGCAGCTCTTTGTCGCCGCCTTTGCCTGGAAACGGATCGGTCTCAAGGATTCTGAGCTTGGTTTTTACTATCGTCTGGCTCTTTTTGGGTAATCTATCAAGAAACTCTTGCGCATCTTCGTCTATAAGTACACAGAAGTTTACCATTTCATCGCTACAAATTTGCCTCTTTTCTCAATGCGGTCCATGTCCTCAAAGAGGCGGTTCTTTTTTTCTCTTTCTATCATCTCTTCTAAGAGGTGATCGTAAGTTTCGCCTGGTTTCTTGAGCCCCGCAAGCTCTCTCCAAACGGCTTTTGATACAGGGATTCGACTAGTCGCGGGCATCCTTGCACCCGTGGGTGTACTTTCGGATGCCGTCATGTTCTCTGTTACGATCTTACTTTCAGGTGCTAGCACCCGCCTGGCTTCAACTCCACCCATGGATTTGCGCATGGCGACGTTGTAAGGACTGTAACTAGATATATCTTGTGATCTTTCGTTATTGCCAGTTTACACGCACTTGAGTATAGTGCTCATCCAGTCTAGAATCAGAGCCTATGATATTTTTATAAATATGCTTTCGAGGTCGTGAGGTCCTCGTGTTACGCACCGGATCATACAGCATCTTTTTGATTTAGCCGGTGCAGCTTTTTCGATATCGGGCAATTGTCGACAAATCATTCCATAGTGTACTGGAATGGCAAGTTAGCCTGAAGCGATTTTGGATTTGTTAAGTGATGGGTCGAAAAAAGAGATGCGTCTTGCAGGTTATACGCACTTGGGCGATAGGTCTCAGAAGCTTGTCTAAACAAATCGTCTATTCGTCAGGTCTATTCATCCGCGGTTCATACTTAAAACCACTTAAAGAAAAGCCGCTTAAAGATCCCTGCCCGACGCAAGATCGCAGCCCGTGCAGCGATAGCAGCCGGTGAGCGCCGACCTCCCGTCCAGATCATTCTTTTCCAGCGCCGCCTTCAGATAGCGAGCCAGATCAATGAGCCGCCCAGCCGTTGGCCGCGTCATCTCCACCTCGCCCACCCGGAGCGGATGCGGATAGACCGCCCGCAGGACGGGCAGAACGCCATTCTCCGTCAGCTCGTCGATGCCCTGGCGAAGCGTTTTATCCGACTCGCCCAGGCCCACGATGATGTTGGAGAATACTCTATTTTTGCCGAAGACACGGACAGCATCCACCAGGCCGTCCATGATCCCCTCATAATCGATGCCGGGGCAAACGCGCGAGAAAAGATCGCGATCCACGACCTCGATATTGTACTTCACCTCAACTGCTCCCGCCGCTTTCAGGACCTGGTTCACGCCCGGATAGGGGCTTATGGAAACGCCGATGGGAACCTGGAAGCCGGACAAATCCCGCACGATCCCGGCCACGCGCGCTCCCTCGCTTGACGGGCTTGCCTCCACGCCGCTGGTCAGCGAGATGGCGTTCAGGCGGCCCGTACCCTTTGCGGCCTCTACCATCTGCCGGACGGCCTGCCGGGATTTTACGATCCCTCGCATCTTGGGAACGGCGCAAAACTTGCAGTCGTAGATGCAGCGCTCCGAGACGGTGATGTAGGCCTGCTCCGGGCAGTGCAAAAGCGGCTGGACCTGCCGGCCCCTGGCAATCTCCCGGTCGCCCAGCATGACGGCACAGGCATCATCGCCTTCGTGCATCTCCAGCCGGAGAGGCGAATCCTGCACCACGCTCAGCCGCACCATTCGCTCGCCGGACCGGAAGAATACCGACTGGCCGCCGGCTCCCGGACCGGCTGTTGAGATCCTATCGCCCGCTTTCGGCACTGCAAGCCGGACCGTTCCAAAAGACAGAAGGAGGGCTTTTGTTTCGAGATCCATTCAGGCAATGATTCTATTTTCCAGAATAAAGAAATAATGCCCGGTGAGCCGGAAAGATGCGCATGAGACTGCCCAAAAGCCGGACTCTCGGGAAGATCTCATTAATCCCTTCCGGCAAATGGGCAAGATCAATGATCCTGCACCTCTTTCATGACCGACGCGCTCTCGCCGATGTGGCCACCCTAAGAGTTGCCATCGAGGAATGCTTTGGTGCCTATGGACTACAGGTGCGGGAGAGCGGCTATCTCTATGTGCCGCTGGCCGGACAGAAACTGAACGCGGCAAAGCTCTTGAAGCACCTGGCCAGAGCGAGCTGCCGCAAGGAGGCGCTCTGGCTGGTGGACCGCGAGCTGTTTTACCCGGAGATCGGGCAGGTATTGGGCTGCTCTGCCAGGGGGGCGGCGCTGCTTTATGGAGGCCTGGAGCCGGATGTGCTGGCCAGGGAAGCACTGCATGAGGTCGGCCTACCTCCTGGGCCTGGAGCACTGCCCGCATAGCTGCGTCATGCGCCTTTCCGCAACACCAACACCGGAGGAAGCGAGGGAAAAGCCCTCCCGCCTTTGCCAGAAGTGCTCGGAGAGGCTTGCCCGAAAAACGGGATCGAAGCGGACTTAAAAAGGTCCGGGAAGAGAGGAGACAAAGCATTACCTTCCCGGAAGCGCCCAGCACCCTAACTCACAGTTACGACATTGCTCTGGGCCAGGTTCACGTAGCCTCCCTGATTATAGCTGGTGATGTCGGACTGGAACATCCTGAAGTCGTACTGTCCGGCACTCGACGGCAGCCGCCAGGCGAAGCTTCCGCAGCTTGCACCTCCAAGACCCCTCTTTTCCAGAGCCTCTTTGTCCGGCCTCGTCATGCCGTACATGCCGATGATGCCGGTTCCCGACGCCGGTGCGCCCCAGTAGGTGACGGTGACGGTTCCGCCCGGAGATACATGCGACGGCTCGGCAATCACCTTGGTCTTGCTTATCGCCGTAATCTCTACAGGATTGCTCGTCACCAGGGGCGCAGAAGCTCCTGCAGAGAACATCCTGAACTCGACATTGCCGCTCTGGGACATGGAGAACGTGACGGTTCCACTCTCCCGGCCATCCAGGGTTTGGCGGCTTACGGCATCCGACGAGCCCGCTTTGAACATGCCGATCCAGTCGTTCTTCTGGCCGGAGGCTCCGCGGTAAGTCACGGCGATATTCTCGCACATACCCACCGAGGAGGGCGACGCGTTCAGGCTTGCTACGGTCACATTGAAGGGCAAAGAGAGTATCACGCTGCCGTTTTCGTCAACCATGCGAAGCTTAAAGGAGCCCTCCCGATCAGGAGCGGTGAGTGCAACGTCCTTCGTGATATTCTGGCCCAGGTAAAGAATGCTCTGGCCAAAGATGCTCTCGCTCTTTCCGCTTGAGTCGATGATGCCCGCCCAGGCCTCCTTATTTGTCGGAGAGGAGTAGTTCACCCACATCTGACCGCCTGGAACGAAGCTGGTCTGGAAGAGCTGGAGGACGGCTCCGGCAAGGCCGGTCAGACGGCCTTTTACCCGGACGGGGGCCGCCTGGGGGAACTCGTCCACGCTGGAGCCGCCGGGGATGCGGTGCTGCGAGTCGCAGACCTTCTTGCCCGTGCAGCCCTCCGCCGGATCATTGAAGTCGCTGTAGTTGTTGCCCAGTTTTCCATTGTCCCAATAATTCAGGCTTGTGTCGTAGGCATTTTGCCGGTTGGTGAGATTATTTTGATAAATGGAATTGTTGGAGGACACGGCGTCGTCAGACGGCATACTGCTGTACGATATCACCACGCCTTTGCCGCTGGACTTGGTATCCTTCCCGGTATCAAGATAGGAGACGGATATGCCCTTATCATTGCCCACAAAGTCGTTCTTGCGCACGATGTTGTCTTTGCAGGTCTCCATTGTCAGTCCTGAATCGCTGCCGCCGGCATAATTTCTCTCGATGAGATTGCTCTGGCTGTTCGTCAGGTAAATAGCGTTGAACTTGTTGTCGGCGAAGGTATTTCCGATGATCCGCGTTCCGTAGCAGCCCGTCATCTTGATGCCGTATCTATTGCCCTTGAGCTGGTTTTCCGTCAACAGACAGCGGCTGCAGTTCTTGAGAAATATGCCTTCGTTGCCGTTGGACTGGGCCACATTTCCAGAAAGCGTGTTATTGACGCACATTTGCAGCAGGATGCCGGTGTTTCCGCTGCCGCTGGCCATGTTATTGCGCAGGATGTTGCTGTTCGAGGTCACCAGAATGCCTGCGTCTCCCGTCCAGCCGCTGGCGCTCTTCGCCCAGATGCCCTCCAGGATTACGCCGCTGCCCTTGATGGTTATAGCCGAACCGCGATCCGTCACCACTTGTGGAAGTCCGCTCCCGGAGTCGATGCCTCTGAGGACTATCTGCTTTCCGATCTGCAGGCTCTCCTGGTAGGTGCCGCTGTAAACTTCAATGGTCTCTCCCGGCTTGGCGGCGTCGATAGCCGCCTGGATGCGTTCTCCCGGCTTGACTATGGTGGATGCGCTGGCATAGCCCAAAGTCAGGAGAATCGTCACCGCTATCAGTACCAATAGCGTCTCTGGCGTGGCCTTCATACGAACTATTGGAATTGATCTAGCAATATAAAATGCCATTCCTTGTTCTGTTACTGCGAACACCTTCAGGATTTTATACAATGACGGCATCATTTTAAGACAGGATCAGGCAAAAATAAGCATTGAGAAGAAAAAGGAAAATGGCAATGGGAATTAACGACTATCTCCTCTACTTCGTGTACGCCTTCACCACGGTATTCGTGATAGTCAATCCCGTCGAAGCCACCATGATCTTCGTCACCCTCACCACAGGCATGAGTCCCCAGGAGAAGAGCCACATCTACCGGCGCACGACGCTGGTGGCCTTCTCCATCGCCATACTCTTTTCACTGGCCGGAGACGCAGTGCTGCGCCTCTTCGGCATCACCGTGGACTCGCTACGCGTGGCGGGCGGAGTTCTGCTCTTCCTGGTGGCCATCGACATGCTGCGCGGCGTTCGTCAGCAGAAGAAGGTTACTGAGGCCGAACTGAAGGACGCCAATGAGCGAGAGGATATCTCCGTCTTTCCCCTGGCCATACCCCTGATCACCGGCCCCGGAGCCATCACCACCGTGGTGGTGCTGATGGGTGCGGCAGGAACCGTTGCAGAAAAGGCGCTGGTGATACTGGCCATAGTGCTGACCTTCGTGATCACCTTCTTCGTCCTCAAGTTCTCCGAGTACATCGATCGCGTGCTGGGGATCACGGGCATCATGGTCCTGACCAGGATCATGGGGCTGATTTTAGGAGCGGTGGCGGTGAACTTCGTGGCCATCGGGGTGTGGAATTTGTATCGGGCGATGGCGGGCGGGTGATCATTTTTCACTGATTGCGCATCGATTTGCTATTCCACGATACCTAGCTCAGCCTCACGTTTTTTCGGGAAAGATTTTATTGAAAGAAGTATGCAGGATGGCGAGGAAAATAATGATCAAGCATTCCATATTTTCTTTGCATCAAAAGGAGAAATCTTTGAAATATTTATGCAGCCTTTCAGCCCTTCCCTAAACGAGACTACTGCATCTGAAGGTTTGGCCGCGTCGTTCTCTTTTTCAAGCCTTGCATCCACATCATTTCCCTCCATCAGACTTTGCTCTTGCATGGCTAAAAATCAAACAGCGACTTCTGCTTCTGCACTTTGGGCGCTCCATCCCCGAAGCTGAACAGGTTGCTCTGCGCCCGCCCCACGCACAGCCGATCCTTTGTCACCCCGAAGCTCTCAAAGATCCTCAAGACGGGCGGCAAAATCTGCTTCTCCACGTAGTATTCCGTATCCAGCGGCATGTTCTTCTCCAGGGCAAATGTCGGGTCTTCCGCTCGGTCCACGAACAGCTCCTTGTTCTTGCGGCCCCTCTTTCCCTGGATGATGACAAAGGGCACTCGGTCGCCCACGCCCGGCATCTGGCCGCCGCGTGCCTTGATCTTCTCGACCAGTTGAATGTGCGGCTGCTTGTTCTTGTAGGAGCCGGTGCTCTTGGTGTAGCGGCGCGTCAATGTTAGATCCTCCAGGATGGACGGGTCCAGGGCCAGGTCGAGGGTTTGCAGCCGCACCACCACGGAGCGGACGTGCTCTACAGCCTCGTCCACCTTGCCCTCTTTCAGCACCAGCTCAAGACACGTTTTAAGAGTCTTGGAGGTCAGGCCGCACCAGTCCCGCCGCACCGTCTCCATGCCCCGCACCTTGATCCTGTCCTTCCACTCTTCGCCCACCGGCTCGAAGACCCATAGAGCGTAGCGCTTCTTGGCCAGGAAGATGCCGCGCCGGGCGAATGCCTCGAAGACCAGCTCCATCGGCTCGGGAAGGTTGGCGGTGACCGTCTCGGCGATCTTCTTTCCGATCAACTGGGCGTCCTCCAGGGACAGCTTCTCCCCGGAGATGGATTTGAGGCGCACGAAGACGCTGTCCGTGTCGCCGTAAACCACGGAGAGATCATACCCTTTTGTTGCCGCCTTTCCAAAGGTCATTTGGTCCTTGAAGATCACAACGCCGTCGACGACGTAGACCGAGCCGATCTCGTCAATGACCTTCTTGGTGCGCAGGATGTTCTCGCGGCCAAAGCTGGTTACGGCGTTGGCTAACGCCAGGCTGTAGAGCCGTGCCCGAGCGTAGCCCGAATAGCCGTAAAAGCTGTTGAGCAGGATCTTCATGGCGTACTGCTTGGCATCCAGAAATCTGCGCTCGTCGTCGCTCGCCTTCTTCATCAGCTTCTTGGTGGCGGTCCTCTGATCAAGCAGCTCCCGCAGGACGCCGGGCATGATGCCGGGCGAGGTCTCCGAGGAGACGAACCTGCCGCCGGACGGGGCAGTGATGATTTGATCCGCCCCAGCCGGGGCCGGACCCTGGCCGGATATCACTGTGGAGTAGCAGAGGTTGTGGGCCATCATGATAGTAGGATAGAGCGATTTGTAGTCCAAAATTACCACGTCCTCCACCAGCCCCTTCTCCGGCACCAGGACCGCTCCGCCCTTCAGGTCCTCGTTCTCCACGTAGCGCTCATCCGAGACACCGGCATCGGGTTTAGGTGGCACCACGCGCCCCCGTTCCCGGAAGCGGCGCAATAGCAGGTTCTCCACCATACCCGACTGGCCGCCGTTGACGATGTCCTGCAGCAATGAGCCGCTGGCCCGGGACATGGCGATGTATTTGTCCATGAGCCGCAGGTCCAGGAGCAGATGCAACGCCAGCACCGCATCGCGGCGGGAGTAGCTGATGAAGCGGACGAGACCCTCTCCACCCTCGGCCCACAGGCCCTCGATCTCCTTTGGGTCCACGTCGTACTTTTCCATCTTGAGCAGCTCTGCCGAGGCGTTTCGGAGAGTGTACTGCTTCAGGCTGTAGGAGGAGCGGATGATGGGCAGCAGGTCCACCACGACGCGGCCCGTGATGGAGACGTCCGTGCGGTTGACTATCTTGCGCACATACCAGGAGCTGCCCTCCCGGCCTACCCGAATGTCCGCATGAAGCTGCTTGGCCCTGGTGTCCAGATAGGGGAAGTCAAACTCGTTGGAGTTGTAGCCCGCCAGGATGTCGGGGTCGTAGTCCCTCAGGATGGAAGTGAATTGTGAGAGGAGATCGTACTCATCCCGGCAGATGCGTACATCATCCCTGTGACAGTCGACGCTCTTTCCCACCAGCACAAGATCCTTCACCGGACCGTTCGGTCCCTGGTAAGGCGGCTCGAAAGCCATGCTGATGAGGATGACCGGCGATACTTCAGCCTTGGGCATCTCGCCGTGGCTTGGCAGGCATTCGATATCAAAGGACATGAAGCGCAGCGGGGCGTTGGCCTCCTGTTGCACCGGATGCAGCGACTCCACTTTGACAAGGAGCCCGTCCTGTCCGGCCTGGCCCGATCGGCCAATCTGACCGGCCTTGCCCTCCACCCACTCCGGAATTGGCGCATCGACCCAGCTCATGCCCCCCAAATTTTGATCGATGAGAAAACGATTCTTGAAGAGGATGTCCGTCTCGTAAACCGCCTTGACGCCCGCCACCTCCTTCGCCCGTTCCCTGAGGCTGCGCACCTCTTTCGGATCGTGGGTGGTGACCTTCAGCATCTTCTTGGGGCGGACCTGGTAGCCGATGGGCTCGAAGCGCTCGACCTCCTCGACCTCCTGGCCCAAAGATCGCAAGCCTTCGGCGGCGCTCTTCAAACATCCGTCCTCGACGCCCACGTAAAAATAGGGCCGGAACCCGGCCACGCGGCAGGCAACGCTTCTGCCTTCCTGCGTTCTGCCGAAGAGCTGCACCAGTGGATTTCTTTGAGAATCGTAGGAGTAGTTGGCGTCCAGGATCTGGAAGATCATCGTTTATAAATGGGGATTTTCGTTTATATAGCTAATGGAAATTTCTCCCAAAAGCTAATTGCGATCACGGCCCGAACGAGCGACCGGAGCGATAAGCCAATCAAGAGCAAAAGCAATAAAGCGATAAATTATTAGGTTTCGAGTCTGTGGAACTGGATTGAATGGAAAACACCCTGGCATTGACTCTTCTGCTGCAAACGCAAGCATGGGCTCTGAACATCATGAAGCTGGCGTCGTTTCTCGGCACAGAGGAGTTCTTCTTGCTCATCATGCCCGCCGTGTACTGGTGCTGGGACGCCAGACTCGGCTTTCGCCTCGGAATGATTCTGGTCTTGAGCAACGGGCTGTGTGACAGCCTCAAGACCGCCTTCCACACGCCAAGACCCTACTGGGTGAGCCGGGAGGTTAATGCTTGGGGAAGCGAGACCAGTTTCGGTCTGCCGTCGGCTCATGCGCAAAATGCCGTGGCCTTCTGGGGACTTTTAGCCGGCCACCTCAAGACCGAACGCGCCTGGGCGGCGGCTCTCACGCTCAGCTTGATCATCGGCCTGTCTCGCATCTACCTGGGCGTGCATTTTGCCGAGGACGTTTTTTGCGGCTGGGCTTTGGGATTCCTGATCCTGGGAGCATTCCTGCTCGCAGAAAAACAAATGAAGGACAGGCTGGCCGGGCTTGATCTGGGGATACAAATTTTTGTCTCGCTGCTGGCATCATTCGGCCTTTTGTCGCTCTATGCTTTGGCACGATTCTCGATGGACGGCTGGCAGATGCCTTCTTCTTGGGCGAGCTGTGCTCTGGCGGCGACGGGAAACGCCATTGATCCGTTGAATTTGAAGTTTACCTTAACCTCTGCCGGAATGCTCTTCGGCCTGGGAGCAGGCTACTCTTTGATGCGCAGACGAATGCGTTTCCTGGCTCCGGATGACGCCCGCCGGAAAGCGACATGCTACCTTCTGGGAATGGGCGGCTTGCTGATGATCTGGTACGGCCTGGGAGAACTGCGCCGGGGGCAGACGGCCATCGTGGTTGATGCAGTCTATTACTTGCGTGCCGCCTTTGCGGGAATTTGGGTAGCGGTTCTTGCACCGCTGCTATTAGTCAAGGTAGGCCTGATGGAAAAAGGGATGGGCAGATCGGAAAAATGAGAACGAACCGGCGTGGATGGAATAGCCTAAAACTGGGCAAAAACTGTATGCCTACTTTGCGCCCAGCACCTTTTCCATGTTGTCGAGAAATGCTTCCATCAAGCCGTGTATCTCCGGGAATCGGTCCAGGTGGGCCAGCAACTCCTTGGGCCGCTGCACGTACCGCCCATCCGTCAGCTCATCGCCGCAGTTCTGGATGAGGTGATCGATGCTGTCCATAGACGATTCCAGATGGAACTGCAGCCCGACAGCCTTTCCCAGCTCAAACGCCTGATTCTTGCACGCCTCGCTCTCCGCCGTGCGAGTCGCCTTGGGAGGAATGGCAAATGTGTCGCCGTGCCAGTGGATGGCCACGAACCTCTCCGGCAGGACGCCGAAGATCCGGGAAGATTGCCCCTCCGCCGTCAGCATGACCGGGAACCAGCCGATCTCCCGCTCCTCGTTCCTGCGCACCTTGCCGCCCAGGACATCGGCCATGAGCTGAGCGCCAAGACATATGCCGAGAACAATCTTGTCGCCGGCGATCGCCCGGCAGATGAACTCCTTCTCTCGAACAAGCCAGGGATACTTGTCGTGCTCGTAGATGTTCATGGGTCCGCCCATGATGATCAACCAGTCGAAGTCTTCCATCTTCGGGAGCGATTCATCCTGGAAGAGCAGGGTTCTGGTGAGGGCGTGGCCGCGGCTTTTAGCCCAGGATTCGATGTTGGCGAGATCTTCGAAGGGAACGTGCTGCAGATAGTGGATTCTCATGGGGAAATGCCTCTTTGCCGGAAGATGATTGCCGAGTTTCATTTATTTATAGCTGCCTAATAATCCTCGTTGACCGACCATCAAATCCACGGAGAGAATTATAAGTTAAAATAAAAATATTAGAAATTATAATATATTGGCGCCGATTTCTATCTAGCTATGCCCGCCATTTTATGGTGTTTCCCTTAACCTTCAAAAATCCGCCTTTTTCAAGCGACCTGGCCAGCTCTTCCGCGACACTGCTCGCATCAATTATCATGCTGTCTTTTTTATCATCTATATCAATAAAACACAGGTCGGCGAATTCTTCAAAATCCGTCTTTCCGGAAGGATGAGACTGTACCAAATCATTCATCAGATAACCGAGCATCGCGATCTTTTGAAACACCGCCGGATATAGATCATAAAATTCGTCATCCAGATCACTCGCAGAAACGGCAGTCAATTCGTCGACATAGATGCTGACGGCCCTAAAAAAGTTAAAACGAACGCTGCGCGTCAAATTTTCCGGCTTGGAATCATAGTCTTCCGGGTCCACCGGGAGGTCAAGAAGAGGATCATCCAACCTGTCACCCAGCGGCTCACCAATCTTGATGCCGTTGTCTTCAAGAACGCACTTGGCGAAGCACGCAGATCCTAAAGAGGTAAGCATATCGCAAATCCAATCATCCGAGCTTTGTGATATGATATTGCGTTCTTCTTCGGAGAGGCTCTCAGGATTCTCTTTTAGCATTTTCATCTTCTTTTTCTTATCTTCAAAAGAAGGATCAAACTCATTCATAAGAATATCATGCAATTCATTGTCGGTCCTGCAATTGGGAAAAATTCTCTTAAGGATCTCAAGGCTGCGCTCGTACTTTTCCAGATCCTTAACAGTCCCTTTTAGCTTGCTCAGCCGTCCCTGCAATGAATAGCTCTTTGTGGAATCGACAGTTATGCATGGCCTCTGCTCTATCCTTATGCCGGCCCTATCCAGGAAGCTCCTGATCTCTTTGGCCTCAAATTCATCATACTCGCCAATATAAAACATGAAATGGAAAATGACAATAGTGCTTATAAAGTTGCGCAGGGAATAAAAAGAGATATTCGGGGCATCACTTGTTGATCTCAGCCAGCGCCTCTTTCAGCTTCCCGAAAGTTGCCCGCAGCCCCTCGGAGATGACCCTGGTATCCGAGAGCACGGGCATGAAATTCGTGTCCCCGTTCCAGCGCGGCACGATGTGAAAATGAATGTGATCGGCAACGCCCGCACCCGCCACCAGGCCCATGTTGATCCCCAAATTGAAGCCGTCCGGGCGCATGGTCCTCTTGAGAAGCTCGACGCCCAAATCCGCCATCTCCATCATCTCCGCCCGCTCCTCGGCAGACCAGCCGGAGAGAGAGGAGGTGTGCTTGTAGGGCACGACCATCATGTGGCCGTTGTTGTAGGGAAAAGCGTTCATGATGATGAAGTGATACTTGCCGCGCAGGAGGATGAGGTTCTCGTCATCCCTGTCCTCTGCGGGCTTGTCGCAGAATATGCACCCGGCAGGCTTCTTGCTCAAGATGTAGTCGATCCTCCAGGGTGCCCATAAGTTCTCCATTTTTCCATTCCCGCCTGACTTTATTCGAAGACGAGCTTGCGGCCCACCAATTTATGCCTTTCTTCCAGGAACTTCTTGATGGCCTTCGGATAGGCTTTGTACTCAGCCTTTTGGATTCTGGCCTTCAGACTGTCGTGCGTGTCGTCATCTCGAACGGGCACGGGAACCTGCAAGACGATGGGGCCGTGATCCACGTCCTCGTCCACGATATGAATGGTGGTGCCGGTCCACTTCACGCCGTGGTCCAGTGCCTGCTGGAAGGCATCCATTCCCCGAAAAGAGGGCAAGAGGGCAGGATGAATATTCAGGATGCGATCTTTGTAGTGCTTGACAAAAGCCGGAGATAAAATCCTCATGAACCCGGTGAGAACCACCAGCTCGACCCCGGCCCCTTCCAGGTGCTCGATGAGCTGTCGGTCGTACTCCTCGCGCTTCAAGCCCTTGGGGTCCAGGCAGAGAGAGGGCACACTAAATTCCCCGGCAATTTGCAAAGCCCCTGCGCCCGGCTGGTCGGTCAGGACTATTCTTGTTCGGGCAGGCAGATAGCCGGAGCGCTCAGCCTGTAAGATGTAGCGGAGGTTCTCGCCCCGCCCCGAGGATATGACACCAATGTTGGAGATTGTCAACCTTTATGCTCACTTCCCGATGGTGATCTCAATTGCAGAGACATTGGTCTCTCCTCGATCGGTATTAAGGGTCTCGGTAGAGATCTGGATGCCTTTGACAAGCACGTCCGGCAGAAAACGAGAACGAGATACTTCCGCCACATCCACCGCCCTGGAGATCGCTCGACCCCTGGCCATTATCTTGACATCCTTTGCGCCGCTGTTGAACTGTGTAACCACTGCCAGCACGTAGTTCATCACAGGTTTGTTGCCGACGAATACGACATCATCTTCAGCCATTGGTTCATCACCTTGGAATTAAATTTGAACTAATGACTGTATCATAGATAAAGTTGCTGATGACTTTATTACGATCGACATCACGATTAGAATTTCAGTTGCAGATAGCGCATCCTGTGGAAGAATAAGAACCGATCCCCGGATTCGCCGCGCTCGCAATGCGAAAAACGGATCGATCTTTCAAAAATATATTCAAAAATATTTTTATAAATATCTGCCTCGCGCCTTGATCTCCTTCACCCTCTCCAAAACCGCTGCCGCCTGTGAATAGGTCGATGCGTATCCGATCTTGAAAGCCTCTTCCAGCAGCTCGGGCCGGTCGTGAGTGCTCTCCAGCGTCTGGAAATAAACATGCACATCCACGCCCTGCGCCTCCACGGATTTCTCGTAAAAGGACAGGCCGAAATCGATGAGACAGATCCTGCCCTCTCGCAGGATCATGTTCGATGTGGTGAGGTCGCCGTGAATGATGCCGCCCCTGTGCAGCTTGCCAACCGTCTCTCCCACTTTCTTCGAGGTCTCCGGGGTGATGACGTCTTTTAGCTTCTCGCCCTGCACGTGCTCCATCATCAGCTCGAAACGGGAGATGTCGCGGATGACCGGCGTTAGGACTCCATGCCTGCGGGCGTCCGAGGTGATCCTGGCCTCCCGCATGGTCCTCTCCTGCCGGATCCTCTCGTCAAGCTCTGCCAATCGGTAGCTCTTGGGCAGCCGCCACTTTCGAACGGTGCCGCTCTCCAATGTTATGACCGCTTCCGCGCCTCTGCCTATCTCCATAGCAACTCTTTCCTCTTCCAGGCCCCTAACAGGCCGATGCAGCCCGTGATCATCATGTCGCCCCAGGGTGCGGCTGCGATTGCACCCTGCAAGACGCCGCCGGCCAGGAACCTCTCCCTCTGCGGGCCGGTGACGAGCGTCGAGCGGATCGGTCCCGGCACAGCATCGATATAAGCTCCGTGGCCATCGTCCTCGAATACCTCGGAGTTCTTCAAGGTTCCGGCGCACAGCTTTTCCGCGTAGTTCTTGAGCCTTGCCGGGTCGAGGTCCGAGGTATGGTGCTCGAACATGGCCACGATCCGACCACCGTCCAGCACCGCCGCTACCGTGTGTCCGTTTCCAAAGTTGATGATGAGCGCGGGCTCAATGCACCTCGGATCCTGAGCCGCTCCGAAGATGGCGGCAGGGCCTGTGTCCATGAGCAGTGGCCGAAAACCGTGAGCGGCCAGGTAGTCGTGTACAGCCCTCATTCTTGTCATTTCCGGAGGCGGCTGGCGGTAGGCGAAGGCATCCAGAGTCCCGCCGGAAGAAATGGCCTCGGTCAGGTGCTCGAATCGAAATTGGCGGTTGGACCGCAGCGGGGAAAAACCATGATCCTGGACCGCCACCGCCACATCCTTCGGCACATCCAGGTCAAAGAGCCGGAAAGACCCGACCAGCGAATCGATATCGATGTCGCCGGTGCAGATCTGCTCGACGGATTTTGTGGCCTCATCTTGGATGATTATTCCCAAAGCCGCCACTCGTTCCAGGTTGTCGTTGATGGTGGCGGCAGCCGACGGCGTGGCATAAACCCTCAGGCCGGCGGCCAGATGCCGTCTTACGGCAGAAGTGAAAGCCCCGCCGCCCATCGTGGGGCCGCAGAGAAACACATCACGCCCCGCGAGCCTGGCCCGATCTATTCGACCTCCCACGATCACGGTTTGGCTCGGCAATACCATCTTGGTGGAGCCTTCCGGCAGGACGTTCTCCCGATAGAGCAGGATATCCTGAGTGCCTGCACCCACATCAACCGCTAAGAGCGACATGTACATTTTCGAATCCGCGAATCGGATTCAAACCTCCATAGAATATATGACGCAATTGTACGGGAAAAATTTATCCTTTTATAGCGAAAAGGAACTATTATGATCATTGATGTGGTTGTCGCGAGCACATCCCGTTTTCAGAGGTTTGGGCCGGCGAGCGATCCGGGAAAAGCCGAGGACCTCTCCGGCAAAGTAATCCTGGAGAGGATCAAAAACGCCGGATATACCAGCCGCTATCAGCTCCTGCCCGACGGAATCGAACCCATCCGGGAAGCCGTGCAAAAAAGCACGGCAGAGGCCATAATCATCTGCGGGGGCACCGGCCTCACTCATCTCGATCTCACCATCGAAGCCGTCGAGCCGCTCTTTGAGAAGACGCTTCCCGGATTCGGGGAGATCTTTCGCGCCAAGAGCATGGAGGAAGTGGGAACCCGGGCCATGCTCACCAGGGCATCCGCCGGAATCTATCACGGCAAACCGGTCTTCTGCCTGCCCGGATCGCCAGGCGCGGCACGATTGGGAACGGATCTGATCCTGGCAGAAATCGTGCACATTCTCAAGCATATTGGGGAATGAGGCCGGGCCGGGATAGGGGATAAAAGAGAAAAATAATATTAATCATATCAATATCTATTAAGCCGCAGTAGCCTTTTATATCTGTAGCACTCTGATAAGGATATAGAGCTATCACGGAGAGAATGGCCCATGGAGACAGAGATTCCAGTGCGGGAGATCATGACCCGCCCGGTGATCACAGCCAATGCAGACCTTGACATATTTAGCGCTGCCAAGAAGATGGCCCAAGCCAACGTCGGGAGCTTGATAATAGTAGAAGAAGGAAAGCCCATCGGCATCCTGACGGAGAGAGACCTGGTCAAGAAGGTTGTGGCAAAGGCTATCGATCCCAGAAGTGTATTGGTGAGAGATGTCATGAACTCGCCTGTTGTCTCCATCGAGCCGAATGCGAGCCTGCGGGAAGCTGCCGCTCTGATGCTGCGCTCAGGAGTGAAGCGTCTGCCCGTGATAGCGGATGGGAAGCTCATCGGGATAATAACCGATACGGATCTTGTCTCTGGGTCCCCTCTCGGCATGACCGACGTCCTCAGTGATCTACTGGAGATGCACCGGGAGAGCATTCACTTGGAACAACCCAGGGGGGTGGTGCGTGGAATCTGCGAGGTTTGCGGCCAGCTCTCGGATACTCTTGAGAGTGTAAACGGCGAGTTGCTCTGCTGGAGCTGCAGGGACGGAAACCGATAGCCATAGCTTGATTTATAATTTGCTGGACTATAGGGGGAGTTATTAATGATAGTCGAAGATATCATGTCCAGAGATCCTCTTTACGTAGAGGACTCCACTTTTCTGACCAAAGCACGACAGTTGATTAGAGACAACCATGTGCGAGGATTGCCGGTTATAGACAACAAAAAGCACGTCATGGGCATAGTCACCACTCAGGACATGCTTAAAGTGACCTCAACCAAATCGAATGTGACGGTTGCCGGATTCGCGGTCCAGGTTCCGCTCATCACGGGACAGATGGATATGCTCGATGCCGCCCGGCTTATGATGAAGGAGAAAAGCACCTTGCTCCCGGTGATAGAGTCCGAGGAAAAGCCGGCTCTAAAAGGCGTTGTCACACTAATGGATGTATTCAAGCATATCGATCTGGCCAGGGCTCCAAACAAACACATTTGGGAGATCATGAGCACCAAGGTCGTGACGGCCAGCCCGGACGATCCCCTGACCAAGGTCTGGGATATGATGGTCGACAAAGACTTCACGGGACTGCCGGTAGTAAAAGACGGCAAACCCATTGGAATGATCACCAGATTTGATATCCTGAAGAGAGGGTGGGCCAGGATCAGCAAAGAGAGCGAGACCCGACCCGTCGACTCCACGCAAATGCACGCAGAGAAGCTTATGAGTTCCCCCATTTTCAGCATAAAGTCGGAAGCGAGCCTGACCGAGGCTCTCGAGCTGATGCGCAAGCACGACATAGGCAGGATAACCGTGGTAGATGAAGGAAATCTTGTGGGAATAGTCGATAGAAACGACCTGATCAAGAGCTTTCTCGGGTGAACAAAGATGAGCAAAGGTCCAACAACCGGAAAAGAAGTAACAAGGATACCGCAGAAGAACGACCGCATGCCCAGAGCCCCGGGCTCGGGAGAGAGAGCACCCCTGCAATTCGACTCCAGGTCGGCCAAGCGGCTGGGTGAAGCCTTGAGCGCTGCATCTCCGGACGTGGTCACAGTTCCGCCCACCACAACCATCATGGGAGCCATAAAGACCATGACGTTCTATGGCTTCTCCAGGCTCCCCATTGCCGACGCGGGCACCAAGAGGCTCATCGGCTTCGTAACCTCCGTGGACGTCGTGGACTTCCTGGGCGGCGGGCTGCGTCACAATCTACTGAAAGAGAAGTTTGGCGGCAACATCTTCACGGCTATAAACGCCGATATCCGGGAGATCATGAGCACCAATCTTACCTACGCCAGCGACAAATCCTCACTGAACGACGTTCTGAAGCTCATGTACGAGAAAAATGTGGGCGGCCTGCCCATCGTTGACGAGGAATCCCGCATCAAGGCCATAATCACGGAAGAGGACTTTGTCAGGGTTTGCAGCGGCCAGGATACGGGCATTTCGGTCGATGCCTACATGAGCCCCAATGTGGTTACGGCCCCGGCCCAGACCACCATCGAGAAGATGACCAGGATGATCATCCAGAAGGGCTTCCGCCGCATGCCTGTGGTGCAGGAGGGAGTGCTGATGGGCATGGTCACCGCCTCGGATATCATGAAGTATTTGGGCAGCGGGGACGCCTTTGAGAAGGTCGTCACGGGCGACATCGCCGAGGTCATGAACCAGCCCATCAAGAGCCTCATCAAGACAAGCCTGGTGGCCGTCGAGAGGAGAGCGGACCTTGGAGAAGCTGCCAAGAAGATGATGGAGAGCGACATCGGATCGCTGCCGGTCATGGACAAAGGGTCCTTGGTCGGAATATTGACGGAGAGAGACTACGTGAGGGCACTGGCCGAGAATAAGGGGTTACTATCATGATCATAAAGAAAGTCAAAGACTACATGACGGCTCCCATATACGTCATTGAGCGAAATGAGCCCATTCAGAGAGCCAGGAATTTGATGTTCAAGTACGGCATCGGCAGGCTTCCGGTGCTGGACGGGGGCAGGCTGGTGGGCATCGTCACCAAATACGACATCACCAATCGGCTCAATCAGGCCGCGCCGGAGTGGCGCAGAAGGCCCATCGACAAGGTTCCCATCCAAGTGGTGATGACCGAGAAGCCCATCACCATATTCCCCGACGCCACCATGCCCCAGGCGGCGGAACTGATGGTGGAGAACGACATCAGCGGCCTGCCGGTAGAGCGCGACGGCGAACTGGTGGGCATGGTCACCACGCGGGATATGATGAGGTACTTCTCCGAGCAGGATATCAAAGCTACTGTAGGCGACATGATGAACAGGAATGTTCTCAATGTTCACCGCCACCACACCATCGGCCACATCCTGGAGGAAATGAACGTGCAGGGCACCAGCCGGGCCCTGGTCTACGAGGATAACAACACGCCAGTGGGAATCGTCACCCGCTCCGGCCTCACGTTCTCGGACATCATGGGACCGAAGGATGAGATGGAGACCAAGAATATCAAGATGACCAGGAAAGAGAGCCCCGGAGGCCGCAAACAATATCGGTATATTCGAGAGCTGCCCTTCGTGGCTGAGGACATCATGACCTCGCCGGTCATCACCATCAATCCCGAGACGCTTGCCGTTGAAGCGGCCAAAACGCTCGTGGAAAAGAGCATCATCGGCATGCCTGTCATGGAGAAGAATGACGTAATCGGCTACTTCTCAGCCGATGAGCTGGTGGCAGAGATAGGGAAGTGGAAGTAATGCAGGTAAAGGACATAATGACGGAGCCCGTCACCATCGACAAATCGGAGAGGATCGGCCATGCACTTGATCAGATGGAGAAGAACGACCTGCGCAGGCTCCTGGTGACCAACAAGGACAAACTGGGCGGCATCATCACCACCAGGCAGATCGCACGGGTGCTCGGAACCCGCAAATCCCTGGGAATGCCGGCATCATCCCTGCACGTGGCTGCAGCCACCATGGATGCGGTGATCAAGGTCCTGCCGGACATGGACGTGGACGATGCCATGCTCCTGCTACAGAAGACCAGCGTGCTGGTGGCCATGGACGGCGAGAAGGTCCTGGGCTGGATTCGGCCCAGAGATATCCTGGCCAATGTGAGCATCAGTGGACAGGCTGCAGATGCCATGCGCGTTCCCCTGACCATAAACCCCAACGACCGGCTGGTTCACGCCCGGCGCATGATGCTGGACAGAGACGTGGGCAGGCTGCCAGTGGTGGAAGCGGGAAGGCTGGTGGGCATCATCACCGAAGGCGATGTGGCCAAGTCTTTGCGCGCCTTCCGGGACCTGAACGATACGGCCAGCAAGCAGTATGCCCGCATCTACAACCTCCTTGTCTCGGATGTGATGACCCACGATGTGCTCTATGTCTATATCGACACGCCCCTGGAAGAGGTCAAAAAGATCGTCTTGACCGAAGATCGGGGCGGCCTGCCGGTCTTGAACCGCAAGGAGGAAGTGGTGGGAATGATCACCAGGAGGTCGCTGCTTGATTATCTGGTGAGGACCAGATGAATCTGGGAAGTGCAGCGAAGAGACTTGGCATAAGCTCGGAAAGGCTGCAAAGCCTGCAAGAGACGATAATAAAAACATCAAGCTGGCCCGAGCCGCGACTTCTGAGGTTTGAGAAGGAGGCCTCAGGAGTCGAGGCCGGGACGGTCGTTTTTGAGAGCGGCGAGGTCGTCTTCGGCTATCCGAAGATTCGCCGCGCCATGATGCTCGCTCCGGCATTGGAGAAGCACTTTTCCGATACATTGGCCGTCGAGGAGAAGATGAACGGCTACAATGTGCGCATCACTTCCGTGGACGGAGAGGTGATCGCCCTTACCCGCGGCGGTTTCATCTGCCCCTACTCATCCGAGGTGGCCGGGAGGATCTTGCCGGAAGGGATCTTCGAGGAGAATCCCGATCTGGTTTTGTGCGGCGAGATGGTGGGCCCGGAGAATCCTTACGTTCCCAAGAGCATCTATCCCACCGACACCATCGACTTTTATCTCTTCGATCTGGCCCATAAGAACAGCAAGAAGACTCTTGGCGTGCATAAAACACACCAGTTTGCCGATGAGCACCGGGTCAAAGCCACGGCACTGCTGGGCGAATTTCGCAAAGACAGGGCGGCGGAGAAGATCAAGAGGATCATAAAACAATTGGGCCGCCGGGGCCGGGAAGGCGTGGTGATCAAAGACCCGGAAAACACGGTTGCCCCACTCAAGTACACCTGCTCCGAGGCCAACTGCAACGATCTGGCTTTTGCTTTTCGCTACTACAATGACCATGCTCTGGACTTCTTCGTCTCCCGGGCGGTTCGAGAGGGCTTTCAGTCCGTGGAGTGGCAGGAGACGCCCGAAGAGCGAAGGGCCAGGGCTCTGTGTCTCGGAGAGAGCATCCTCATGCCGCTGGTGGAGACCATCGAGAAGAAGCAGGCGGGAGAGAATATCGAGCAGAAGGTGCAAATCAGGGTCCAAAGTCTGCAGACGGCCAGAGAGTTTGAGTTTCACCTGCGCCGCAGCGGGATGCGAGCCATATTCGACTCGCCTGAGCCCATTGATGGCGGCTACCTGATCAGAATCACAAAACTGGTATTGAGCACAAACGATAAAACCCAGGCGCTCCTGGAAGGTGAAATGTGGTGAAGGCCGGATTCTTATGAGCGAGATTGCTGACATAGAGATGGAGGGCCATCTCATTGACTCGCAGATATTGACCAAGGTGCTGGACAAGATCATGGACATGGGAGGCGAGTTCGAGATCAAGACCTTCCAGATTGGCCAGAAGAAGAACGATGCCAGCTACGTGCAGGTAACCGTCACGGGCGAGGATGCGCCTCACCTGGACAGGATACTGCTGGAGCTGCACGCCCTCGGTGCCCGACTGGTGGAGATGGAAGATGTTCGTACCGCCGTCTCGCCGGCTGACATGGTCGTGCCCAGGGGATTTTACTCCACCACCAATCATCCCACTTACGTGCGCTATCAGGGCTCCTGGGTGGAGGTGGAGCACAACCACATGGACTGCCTCATCGTCCTCAATGACGGCCATGCCGTTTGCACGCCCATCGGGCACATCAAGAAGGGCGACCGGGTGGTCATCGGGACCTCCGGCGTCAAGGTCGTGCCGCCCGAGCGCCCGCGGGAGAAGACATTCTTCGGGTTCATGTCCAACGAGGTCTCCTCGGAGAGGCCGAGCGGAGAATTGGTGCGCCAACTGGCCGCAGAGATCGTTCGGACGAAGCTGAGCGGCGGCAAGATCGCCGTGGTCTGCGGGCCTGCCGTGGTTCACACCGGGGCGGCACCATCTTTGGCCAAGCTCATTCGGGAGGGCTATGTGGATGTGCTGTTGGCGGGGAATGCTGTGGCGGTGCACGACATTGAGCGGCAGCTCTTCGGCACGAGCCTCGGCATGAACTGCGCCGGGAACGCCATCTCCGGAGGCCACAGAAATCACCTGTACGCCATCAGCGAGATCATGGCCAGCGGCTCCATCAAGAACGCCATAGCCGAGGGCAAGCTGAAGGGCGGCATAATTTACGAGTGCATTCAATCCGGCAAGCCCTTCATCCTGGCCGGCTCCATTCGCGACGACGGGCCGCTGCCCGAGGTCATCACGGATACCGTAAAAGCCAAGGATGCTATGGACAAAGCGCTGCAGGGCGTGGACATGACCATAATGCTGGGCACCATGCTCCACTCCATCGCCGTCGGCAACCTGCTGCCTTCCTTCGTCAAGACCATCTGCGTGGACATCAATCCCGCCACTGTGACCAAGCTCATGGACCGGGGATCGGCGCAGGCCATCGGCCTCGTGACCGATATCGGAATATTCCTGCCTCAGCTTGTGGAAGAGATCGACAAGCAGAAGATAAAGGTTGAACCGGCTCCGTGCTGATCGCAAATCTTAAATTCGCAAAATATGAACTAGAATAGCTCTGTGGGCCGCCGTGGCTTAGCCCGGTTAAAGCGGCTGATTCGTAAGAAGATCCGAAATATCAGCAGTTCATGGGTTCGAATCCCATCGGCGGCTTCGCATTAATTTTTCAAGCAGAATAGCTCTGTGGGCCGCCGTGGCTTAGCCCGGTTAAAGCGGCTGATTCGTAAGAAGATCCGAAATATCAGCAGTTCATGGGTTCGAATCCCATCGGCGGCTTCGCATTAATTTTTCAAGCGGTTAATAATTGTGAGACAATTTTTTGAGGTTCGGTTTGAAAATTTGGACAATTTTTTGGAGATCGGGCAATATTTTGCGTCGATATCCCAAAGAACCACGATCACGGTTGCAGCAGTCTATTCGAGATCATCCTCATGATCATTTCGCGATTGGTCTCATGATCGGTCTCATGATCCTTTCACGATTATTTCATGATCGGTCTCATGATCATTCTCGATCCTAAAAAAAATTTGGCAAAGAATGGATGACCCCTGCCAAATCATCCTTTAATCGCTTTCGCAATCAGCGGCGCAACCGAGACCGTGCTCACGCCCTTGTCCAATGTGTCGCAGGCCAGCACCGCCTCCACCCCGGAGCGATAGAGCTTGAGCACCGCAGATCCGGTCAGCACGGGATGCACAGCCGCCAAATAGACCTTCCTTGCGCCCTGCCGGCGCAGGAGCGTGATGGCCGTGGCCATGGTCCCGCCCGTGGCAATCATATCGTCGAAGATGACCACGTCCCGGTCTTTTACCTCGATCTCCTTGGGGGCCATGGAAACTTCCGTGCCTGAGAGCCTGGTCTTCTGCAGGTAGTCGCAGGCAGCGTCCAAACATGATGCAGCAGTCTTGGCCATAGCCACTGCACCCTTATCCGGAGAGATGACCACGGGGTCATGCAGCGCCATGCTGCCGATCCGCTCGGCTAAAAGCGGAGTCGCGTCCAGGTTATTGGTTTCGCACTGGAAATGAGACATGATGGACGGGGCGTGGATGTTCACCAGGAAGATCTGCCCGTTCTTCAGGAAGGGATTGAGCGCCGTCGCCACCGCTCGCGCGGTCATGGGCTCGCCGGGCTTGAAGATCTTGTCCTGGCGGGCATAGCCGAAGTAGGGAATGACGAGCGAGATCTTCTTGCCCTGGCAGACGTCCAGGAGCTGCAAGAGAAAAACGAGGTCCTGGTCCGTGGGCGTGGACTGGATTATCACTATCTCTTCGTCCAGGGGCGTTACCACCTGGGTGTAGGACTCGCCGTCGGGAAACGTCTTGTAATCGCAAAGTGCTAATTCTTGACCTAAAATGGCTGCCACTCTTCCAGCCAGAAGCTGGGAGGCAGGCCCTCCGATAATCATCAAAATCCTCCTCTTCGAATTATCTGGAATTATCTAACTGCCGACAACCTTCATTGTGAACTTTACAGTGGGCGTGACAATGCCTCCCACCGCGCGAACATCCGTGCCTACTTCGATCCCCTTGAGCAGCTCGAAGACATTTCCGGCCAGCATCAGAGATCTGATGGGCTTGGCCGCCTCGCCCGGCGCGATAAAGAAGCAGTTTCTCGCTTCCACGGAAAAGTCGCCTGAAATGGGATTTGCAGTATGCGCGCCGATGAGGCCGCCTACCTTGTAGCCTTTCGTCTCGGCCAGGAGATCGCGGGCATCCGGCGAGCTTATTATCATGTTTCGTATGCCCACGCCGGGCACATCCGAATATCCGGCGCGATCGGCATTGCCCGTGGACTGGACGCCGTCTTTGCCTGCCGTGTAGCTGTCGTAGAGAAATCCCTTCAAGACTCCGTCTTCAATCAGGACCGTCTTCTGCGACGGCACGCCCTCGGCGTCAAAGGCCGACGAATCAAGGCCGCCCGGCAGCAGGCCGTCATCCACTATCTGCAGGCTCTCCGAGGCTATCTTCTCACCAACGCGCCCCAGCAGGGCGGACCGGCCCTTCTGCACGCTGTCCGCATAGACGGCGGGCAGCAGCGTTGCTTCCAGCAGCTCGGCAACCGCCATGGGCTTGAGAAGCACATCGAAGGTTCCGCTCTCCGCCTTCACCCCGCCCAAAGACGCCCTGGCCATCTCGGCAGCAGTCCTGCCCACATCCTCAAGAGATGATTTTAGGAATCGAGAATTATGAAATTCGCTGCCCGTTGCCACATCCTGCTCGGCCTTTCCGGCGATCGTCTCAATAGACGCCTGCATCAGGGTTGAGGTCTCTTGGAGTTCGATTCCTTGAGAGTTCACCACAAAATCGGTGCCAAAGACGCAGCTCACGCCTCCGTTAACCGGCTCGACTGAACCGACCTCGGAGCAGCCCGCGATCATGCCGGCTGCCAGATCAACGCACTCCTCCGGCCCGATCCGCTCCAAGCGCGCGTCATAGATGCCCTCGGGCGTCGCGACCTTTCTAGGATGCGGGAGGGAGTGCCAATCTTCATCCGGTCCTCGCGCCCGGGCGGCTCTGACTGCGGATATTGCCACCGACTCCAGGGCGGCCATGTCGCTGGTGCTGGAAAATCCGACTGCGCCCAACACCACGGCGCGCAGTCCCAAACCGGCGTGAAAGCTCTCGCTGGCAAGCTCTATGACGTCTTTTCGCAAATCTATGTTAGCGGAGTGGCCATAGATGCCAAAAACCTCAGCCTCCTCTGCGCCTTCCTTCTCCGCTAGGGAGAGGAGCCGGCGGGCGTGTTCGATGAGGCTGTTTGATCTATCCGATGTATCTGAGGTCTTCATCCCCGCCTGCCTCGTAGGGTGCCTGGGCGCGTTCCATCTCTTGGAGCTTGCCGATGATCTTCTCCATCTCTTTGGCCCGCTCTTCCAGGGCATGCATACTGACTTCAATTCCCAGAATGCGGGACAAAATCCTCAGGACCTCTTGCGCTGCCTTGGGATCGACGAGATAGCCGCTGGTAACTCCCATCAGGCAGACGGCGTCAATGCCCCGCAGAGCACCGAGGCCGAGCAATAGCCCGGAGACGCCTATGATTCCTCCGCCCGGCTCGTTCTCGTGGAAGACGACCTCTTGCTGCTTCATCTCTTCCACAAGCTCGATCCTGGTGGCGGCTCCCATCACCGTGGGCTTGTCCACAAACTGGCCGGTGCCGTAGCCGCCCAGGGCGTAGATGCGTTTGGCGCTGAAGCTCTCCGCGATATCGAGAAATATGCCGGCCAGTTCATAGTGCCCCTCGTTGGTGGCGCTCTGGTAGTCGCCGATCAGGATGAGCAGATCCGGCTCGTTCTCCTTGCCGTGGTAGGCATAGATCTCGTTTCGAACCTGGCGGATGGTGCCGTCCTCTTTGACCATGACCTGTGGCGGAAAATGAGGAGAATATATCTCGATGATCTTCTCGGCATGCAGCTCTTCCACCATGTGATCGGCCACCAGCTTTCCCACATGACCGACGCCGGGCAGCCCCTCTATCAGGATGGGGTCTTTGAGTGTCACTTCTTTTATGCGGTGAACGAGAGTCTCCAACATTTAGCCTCCTTGGGTCAGCGCTCTCCTGTACTTTCCATACGGATCGTCGGGAGAAAACTTGGCCGGCTTGGTAGGATTGGCAGTGCCGCCGCAAACTGGGCAGATATCCTTTAAGGTGTAGCGACCGCAGGCCCTACACCTCAGGATCTTGGCTCTCATGCCTCTCTTAGGAAAGTGCCTTCTCCGCCGTGCTGCTCGATGTACTTCACCACGGCTTGAGCGGACTTTTTCAAAACAGACTCAGCATGTTTGTAGTCGGGCGCTGTGACGTGGATACGGTAGCGCGGCGCGCCGATGTAGGTGATGGTAAGGCTGGCGTCCTTGTCTTTGGAGCGCTTGGCCTGCTTGAGGGCTTTGCGGATGACCTCCACACCATCCGGCGCGGGTGAAGTGATGTCCACGTAGCCGCTGATGTCGACGGAGGGTATCTTGACGTTGTCCCGGGAGATGTTCTCCAGGATCTGCACGTCTTCCTCAGGCAGCCCGGCATCCTTCAGGGCCTCTGCGCCGCTGATGGCCGCTTCTTCCATGGCCAGGTAGAGGCTGTCGTAGGCCGCTACCAGAGCATCGGCCACGCGCTTGACATCCTCGGGCCGGTCTTTGTAGGCCATCTCCAACCATTTCCATGCCTTCTGGTCCGCCTTCCACTCCTGAATCTTCTCGCGGCGCTGATGCTCATTCACATCTTTGAGCGAGAGATCGATGTGGTGACGGGATACGTCCACGTTAAGGACTTTGCAGACTATCTTCTGCCCTTCTCGGACGTGGTCGCGAATGTACTTGATCCATCCGCTGGCGACCTCTGAGATGTGAATCAAGCCTTGCTTGCCGGAGTACTCGTCCAATGAGACAAAGGCTCCGAAGTCCACCACCTGAGTTACGGTGCAGACCACTAGGGATCCGGGCTCTGGCCAGCCCTCACGTTCCATCAATGATCACTCTAGCACTTCTACAAGCTGGGTCTTGATCTCAGCCTTGCCGCCTGTCGGCTCTGCAAGCGTGCGCCCGCAGACCAGGCACTTTACGACCGTGGAAGCGTGGGCGAAGATCACTTGCTCGTTCTCGCAGTCGTTGCACTTTACCTTGACGAACTTGGATGGCGTAGTTATCCCTCCACCAGATCGAACTTGCCCGCCCTGAAGCCGGCGCGGTTATGGGCCTTCTTGCAGGTGTTGCAGCGGTATCTGAGGTTCAGTCTCTTGACGGGCTTGTCTCCGCCGGGAACCTTGGAGAACTTGCCCTGATTTCCAATTCCATTGGCTCTGAGCTTCTGCCTGGAAATATGTGTCAGGGAGGAAGCACGGCCCTTTCTCACTCGCTCCACCGTTTGGGGTGTGTGCTTCTTGCAGAATGGGCAGTAAGCGTTAAGCTTTTTTGGCATCTTCACTTTGCATCATCTCTCTAGTCTAACTCTAACTTCAATTGCTAAATTTTTGTTGCGCAGATTTCTGGCGTGAACGGCCGGGAGCACGGCCACATCGTCTTTAGAGAGGAGATAGTTCCTCCCGTCTACTCCCACAAACATTGGAACACTATCCAGCAACCTAACAACTTCGTAGTCCCGAGATATATCTTTCTTGCCCGTTAAAGGCCTTTCGGTTTGAGTCACGTGGGCGAGGATTGCCTCTCGACCGCCGACAAAGGCGGACGACATCTGCCGGTAGATCTCCGCTTCCTCCTCGGTCATGCCCAAAAATGCATCCTCCCGGGAGGCGGATCTCGAGTTGCGCAGCGATCTGCGCACGAGCTTCTTGACCCTCTGGTCGATGAGCTTGTTCAAGCTGTTCTTCTCGCTTTTGAGGGTGTCTTGCAGAATCTGAGCCTCTACGCTGAAGGGGTCTTCTAAGCTTGCCAGCTCCTTGCCCAGATTTGCCAGATAAGTTCCCACCTGCTGGTAGAAGTTCTTATCCAGGTGCTGAAGCTCTGCGCTCTTCCGCTCCTCTCGAAGCGCATTGGCCAGATCCACTTTGCTCTCCTGCTGCCTTTAACGCGGACTAATATTCAGAGATCAAATACTATATAGATTTATCATCGGTTTATCGTCGGCCCGGCATATTCCCGGCATGTGGTTAGAGCTTTGTTCGCGCCTCGGCCACGCCTCTCGCCATGAGAAAGACCGCTGCGCACATGGGCACCTCGGTGGGCCCCTCCGCCAGATGGTAGCTCTCACCGCGAATCTCGGTGTTGAAGGGCTTGAGAATTTGCAGTGGAACCGGCTCATCGCCGAAGACCACCGCATCCTGAAGCGGATCGAACTCCTCCAGGCTTTGCAGCGATAGAGGCGTCACCCGGAAGCCCGAGCCCCCGTGCAGGCTGCCGGGGCAGCGGATCAGGCGGCGCACGTCGGCGGTGACAGGCTCGTCGGTCTCGCCGCGCTCCTCATCCAGGTTGAAGCCCACCCTTACGCCTTCGCTGTCCAGATACTCGACGAGCAGCAGCTTCCAAATTCCGGCGCTGCCCCGGAAGAGGTCAAGGTTCCCTTGGCGTATCTCCTCCAGGACGCCTGGTCCCTGAATGCTCCGGTAGAAGCTGGCGGCTTTCTTTGGGCCGATCCCCTTGCTCCGGGATAGGATCTTCACCGCCTCCTTCTCGTCTAGGCTTTGCAGGTTCTCGACAAAGGAGACGATGGCGCGATTGATCCTGCCGCCCCAGCCCGGTGCGCCCTGGGCGGGCGAGCGCAGCCTCATAGCCCCATCCTTTCCCCAGTCGCCGTCCATTGGTGCTTCGTGAATGAACCTCTCCATAGCCAGCCCCCTTCCCGTCAGGTAGTCCACTATCTCCCGGCGCTCGTCGCTGCCGAGCGCGAGAACGCGCTGGTCGCGAACATGGATGTGGTATCCTCGCCCGCCGGAGAAGACCACGCTCATCTTGCTCTCGGCAAATCCGAAGTCCGATAATAGAAATGTCAGCAGCTTCTGGGTCTCTTTTTTCACCAGTGCAAGCATATCGCTGTAGGATTTGGGGGCTTTTCGCAGGTGGTCGGCATCCAGGTCGAAGATGAGATCCGCGCCCTGCCAGATCTTTTCCTTCATGGTGGGTGCGCCGGGCTTCTGGTAGTAAGCGGCGGAGTGGTAGAGGTGGCGCGGCACCATGCTGCGCACGTAGTCTGCGATCTCGCCCGCGCTGAGAAATGATTTGTGGCGGCGCATACCGAAGTCGTCGAAGAACAGAAATCCCCATTCTCGCGACTCAAAGCCCGGCGGGATCTCCAGGGAGGATTCCAGGTAATACTCTCTGAACTTCGAAACCAGGAAATTGTGGGTCAGAGCGTTCATGCCGTTACCTCAGCGACTTCCTCCCCGCCCCTGAAGGAGCAGGGCTTCCTGATTCCTCGAACACCTTCGGGTTCATCCACAGGCTTGAATTCGACACAGTCCGTGCCTACTTGCGTTGTTGCCTAGTCCCAGGTTGACTTTACGGGGTACAGGGTACGGGCAACTGATTTGTATTCCCGACCTTGCGAGTCTGAAGGTTGACGCTTGAGATAGAGGTAGTTGACTCTGATATATATACGATTGCAGCAACAGCGGGCAGCGTTTCATCCCCTAAAGGAGATGGGTCTTCTCTCGCCCTGCACCCCTACGCTATAAACCTCCGGACGCCGATCGGCGAAGCACGGGATCTCGCGGCGCACCTGGTCGCGCTCATACAGGTCTATCTCGCCCACGATCACGGCCTCATCCGGCCCCGCTTCCGCCAGCACCTCGCCGCGAGCGCTGACGATCAACGAGCCGCCGCCGCCCGCCCAGTTGCAGGCCACATGGGGGAGTTGGTTTTCAATGGCGCGCGCCATGCACAGCGCCCGCCACTGAGCCCGTCGCGGTGCAGGGAATTGGGCCACGGTAACCAGAAAGTCCGCGCCCTGCAGTGCCAGAGATCGCGCGACCTCGGGGAAGCGCAGATCATAGCAGACCTCCAGGCCCACCATGCCCCATTTTGTGGCTGCAGGGGAGATGAACGCTCCGCCGTCGAAGTGCTCCAACTCCGGTCCGAAGGGATGAATCTTGGCCCGCAGCTCCAGTCCGCCCGCATCCAGGCAAAATCCGAGATTGCAGCGACCGCTTCGAATGGAACCGATGATCAGGCAGTCATGCTCCCGTGCGATCTCGCGGAAAAGGTCGAGGGACGGATAGGGCGGCTCGTCCTGAGCCGATGGTGAGGGAAACGCGGCTTGTTCATAGCAAAATCCGGTCAAGAAGAGTTCCGGAAAGACCAGTATCTTCGCGCCCCTGTCCAGTGCCGCTCCGGCCATTTCCAGTGCCCTGGACAGGTTATCCTGGGGGCGGCAGGGATAGATATGTTGCTGGAGGCAGGCGGCACGCATAGTGACTTCCTCCCATGCCCCAGAAGGGACAGGGCTTCCTATGTCATCGATCTAACTTGCTTTGAATCGTTTGCTCAAAGTAGGGGTCGGATCTTGATAGGCTCTTCCCCTCAGTCCGAGGGTGCAAATGTTCAGGCTGGCATTGATGTCCCGATCCATCACCAATCCGCAATTCGGGCAAAGATGGGTTCGATCCGCCAGCGTCTTGGGAACTATTATGCAGCACTGGGAGCATTTCTGCGAAGTGTATCTCGCATCTACCAGTTCTACAATTTTGCCAGCCTTTGCAGCTTTGCTTTGAGTGAACCGGATTAGTTTGCCCCAGGCATGGTCTTGAATATGCTTTGCTAGATGGTGATTCTTAAGCATACCTGATATATTCAGGTTTTCAAATACTATTAGATCGGCTGAATCTACGAGCATTCTGGATACTTGATGCAGAAATTCATCCCGGTGATTCTTAACGTCTTGACTGATCCTGGCAACCCTGGCTTTTGCCTTCCGTCTGTTGCTTGATCCGCTCTTCTTTCGGGAAAGGTTCCTTTGGGCGACTGCAAGCTTGTTTTCAGCTTGGACATAGTACCTTGGATATTCAACTGTTTCCCCAGTGGAAAGAGCAACCAAGCTCTTCAAGCCCACATCTACACCAATAGCGGTCTTTGGATCAATCGGGGATACATCTCCAACCTCGGATACTAAGATCGCATACCAGTGACCTAGATTATCCTTCTTGATGGTACAGGTCTTGATCTGGCCTTCAACTTCTCGATGCTTGAATATCCTGATGGATCCGATCTTGGAGAGAGTCAGCTTCGAACCATCCAGTTTGAATCCGACTTGGGGATAGGTGAAAGACTTGTACCATCCCTGTCCTTTGAATCTGGGATATCCTGGCTTCTCTCCGCCCTTAACACGCCTGAAGAATGCCTTGAATGACTTGTCCAGCCTACGAAGCACATCTTGAAGCACCTGAGAAAAGACGGCTTTGAAATTGCCATCTTTCTTCTCGGCAACCAGCATTGCTGCTTGATCCTCATAGCTTCGGCTGACGCCTTCAGACTCATAGGCGTTCTTCCTATCCGCCAATGCCAGATTATAGAGATACCTGCAAGTATCAAGAGTCAAGCCTAACGAAGCTTCTTGTTGCTTGTTAGGGTACATCCTGAACTTGTAGGCAGTCTTCATCCCTGTACCTATCTATGGACCCCTTACAAGATATCGATTTCGCTCAAGTTCAATAACATTAGGCACGGCATTCATCCCGTCTCCTGAAGGGAGCGGGTCTTCTGCCTGCTTTTCTATAAAATACCCTGCCATTTGCTAAAATTTTTTCCTAAGTATTTTTCATATCAATCACCATCCAAAAATGTTATAAGCATGCTTTTCCATTTTACCTACCTGGAAAAAGAATGCTAAAAAGTCAAGCGAGCTGAATACATGAATTGCCTACGATGCACGATCCTTTTTTCGCTGATATTTTTGCTGATACTATCATTGATCGCGATTCCCGGCTATTGCTATGAGGTATCCGTTGCTTTAAGTCAAGCCGGCGCGCCGCAGGAGCCGTTTGATGTAGGCAAGAGCGTCAATTACGATGTCCAAATATCCGGTGCCAGCAATTCCATGCGCTATGCTGTGGAACTGACTGTAGGGCCTGGTGCGGATTCATCCATCTTCAAGACAATTAAAAAGGATATAAATGCCAAGGCGGGCAATATTGCGGTTCAGATCCCTGTGAATTTTGAGGCGTCGGAATTTCGCGGCGGAGAATTCGGGCGATGGCTGGACGACCAAAACCGAACCGAATCATGGGACAAAGCCTGGTATAAGGTCCTTGTTACCTCCCTCAATCCCTTTGATGAACCTGCGGAGGTTGAAGACCATAGCGGCAGGCCGACGCTTGTGAAATTCATGGAGGAATTCAGAGACGCCAAGGTGTCACCCCGCAAGGGGACAAATGAAGACAGCTACGAATACCAGGTATCTGTCCTCTCTACGGTCCAGGATAATATGACTCTGGAAGTCGCACCTTCGCGCGGCGGTCCCTGGATGAAGGTTGGCGCAAAGCCTTACACAACGCCGGGAAGCTGGCAGATTTTGAAGTGGTCCAATGTGACCTTGAGTTTTGATTTCACCTCTGCAGCCTATAGAATCAGCGGCAGAAAGCAGATCGAATCGGATGGCCCGTCCTGGCCGGTGGACGTCGAATTTGACAACAGCAGTGTCGAGCCCGGACGGGGCCTGTCCGATACGCCCTTCACATACCAACTCCGCATCAAGGCGGCCAAGGCCATCGATGTGGGCCTCAATGTCTGGGATGTGACCAACAAGAGATACAATTCGGCGGGACGGCAAAGCTACAGCAACACGAGCCAGTGGTCTAAGATGATCTGGAGGGACGTCAAGCCCTCAACTGCTGCGGAATCCAGCGGGCTTTCCAATTACTATTTCAGCTTCTACTATCCCGGCTCGGACAATCCCTTCATCACAACCTACGAGAAGGGTGGAAGGTATTTCTCCGGGCCCACTCTGACCATTGTTGACCTGCAAAATTGTACCGTGAGCCCGGGTAACGGTTCCATTTACACGTCCTACAACTACTCGGTCCAGATTGAGACGATGCTGCCAAGCTGCGATATTGAATTGCAGACCGCTCCGCCAGGCTGCGATGTTTGGACCGGCAAGGGAACTGCATCATATAACGGCATCAATCGCACGCTTTCCTGGGAGAATGTGAGCTTCGATCCGAATAACGATGCTGTGGGCAATGCAAGCTACAGATTCTTGCTCGGTGATACAGTCCTCGGAAAATTCCCGGGTCCTGAGATCGATGTGGCCTTCAAAGACATGATCTATAGCCGCATAAGCAATACTGATCGCTTTGATTACAAAGTTAAAGTAAGATCGTCCAGGCCGAATCTCAAGATTGAGCTGGTATACACCGATGACGGATTGGTCTGGACCAGGTCCCACCAGTTGCAGGCGTACGGATCAAATTCATCAGAGTGGCGCGAGCTTTCCTGGAAGAACCAGCCCTGGCATAAGACCATAAAATTCGATGTGGTAAGGAGCCAAATATGAGCAGATCTCCCGGCTTTGCCGCGTTCGTCTCCATATTGATTTTGATGATGTTTCTGGTGCAATTTGCATCATGTCAGTCGCTGGACATTCCGCCGCCTTCAACTTCCTCAAGCGGCGGAGGAGGCGGCGGAAGCAGGCAGATCGACATGGATAGAATCTACAAGGCCTTGCAGGAAGGAAAACAGCAAAAGCCGCAGAAGTTCGAAGAGCTGAAGAAGCTCCTTTACATCGAGCCGTTCACTACCAGAGAATATAATAATAATCTGGGTTTGAATCTCAGCTTCAACGGTAACAAGACACTCAATCGAACTCAGCAATTTGTGATCGGTGCATACGTCGCAAACTATAATCCCATTGAAATACGCAGGGCCGTCTTCCTCCGCCTGGAGGAACTTGATCCCGGTGAGAAGGCCTTCCGACAGGTGAACTCCGTGCCGCAGATCATTCAGGTGAACGAATATAAGCCAACCAAAGACGGCGTCAACATCACTTACCGCACATTTCCGGATTTGACATCCTTTGCAGGACTGGAAAAGGTGGGAACCGTTGTTCTGAGAATGAAAGCCACCGACGGACAGTACACCTGGACGTCCAAAAATCTGACGCTAAATCTGATAAATAATCCGCCGGTGCTATCAAATCTGTCCATTGAAGCGCCAAATCCTGCGAGATATAATGACCCGATCAAATATGTGGCCGACGTAAGCGATGTAGACGGTGATGCAGTAAATATAACGCTGCATGTTATTGATAGCCGTGGCCGGGAGAGATCCAACGTAACCCAGGTAGTTTTGCCGGGATCTGAAGCAGACTTCCTGGCCAATCAATACGGCTTCTTTGGCAAGGCCGACTCGGGGAAGAACTTTACCTATTATTATTCATTTGGAGACGGCATAAATATCACAAATACCACAATGCAAGACGGACCCAGGCTACGAAAGAGCACTGCCATCTGGGTCGATAATGCCAAGGTTGTGCCGGAGGACGAGAACCAATATTGGTGGCAGAGCTACAACTTCAGTGCGGACATGAAGAACCAGGAACAAGGGAATGTAAACGTGTTGGTAACGCTCTTTACCGATACGCCCGCTCATCCCTGGAAGGCGGTAGCCTCGCAAGAAGTAACACTGACTACTGAGCCAAGGCCGGTATTCTTTGCGGTCAAGCCGTTCGATGTTCTGGATGCCAATCAAACCTTCAAATTCAAGTTCACTTATTCGGAATACGATCAGCACCAAAGGGATTTCATCGAGGCTGCGGGAGCGAGAAATATCGGTGCAAAGTTGATCAAGTATGAGATAGCATCGCCCTTGGGACTTGCTAATTTATTCGTCATTCTGCTGGCATCTCTTCTGGCCGGGATGCTGATCGAAAGGAGGTTTTATCGATGAGCGATGAAGTCAGACTCCTGGGACTCGTGGCAGCCATTTTTCTGGTCGGCGCAATTTTGCACTGGGTATACCTAAAAAGCATAGAGGAGAAGCTAAGGGCAAAAGCCGGCGGCGACTTCGACATGAGATCCTTGAAGAATGCGCTGCAAGTTCGCCAGGGGTCCAACTTCAATACAGTGATGCTGGCTTCGTGGAGCCTATTTTTTGTGGCCCTGGCGTCGCTTTATTTCCTCACGCCCACGGTATTTCCCAAGTACAATTACTTCAGACTGGCACAGGTCGCTTCTGATTGGTGGGGATTTGCGGGATTCGGCATCCTTATCATTATCATTGTCCTTTTTGCAGCATCTGCAATTCCCAGTTTTAGCCTTCCCTGGACCTATCGGTTTTATGTGATCCCCCGGAGTGCGAAGAGGGTATTGACTCCTGCCATTCCGATGCTGCTGATAATCTCAATTGCTTCCTCGCTTTATCTGGGAACGATCTATCCAAGATTGGATTCCTTTTCCTGGAATGTGGGATATGCCGCACTGCTGTTGGCTCAATTGCTGCTGATCCTTCCAGTGCTTGTCGGTTTTGTGGAGGAAATAAGATGAGGCCGTGCGTAGTAGGGATCGGCGGTGCAGGCGGGAACGTCTTGAAGAAGTTCCTGCAAAGCCAGGATGTGGACCTTGTGGTCTACAAATTCGGCGTTCATCAGGCTTTTGGAGATGTAAAAGGAATCTGGCTTGACTCGGCGAGCCAGGATGCCGATTCTTCAAAGCAGAAGTTCTATGGATGCCTGACCGACGGCAAGTATCCGGGCTATCTGATCAGTCACGACATCATTGATGCAAATTCGCCAACACGCGGCTACGTGAAGGACCTCTACGGCTTTGACCTCAAAGCTCAGGGGTACGATCGCCGAGCTGAGTATCTGAAAGGCATCTTTGAAATCTTTGATTTTGACACAAATTTAAAGAATCTCGCCTCAAAAGAATTCGGCGGCGAGATGAATCCGATTCCAAACTATATCTGGAAGAGAGGAATAAGGCCGTTCACATTGCTCAATAAGGGCCTTATCAATGGAGATAGAAATATCAATGGAAACAGCAGTGGAAATAGCAATGGATGTATCAACGGAAGCATCAATGAAACTGCAAAAAAAGAGAATTCGCAAAATTCTCCCACATTGGGGCAGAATCTCATAAATGCCATCGGCAGCTTGACCGATCAAACAATGAATAATCGTGCTCCCTCAGGCACAAAGACCAACCTCTGTGACAGCATTCTATTCATTGCGTCTTTAGGTGGCGGAACCGGCACAGGCTTCATAAATCCCATCACTAGCTACGTCCGATCGGAGGAGCTGGCGTTTCCCATCTTTGCCATCGGAATTCTGACGGAGAGTGGCACCGAATCCAGGGAAGCCACGGAAGGCCAGAGGGATCTGGGCGCAGTCATTGCGCTGTCCGATCTCCTGACCCGGCGAGCAGGAACTGGAATTGACGGGCTGATAATAGTAGACAACCAGATCCTGGTCAACAAGCATAAGAAGAACTGGCCTGCCATGGATGAAGAAATCTACAACGCAATGAAGCCCATGCTGGACTCAAGAGACTATCCTGGCGGAGCGGAAGGTCAGAGCGACACTCCGGCCATGAGGAGAGTCTTCTGGGAGGCGGACAAGACCAACGGGACGCCGGGTGAGGAGAACACCATTCTTCTTCCGCCGTTTATGGTTCCCTGTTATCATTCCAGAAAATCCTCGGGAAAATCTGTGGAGACACTGGTTGAAAGTGCGCTCTCTATGGACGGCAGGCTCTTTCCCTGCGATCCCAGGAAAGCAGACCGAGCCTACGTCTTCGCAAGCGGCTTCTTTGATGCGCTGAGCGTTGATGAAGCCGTGCAGAAGAGAACCGGCCTTCCGGACGAGAAGGTGAAAGTCTATCGCAAAATCGGAGACGGAAGGCATGAGGAAGTCTTAATACTGCTCAGAGATCCGTATGGTGGAACTCCGGGCGCTCATGAGACTGCAAACACCTTTGAGTGGAGAATGCACGGCATTGTATCCGAGGCCGTAAAATATATTGAAGAGAATCAAACGAATATTATTGAATCATTGGGCTTTAGGGACTTGACAAAAGAGCATTTGCGAAGCTACTTTTATGGAGAGGATGGTCTGCGATCCGAGCTGCAAAAGTGCCTGACGCGGCTGGAGCGCGGCGAGAAGCCGGTGTTCACCAGGCAGTTGAAGATATTTGGGGATGGCATGGAGGCCCCGGTGGATGATGCGACTCCGAAGAGTCGGGGCGGAGTGCAGATGACGGAGGCGGAGATAAGGGAGATGGTGAGGGAGGAGATAAAACTACATAGTAGATGAATAGTGCACATTAACTATTTGAGAATGCGATCAGTATGCATAACTCATCAGATCAAAATGAATAAAATTACACTAATCTTTACAAATCGCCGAATTGTTTTGAATCTCAGTATTTAGTTAGAGATGGTTTGAAGAAATTCGTTTTTTTCACTATGTCTTGAGACAGTTCCGAGGCTTACGACTTTCCATCAAGATCCGCAAGCTGTGTGAAATAATACTCGTCCTCACCGAGGGTGTCGTGCGGCCATTCGCATACCAACCTGCGTTCGGGAGGCACGTTCACAAGTATCTGAAAAACCGTTGTGGGGTAATCTTTTGGAAAGCTCATCAGCTTCCTAAATTCATTCCGGTCCTGCTCGCTGAGCCATTCGCCTACCTCCATGAAACCTGTGTATTGCTGATTTGGCTCAGGTGCGTCGCCTCCGGACCAGCAGTCCAATGCCTTCAATTTCTTTACTGGAAAGCATTCCCCGTGAACTATTACTTGAATGTCACCGGGGGCCAATGCAATTGTCTCTTTGCAAGAGGTTACCCCAGAACTAGAGTTCATAATAGTAATACCATTTAGTATATCTTAAACATTTGCATTAATTTATGTCCGAATCTCTAATACTAATTTTTAATCCATAATATATCTTCTTATTCATGTTGCTTTTCACCGGATGGGTTGATTAGGTATTCTTCAGAATAAATAAAATCGTATTTTCTTCGAATTCCAAATCCGCGTTTATTATTGAAAACATATTTGAAATCGTCTATTGAATTTGATCGCTACAGCGTATCGGTTCTTGCTTCAAGACCCCCCAAGGTCTGAAAGGCAAAGTCTCGAAGTCTGCTCTTGTGAGGAGCTAACCGATTAGATTATATGGGTTGCTAGAATATGATTACTGGACGATGATACGAAAATTGCCCGGAAAGATGAAAGCCGAAAAGAGTTGATTCGGAAATGGAAAAGCGGGAAAGAAGAAGCCGGATGGATACGCATAAATGCCCAAAAATCAAAACCAAAAATGCTGTGGGGATTTGGCCTTGAGAAATAATCCATCGATGCGGATCGTTTTAGCCTTGATCGCAATATGCATGGTCTCATTCATATCGACTATTTCCAATGCAGGCGGATCGCTCCCAGCCTACGCGGATGCATCAGTTTCCATCTTAGCGGATGCTGCATACAGCAATTCTTCATATAATAATTCGTCAATTCGTTTAACCAGTCAAAACGATGTAGTGGGCGCTCCGGTTAGCCTCTCTGTGGGAATCGGCTACTATTCGTCCCATCCCATCGGGTACGGTTCAGGAGCGGGCAGCCGGACCCAAATGGTCAACAAGGATGCAGCGACATCCATGAGCCATGATGTGAACTATGCCCAGGCAATAGACGGAGAGACTGAATTTGCCGCCTCCAGCGGAAATGCAAAATTTTACGGCCCCGGATATACGGAATACGAAGGATCAGCCACAACCCACATGATGGTCAATGAGGAAGTCACAAACGGAAAGGTCAGCATCGGCGTTTTGCAGGGAAGCGGCAAAAATGGTGCGGGCGGCAGTGCCTGGAAAGATCCTGATATCGAAATTGAGGAAGTGTATATCGGCACATACCATATTCAAAAAAATATGACCATCACAACGCCCTATCACCTTGCGCAATGGAGCGACGGCTGGCTGAATTGCTGCTCGGGCAGCTACTTCAATATGGTTCGATATGACGACTTACCAAAAATCAGCGCGGATAACATATTTGATTACAGCTCTGTAGCTATAAGACACTAAAAGACACAAAAAAATAATGTGCTATATATTTTAGCATTAACATTTAGATGAAGGGCTACGAGTTTGAATCATTGAGATTATTTTTATCGAGGACTTGCGGATTCAGGCTCTTCAGGCTTCTCTGCATCAGTGCCAGCTCCTTTGGTTCAATGGCCGTCTGGTTGACCGGCAGGATCATGATCGCATTTTGCAGGACCATCGCCTCCGCGGCATCCTTCAAGAACCTTAAAACGGAAGAATAGCCGTTTTCAAAGATCAGATACTCTATTCCATCCACGATGACCACCGGATTCCTGCTCTGCTTTAAGAATTTGGAAATTATGTCGGAAATAATCTCTAAATCCACCGGGCTGACATTATCCGGGCCGTGGTTGCTTATCCAAAAAATGGGCGTAGTCTGCAATGTATAATTAAGCCGCGTCTCGATAGGCGAGCGCATGGTAAAGCAAAGGCCCTGTGCCCTCGTATTCCTGCATCCCTTGCAGGGGCAGGGCAATGAGCATCGATTGCATCCGATGCTCTCGCAAATAAATGCCTCCCGGTGATTGCAGTCCGGGCATTTGCCCTTCACCAGGGATGTGAAAACCTCAAAGCCGAAGCTCGCCTTTGGCTCAAGCACCAGGTAGCACGATCCCCTGGCCAGATTATATGAGACATGATGATTGAGCGGCTCCGTCTCTGGCACCACTCGCGGCGAGATCTTGAGGCGAGAAAAAACATCTTTGATCATGCCCTTTTTCATCATTTTTTTAATCATATTTAATTCCAATTCACATTTATACGGTCTTCGTTTTTTTTTTTAATGTTTTTAATTTTTTATGTTTTTAATGTCTTTTAATGTCTTTTAATCTCTTGATGTTTTTTTGTTTTTATTTTTTACTTGAATCGACATTATATATGTGCTTTTATATTTATTTATTGCGCATTCATACTTTCGGCAAGGTGAATACAAACGTGCTCCCTTTTCCCGGCTCGCTCTCCACCCAGATAGTTCCTTCATGTGCCTCGACAATTCCCTTGGCAATGGCAAGGCCGAGGCCCATGCGGCCAGACTCGCGCGTGAGCGAGCTTCCGCTCCCGGTAAAGAATTTTTGAAATATCTTATTTTGATCTTTCTTGGCAATTCCTATGCCGTCATCGGATATCAGGACGCGAACCTGGCTTGGTTCATCCTTGATCATCACATGGATTTTGCCCTTATCGGGCGTGTACTTGATCGCGTTTGTCAGAAGATTGTTAAAGACCTGCTTTATGCGCCGCTCATCACCCACGATCTCTGCGGAAGCTCCTTCAATGCTCAAGGAAACCGTTTGCTCCTTCAGCCCGGCCAGCCTGCTCAGCTCAGATAGGACCTTCATGGCGATCTCCTCAACTTTAAGGGGCAGCTTATGAATCCTGAGCTTGCGTGATTCCAGTCTGGAGGTATCGAGCATGTCCTCCACCAGCCTGATCATGTGCTCGGTCTGGGAGCGAATGATGCGGATCTTCTCACATTGTGTCTCAGAAAGCTCTCCCAGCATCCCCTCTTCAAACATCTCGATGTAGCTGTTGATCACCGTGAGGGGTGTGCGAAGCTCATGCGAGGCGGTGGATATGAACTCGGACTTCATGCCGTCATTCTCTTTCAGCTCGTCGTAAGCATTCTCCAGCTTGACGTAAGAATCCCTCAATTCTTCTTCCAGCCGGGTAAGCTCAGTGATGTTCTCCATGAAGATCACAACTTTGTTGATGCTCTCCGTTTCTTCTTTCAGCGGATAAATTTTATAAAAATAAAACATCCCGCCGGGATAGCGGAGCTGATCGCCGTCGAAGGGGATGCCGGTGAGAAAGACCTCCCGGATTTTATCGTCGATTCGGGTCTTATCGATCAGCATCTGGGGAATTACTCTGGAGAGGCGCTCGCCGAGGACATCCCGCTCTCTCTTCGCGAAGGATTTTGCGTAGTAATTCCGGTTGGCATAGAGAACTTCAAGGCTTCGATTTACAACTATTATCGTGCTGGGAATCGCTTCAATGATCTCTTCCTGGTATCCCCGGACCGATTCTATCCCCTTCATATTTTCACCATGTGCATCCCATGTTTCCACTGCCTGATTCAACTGCTTTTTTGATTTGCCTGATTCAATGTGCCTGATTCAATGCCTCGTTTCGATTTTTTTTTTTTTGCTGGGCTTTTCCGATCGTTCGTTTCGGTTGCTTATTTCATCTCGCAGGATTTTTTGCCAATCGGTTGATCGAGTTGAGAAGCTCTTTTACCTTGAATGGCTTTACAATAAATTGTTTAGCGCCGGCCACAAGGCATTCATCCTCCAGACCGCTCTTTCCCACGGCGGATATGACAATTATCCTGGCATCGGGATCAATTTCCAGTATCCTCTTAGTGGCGCTGATTCCATCAAGCTTGGGCATGAGAATATCCATGAGCACTATGTCCGGCTTCAACTCGGCGTATTTTTCTACAGCCTCCTCGCCGTTCTCCGCTTCAAAGACCTCACACCCCTGTGACTCTAAAATATCTCTGAAAGCTTTGAGCATTTGCGGAGCGTCGTCGACTACAAGAAGCTTCATTTTCACCTCTCATCCTATCCTTTTAGTATTTAATATTTAATCAATAATTTTTTAAATCGCAAAATAATTTTTTCAGCAGCGATTATCGATTTCATAATTGATGATTCGTGCTTCAACTCCTTATAGATTATTATGTTTAAAATTTCGAAACAAATCTTGAAACAATATTTGAGAATTATTTAGAGAGATGAAAGGGTATTTAGATTAACAATGCATCTTTACTCTTGTACGATGATCAGAAGTGAATCTTCGTACTTGCGAAGAGTTCAGCCAAGAGTCAGACACAAGGGGTTCCTGGGGACAGGAGCGGGCGGGTATGGCCTCCTCATACCGTTCCTGCCTTCATCCTTGCATCTGGATTGACTGAAATGAATAGCTAGATGGAAATCATGAAGGAATCATAATTGTAATAAAAAAAAGCACGTGCAAAAAGTGGCCTAAAATGGCAAGATCATAAACGAGAATGTAAGATAATTGAATAGAGAATAAATAATTAGATAATAATTGGATAAATAATTGGATAAATAATTGGATGCATGAGATGACAAATTGAACGATGGACAGCCGAAGGCATCGAAACGCATTAGGCCAGCATCGTTCGGAATGGCGATATCAGCCGATTTCCGTTTAGATTCGTCTCTTGCAGTTTACGATCCTTGAGTAATCTCAGGATGAGCATAAAAAAGGAGGTGAAACGAAATGGTAACCGCAACACCGGATGCATCAAGCCTCGCCGAGGTTCTGGATAGAATCCTCGACAAGGGAGTCGTTGTAGATGTTTGGGCCAGGGTCAGCCTGGTTGGTATTGAGATTCTGACAGTTGAGTCGAGAGTTGTCGTAGCATCGGTTGACACTTATCTCCACTACTCTGAGGAGATGGCCAAGATCGAGCAGGCAGCCATTGGCGCTAGCCCCAAAGTACCGGCTTAAATGAAAATTCTCGTTCAATCACACCAAAACAAGATAATTAAAAATTTAGGAGGAGAGGAAAAATGGTAACAGCAACACCAGATGCGTCAAGCCTCGCCGAGGTTCTGGATAGAATCCTCGACAAGGGAGTCGTTGTAGATGTTTGGGCCAGGGTCAGCCTGGTTGGTATCGAGATTCTGACCGTCGAGGCCAGGGTCGTCGTAGCTTCCGTGGACACCTTCTTGCACTACTCCGAAGAGATGGCCAAGATTGAGCAGGCAGCCATCGGTGCCAGTCCCAAGGTTCCGGCTTAGAGTCTATACGGAATTAAAAAACAATCGGAAACGGAAATAACTAAAATAATTAAATGTAGGAGAGATAAAAAATGGTAACCGCAACACCTGACGCATCAAGCCTCGCTGAGGTTCTGGACAGAATTCTGGATAAGGGAGTCGTTGTAGATGTTTGGGCCAGGGTCAGCCTGGTCGGTATCGAGATTCTCACGGTCGAATCCAGGGTTGTCGTAGCATCGGTCGACACCTACCTCCATTACTCTGAGGAGATGGCCAAGATCGAGCAGGCAGCCATTGGCGCGACCCCTGGAGTCCCTGCTTAAGGCAGGTTTCTCCTAACTTATTTTTGGAGGAGCCATGGAAGATTTTGAAGCCACCAGAACCGAGACGTTCGACGAACTGGTGACTAAACATACCCGGCGTGAGCTGGAAGAATTGGCTCTGAAGCTTGGAGTGGAGAACCTGGGCGGCACAAAGTCCCAGTTGGCCGATGCCATTCTGGAAGCAAATAAAAAGCAAAAAAGTCTGCCCATCTCTATTTCAGCGAGTCCCAAGGAGGCTCCAATGGTCGAGAAGCCGAAGTCTGCAGCAAAAGGCGTCGCCAGAGGCACCAGAGGCGTAATGGCCAAGGCAGCCGCTATCGACAGCAAGACTGCAGAAGTGCAAAAGGCCGGCAGAGATATTCGAGAGGACGGAATTCGCAGGATGAACAAGGGCGTCAAAGAGTTTCACTCCGCCTGCGACTGGATGGCCCGGGAGATGCAGACCGATGGGCGCAAGATGATGGAAGACGGCAGGCAGAGATTCGAACTCGGCCAGTCTGAATTCCGGCGCTCGCTGGATGCCCAGATCAAAGAAAATCATGATTCTGTGGCGAGAATGCATTCCGGCGTCAGAGAGATGCACGCCTCTCAAGAGAAGATGTCCAGAGCTTTCCAGAAAGCAGGAAAGGACATCAGAGACACTGGATGCAGGAATTTGCAAAAGGGCCTCAATGAGTTCCAGGGAATTGTCAACTCCCAGGCTAAAGAGAACCAAAAGGCCGCAGCAAAAATGCAATCCGGTGCCAGAGAGCTTCAAACAAGGGCCGCGTCCTTCCAAGGTGAGATCCACAGATATCTGGAGCAGGATCTCAAGAACTACGTTCGAGATTTCTACTATGGTTGAGCCCCTAGTAGATATTTTTTATTATTATTAAAATTTTCACGAAGGTGCTAGAAAATGCAGTACACCGTCACACATCCGAGAAGGGTTAGGGGGGAGGCAGTTCATATGACGGCTTCCGAGAAGAAGGCCGCAGAGATGGATAGCGACTCTGCGATGCAATTGAAGCAGCCCAAAATCCAGGTGCAGATCAAATCTCCGGCAAATATGGATTGCAGCTACGAGCTGATATCGGAAGAGGCAAGGCACAGAGCTATCGAAGAAGCGTTCTTGACGCCTGAATCGAATCACTTCATCAGCACCCCGGAGGTAGTCGAGATGGAGAGCAGGCTGAGCCTGTGGCTGAAAGCCGGCTATCCGGTTCACCTCATCGGGCCCACCGGCTGCGGCAAGACCAGCCTCGCCGTCCATGTGGCCAAAGTCCTCGGTCGGCCTGTCGTCTGGATAAACGGCGATGAATCAATAACCACTTCAGACCTGATCGGCGGCTACTCTCAGATGGAGAACGAGAGCGTTCGAGACAATTACATTCACAACGTCTTCAAGACCAAGGACACAGTGAAGATCGAGTGGGTGGACAATCCTCTGTCTTTGGCCTGCAAATACGGCTATACATTGATCTACAACGAATTCTCCCGCACCAAGCCCGCCTCGAACAACGTTCTGCTCTCCGTCTTTGAGGAAGGAATCCTCGAGCTTCCCACCAAATTCGGCGAGGACAGGTACATCAAGGTCCATCCCGATTTCAAGGCCATCCTCACCAGCAACTCCATCGAGTATGCAGGAATTCACAGGCCGCAGGATGCACTGCTCGATCGCATGGTAGGAATTTATACCGATTACTATGGCTTTGAAACCGAGGTCGGCATCGTGATGGAGCACACGTGCATCGCTCGGACGGATGCGGAGAGAATCGTGCGGGTGGTCAGATCCATTCGAGAGAAGCTTCCCGATGCTCAGAAGCCCGGCACCAGGGCCAGCATCATGATTGCCAAGGGAATGCAAACTCACAGAGGCGGCTCCAAGATCAATTTCGAGCAACTGTGTATCGATGTGATCGCCAGTAAGACCAGCTCGCCTGCCGACATGGTGGAGAAGAAGAAGCTGGTTATGGATATCGCAGCCGGGACACCCAGGGACGACGGACCGATCGTTTAGGATCGCTATGCAATCCATGCAGCCGATGAAAGCAGTGGTCGAGAAGGCAAAGGTTCAAAAGATCAGCGATATCTTTCCCAGGAAGCCTCCCGGCTTGAGATTCAACGAGACCGATGTTCTGGTCGTCATTGCAAAAACGAACGATGGAAAACAGGTCGGGGCTACCTTCTATTTTTCTTTAAAACCGGACGGCACCTTCGAGGAGGAGATCCTTGGCAAAGATCCGGCCAAGGCCAGGAGGCATAATCTTGCCTCCTTCCTCCGCTACTACCATCTGACCGACGATGTCAATAATTATAAATTAAAAGAGAGTGTAATAGATCTTGTGGGACGGGAAGTTGAGATTGTTCCCGTGCAGGGAAGGCTGGCCATTTATTTTTCCCAGTCTTCCGCCAGAGGTGATAATGCATGACATGTAAGCCCAAGATCCAAATAATCAGCGAGAAAGCAGGCGAGACCGCGGAGATGCTGCTCAAGAAAGACCTGGACAGCGTGGTGAGCCTGAACAAGGAGTCCGAGGGATGGCTGGCCGAGGTGGAGGTACTGGAGAGAAAGTCCGTGCCGGACACCCAGGACATTTTAGGAAGGTACGAGCTGAAGTTCGACGAGGAGGGAGAGCTTCTCGGCTACAAGAGAATCATGCTGCGTCGCAGGTCGGACATGGAGATGGTTGAGGAAGAGGTGTAAGTGCAGTGCGCAGGATCTTAAGGGCTCAACGTCAGGATGCACGCCGCCAGGAAGGGCTTCTCCAGGAAGGCCATCCACAGGAAATGAATCGTCAGATTTTGGAATCCTCGGCCAAATATGTCTACTGCGTCATCCGCGCCCCCCAAGAGCAGGAGAGCTTTGGGGATCTGGGATTTGATGCGGGTGCGGTTTACAGCCTGGAGTATCGGGACCTTGCGCCGGTTGTCAGTGATGTGGCCTTCAGGAATTACGCTGTGAATGAGGGGGAGGTAGAGGTCCACAGGAAGGTCGTGGAGAGCATTATGAAAGAGTACAGCGTAATTCCCGTCGCCTACGGCATGGCCTTCAAGAGCCGAAAACTGCTGCAGATCGCTATGGGTGCCGGCTACCAGGCCATGCAAAAAGCGCTGGATGTCGTGGACGGCAAGGTGGAACTGGGAATCAAGGTTTTTCTTCCAAAAGATCACGAAGAATGGGACGGCGCAAAGAGGCAGGAATGCAGCTCCGAGTTCGTCCAGAATCTTCTGGCAGTTTCGGCTGACTGGAAGAAGCTCAAGCTTTTCAGCGACCGGCTGGTTCTCAATGCCGCCTTTCTGGTGGATAAATCGAGCATCGACGAATTCTCGGAGCAGGTGGGCAAGCTGACCGGCAAATACGAGCACCTGAAGGTTCAGTATTCCGGACCCTGGCCGGCCTACAACTTCGTGGACATTCACATCCTGGGCGGCAAGAGAAGGGGTTTTCGCTAGATGTTCTTCATCGACGATCTCCTGCTCCGAACGATCGGCATATCACTGCCGGGCCTGGATATGATCTGGACCCTGGAGCAGTTGCAAAAGTTTGCCTACAAAGGGCTCTACAATCCTGAGAAAATCAAGAACCAGATAAAAGAGACCAGACTGCTCTATGAGTTCGGAGAGATGACCCGCCAGGAGTACGAAGCCAAGAATGCGGATCTGATGCATAAGCTCGATCTGGCCTTAAAAGCGGATGAAATGAACCTGGGATCGAGAACCGATATCCTGGGATAGATCAAATCTATGGAAGATCAAATCTATGGAAGATCAAATTTGTGGAAGAACAATCTGTAACAGATCAAATATGTAACAGATCAATCTCCGGCAGACATCTGTGACAGATCAAACCAGTTGACGGATTAGGATTAGTTGACGGATTAGGATTGCGGCAAATGGGCGGATAAGATGACGGTCGGCAGGGAGAAGGAATCGGACAGCCACTCTTGCAGGGATATTGGGAGTTTTCTGGTCCTTCTGGCGGATATGGAGGATGCGAAGGAGTGCACTAAAACCATCTCCGGCTTCGTTGAGGGCCCATTCTCCACGCGGGCCGTCTTCAGTTGCACTGTTCGGATGGGATTGGAATGAGGATGATGCTAACGAATTTAGGAGATCTGCAGGATGTGCAGCGGGCGGGAGGCTCGAATTAATGCCGATTTTAAGCCAGAAGATATTGGATAACAGAAGACGCCAGCATGCCGTAGTCACCGCCCACAAAAGACGAATCCGGGATGAGGTCAGGCCCCAGCTACAGGCTGTGAAGAGATCCTGGAATGAATCCTCAAAGGAGAGCAATCGCAAGATCAGGGAGCGATGGCATACGCAAAAGACCAGGGTAATGCTTGCTCAGCGAGAGCAGAAGCTCAAACACAAAGCCAAGATCCTGGCCCATCGCAGAAGGATTCGTGCCGAAATGGCCAACCGGAGATGAGTGAGGATGAGCGAGGAAACAAGTGTGGGAATAGGTGCGGGAATTCGGGCGAAAATTAGTATGAGATTTATGGAGTGGGCAGAAGTGCGGGCAGGGGTGGCTTGAAAGATGACGATGCTTGCGCCCACCAAGAGCCAGAATCTGGCAGACGTGGTGGAGAGAATTCTGGACAAAGGTCTGGTCATCAATGCCGACATCGCCGTGTCCGTGGCAGGCACGGAGCTTTTGGGCATCAAGATTCGGGCAACTCTGGCATCCTTCGAGACTGCGGCCAAGTACGGCCTGGAGCTTCCCTCCGGCACTAATCTGAATGCTCCCGGATGGAAGGAACTGGACAAGCTCAAAGCCTACTGCCCGGAGTGCGGCAATCGCATGGATGAGAAACGGCTGCTGCAAGAAGGCTGTCCGATTTGCGGGTGGATCAGTCCTCTGCAAAGCTTGCCTGAGATCCGGCCCCAGCCGGAAAAATACGATTGATTCTTCGAAGCCGATCAAATCTTTGGATGGCACAAATCTTCGAATTGAATCCATCTTCGCAATGAACCGATTACTTACGGGGGAAAGGAACAGTGGTGGAAGATATCAACAACCCGGAAAAAAATAATAAAAGTAATGATGCCGGTCAGAACGAGGCGACCAAGTCCGGAAAAGAGAAGCAGGACGCCGACCGGATAGCTGAGCTGGAAAAGCGGATTAGAGAGCTGGAGAAGGGTTCCGGCAAGGCGGGGAGAGAGGAGCCGGAAATCCAGGTACAGGGAATTGTTGAAAACGTGGTCGGTCAGTTCATACCGGGCCTCGGCGGCATCATTAAGGCTCTGGAAGCATCCTCGCCGGAGTTCCGGCAGCGCATCGCCGACACGGATTCCGAGATCAAGCACCGCATCGATGTCGGCTGGTCCAGCAAACCTGTGGTGGATTACCACTTCTCAACCAGGCCCCTCCGGCATGGTTCGGGCCGGGCGGCCCCCCGCAAGGATCGCGCGGAGAGCGTTCGTATGCCTGCTGCGCCTGCCCGGGAGCCCATCGTCGATATTCTCGAAGGAAAAGACGGCCTGACGGTCATCGCCGAGCTGCCGGGTGTCTCGGAAGAGGAGCTAAAGATCAATCTGTCGGGCGAATCACTGGAAATCGATGCCGGTAGCTTCAACAAGAAGGTGTCTTTGCCCTATGCGGCAAAAGGGATCAAGGAAAAAAGCTACAAAAACGGCATCCTGCAGATCAAGCTGAACTAGAGACGCGAAAATGCGGTGCCAAGAGAGAACCAATCGACCGGAAGAGAGATGATGAATCGGAAAAGAACCGAGAGATAGGAGAAAAACGATTAACGGAGACAGAGCAAAATGGCCATCAATCTGGATGAAAAAAACCTGAAAGACGGCCTGCTGGGCCTGGTTGTGGCTCTGGTGGAGATCATCCAGGAGCTGCTGGAGCGCCAGGCCATCAAAAGGATCGAGGGAGGCAGCCTCAGCGACGCGGAAATAGAGCGCCTGGGAGAGTCGCTTTGCGAGCTTTCCGAGGCCCTGGAGAAGATCAAGACAGACAACAACATCGAGGATGCGGTGCTCTCGGTCCGCAACGGTCTAGACCAGGTAGCGGACGATCTGCTGGACAAATTCGTAAATCCTGAGAGATGGGCAGAGGAGACTTGAAAGATGCCGGATGAATTCTCCGATAAATTGTTCGATAAAGTCCCGGATGCTCCGTCCGATAAGGCGTCCGAAAAAGCCTCCGAAAAAGCCTCCGGTGAGGCCAGGTATCTTTACTGCATCGTCCATTCCCCATCCGGCGGGCAGGAGAATCTCGGCAACATCGGCATCGAGAAGCAAGCAGTCTACACAATACCATACAAAAATATTGCCGCTGTCGTCCATTCCTGCCGGCCCGTGCCCTACGACAGCAAAGACCCGAAAAAAGCGGAAGGCTGGGTCCTGGAGCACAGTTATGTGATCGATCAGGCCACGAAGAAATACGAGTCTATTCTGCCCTTTTCCTTTGACGTGATCTTGCGGGAAGGAGACTCCCAAATCGAGCAGTGGCTGGGAAGAAATTATAATCGGCTTTGGGAGCAGTTGGATGCATTGTCGGGCAAAGCGGAATACACCATCCAGATCTTTTACGATTATGATTTCCTCAAAGCAAAAGTTCTCATGGCCAACTTGGAGCTTAGCGACATGCAAAAGAGGATCGAGACAGAGAGCAAAGGAAAAGCCTATCTCCTCTCCAAGAAGCTGGATCAAAAAATAAAGCGGGATTTAGAAGCGGAGTCGCGCCTCCTGGAAGAGGAGTTTCTGGCCCAAATAAAGGTGCATGCCGACAGGCTGGTGGTAAACGATCGCCCTTCCCGGATTCCTGAGAACTTTCGCGACAAGAAGCTTATGGCCTCTTATTCCTGCCTCGTTCATAAGAATAATGTTGACCGGCTGGGCGAGGTTCTGGAAGGCATAAATTCCCTGCAGGGCTTTCGCGTCAGGTTCACCGGCCCCTGGGCACCGTTCAGCTTTGTCGATTTCCAGGAGCTGAAATGAGCCGCGAGAGCAAAGGCGATCAGCGGACGGAGGACGGATCGAGGCAATGGTCGAGCCGACGCTTGAGGCAGCGCTTCAGGCAAGATCGAGACACCATAAGGTCGAGCGAACCCAAATGGTTTCCCGGTTTTACAGGTTGCCGAATTGATGTGAGGCAGCTCTTATGAAACCGGAGCGTGAAAGCAGTCTGGTTGAGGTCCTGGACAGGCTGCTGGATAGGGGCGCGGTCCTCAATGCCGATCTGATCATATCGGTAGCCGGAATTCCTCTCATCGGCCTGAATTTGCGGGCAGCTTTAGCCGGCATGGAAACGATGCTGGAATACGGCATGATGGAAGCATGGGACAAGAGCAGCAGAGAATGGTATGCCCGCCAGGAAGCGAAAATTCCGCTGCGCCAAAATGAGGAAGTGGTCTTCAGGGCATTCGGCTACCTCTGGCAGGAGCAGGGAATTATGCGCCGCTGGGTGCCGGGCGTCTGGAACGTTACCAGCAGCCGGCTGCTTTTATGGCTGCGGTCTCCCGGAGAGGTCGTCTTTGAGGCTGATCTGAAGAATATCTGCAAAAGGAGAGTCCCATCGCTCACGATGCAAAGACAGGAGCTGGAGCTGGAATTTTCGGGCGGCTCGGCCCGGATTTATCTCTCGGAGATGGATGAGTTGGAAGAGGCGATGGAAAGGCCTTTTGCAGTTTTGGCAGCGGCAGCGACTCAGCCGAAAACTGTATATCAATAACGATTAGAAGATAATTTGCCGTGAGATATGCTGCGAGATCAGGCTGCTGCCGACCAAGCTCCAAAGAATGCTGTGTTTCATCCCTGGCGATGCGCCCCGGAAGAAGGAAGAAGGGCGCTGGAATCGGTGCTCGCCTGAGCCGCGCGGCATCATCGCACATTCATAAATCCAAATTATTAAGGAGTGGGCCCAATTGTTTAAAACCAAAAGAAAAAATGAAAAGGGAGAAGTTGAGGTCGCCATCTGCCCGCGGTGCAAATTGCGATTGGAATTCATAGGCGCCCCGATGGTCAGATGCTATTCCACGGGAGAGACCTATGAGCCGGAGGAAATTATCTGGGTTCCGGAATCAGAGGTTCCGAAAGAAACCGGATATGATGTGGAAAATATAAGGGGAAATGATAAAGAGCAGGATTTTTTGCCTAACGCCCATCCGGCAGAAGATGAGAAAGAAGTGTGATGCGGAAAGAAGCATGTTCCGCATTTTTAGCTTTTATTGAATCCATTTGGCATTCATCGGCAATTTGGCATTCATCTGCATTTATCTGCATTTCACTTGTTTTTCTTGACATTGTTCGTTCTTGGCAAGGATAGCGGGCAAAAGTCGGGCTACAAATCAGATCATCTCGTCGATGTGCTTCATCTCCGAAACATCCGTTAAATCGCTGATGGACTCATGCTCCATCTCGACGCCGCACTCCCTGGCCGCAGCCACCAGATTTGTTCCGCCCACCAGGGCAATTCCGGCATGGTCTCTCTCCACGGAAACGCCGAGGACGTTCATGTTGGGCTCACCCAGCTCCAGGACGCCCGTAAACTCCGCGGCAGCCATTGAATCGAGCACCTCTTCAATGCGATCCCTGGCCAGCATGGGAGCCTCGTGAAGATTGCCCAGGATTCGTCCGTTGCCGGTTCTCATCATGCCCATGATGTCCGTCAATCCCTGCACGGTGAGGACATCTATCGGGTCGATGGTCGTCGCCCAATACATCAGCATATCCGTGAACCTTGTCGGCTCACGTTCTATGACTTCGATCAAGCCTCCCCCTTTGGGCCGAATAGGAATTCCGCGCTTGAGCAACACTCCGCAGATGGTCAGGCTGCAAGCAGTCTTGACGCGAACTGTTCGACCCTCATCCAGAAGCTTGATCATGGGAGAGACGGCCAGCCCGCTCTGGATAGTGTCATAAAATATAGCAAGCGTCTCTGCAAGCGCATCTTTTTTCACAATAGTTGTGTTGGTTATTATCTTGCCTTCCATTGATGCGGGATCAAAGCTAACCTGCTGCATGAGGTTCTCGATCCTGGCCAGGGTGAAGACGAGGGGTTGAGACGATTTCACACCCATAATCTATCAGGGGGATTAATTAGCTTTTCATTGCGGGATTGGTGATATCCCTTTTGCGACCCGGATATCTGCGATGTCTGAACCGGCGAATCGTTTTGACACAGCAAATCGTTTCGACACAGCAAATCGTTCCGATCCATCGACTTTGATTCACCAGCCCTAATTACTCCATTTCCCATTACACCATTTCCCACAATTCCATTTCCCATTTTGCCATTATCAATTCGGAAAAAGCTGATTATGCTATGCTTTTCAATGAGAAGCAATCTTATATCTCTTCTTGCAATACTATATTATTAATGCTGAGGCAAAGGTTCGTGCTGGATACCACAGCACTCACTGATTCTCTGGCCTGGGAGAGCGAGGGCTGCACATGCATTTGCGAAGGGATGAACGCCATCCTCGATCGAGTGGCGGAGGGCAGACTTCACCTGGGCATTAGCTGCTACATTCCCTATCCATCGGTTTATAGCGAGATCAAGGACTTCGCCAGACACAACAACTGCGACTCGGCCATTATGAGCAAGGTCGACACGTGGCTGGTAAAGAAGACCCCGGATAGATACAAGGTAAAAGTCCCCTCCAAGATATTTTACGAATATGTCGATTACATGCGCAGCCGCATCAACAAAGGCATGAATATCTCCGAAGAGGCTGTCTGGGAATCCGTCACCCGCTGCATAGCTCTGAGCGAAGGCGGGGCAAATCTCAAGGATATGAAGGATGAGATCGAGAGAGAGGTTGTGGGCGGAGTGATCAGAAAGTTTCGCGAGAAGTACAGAGCTGCGCTGCGCTATGGAATTTTGGACAGCGCTCCGGACATAGATGTCCTGCTGCTGGCCAAAGAGCTGGATGCCGCAGTGGTTTCGCAGGACTTGGGCATCCAGCGCTGGGCGGAGCAGTTAGGGCTGCGGTTCATGGAATCGCGATCTTTTCCCATAATGATCAAGGAGTACATGAGCGCGATGCCCGGGCTTTATGCCTATGAAAAGGAAGAGGACAGGATGATTTGACCATCGTATCTATGATTCGTACATAGACAGCGTATTTAGGTTACTATTACCAACTTATATTTTTCTAATTGTTTCAACGTATAGTCCGCAAATCATAAATTAGATAATGACTTTGCGGCCTATTCGGTGCAATCTTTTTAAATTTTTTTCATAATTTGCAGAAACTTTTGGGAAAGATTTATCATTATTGCCATCGATTTAAAGAATCATGGAAGTGGTTGTAGATTTGGGAGGAAGGCCGGGGATAGACTGCAACGGATACTGCAAATTTTGCTACTTCAAAGGGGTCGATAAAGTAGAGCCCATGGGGTGCAGGCTGTGCAGTCCTATAAAAAAAGGATGTGATTATTGCTCGCGGGCAATCATCGAAATTGAACCCGGATTCAAACCACTTGATATGCTTCTATTTGAAGTTTCCAGACAGCGAGGCCCATTTGAACCGGATATGATCTCTCTTTGGGCCAACGCGGACCTGAGCTGCTATCCGCAATTGCTCGAACTGGTGAGCAAGATCAGCGGCGGCAGAGTCCCCGTCTTTTTGGACTACACCAGCGGAAAGGGCTTTAAAAACGGCAATGAAGCGGAGGCTCTCGTCAAGGCCGGAGTTCGAAAGCTCAGCTTCTCGGTATTCTCCACGAACCCTGCTTTGCGCAGAAAATACGTAGGAGACAGGCACCCGGAAGCAGTTTTATCAAACCTCAGGACTTTTTGCGAAAACTGCGATGTCTATGCCATGATAGTCCTAATTCCCGGAGTTAATGATGGCGAAGAGCTGGAAAAGACATGCCGGGATCTCGAAGAGATGGGCGCCAAAGGGCTGATGCTGATGATTTTTGCCAATTCCGAGCAGCAGGGACTGATCTTTGGAAATGGTCCCGTCATCCCGGGCGTCGTTCCTCATTCTGCTGATGAATTGAAAAATCTGTCTACCGATATCAACAGAAGATATAAGATGAGAGTAATCGGCACACCTTTTTGGGACCCGGAGACCGGCGCTCCCTTCGCCCTGGCCCACCATAAGTCGGAGCTGAAGCGGCTCCCCGCCGTCGAGAAAAGCGCCACCCTCGTCACAAGTTCCCTGGCCTATCCCCTCCTCTCTTCGATCATCCAGGAACTGAGCGATAAGGTCAATGTCCTGCCGGTGAAAAAGGATATTGGAAGCCTTATTACGCAGAAGGATTTTTGGGAGATGGACATCACCGGCATGAAGGATAGAGTGATTATCCCGCGCCTGGCTCTCGCTCACGACCGGGAGATCATGAAAGCACTGAGGCGCGACGGGAAACGGCGATTGGTGTTCCGCGGACCGGAAAGCCTCACGGTGGAATCGGAATTGAGCATCTATATGACGCGCCGGCAGGTTTTAGATTATGAGATCGCGGCCTTCACCGGCCTCATTGAACAGATCAACGATGTGGGCGTTTGAGGCTACAACCAACCGGATTGACAGCCTGGAAGACTGATAGCTCGAATGACGCCTCTGCCTTCTTTTTATTGGATTACTCTCTTTGGCAGTTGTTCCTATTCGCAGAGTTATTCCTATTTGCAGATTGGAATTCTCAAATCTCAAGAATCTTCAAGTCTTCCTTCAACCGAAGTCAAGACCTCTTGCAGCTCCTCGATTTTGATGGGTTTTCGAATGTACTCATCCATACCGGCTTGCAGGCATAGTTCCCTGTCGCCTTCCATGGCATAGGCCGTCATGGCAACGATGAACGGCTGCTTCCCGGACATGCTGCGCACCTTTCGCGTCGTCTCCAGGCCGTCCATCTCAGGCATTTGAATATCCATGAGAATGACGTCGTATGGCTGCGTCTCCAATGCCTGCAAAACCTCAAGGCCGCTGGTTGAGACATTCGCCCTGTATCCCAAAACCTTCAACATGCTCAAAGCTACCTTCTGGTTCACCAGGTTATCCTCGGCCAGGAGGATGCGCAGACTCTTCATCTCAGCTTTGCGGGACAAACGCAGGCGATCCGGATGCTTTTCCGGCCCCTGAGCATTCGGCGATGCCAGAAGATCATGAATAATCCCTCTGAGCTGGAGGGGCTTGACGGGTTTTGTAATCCAGCCGGATACTTGGGGCTCGCGAGGTGCGTTGTAGCCGATGGGAGTGAGCATGATGATAAACATATTATCAAACCCGAGAGCCCGGTTGGCTTGATTTTGCCCGGACTGATCCGGCTCCGATTGATCTCGCCAAGATTGATCTTGCGCAGATTGATTTTGGATTGATTGATTTTGGATTGATTGATTTTGGATTGATTGATTTTGGATTGATTGATTTTGGATTGATTGATTTTGGATTGATTGATTTTGGATTGATTGATTTTGGATTGATTGGTCTTGGATCGATTGATTTCTGATCGACTGATCTCGCCCGGACAAAACATGCACCAATTGGTCTACTCCCATCCGTTCATGTCCCATCTCCCAGAGGTTTTGAACCGGGCTTTGGCCATCTTTGTCAGGCAAAAAAACATCCACGACAGCAAAATCATAATGGTTCGCCTTTCGGGCAAGATAAGCCTCTTCATAGCTTGAGGCAGCACTCACCTTCATTCCCCATGAAAGAAGAGATCTTGCGATCATCTCGCGCAAGGCATCATTCCCGGCCACAACCAGGGCAGATCTGCCGCGAAGGAGCACGTCGTCCGGCATGAAATGCTTCTCTTCCAAGGCCCGGGCTTGAATCGTAAAATGAAATGTGCTGCCGATTCCTGATTCGCTCTTTGCCCAGATCCTTCCGCCCATCATCTCCACCAGCCGCTTGCTGATGGCCAGACCAAGGCCGGTGCCGCCGTAATTGCGGGTGGTCGATGAATCAACCTGAGAAAATGATTGAAAGAGCTTGTCCATATTCGCGGGAGATATGCCGATTCCGGTATCTCGAACCGCAAAGTGAAGCTCGAATAGCTCGCCGGATTGTCTGTGAGCGGAAACCGACAGGACGATCTCGCCTTCCTCCGTGAACTTTACGGCATTTCCCAAGAGATTCACCAGAATCTGACGGAGACGGTTGACGTCTCCCTCAAGCATTTGCGGCACATCGTCATCCAGGAGATAGACCATCTCCAGCCTCTTTTCCGCAGCCCTGGAAGCCAGCAAATCCAGGGACTCTTCGATGCAGCTATGCAGAGAAAAGGGCAGCTCCTCCAGCAACATCTTCCCGCCGTCGATCTTTGAATAGTCGAGAATATCATTGATGACGGCTAATAGAGCATTCCCGCTGTTTTTAATAGTCTCTAAATAGTCCTGCTGCTCAGGATCAAGATCCGTCTCCATGAGAAGCCCGGTCATGCCGATGACGGCATTCATGGGCGTGCGGATTTCATGGCTCATGTTGGCCAGGAAGTCGGATTTTGCCTTGGTTGCCGATTCAGCAGTCTCCTTTGCTTTCTTCAAGTCGGCTTCCGCCATTTTCCGTTCCGTGGCATCTCTTATGGACTCGATTGCTCCGTAGATATTTCCGTCCGAATCGTATAGTTTTGCCGCGCTTCCCTGAAGATAAACGGCGCGCCCATTCATGTTCGGAATATAAGATTCCCCGGCAAGAGACCCGTCTTCCTGCCGCTTGATAGATTCATAGGCCACCTCAACTTCGGAATCGGATTGCAGGACCAGATTGACGAGGATCGGCCTGCGCACTCCATAAAACGGCAGCGAATACTCATAATTACCCTTTCCTAAAATATCCTGAGCCTTGATCCCGGTCATCTTCTCGATGGCCCGATTCCAGGCAATCACTGACCCATCTTTATTGATAACGAATGTAGCGTCGGGCAGGAAATTAATGATATCCGTCAGCCGTCTCTCCGTATCCTGCATGGCCGCCTCGGCCTGGGTCCTCTCGAGGATTTCGCTGTGCAGCTCTCTGTTGGCCTTTTCGAGCTGCGACGTGCGCTCAGCCACGCGGGCCTCCAGCACTTCATTCAGGCGCGTGATCTCTTTTTCCGCATCTTTGCGCTCCGAGATCTCCTGCTGCGCTTCGCCGATGAGAGACGCATTCTCATTCAAAGCCAGGATCTGGCGCACAACGACCAGCCCGATTATGCCGCCTACGGCCCAGGAGAGAGTGGAAAACGACAGGCCGATGGGATGATCATGGCTCCAAACCAGCAGCATAAAAGAGGCAGCCGCTCCAAAATAGGGAAGATATAGCGGCCAGGTCAGTTGCCCATAGCGAGAATTGTCATCCGATGTCCCGCACGCGGCTTTGCGGACCTCATCGGCCTGGGCAATTCCGGCAAGGCCCATTAGAATGTATGCGATAGGCCAGCCGAGATCCAGGAGCCCTCCGGCAACATATGTCCCATCCAGGCTCTGCCGCATAAAAAACGCATCAGTGACTATCATCGTCGAGGCACCGGCTGCCAGCAGGATAAGCGAATGCTGGCCGGGCATGTAGATTCTCTTAAAAAGAAGCTCCAAGACCGCAAAGAGCACAATCAGGTCCATGACCGGATAGGCCACGGACAAAGTCGTTGTGAGGACATCGGAACCTGCAGACTGCTCAATGGTAGGTGCAATGATCAGGCTCCAGAAGATGAGGACGGAGGCAATCAATACGATTCCCGTATCAAGCATCATCTTCAGCCTTTCGTTTACGGTATATTTCCGCCCCGGCAAGAGCAGAATTCCCATGAGAAATAAAGGATAACTGAGGAGAGCCGGAATGTCCGAAGGGGACGGGAAGGGGCTCTCGTGCAGTGCCAGCTCCATATAGGCCCAGATGAAGTCTCCCAGCGTATAGCTCAATTTGGCCGCAGCCATCATTAACCAGGCATAATAGATCCGTTTGTCGTATTTCTTTGAAGAAACGGCTCCATAAAAGAGCGCAACAGTCACAAGGCCGTCGATTACAAAGGAGCCGATATCGGTAAATGCTGTATTGGCATCTTGATTGTCACTCAAGGCAAACATGACCAGGGCGAAGATGAGGAGGATCAATGCTCCCAGGGTCGCAGCAAGGCGGAAAGATATGAGCGGCTTGCTTGCCGGAAGCTGATGTATCGCATCGCACGATGTTGAAAATGAGTGTCCCGACTCATTCTTTGAGATCTCATCTGGAAACGATGACGGCATCAATCATCCTCATCCATAACAACCCTCATCTGCGCTAAGCGATGCTAACCGATTGACTGCTTTCCTGGAGAATCCGGGAATATCCGGCAAGCCGTATGCATATCGAAATTAAGGTTCGCTCCCTAGCTATTTTATATTTTTCGCAAATTAGAGATCTGCCAATGACAGCAATATAGAGGCAAGATCAATTATTGGCGAGCATATCCGATAATTTGGCATATTATCTTCAGTATATTATTAGCACTCATATCTGCTCAATTGATAGATCCCAATGTCAGTTCCTAATATAACTAATTATGCATCAGGGGCCGACCGTGTTTGAAAAATTGAGCGCAGCATAGAGATTCGTTTGGATATTATGCATCAATACAGTTTAAATAAATAAAAACTAGTAAGAGATCACCGCATGATCTTCTCCGCCACCCGCATCAGCAACACTGCGATATCCTCCGTGCAGTATATCTCAGCAAGCCCTCTGTCAAAGAGCATCGTGGCGTCGCAAGGCAGATCATCATCACCCACCCAAAAGATCACTCGGACAGGGATGTCCGGAAATGCTGCCACATCCAGCGTTAAACTTCCATCCGGCATGGACTTTGCCGCCCACCGGGTCTCCGGGCTCTCCACGGTCCCGGGAAGACCCAGCGAATTATGCGGAGTATTTTCCTTAATCCCACATTCCGCACTTTGGGTTTTGGATTCAGTATTTTTGCAGCTATCGATTTTTGTTATTCAATGAAAATATTTTAATTAAATTAAATTTTGTTATTAACTAATTTGACAATAAGTTGATTTTAAGTCGATTTTAATTTGTGGGTG